>Ga0160475_100050_pt1 | contig 155458 bp, 135 predicted proteins | sample HID1975M_E11MG_FD_108254 | JGI IMG/M metagenome (GOLD analysis project Ga0160475, IMG submission 108254) | Enriched soil microbial communities from UW Madison campus, WI, USA - HID1975M_E11 MG | ecosystem: Environmental > Terrestrial > Soil > Unclassified | place: USA: Madison, Wisconsin... | reverse complement strand
TCCCGCTCAGCCAGCTGGCGTTTAAGACGGGCAATTTCAACGGACATTTCCTGCTCACGTTCGGAAGAGCAGCGGGCATTATTAATCTTACTGCGCCATGCATAGAGCTGGGATTCATACAGGTTGAGTTCACGGGCAGCGGCCGCGACACCGATACGTTCAGCAAGCTTCAGGGCTTCGTTGCGAAATTCTGGCGTGTGCTGTTTGCGTGGCTTCTTACTGGTTGATGCTGGTTTTGTCATGAGTCACCTCTGATTGAGAGTTTACTCACTTAGTCGCGTGTCCACTATTCGCGGGTAGGATCACTCTACATGTAGTCCATTTAAGTACCCTGTGAGTTCCTACGCTCGGGGGGTAGCGCTGACGGAGGTAGGAATACCGCCCACATAGAAAACGGCCAGCCTTTCGGCTGCTCCGCCAGCGCCACCGCGATTTTAACGGGATAAGCACTGCCGCGACATATAAATATCGCTATGTAGAATACGGGTTCCTACACCCGATTGCGGATGTGCCGCAACGCAGTCACTTTACGAGCCTGATAACGGGAATAAAAGCATTAACCCTGAGTTACATAAGGTTAATTTAAAGTTTGCGAGGCTCCTTCCAGAAAGGCCATCCCGGGGGCGCTTCACATGCCCGGCCTATTGGGATACCAGGCTGTTTTAAAACGTAAGTGCTGTTACTCAACATTACCCGATGAGTTTCAGGTCGGCTTTACGGTGCCGCTTTTGCTCATCGTAATAATTCTCGTGCGTTCCCAGGCTCAGGAGATAGATCTCCAGTCTCAGGTCCACCCAAGTGTAGCCGAGCAGGTACTGCTGCTTTCCCATGTAGAACTTATGCACCCACAGATAGCTGAGATCGCCTTTCTTGCGCTCGCCAATCTCCGGGTTTTCGATGATGCGATCAATTTCGTCATCAACGCTATCTTGATCGCTTTTGGTCAGGCGGTTGAAGGGGTTCTCAAAGCGGCTTGACTGGTAACCTCAATTTCCTGACCTGTCTTTTCTGCGCACATATTTCTTCATTCTCCCGTTGTCCATTTCTGCTTTCGCCAGCAGGATTTCGCTGATGATGGAAAACGGCAGATCGGGATTGTCCTCAGCAATGCGGCCAATCTTAGTCCAGTGTTCAATCTGCTTGGGCACGCTGCGGCTCATCGCCTCTGCGTGTATTTTCACTTCTTCAACAAAATCATCATCTAAGCGGATGCTTGTTGCCATTTTAAACCTCATGATGTCAGTAAGGTATTGGGGTGGTTTCAATTGATACGTCCGTGTTTGACGCACACAGACAACAATAAGCGACAATTTTTCGCGTAGTGCAACGTAGTGACGCGCGAAGTTTACTTGTTGGTTGTGCCTGCTACTCGCTCACAGCTACCCACCCCACAAAACCCCATCAAAATCATGTTCTTAAAAAGGTAGTTTTCTGCAATAACTATTTACATTTTAATAACAATCCTTATCATTCTGAAAATCATTATCACCCGCGCGGGTGATGTTCTTGCCGTTCGGGCCTCAAGCCTCCCGGTATTTCGATAATTCAGGACGATCGCCACAATGAAACCGCATTGGTATCGGGCACTCAGCTCGGGTTTGTTTTTGACATTAGCCGCTAACGCCTCGGCTGAAACACAAAAAGATGACACCCTGGTGGTCGCCGCCAGCCGCACCAACCACACCATTGCCGATATGGCGCAGACCACCTGGGTTATCGAACAGGCCGACATTGAACAGCAGGTTCAGGGCGGTAAAGAGCTCAAAGAGGTGCTGGCGCAGTTGATTCCCGGTATGGATGTTAGCAGCCAGGGGCGTACCAACTACGGGATGAACATGCGTGGTCGTTCGATGATGGTGATGGTCGACGGCGTGCGCTTAAACTCCTCGCGCAGCGACAGCCGCCAGCTGGATTCAATCGATCCGTTTAACATCGCGCGCATAGAAGTGATCTCTGGCGCGACCTCCCTTTACGGCGGCGGCAGTACCGGTGGTTTGATCAATATCGTCACCAAAAAGGGCCAGCCGGAAACCGAAGTCGAATTCCAGACTGGCGCTAAAACGGGCTTCAACAGCCATAACGATAATGACGAAAACGTCGCGGCGGCGGTCAGCGGCGGCAACGACCACGCTTCCGGGCGCATGTCGGTCGCTTATCAGCGCTTTGGCGGTTGGTACGACGGCAAGGGCGACGAGGTGAATATTGATAACACCCAGACCGGTTTACAATACTCCGACCGTCTGGACGTGATGGGTACCGGCACGCTGAACATCGACGAGCATCAGCAGCTGCAGCTCACCACCCAGTATTACAAAAGCGAATCCGACGGTAAGCACGGCCTGTATCTTGGCGAGAACTTCTCGGCCGTAACGGGTTCAGGCAACGCCTACAACAAAAATAATCTCGACTCCGATCGTATTCCTGGCACCGAACGCCACCTGATCAACCTGCAATACTCCAACACCGATTTCTGGGGTCAGGATCTGGTGGCACAAATTTACTACCGCGACGAAAGCCTGACCTTTTATCCGTTCCCGACGCTTTCAGCCGGTCGGGTCACCAGCATTGGCGCATCCCAGCAAAAAACCGATTTCTATGGCGGCAAGCTCACCATCAACAGCAAACTGATGGATGATTTGACGCTGACGTGGGGTGTCGATGCCGAACATGAAACCTTCGACGCCAACCAGCAATTTTTCGACCTCAACAAAGCGGCGGCCAGCGGCGGCATGAAGCTGGATGACGCTTATAACGTCGGGCGCTATCCGAGCTACAGCATCACCAACCTTGCCCCGTTCCTGCAATCGAGCTACGACATCTCGGCGATCACCCTGAGCGGTGGCGTGCGCTATCAGTACACCGAAAACAAGGTCGATGACTTTATTGGTTACGCCCAGCAGCAGGGGATTGCCACCGGTCGCGCTACTTCGGCAGACGCGGTGCCGGGCGGGAAAACCGACTACAACAACCTGCTGTTTAACGCCGGTATTCTGGGTCATCTGACCGAGCGTCAGCAGCTGTGGTTTAACTTTTCGCAAGGCTTTGAGATCCCGGATCTGGCGAAATATTACGGCTCCGGCACATACCAGTTGGTGAACGGTCACTATCGTTTAGTGAACAGCGTTAACGTGAACGACTCAAAGCTCGACGGGATTAAAGTTGATGCTTACGAGCTGGGCTGGCGCTACACCGGGGATAATCTGCGCACCCAGATTGCTGGTTACTACTCGTTGTCTGACAAAACCATCAACATCAACAAAAGCGACATGACCATCAACGTGGAAGACGACAAACGTCGCATCTACGGTGTTGAAGGTCAGGTGGATTACTTCTTTACCGACAGTGAGTGGAGCACCGGCGCAAACTTCAACGTCATCAAATCGGAAACCCACGTCGACGGGAAATGGGAAAAACTGACGGTAGACAGCGCCAGCCCGTCCAAAATGAGCGCATGGGTCACCTGGGCACCGGGCGACTGGACGCTGCGTCTGCAAAGCACCCAGACGTTTGATTTGTCTGACGAAGCCGGTAAGAAGATTGATGGCTATAACACCGCTGATTTCATCGGCAGCTATCTTCTGCCGGTGGGCAAGCTGAGCTTCAGCGTCGAAAACCTGCTGGATGAAGATTACACCACCGCCTGGGGACAGCGCGCCCCGGGCCTGTACAGCCCAACCTACGGGTCTGAAAACCTGTATACCTATAAAGGTCGCGGTCGTACCTTCGGCCTGAATTACTCGGTCTTGTTCTGATCGTCACTGCCGCCTGCATCGCGGGCGGCAGTTCGTCATCGTCATTTATGACGATGACAGCCCTCATGAAGATAAAATCCCTTTAAATTCATCTAATTATATTCTGGCGCGATTTATGCATACCTCTGCGGGCTAACCCTCATTCCCGGAGATTAAGGATGAATCGTTTCATCATTGCCGACGCCAGCAAATGCATTGGCTGTCGTACCTGTGAAGTGGCCTGCGTGGTCTCGCACCACGACACCCAGGACTGCGCGTCGCTGACGCCGCAAACCTTCTTACCGCGCATTCACGTCATTAAAGGCGTCAACGTCTCCACGGCCACCATGTGCCGCCAGTGTGAAGATGCCCCCTGCGCCAGCGTCTGCCCGAACGGGGCGATCACCCGCGATAACGACTTCGTCCACGTCCATCAGGAACGCTGCATCGGGTGCAAAACCTGCGTGGTGGCATGTCCGTATGGCGCGATGGAAGTGGTGCTGCGCCCGGTGGTTCGCCACATCGGCAGCGGCCTGAACGTGGTATCCGACAAAGCCGAAGCCAACAAATGCGACCTCTGCCATCACCAGCCGGACGGCCCGGCCTGCGTCCAGGCCTGCCCGACCAATGCCATCGTCTGTATCGATCGCAAAAAGCTGGAACAGCTGAGCCAGGACAAACGCCGCCGGGCGGCGATGGACGATCTCTCTTCGCTGATGCTGTAAGCGTCAGCCTCTCTTTTCACTTTTAGCAGGTCTGTTACTGATGAAAAAAATCACCAGCGTTTGCCCGTACTGTGGTGCGGGCTGCAAATTAAAACTCGTCGTTGAGAAAAATAAAATCGTCCGCGCCGAAGCGGCAGAAGGCGTCACCAACCAGAATCAGCTGTGCCTGAAAGGCTACTACGGCTGGGATTTCCTCAACGATACCCGGCTACTGACGCCGCGCCTGACTCAGCCGATGATCCGCTACCAGAAGGGCGGCAAGCTGGAGCCAGTCTCCTGGGATGAGGCCATTCGCTACACTGCCGAACGGCTGAGCGACATCAAGGCTAAATACGGCCCGCGGGCGATCATGACCACCGGCTCGTCACGCGGCACCGGCAACGAAACCAACTACGTAATGCAGAAGTTTGCCCGTGGGGTGCTGAACACCAACAACGTCGACTGCTGCGCCCGCGTCTGTCACGGCCCGAGCGTGGCCGGACTCCAGCAGACGCTGGGCAACGGGGCGATGAGTAACTCCATCAGCGATATCGAAAACTCAAAATGCCTGCTGATCTTCGGCTACAACTGCGCCGACTCGCACCCGATTGTCGCCCGTCGGGTGATCAAGGCCAAACAGAACGGCACAAGGGTGATCGTCTGCGATCCGCGCAAAATCGAGACCGCGCGCATTGCCGATCGCCATCTGCAGATCAACAACGGCTGCAATATGGCGCTGGTGAACGCCTTCATCTACACCCTGCTGGAAGAGAACCTCTACAACAGCGACTACGTGGCGCAGTACACCGAAGGGCTGGACGCGCTACGTAACACGGTCAGCGAGTACGCGCCGGAAAACGTCGAAGACATTACTGGCGTCACCGCCAAACAGATCCGCGAGGCGATGCGCATTTACGCCGCCGCGCCGTCCGCCACCGTGATGTGGGGAATGGGCGTGACCCAGTTCGGGCAGGCGGTGGACGTGGTGAAAGGCCTGTCGACCCTGGCGCTGCTCACCGGCAACCTCGGGCGCGAGCACGTGGGCGTCGGCCCGGTACGCGGTCAGAACAACGTCCAGGGCGCGTGCGACATGGGGGTGATCCCCAACCAGTTCCCTGGCTATCAGGACGTGGTCGACCCGCAGGTGCGCGAGAAATTCGCCCGCGCGTGGGGCGTCGATCCGCAGTTGATGGATGACCAGGTGGGCGTGCGCATCACCGAAGTGCCGCACCTGGCGCTGGAAGGCAAGGTCAAAGCCTATTACATCATGGGTGAAGATCCACTCCAGACCGAAGCGGATCTCGGGCTGGTGCGTAAGGGCTTTGAAGCGCTCGACTTCGTGGTGGTGCAGGACATCTTTATGACCAAAACCGCTGAAGCGGCGGACGTGCTGCTGCCTGCCACCTCGTGGGGCGAACACGGCGGGGTCTTTACCTGCGCCGACCGTGGCTTCCAGCGTTTTGAAAAAGCCATTGAGCCGCAGGGCAACGTCAAACGCGACTGGGAGATCATCAGCCTTCTCGCCACCGCGATGGGCTACCCGATGCACTACCGCGACAACCAGCAGATCTGGGATGAAATGCGCGAGCTGTGCCCGCTGTTCTTCGGCGTGACCTGGGAAAAAATGGGCGACATGGGCCACGTCCAGTGGCCGTGCCCGACGCTGGATCACCCGGGTACGCCGTGGCTGTACGAGGGCAACCGCTTCGACACCCCGAGCGGCAAAGGCCAGCTGTTTGCCGCGAAGTGGCGCAAGCCTGCGGAAGTGCCGGACGCCGACTATCCGCTGGTGCTGTGCACCGTCCGCGAGGTGGGGCACTACTCCTGTCGCTCGATGACCGGTAACTGCGCGGCGCTGCAGACCCTGGCAGATGAGCCGGGCTTTGTGCAGATCAACCCGCAGGATGCTGAGCGGCTTGGCGTGACCGACCGCCAGCTGGTGTGGGTCAGCTCCCGTCGCGGGAAGGTGATCAGCCGCGCGGATGTAAGCGAGCGCATCAACCAGGGCGCGGTGTACATGACCTATCAGTGGTGGATTGGGGCCTGCAACGAACTGACCCAGGACAACCTCGATCCGGTCTCCAAAACGCCGGAAACCAAATACTGCGCGGTGAAGCTGGAGGCCATTGCCGATCAGCGCTGGGCCGAAAACTACGCCCAGACCACCTACAGCGCCATGAAGCAACGCCTGCGCGAGGCGGTAGACAGTTAATGGCAGAACCTGCGGGCCGAACAGGCCCGCATTTATCGACATCTTCGGGAGTCTTCGATGAGTGACAACGGCACGCAGCTGCGCATTCGCGGCAAAGTCCAGGGGGTGGGTTTTCGTCCCTGGGTCTGGCAACTGGCGCAGCGCCTGGGGCTGAAAGGTGACGTCTGTAACGACGGCGCTGGCGTGGTGGTGCGGCTCGTCGGAGACCATCCGCAATTTATCCCCCAACTGGCTGCCGGGTGCCCACCGCTGGCGCGCATCGATGATGTGTGCGAGCAGCCCTGGCACTGGGCGGCGCTGCCGCTGGACTTCACCATTCGCGCCAGCGGGCAGGGCCAGATGAGTACCCAGGTAGTGCCGGATGCCGCCACCTGCCCGGCGTGTCTGGCAGATATGAATGACCCCCACGAGCGTCGCCACCGTTACCCGTTTATCAACTGCACCCACTGCGGGCCGCGCTTCACCATTATCCGGGCGATGCCCTACGACCGACCGGCCACCACCATGGCCGAATTTACCCTGTGCCCCGCCTGCGAAGCGGAGTACCGCAACCCCGCCGACCGGCGCTTTCACGCCCAGCCGGTGGCCTGCCCGGACTGCGGACCGCAGCTGAGCTGGGTGAGCGGCGAGGCACATCAAGAGAAAGACGCTGCCCTGAACGCCGCCGTGACGGCGCTGAAAAGCGGCGGGATCGTGGCGATCAAAGGGCTGGGCGGTTTTCACCTCGCCGTTGACGCCAGCAACCTACAGGCCGTGAACCGGCTGCGGGAACGCAAGCGCCGCCTGGCGAAACCGCTGGCGGTGATGATCCCCCCGCGTCTGGCAGATGGGCTGCCCACCGACGTGCAGGCGCTGCTGCGCTCGACGGCAGCACCGATTGTGCTGGTGGATAAACACCTATTTACCTTCTGCGAGGCCATCGCCCCGGGGCTGAACGAGGTCGGGGTGATGCTGGCCGCCAACCCGCTCCAGCACCTGCTGATGCAGGATCTGGACTGCCCGCTGGTGATGACCTCCGGCAACCTCAACGGCTGCCCGCCCGCGCTGACCAACGACCGGGCGATACAGGATCTGGCCGGGATTGCCGACGGCTGGCTGTTGCATAACCGCGATATCGTCCAGCGGATGGACGACTCCGTGCAGCGCGCGAGCGGCGAAATGCTGCGCCGCTCGCGCGGTTTTGTGCCGGACGCGCTGCCGCTGCCGCCCGGTTTTGCGAACGTGCCGTCGCTGCTGTGTCTTGGCGCGGATCTTAAGAACACCTTCTGCCTGGTGCGCGGCGACCAGGCGGTGCTCAGCCAGCACCTGGGCGATCTGGGCGATGATGACGCGCTGGCCCAGTGGCAGCAGGCGCTGACTGCGATTCAGGATCTCTGGCAGTTCACCCCCGAAGGGGTGGTGACCGACGCCCATCCCGGCTACCGCTCCACCCAGCTCGGGGCGCAGATGCCGTACCCGCAGCATCGGGTGCTGCATCACCACGCCCATGCGGCGGCATGCCTGGCGGAACACGGCTGGCCGCGCGACGGCGGGGATGTGATTGCGCTGGTGCTGGACGGGCTAGGGCAGGGTGAAAACGGCGAACTGTGGGGCGGGGAGTGCCTGCGGGTGAACTATCGCAACTGCGAACGGCTGGGCGGGCTCCCGGCGGTAGCGCTGCCCGGCGGGGATCTGGCCGCCCGTCAGCCGTGGCGCAATCTGCTGGCCCAGTGGCAGGCGTTTGTACCGCAATGGCAGACCCTGCCCGAGGCAAACATACTGGCCGATAAACCCTGGCCGCCGCTGGCCCAGGCGATCGCGCGCGGGGTGAATGCTCCGCTGGCGTCGTCCGCCGGGCGGCTGTTTGACGCCGTGGCTGCCGCCACGGGCTGCGCGCCTGCGCAGTTGAGCTATGAAGGGGAGGCCGCCTGTCGGCTGGAAGCCCTCGCCCTGAGGGCGCCCCCAGTCCGCCATCCTCTGACCCTGGCGGTCACTCATGACCAGCTGGATATGGCGACCTTCTGGCAGCAGTGGCTGGGCTGGCAGGCGACCGACGCCGAGCGCGCATGGGCGTTTCACGATGCGCTGGCCACCGGGCTGGCGCGGCTTGCCGCGCAGCACGCCCGCCAGCGCGGTATTTCGACCATCGTGTGCAGCGGAGGCGTGCTGCACAACCGCCTGCTGCGCCAGCGCCTGCAGTTCTGGCTTAGTGATTTTAACGTGCTGTTTCCCGAGCGGCTTCCCGCCGGGGACGGGGCGATTGCGTTTGGGCAGGCAGTGATTGCCGCCGCAACTCTTTCTTAAATCTGGAAATGACGATGAATATGAAATACTTCAACAACCACCCTAAAGCCATGGCGCTGATGCTTTTGCTTATCGCGGCCAATATCGTTGCCTGGGGAACGGCGTTTTACCTCTTCCACAATACCCCGTCGCTGATGGCGGCGAGCCTGCTGGCCTGGTGCTACGGCCTGCGCCACGCGGTGGATGCGGACCACATTGCCGCCATTGATAACGTCACCCGCAAGATGATGCAGCAGGGTAAACGTCCGTGTGGCGTGGGGGCCTGGTTCTCGCTGGGGCACTCGACCATTGTGGTGCTGGCGTCGATTGCCATCGCCGCCACGGCCACCGCCTTTAGCCGCAACATGGAGTGGTTTCATGAAACCGGCGGGATGATCGGCACGGCGGTGTCGGCCTTTTTCCTGCTGGTGATGGCGCTGGTGAACCTGGTTATTCTGCGTGACGTTTGGGGTAGCTTTAACAAAATGAAGCGCGGTGAAAGCGTCCCGGACGAGGTGTCGTTTGCGCGCGGTGGGGTGATGAACTGGCTGTTCCGCTCGGCATTCCGTCTGGTGACCCGCAGCTGGCATATGTATCTGGTGGGCTTTCTGTTTGGCCTCGGCTTTGACACCGCCACCGAGATCGGGGTGCTGGGGATCTCGGCGGCCGGTGCCTCGAACGGCATGTCGGTGTGGGCGATTCTGGTGTTCCCGCTGCTGTTCACCAGCGGCATGGCGCTGGTCGACACCCTCGACAACCTGATTATGGTGGGCGCGTACGGCTGGGCCTTCAACAAGCCGCAGCGCAAGCTCTATTACAATATGACCATTACCGGCACCTCTGTGGTGGTAGCGCTGTTTATCGGTGGGCTGGAAGCGCTGGGCCTGCTGGCGGATAAGTTTGGCTTCGAAGGCGGGCTGTGGAACGGCGTGGCTGCGCTTAACGACAACCTTGGCAACGCCGGGTTTATCGTGGTCGGGCTGTTTATTGCCTGCTGGCTGCTGTCCCTGATTAACTATCGCTTCAAAGGCTACGACGCGCTGGTCGTCCGCTAATTCTGCTCGACATCGCTGTCCGTTCGTCATGGCATTTTTGACGAACGGGCGGCGCACTTCTTAGTTCCTTTTGTATTTCCCTTTTATTTCCGGTGGTTATCTGTATTTAGCAGAGTGGCATAGTTAATGCATAACGGTGCTCACACGATCATTAACGGGAATAATTACCGATGAAGAAAGTCATCACGGTTTGCCCCTATTGCGCATCGGGTTGCAAAATCAATCTGGTGGTCGATAACGGCAAAGTCGTCAAGGCTGAAGCCGCACAGGGTAAAACCAATCAGGGCGATTTGTGCCTGAAGGGTTACTACGGTTGGGATTTTATCAACGACACCAAAATCCTCACCCCGCGCCTGAAATCGCCAATGATCCGTCGCGAGCGCGGCGGCAAGCTGGAGGCCGTCTCCTGGGGCGAAGCGCTGGATTACGTTGCCGATAAGCTCAGCGCCATCAAGGCCAAACATGGCCCGGATGCGATCATGACCACCGGGTCATCGCGCGGAACCGGGAACGAAACCAACTATGTGATGCAAAAATTTGCTCGCGCAGCCGTCGGCACTAACAATGTCGACTGCTGCGCACGCGTCTGACACGGCCCATCGGTTGCAGGTCTGCACCAGTCGGTCGGTAACGGCGCAATGAGTAACTCAATTGTCGGGATTGAAAATGCCGACATGATTTTTGTCTTTGGGTATAACCCGGCGGATTCGCACCCTATCGTGGCGAACCGGGTGATCAAAGCCAAACGCAAAGGGGCGAAGATTATCGTCTGCGATCCGCGCAAAATTGAAACCGCGCGCATTGCCGATATGCACCTGGCCCTGAAAAACGGCTCCAACATCGCGCTGCTGAATGCGATGGGGCACGTGATTATTGAAGAGCAGCTGTACGACCGGGCGTTTGTCGCCTCGCGTACGGAAGGCTTCGAAGAGTATCGCAAAATCGTTGAGGGCTACACGCCGGAATCCGTTGAAACCATCACCGGTGTCAGCGCACTGGAGATCCGCCAGGCCGCGCGGATGTATGCCGCAGCGGAAAGTGCCGCCATCCTGTGGGGCATGGGCGTGACCCAGTTCTACCAGGGCGTCGAAACCGTGCGTTCCCTGACAAGCCTGGCGCTGCTGACCGGCAACCTTGGCAAACCGTCCGCAGGGGTTAACCCGGTGCGTGGGCAGAACAACGTGCAGGGTGCGTGCGACATGGGTGCGCTGCCGGATACCTATCCGGGCTATCAGTACATCAACAACCCGGACAACCGGGCCAAGTTTGCCAAAGCCTGGGGTGTAGAGTCTCTGCCTGCCCATACCGGGTATCGCATCAGCGAACTGCCTCACCGGGCAGAACACGGCGAAGTGCGTGCGGCGTACATCATGGGGGAAGATCCGCTCCAGACGGATGCGGAACTGTCTGCCGTGCGTAAGGCGTTTGAAACCCTGGAACTGGTCATCGTGCAGGATATCTTTATGACCAAAACGGCCGCCGCTGCCGATGTGATCCTGCCGTCCACCTCCTGGGGTGAGCACGAAGGGGTTTACACCGCTGCCGACCGTGGTTTCCAGCGCTTCTTTAAAGCGGTTGAGCCGAAGTGGGACCTGAAAACAGACTGGCAGATCATCAGCGAGATCTCGACGCGGATGGGCTACCCGATGCGCTACGACAACACCCAGCAAATCTGGGACGAGTTGCGCCATCTGTGTCCGGAATTTTACGGTGCTACCTACGAGAAGATGGGCGAGCTGGGCTACATCCAGTGGCCATGCCGGGACGAGTCAGAGGCCGATCAGGGGATGGATTACCTGTTCGAGAAAGAGTTCTCCACCCCGAACGGGCTGGGGCAGCTGTATACCTGTGACTGGGTTGCGCCAATTGATAAGCTCACCGAGGCGTACCCGCTGGTGCTGTCGACGGTGCGTGAAGTCGGCCACTACTCGTGTCGCTCGATGACCGGCAACTGTGCGGCGCTGGCCGCGCTGGCCGATGAACCGGGCTATGCGCAGATCAACACCGCTGACGCACTGCGTCTCGGCATTGAGGATGAAGCGCTGGTGTGGGTCACGTCGCGCAAAGGAAAAGTTATTACCCGTGCGCAGGTGAGCGATCGCCCGAACGTTGGGGCGGTGTACATGACCTACCAGTGGTGGATTGGGGCCTGTAACGAGCTGGTGACGGAGAACCTGAGTCCGATTACCAAAACGCCGGAGTACAAATACTGCGCCGTGCGCGTGGAGCCGATTGCCGACCAGCAGGCTGCGGAACAGTACGTGATTGATGAGTATCACAAGCTGAAAACGCACTTAAAGGAACTGGCGATGGGTTGATTGAGGAGCGGCCCTCAGGGGCTGCTCAGCCTGATACTGGGCTCGCATTTCTGCCGTATCAACGACTGCGTTCCTCTAAATGGTGCAGCAAGTCATAACTCATCTCTTGTAACTCATTGAACAGTCTTGCTATATGGAAACCATCGCACACGGCATGATGTACCTGAATGGCGAGGGGCAAAAATACTTTTCCATCTTGTGTGTGGTATTTTCCAAAAGTGAACATCGGGGCAAAAAAGTTCTGCATGTTAGCGACGTTGATATTAAAACTGGTAAAACTTACCCAGGGAATAGCCGATACGAAAAATACATTTTCCAGCGTTTCTTCTTTAGGCCAATAAGCAAGGTTATTACCATGGCGTGCTACGTCTTCTGAATAAACGGACTGGAAGTGATGAATATTGCCATCGTACTCACTCCATAATGATGAAAAAGTCTCCGTTTCCTTATGGAAAATTGTATATTGTGGATGGACTTTATTCCATGTAACCAGCGCATTGTTCTTTATGGCCATACGAAACTCCGCATGCCGGTTTACAATTTTGGACAGAAGAAAAATAATAGTAGGATAAAATTTCCAGCCAAACTCTTTGATATGTTTTAGCAAGTCGGTGATGTCTATTTGAACAGTTTGGTTGATTGTAGATTGAGCAAACCCCTGAAATACCTCAAAATGCTCCTTTCGTGCCCAACTCGATACGTCAACAGGTGTATATTCCTGGGTTATTTTTTTCATTTTTCACCTTTAATTAGCCATCATATATCAGCGGGTAGTCTGCGTTTTTTTGAGTTGAGCCAAATATGCAGGTCTATCTCTTTGGGTAGCGAACGCATTTGAGAGAGTAGCGCATCATTATACAGGAGGAAAGGAAATGTTAAATCTTGTTAACATCGGGCTGTATTGTCCTCTTTTGAACTCTCCTGAAATGACGCCAGGCGACTTTTATGCTGAAAGCAATAAGCAGAATGCCCAGCAAAGCGTGTGATGATGGCCTGGATTTCGTCTTCGTTGAGTTCACGAGGCACGGGGGCAGAAAATAATGCACATTAAATTGATTAAATTTCAACCGTGCGTGGTAAGGTGATGTACATTCATTGAAAGGTTAATCATCATGTCTATCATCGATTACGCAATGAAGTTCATCGGAGGGGCATCGACGTCCTCCGTTATCTGCCCGCTTTGCGGCTTACGTTCATCGCACTCTGCCTCCAAACTTCGCCTTAAGCAGACATTGCTTTGCCCGGGATGTAAGGCCCTGTTTGTCTCACCACGCTAATCCCTGACACCCCGTCACACATAAACCCGGTGTTCTATAATTAAGTCATATTCCAGCAGATGTTAAATCCCTGATGCCTTACGCCATCCTGAGAGAACGTTTCTGAACTGATTTCGCAACTGCTCCTGCGCGCCAATGTCGCATCTGAGCAACGCTATGAAAATGAACCCCAGGGCGTGGTTTAACCGCTCCCGTATTACGACGAATGCTACCGGACGCGTCACGTTTCCGGCTAACGATCCCGCAGGTGAAAATAACCTGCGCTCAGAACTGTTTTCGACAGCTCAGATGGAGCGCTACGGCCAAAAACTGGCGCGTACCCATCGATTATCCCCAGACAAACTGCCTTATTACCTCCTGAAACGGCTCGGCAACAACGAGGCCGCAATCACGCAGAACTGCTACGAAATCAATGCGGGGAAAAAAACGAGTATCATGCCCGCCGGGGAGTGGCTGCTGGATAATTACTACCTGATTGAGGAACAAATCCGTATCGTTCGCCAGCACTTACCGAAAAGTTTCGGCAAGGGGCTTCCGTCGCTGATTTCGCCACAGCACTGTCCACGAATTTACGATATTGCTTCAGAGGCCATCGCCCATGGTGATGGCCGCTGGGACACTGCCAGCCTGACCAGCTATATCATGGCCTATCAGCAGGTGACCCCTCTGACATTAGGCGAAGTCTGGGCCTTACCGGGTATGTTGCGCCTGGCGCTGATTGAAAATCTTCGTCGTATCAGTATGGAAGTGGTAAAGGCGCAGCGAGAACGAAATCTGGCAGATACGTGGATAACACGGCTTTTCGAATGTGCAGAGAGTGCCCCGGCTGATTTAATCATGGTCGTTGCCGACATGGCGCGCTCCCGTCCTCCGTTGAGCAGTGCATTTGTCGCAGAGCTGGTGCGGCGCCTGCAGGGGCATGGCAATGCGTTGTCGTTACCTCTGACCTGGGTTGACCAGTGCCTTGCCGAACAAGGTGTCACAACCGAAGCGCTGATTCATAGCTTCAATCAACAGCTTGCTGCCAGTCAGCTTTCTGTCAGTAACAGCATCGCCGGGTTGCGTTTACTGAGCGAAACTAACTGGGCGGATTTCGCCGAGACGATAAGCGTCGTCGAACAGGCATTACGTCATGATCCTGCCGGTATCTATCCCGAAATGCACTTTGATACGCGGGATCATTACCGCCATGTGATTGAGATTCTGGCACGAGACAGTGGTTTCAGTGAGCCTGAGGTCGCCAGTCGGGTACTGGCTCTTACCGGGGAAAATGCTCCCGACACGCCGGAGCATCATATTGGCTATTATCTGGTCGGCGAAGGACGTCAGCAGCTTGAAATTGATCTGTCGGCTGACACGTCAGCGCTCATTCGTCTGCGGCACAGTTTCAATCGCATATCCCTTCTGTCATGGCTGGGCAGTCTGAGCCTGTTAACCACGGCCGCGACGGCGGGGATATTGCACGAAACCGCACTACAGGGCGCGGACTGGTTGTTGATTGTTGTGGCATTGCCTTTGGTTATTGCTCTCAGCCAGTTAGTGAGCGATGTGCTGAGTGAAGCTACCACCCGTTTTCGGGTGCCACGTCCCTTGCCGAGGATGGATTTTTCAGCCGGTATTCCCGCAGACAGGGCAACGATGGTCGTGATCCCCTGCATGCTGACCAGTCACGAAAGCATCTGCAAACTCCTCACCAGTCTTGAAGTGTGCTGGCTGGGCAACCAGAACGAAAACCTCTGTTTCGCTCTGCTTACCGATTTTGCTGATGCCGAAAATGAACCTTCACTGGAAAACAGTTCCCTTCTCAGACAGGCGATCGCCGACACACAGGCGCTTAACCGGCGCTATCCATCCCGCCGTCCCCGCTTTTATCTGCTCCACCGGCAACCTGAATGGAACCCTGCTCAGGGAACCTGGATGGGCTATGAACGCAAGCGGGGAAAACTGGCGCTGTTGAACAGCTGGTTGCGCCAGCCTGCGGCGCAATTTGTCAGTGTGGCCGACCTGCCAGCGGAGCATTTACCGGGTTACATTAAATATGTCATCACCCTGGACAGTGACACGGTTCTGCCACGCGATACGGTGCATAAACTGGTCGCGACGATGGCGCATCCGCTCAACAAACCCGAGTATGACCCGATACGCCGCAGAGTGGTCAAAGGGTTCGGCATTCTGCAGCCGGGCCTGGCGGAGGAGATGCCCCGCAACGGGCAGGGGCGTTATGCCGCTATGCGCAGCAGCGCCCCGGGCAATAACCCCTATTCAATGATGTCGTCCGATATCTATCAGGATCTTTTTGGGGAAGGATCGTTCGTCGGCAAGGGGATTTATGATGTCGATATCTTTGTTGAGGCCACCGCCAACACTTGCCCCGAAAACCTGGTGCTCAGCCATGATTTACTCGAGGGGTGCTACGCGCGATCGGGGCTGTTAAGTGAGGTCTTACTCTACGAGCAGTATCCCAATAACTATCTTTCGGATGTCGCACGTCGTACACGCTGGATCCGGGGAGACTGGCAACTGTTGAACTGGTTAAAACCACGCGTAAGAAAAGCGGATGGAACCCAGGATAACAATCCCTTGTCCGCGCTCTCTTACTGGAAATTACTTGATAATCTGCGTCGCAGTCTGGTCGCACCCTCTTTACTGATGTTGCTCTTTTTCACCCTGCTGTGGGCGCCCAACACCTTTTACTGGCTTGGCGTGTTGGCGCTGATATGGCTATTACCTGCCATACTCAGCATCACCTGTGACCTCCTGCATAAACCCCTTCGTCGCCCCCTGAAGCAGCATCTGTTGCGGGTCGCTACTGTGACGCTGAAGCGCCTGTCGGGTATCGGGCTGAATGTTGCCATACTCCCGCACGAAGCCGGATATTCGATCTATGCGATAGGCGTGACGCTATGGCGTATGGGGGTAAGCCACCGCAACCTTATTCAGTGGACCTGCCACGGCCTGGACAGCAATCCGGTCAGAATTTCGCCTGGTCGTTTTTATCAGGCGATGTGGCTGAACATCGTGGGTGGAGTGGCGCTCACGATGCTGACCGTACATTTTGCACCACAGCTGCTGGCGATCGCTTTGCCGATCACGATGCTATGGTGTCTGGCTCCCCTGTTGATGAGCTGGCTGAGCCGCCAGCCCGTGCGTAAGGCATTTGCGCCGAACCCGGAGCAAAAACAGCTGTTACGCCAGACCAGCCGCGAAATTTGGGCATTCTTTGAAACCTTTGTCACGGAGCATGAGAACTGGCTTCCGCCTGATAACTATCAGGAGATACCGAAACCAACGGTGGCTCATCGTACTTCCCCCACCAACATTGGCCTCTCCCTGATGGCCAACCTGACGGCCTGGGATTTTGGCTACCTGCCCGGCGGAGAGGTACTGCAGCGGGTGACGCTCACACTCGACACCCTGGATAAAATGGAACACTTTCGGGGTCATCTCTATAACTGGTATGACACCCGTACGCTGGCCCCGCTCAGCCCACGCTATGTTTCAAGCGTCGACAGCGGCAATATGGCCGGTCATTTACTGACCCTGCGTGAAGGGCTGTCCGCCATGCGACATCAGCCTGTTTTAAACCCCGAACAGGTGCTGGCCGGGCTGAACGATACGCTGGATATTCTGGAGAAACAGTGGGGCCAGAGTGCGCCTGCCAGCCTTCGACTGCTGCGTAAACACTGTCTGAGCGCCGTGTCGCTGCGTCCGCCAGCGCTTTTTAGCGAGCTGAAAAAAATGCGGACCCAGTGCAACCATCTGACCGCGCAATGTCATCAGGAAAATCCCCTTCTGCTGCGCTGGACAAGGCATCTGGAGCATCAGCTGGTCCAGCTTTGCCACGAATGGTCACTCCTGCTCGGCTGGTTACCGACCTCCTGGGATGAACAGACGCTGCCGACGCTGAGCTGGCTTGCCCGCGCGACCTTTACCGGGGAAGGGACCCCTCCGGCGTCTGTGTCGGCCCATGCACAAATGCGGCTGAAAATTATCACCGAGCTTGAACAGCGGCTGGATGAGCATGCGCGGATGGATTTCGCCTTTCTGTACAGTGAAGCAACCAGTCTGCTCTGCGTCGGCTATAACTGCGACACGAATACGGCCGACAAGAGCCACTACGATCTTTTGCCATCGGAAATCCGCCTGACCAGTTTTCTCGCCATTGCGACCAATCAGCTGCCGCTGAAAAGCTGGTATGCGCTGGGGCGGTTGTTTACCACCATTGATAATGAAACTGCCCTGATGTCATGGAGCGGTTCGATGTTTGAATACCTGATGCCGAATCTGGTGATGCCCACCTTGCCCGGTAGCTTGCTTGATGAGATGAGTCAGTCTGCGGTGATGCGCCAGATACACTGGGGCAAAGAGCGCGGGGTGCCCTGGGGGGTATCAGAATCGGGCTATCATGCTTTTGATGTGCAGCGAAATTATCAATATCAGGCATTTGGCGTGCCTGGTCTCGGACTGCGTCGGGGGCTTGCCGATGATATGGTCGTCGCACCCTACGCCACTCTGTTGGCGCTGCTGGTTGCGCCACAGAAAGCCTGTGAAAACCTGTTCAGATTGCAGAAAACGGGCGCCCACGGCGAATACGGTTTTTATGAAGCGCTGGACTATACCCCCTCACGCCTCGCCACCGGTCAACTGTTTGCGGTGGTGCAGTCCTGGATGGCGCATCATCAGGGTATGGCCTTTCAGGCGCTGGCCCACGTGCTGCTTGACGCCCCGATGACGGAGCGGTTCATGTCCAGTACCGTCTTCCGGTCCGCGAGTCTGCTGTTACAGGAGCGTGTGCCGGATTCGGTCGATCTCTACAGCCCGCGCCGACATTTTGAATCCCATGAGGGAAGGGTCAAACCCGTTCGCTATGAACCCCGTATTTTCAACGGGGTAGACACCCCGGCCCCGGAAATTCAGCTGTTATCCAACAGCCATTATCACCTGATGTTGACCACAGGAGGTGGGGGCTATAGCCGCTGGAACGATATTGCCCTTACGCGCTGGCGCAGTGATACCACCCGGGATAACTGGGGGGCATTCTGCTATATCCGTGATATGCAAACAGGCGAGGTATGGAGCAATACCTGGCAACCGACGGGCAACGCGACCGGACATGACGAGGAAGCCATATTTACCGATGCAGGCGCTGAATTCAGACGCCTCTTCGGGGCGCTCAGCGTTAAAACCCAGGTTGTGGTCTCACCGGAGGATGATATTGAACTGCGGCGGCTCACCCTGGTTCATCGGGGCCGCCTGCCGCGCGTGCTGGAACTGACGACCTATGCCGAAGTGGTCCTGGCGCCTGACGCCAGCGATCGGGCGCATCCCGCGTTCAGCAATTTGTTTATTCAGACTGAGCTTAATCCTGAGCGTGACGCCATTCTTTGCCACCGGCGCCCGCGCTCGCCCGAGGAACGGAGTCCCTGCCTGTTTCACATGATGGTGGTGCGCGGCGATCACGCCAGAAGCGTCTCGTTTGAAACGGACAGGGCGAAATTTCTTGGGCGTGGTAGAGGTCCTCAGGATCCTCTGGCGATCGGCGGAAGCGGGGCGCTCAGCAACACGTCGGGGTCCGTGCTGGACCCCATTCTGGCGATACGCCACGCTATCACTCTGCAGCCCGGCCAGCCGGTCACAATTGATATCGTTTATGGCATTAGCGAAAGTCGCCAGCAAAGTCTGGCGTTGCTGGAAAAGTATCGCGACTACCCTATCGCTGATCGCGTTTTTGAGCTGGCCTGGTCTCACAGTCTGGTGGTCTTACGCCAGATGAACGCCAGTGAAGATGATGCCACCTTGTTTAATCGTCTTGCCAGCGCAGTACTTTACCCCCGCCAGGAGTTGCGCGCAGAGAGCCAGATTATCAGCCGTAACCGACGCGGTCAGTCCGGTCTGTGGGGATGGGCGATCTCAGGGGATCTGCCGATAGTCCTGCTCAGCGTTACCAGCGAGGAGTGTATTGCCGACGTAACTACCCTCATTCAGGCACACCGGTACTGGCGGCTGAAAGGCCTGGAGGTGGACTTAGTAGTCCTTAATAACAGCCCCGGGGGTTACCAGCAGGGGTTACAAAATCAGATTATGGATTTAATTTATGCCGGTTCCGAAGCCAGTCTACTGGATAAAGCGGGCGGGCTTTTTATCCGTGTTGGTGAGCATCTCTCCGCCGAAGATAAGTTGCTTTTGATGAGCGTGGCCTGTCTTTATCTTGATGACCGTGCGGGCGGGCTTAATGAACAGCTTAATCAGCGTATTCATACGTTAAAACCGCCGGCGAGGGCATTCATTCCGCACAAGGTGCCGGAGAGTAATCAACATACAGACTGGTCACCCGATACCAGCCAGTTGCGCCATTTCAACGGGTACGGTGGATTTTCTCAGGACGGCCGGGAATATCAGATTGTCCTCAGAGAACACGAGTTAACACCAGCCCCCTGGTCAAACGTACTGGCAAATGCCTGTTTCGGCAGCGTAATTTCGGAGGCGGGGCAGGCCTATAGCTGGTTTGAAAATGCCCATGAATTCAGGTTAACGCCGTGGGAAAACGATCCGGTGAGCGATCGAAGCGGTGAAGCGTTTTATCTGCGCGATGACGAAAGCGGTGAGTGCTGGTCACCGACCATCTTGCCTGTTCGCGGGAGGGGGGATTATCTGGCGCGCCATGGGTTTGGCTACAGTGTGTTTGCCCATCGGGAGAGCGGTATAGACAGCGAACTGACAGTGCTGGTTGCCGAAAAAGCGCCGGTTAAACTGGCGATCCTGACGCTGAGTAACAATTCGGGGCGCACACGCAAACTGTCCGTCACCGGTTATGTCGAGTGGACGCTCGGGGAATCACGAACCCGCTCCGCCCCCCACATCGTGACGCACGTGGCCAGTCTCCCCGGCGGTTGCGGTGTGATGGCGAACAACTTTTATGGTGATAACGGTAGCGGGCGGACTGCATTCTTTGCCGTCAGCGGGAGTGACAGTTCCCTGACGGGGGATCGCCGGGAGTTTATTGGCCGTAATGGTTCTCTGCAAACTCCCTCCGCCATGAAACTGCGCAAACTCTCGGGTAAAACAGGCGCCGGTCTCGATCCCTGCGCAGCGGTACAGTCAGCGGCCACGTTCATTGATGGTGACCAGAGGACGTTTATTTTTGTCCTTGGCGCAGATGAAACGCCTGCCCGGGCTCAGGAGACGCTTGTTCGCTATCTTAATGAGGAGACGGTCCGCCAGGAGCTGAACCAGGTTCACCACCACTGGCACAATGTGCTGGATAAAATCGTGGTCACTACCCCCGACACCAGCGTTGATTTACTGGTCAACGGCTGGTTGCTGTACCAGACGGTAGCCTGTCGCCTGATGGCTCGCAGCGGTTACTACCAGTCCGGCGGGGCAGTGGGTTTTCGCGATCAGTTGCAGGATACGCTGGCACTGTGCCATGCCGATCCGAACCGGATGCGCGACCAGATAGTGCTGTGTGCATCACGGCAATTTCTCGAAGGGGATGTACAACACTGGTGGCATCCTCCCCATGGCAACGGCGTACGCACAAGCTGTTCTGATGACTATCTCTGGCTGCCGCTCGCAGTTTGCCACTATGTGGAAACGACGGGAGACATCGACGTGCTGGACATGCGCATAGCCTATCTGGAAGGTCGTCCGCTCCAGCCTGGTGAAGAGTCTGTCTACGATACCCCTGTGATCAGTGATACCGAAGAGACGCTATGGTTACACTGCGTCAAAGCAATTCAGCATGGACTGAGGTTCGGGGTGCATGGTCTGCCGCTGATCGGGGCGGGTGACTGGAATGACGGCATGAACCGGGTCGGCATTGAAGGTAAAGGTGAAAGCGTCTGGCTGGGCTTTTTCCTGTATGACATTTTGCAGCGTTTTGCGGCGCTTGCGGAGCGCAGACGGGATGACAGTATCGCGTTGATGTGCCGTTCGCAGGCCCTGCGCCTGCAACAAAATCTCGACGCACACGCCTGGGATGGAGAATGGTTCCGCCGCGGCTATTTTGACGATGGTACGCCTCTGGGGTCGAAAGCCTCACAGGACTGCCGGATTGATGCGATCGCCCAAAGCTGGTCTGTACTGTCCGGCGCCGCCAGCCCGACCCGCAGCGCCCGGGCCATGCAGGCGATGGATAAGTACCTTGTCGATAATGAGGGTGGGCTGATTAAATTGCTCACCCCGCCTTTCGATGGGCACGGGCCAAATCCGGGTTACATTCAGGGGTATCTGCCCGGTGTGCGGGAAAACGGGGGGCAGTATACGCATGGCGCCATCTGGGCCGTGATGGCCTTTGCCCGGATGGGGAACACCGCGCGCGCGTGGCAACTGTGGTCGCTAATCAACCCCATAAACCACACCCAGGATGCAGAAGGTGTGGCCATTTATAAAGCCGAGCCTTATGTCATGAGTGCCGATGTCTACAGCGTCGCGCCACATATCGGACGTGCCGGATGGAGCTGGTACACCGGTTCCGCAGGCTGGGCCTACCGACTTCTGACAGAGGAGTTACTGGGGATAAAACGTTCCGGTACAGATTTTACCCTGCATGCGCGATTGCCGGATGAGTGGCCGTCTTTTGCTATGACATATCAACATGGCGGAAGCCATTATCAGATTAGGGTTTCACGCGGTGACGAGGAGTATCAGGTCACACTGGACGGCGTCGTTCTGCCAGACGACAAAATTCCGCTGCTGAATGATGGGCAAACCCATACCGTTGAAATTGTTCAGAACTGACACGGAAAAATCACGCGCATTAACGCCTGCCGTTTATGCGCTGATTGTCTCTGAGTACATCAATTGCGGTCTGCATGGCGATTTTATTATCCCTTCTTTGTTGCTTGTCCTGCATCACCTGGAGGTACTCAAGCAACGTCCGGGTGTTAATCGGCCTGCCCTGTTTACCTACAGCCAGCACGGCTTCACCAAGGATAATTTTCACTGGCGGCAGTTGTGCCGGATACCAGTCAAGGGTGTCTTCTGATTTCATTATAAATTCCTTATGGGAATGTATTCTATCATAATTAACCTTTCCGATCTTCGGGTATCACATTCTGATTTAGTCATAAACCCACACAACATAGTCAAAGAGTTCTTATGTAAAGGTCTATAATAAGTATTGCACAAACGGATTCTGGCATTTCAAAGAGTGACCGAGACATGTTGCCTGCACGTTGTCAGCGTGTTTAGGTTTCAGAGGTTGACTGCATCTCACGAGTGAATGACAACGAAACGATAAAGTGACAGTACCGTTGTGTTGTTGCCGCTATAAAGGTAAAACGCATGAAGTCAAAAAAAGTTGTCTTTATCGAAGGGGATATCATTTGTAGCCGCGTATCTGGAGAGACAGGTAACCCTTTTTGTATTCATATGATTCGATTCAAAAATGGCAAATATGCCATCATTCGGGCTGCTTCAGGGATATGTTTCAAACCCGGCGAAATTATTCAACGAGCCGACAGCGAATGGTTGTGTGGCGATGGAAAAATTCGTCTTCTTCCCTTTGAATATCTCAACGAGGAAGAGTCCAGAAGACAATTTATTGAATGTGATTAATATTTCATGAAGATTATGATTGTTGCATGCCACTCTTTTTTATGGGTATGTCGTATGGGTATCCGTCGCCTGTAAGTTTCAAATTTAAAAATTACCGACTGGTTTCATTCGGATGAACCTAATCTCCGCTTCATGCCCTGAAATTTTCGACAGCCTTTTTAGGCTCGTTACTCCGGCGGCATTTTTCTGTTCCAGCCAAATGTGTCAGCGCAGGGTGCTAACCATTGCCGGATAGCGGTATTGCACGCCAGCGTCTGGGGGGCGAGCAGGCGTGCCCCGAAATTGGCGTGCCGCAGGAAGTTTACCTCTAAGCACTGCTCCAGTTGCCCAACCAGCAGGGGAAAATCCATAAGGCTGGGCAGTCGAGGCCACTTAATCAGCTTGCGGTAGCGCAGTTGCTCCGACTCGATGCGCACGTCATCATTCGGGCGCCACTGAATGTTAAACAGCTTGTCATGACGCGACAGGTCCACCAACCAGTTCCCGTTGGATGGGATGCACAAATCCAGTTTCAGGCTTTCAGGCTTTCAGGCCTCAGCTTGTTGCGCTTATAAAACCCGTGCTCGGGCGGTTCGTTGGTCAGGTCGATGGAACACCCACTGTATGACAGCTCGGCGACACCGAAGCGGGCAAACCAGTCGGCGACGTCGGGGTGGGTTGAATGGTCGAACATATTTGGCATACTCCTGAGAAAGCATCAGATAGAACAGCAGTTTACCGATCATAGCAGGCCAATCAAATCCCTTTTGCGGGCTATTTCGTGCCACCAGGCGGACAATGAAGGTACGCGCGCAGGCTTACCGGCGTTCCTCATATTTGCTGCGTTTATGCTGATAAAGCAATTCATCGGCTTTCAGCATCGCAACTTCAAGCGTATCTTTTGGTAGCAGCTGATATGCCCCCCAGGAAATAACTTTTCTGTTATACAGTCCCGTCATTACATCTGTCACATTATCCCTGGAAAGCGACTCCTGTCTGATTAACTGCTTACGGGCATAACGAAATATTAGCCAGGTTCCCGTGATGTAAAGCACTAATAACCATAAGTTGGCAATGATAATATAGATGGCATCCAGTTTAACATGGACGGTGTAGTTCCGGGTCAGTGTGTCTTCGTAGCTGAAAAAACCATACGAATGGATGTAGGGTTTATGGAAGAAAATACGCGCGCGGGTTTCATTATCAGTGACATATAAAGAGAGGAACTGCCATAAAAACGGGCGGTCGACCGTTTTAAACGAAACCACAAGATCGTTGATGTTACAAACCACGATTAAAATAATGGCACTGAAATACTTTTGTCTGAACAATAGGGATAACTCCCTGTCGTCACACACGGAAATAGCCGTTAGTAGAGCATCAAACAATCAATTTATTCTGGCCTGGTAAGCTACAGCTATTTACTGAGGGTCACCCTCCAGGGTTCGTAATAACGCTGCCAACCTACGATCCAGTTCCCCCAGCGACTCAGCCGAAATCCCCGACAGGATCTCCCTTTCGTTCTCGACGTGCTTGTCGACCGCACGGTCGATCAGCGCCAACCCCTCAGCCGTTAACTGCACCAGCATACTGCGTGCATCATTCGTGTTCGCCTGCCGACTGATTAACCCTCTCGATTCCAGACGTTTAAGGCGGTGCGTCATGGTGCCCGAGGTCACCATTAACGTGGAAAACAGTTCCGTTGGGCTCAGGCTGTAGGGCGCGCCCGCGCGGCGCAGCGTCGCCAGCATATCGAACTCCCACGTACAAAGTTCAAACGTCGCAAACGTGGATTCCAGCCGCTGTTCAAGCAGCGCGGCGCAGCGCTTTATGCGTCCAATCGGCCCCATCGGGCTGCAGTCCAGGTCAGGTCGTTCGCGCTGCCACTGGGCAAGAATGGCATCAACGGCATCATGGGACGGTTTAGTAGGATTGTTCATTTACCTTGACTTCAAGTTAATTGCTCGACAGACTGATTTTATCTTGAATTGAAGGTAAGTGCAAAATTATGGAATCGACATTTTCTCTTTCTTACTGGCGTGACGTGCTGCTGACGGCGCTGGCCCCGGCTATCTGGGGATCAACCTACATCGTGACAACGCAGCTTCTGCCGCCGGACAGGCCTTTTACGGCGGCGCTGATCCGCGTGCTTCCGGCCGGGATTTTGCTGCTGCTGCTCACGTTGCGCCTGCCTGCATACCGTGACCTCGGGCGACTGCTGATCCTTAGCGCACTTAATATTGGCGTGTTTCAGGCGCTGCTGTTTGTGGCGGCCTATCGCTTGCCCGGTGGTCTGGCCGCCGTGCTCGGGGCGATCCAGCCGCTTCTGGTGATGGTGCTGATCTGGACGGTCGACCGCCGCGCGCCGCACAAAATCACGCTGTGGGCCGCGCTGGTGGGGGTCGTCGGTATGGCAGTATTGCTGCTATCACCTCAGACCGTTTTTGAACCTGTCGGGATAGCGGCGGCGTTGCTGGGGGCTTGCTGCATGGCAACCGGGGTCTGGTTAACGCGTCGCTGGCAGATCGATATGCCGGTTATGGCGCTGACCGGCTGGCAACTGGTGTTGGGCGGATTGATGTTAGCGCCTGCTGTGTGGCTGTTCGACGCACCGCTTCCCACGCTCACCGCTTCACAATATGCCGCTTACACTTACCTCAGCCTGGCCGGGGCGTTTGTGGCGTACGGTCTGTGGTTTCGCGGCATCACTCGTCTGCCGGGTGTGGCGGTGGCGTCACTGGGATTACTCAGCCCGTTAACCGCCGTGCTGCTCGGCTGGATAATCCTGTCCCAGGCCCTCAGCAGCACCGCGTTTGTTGGGCTCGCCATCGTGCTGATCAGCGTTTTAGTTGTGCAGCGCACCTCAATGCGCGCGCGTTAACATGAGCCACGCTTCTTCTTCAGAAATCCCAGTCCTTATCTTCGGTCTCGACCGTTTTGCCCATGACGTACGAGGAGCCAGATCCGGAGAAAAAGTCGTGATTTTCATCGGCGTTCGGCGACAATGCTGCGAGGATCGCCGGGTTGACCTCGGCCATCTCCGGCGGGAACAGCGCCTCGTAACCGAGGTTCATCAGCGCTTTGTTGGCGTTATAGCAGAGGAAGGCTTTTACATCGTCTTCCCAGCCCGTTCCGGCATACAGCTCGTCGGTGTAACTCAGCTCGTTGTCATACAGATCCATCAGCAGATCGAGGGCAAAACTTTTCAGCGCCTCGCGCTCGGCTTCGCTGACTTTCTCTAGCCCTTTCTGGTACTTATAGCCGATGTAGTACCCATGCACCGCTTCATCGCGGATGATCAGACGGATCAGGTCGGCGGTGTTGGTCAGCTTGCCCCGGCTCGACATGTACATCGGCAGCCAGAAGCCGGAGTAGAACAGGAACGATTCCAGAAACACACTGGCGATTTTCTTCTTTAACGGCTCATCGGCGCGATAATGCTCCAGCACCCGCACGGCTTTGCGCTGCAGGGAAGGGCTCTCTTCACTCCAGAGATAGGCCGCATCCACATCCTGCGTCTGGCACAAGGTGGAAAAAATCGAGCTGTACGAGCGGGCGTGTACCGCCTCCATAAAGCTGATATTGGACATCACCGCCTCTTCGTGCGGCGTCAGGGCATCGGCCATCAGCGCCGGAGCGCCGACGGTATTTTGCACCGTGTCGAGCAGGGTCAGGCCGGTAAATACCCGGATGGTCAGCTGCTGTTCGGCGTGACTCAGGGCCTGCCACGCCGGGATGTCATTCGACAGGGGCACTTTCTCCGGCAGCCAGAAGTTGCTGGTCAGACGGTTCCAGACCTCCAGGTCTTTATCATCTTCAATCTTGTTCCAGTTAACGGCACGAACGAGCGACGGTTGCATCTTTTCTCCTTACAGCGCGCAGGACACGCAGCCTTCTGTTTCTGTGCCTTCCAGCGCAAGCTGACGCAGGCGAATGTAGTACAGGGTCTTGATCCCTTTCTTCCAGGCGTAAATCTGCGCCCGGTTGATGTCGCGGGTGGTGGCGGTATCCGGGAAGAACAGCGTCAGCGACAGCCCCTGGTCGACATGTCTGGTTGCCTCGGCGTAGGTATCGATAATTTTTTCCGGGCCGATCTCATAGGCATCCTGATACAGGGCCAGGTTCTCGTTGGTCATAAACGGGGCAGGGTAGTAAACGCGCCCGGTTTTGCCCTCTTTGCGGATCTCGATTTTCGAGACGATAGGGTGAATGCTTGAGGTGGCGTGGTTAATGTACGAGATCGATCCGGTGGGCGGCACCGCTTGTAAATTCTGGTTATAGATGCCGTGCTGCATCACGTCGTCACGCAGCTGCTGCCACATGGCCCGCGTCGGCAGGCTGACGCCGGCGCGGGCGAACAGGGCGCGCACTTTCTCGGTTTTCGGCTGCCAGTCGCTTTCCAGATATTGATTAAAATAGGCCCCGCTGGCGTAGCGCGACTGGTCAAAGCCCGCGAAACGCTGGCCTCGCTCGCGCGCCAGCATCATCGAGGTATGCAGCGCATGCCAGGTGATGGTGTAGAAATAGAGGTTGGTGAAGTCCAGCCCCTCCGGGCTGCCGTAGGCAATGCCTTCTCGCGCCAGATAGCCGTGCAGGTTCATCTGCCCCAGCCCAATGGCGTGCGAGGCGGCGTTCCCGGCTTCCACCGAGGGTACGCTGCGGATGTGGCTCATGTCCGATACCGCCGACAGGCCGCGCACGGCGGTTTCGACGGTGCGGCCAAAGTCCGGTGAATCCATGGTGTGGGCAATGTTCAGCGAGCCGAGGTTACAGGAGATGTCCTTGCCGATTGCCGCGTAGTCGAGGTTCTCGTCATAGGTTGAGGCGCTGTTGACCTGCAAAATCTCCGAGCACAGGTTGCTCATGTTGATCCGCCCGGCAATCGGGTTGGCACGGTTTACCGTGTCTTCATACATGATGTACGGATAGCCAGACTCAAACTGGATCTCTGCCAGCCGCTGAAAGAAGTCCCGGGCGTTAAGCCAGGTTTTACGGATGCGCGCGTCGGCCACCAGCGCCTCATACAGCTCACTAATCGCCACGTCGCCAAACGGCTTGCCGTAAATGCGCTCCACGTCATAGGGCGAGAACAGCGCCATCTCGGCGTTCTCTTTGGCCAGCCGGAAGGTGATATCCGGGATCACCACCCCCAGCGACAGGGTTTTGATGCGGATCTTCTCGTCGGCGTTTTCACGTTTGGTATCGAGAAAGCGCATGATGTCCGGGTGATGGGCGTGCAGATACACCGCCCCGGCCCCCTGGCGGGCACCGAGCTGGTTGGCGTATGAGAAGGCATCTTCCAGCATTTTCATCACCGGGATCACCCCGGAGGACTGGTTCTCAATCCGTTTGATCGGCGCACCGGCTTCGCGCAGGTTGGAGAGCAAAAACGCCACGCCGCCGCCGCGTTTGGAGAGCTGCAGCGCCGAGTTCACGGCGCGGCCAATCGACTCCATATTGTCTTCGATGCGCAGCAGGAAGCAGGAGACCAGCTCCCCGCGCTGGGCTTTGCCGCAGTTGAGGAAGGTGGGCGTCGCGGGCTGAAAACGTCCGGCCAGCATCTCGTCGGTCAGCTGGCGGGCGAGAGTCTCATCCCCCTGCGCCAGGGTCAGGGCTACCATCACCACCCGGTCTTCAAAGTGTTCCAGGTAACGCTTGCCGTCGAAGGTTTTCAGCGTGTAGCTGGTGTAAAACTTCCACGCACCGAGGAAGGTCTGGAAACGAAAACCGCTGGCGTGGGCGTGGGCAAACAGGCTCAGCACAAAGTCGCCGTCGAAGCGCGACAGCACCCGGGCGTCGTAATAGCTCTCGCTGACCAGATAGTCGAGACGCGCCTGCGGGCTGGCAAAGGTCACGCTGTTGGGATAGACGTGGGCGGTAAAAAAGGCATCTACCGCCTCGTGGTCTTTAGCAAACTGGATGCGCCCCTCGCGATCGTACAGGTTGAGCATGGCGTTGAGGGCATGGAAATCCATCGATGCCTGCATCACGCGCTCTGCGGTTGTCGTTGCCAAAATTCGTTCACTCCTTTACGCACGTTGTCGACGTCCTGTTGGGTCCCCATCAGCTCGAAGCGATAGAGGTACGGCACGCCGCATTTCTGCGAAATAACATCCCCGGCGCGGCAGAATGCCTCGCCGAAATTACGGTTCCCGGCGGCAATCACGCCGCGGATGAGCGCCCGGTTATGTGGGTCGTTGAGAAAGCGGATCGCCTGACGCGGCACCGCCCCGGCCGTTCCGCCGCCGCCATAGCTGGGCACCACCAGAATAAAGGGCTCGTCTACCTGAATGCGTTCCCGCTCGTTCAGCGGGATCCGCACGGCGGGCAGTCCGACGCGGCCGATAAAGCGGTGCGTATTTTCGGAGCTGCTGGAGAAGTAGACGATCAGGCTCATGCGTGCGCGGCCTGCGCCTGAAGGCGGTTAATCATGTCCGGACGAAACCCCGACCAGCTGGTTTCACCGGCCATCACCACGGGTAACTGACGAAAACCCTGCGCCCGCAGCGTCTCGGCGGCGTCCGGCTCCAGGTCAACGTTGACCATCTCAAAAGCCACGCCACGGCTCTCCATCGCGCGTTTGGTGGCATGGCACTGCACGCAGTCATTACGAGTGTAAATAATAATACGCATGATTCGTATTTCCATTTAGAATGAGGATCCGGCGCGATTAAACGCGTCGATTTGGGTCTGTGCTTATAGAGAGAATACTAGATGTAGATATCTTAAGTTTCAACCATACAATATATGGGAAATTTGGGTTGACTGAGGCCTGGTCAGGTATGATGCGGGATGGCGAGGTTTTGAAGGCGAAAACTAAGAAGAAAAAGAAAAAAGCATGCCAAACTTACAGCGGGCACCTATGTCCGGCTGTAAATCGCTGAGGTGTTTCCTGAGGTCGGGGCGAGGCGCAGGGATGCGCGGAGAGGGCGGATTTACAGGGATGTTTCCCCTCCCCCAGGAGGAGAGGGGACCGTTCGTGCAAAGGTCATTACTTACGCATACTCAGCAGCGCACCAATAAATATCCCCACAGCCGCTACCGTCCCCACGGCGCACAATGGTCGCTCGCGGATAAACGTATTCGCACAACCTATCGCATCACACGCCGCTTGCTTAGCTTGTGAACGCCCCTGCATCCGCGCACGCGTCTCGCGCAGCAGCGACTTAGCCTTACGTCTGGCGTCCTCAGCTTCGCCCTTCGCATCCGAACCCCAGGATTTCAGTACAGATTCCAGCGTGTCCGCTAATTTACTGACATCGTTACGAATATCCTGAACGTCGTTATCTACATCGTTTTTATTAAGTCGATTAAACATACGGTGCTCCCTTGATTTGCGGTAATACTCAGTTTAGACCAGCTTTTTAATCTCTGAAGCGAGTCACGACTTATCAGGGCGTTTATGGATTTATCTGAAAGCCCTGCTATTGCTGAATACGTTAAGGTTGCCCCGCAGGAATGATAACGAGGATTAAATATGTATTTACGACCCGATGAAGTGGCGCGTGAACTTGAAAAAGCGGGATTTACCGTGGATGTGGTAACCCATAAAGCCTACGGCTACCGTCGCGGGGATAATTACGTTTACGTCAACCGGGAAGCCCGGTTGGGGCGCATGGCGCTGATTATTCATCCCACGCTGAAAGACCGCAGTATTTCCTACGCGGAACCGGCGTCAGAGATGAAAACCAGCGACCACTATCAGCAGTTCCCGCTCTACTTGGGCGGATTAGGCGGTGAGACGCATCAACATTATGGCATCCCGCACGGTTTTAGCTCCCGCATGGCGCTGGAGCGTTTTCTGACAGGCCTGTTTGGCGAATCGCAGTAATCACGCGACTGGCTACTTGTGCCAGTCCGCGCCCTACGCTTTGACCTGATGATACTGGCTGACTTTGAACAGTCGGCGACAGTAGTCGAGGAAATACCCATACACCGCGCCCATCAGCATTGAGACCACGATGTTGGAACTCACCGCTGCGGCGATCTGGTGCCAGTCCGCGCCCACCGTCAGCAAAATCGCCACGTACACCGGCGACTGAAACGTGACATACGCCAGAATATCCGCCAGATTTTTCATCCAGCCTGCCGGGCTGTAGCGCCGGGCCAGGCGCATGATCGCGTCGCGGTAAAAGCCGTAAGGCCAGGCAATCAGGATATTCACCGGTACGGCCACCAGTCGCGACGAGAGCGACTGCTCAAAGGACATGCCGGAGAGGAAGATTTCAATCAGCATGTTCACCACCGAACAGTAGACCACCATCGCGAAGGTATCCGCGACCGCGTGGCGCAGGCGAGACTGCCGTGAAAACATGTCCTGACTCCTTGAGTGAAATGGTGGGGTAGTGCATTAATTTGCTTAATTTTTCACGCATAGAGTATATCGCTGGATTGAAACGCACAATTAGCGATAAATTTTTATTTAAGCGCAGTTTGTCCACGAAATACTCCGCACGAAGCGGTTTTGCTTCCCGGGCGTTATTTTGTCTCTGATGTTTGGTTTTTTCTTTGTTAAACAGTGGGATATGCGGAGGGGTAAAACAGGGGGTTTACAGAGCGGGCGGATGTTTCCGCCCGAGATTCTTAGCAGACGCCAAATTCACCGTCTTCTTTATACAGCGAAACATCAGCTGCTTTCAGGGTGTATTTGTCGCCCTGCTCATTACTGGCTTGCACCGCCACAATCTGATCCTCATGCACTTCGATGACTTTCAGTTTTGGTCCGCCCATACGCGGCTGCACAAGATCGCCTACAGAAAACATAGTTACCTCCTTCGGGTTGTTGTGCTCTTAACATAGCCCAGGCGTGGGTTGGGGTACAGCGTCAGGGGGCAGACTACTCCTGAATCGCTACAATCAACCTGTGTAAAGAGGGTAAAGGAGGGTAAAAGCGGGCGTAAAGGGTGGCATGCCTGCGTAAACTCACTACGCTTAAAGTATAAAACCTCTTTTTATACAATGACCTGACTGCTTGCATGGAGAATATATGGGCTTCTGGCGTATCGTAATCACTATTCTGTTACCCCCTCTTGGCGTGCTGATGGGCAAAGGCTTTGGCTGGGCGTTTATCCTCAACATCGTCCTGACGCTTCTGGGCTACATTCCCGGCCTTATCCACGCGTTCTGGGTACAGAGCCGCAGCTAAGCCCGCCACAGTAAATCCTGATAAATGCCGGTCAGCACGCCCTGCGGGGCAAACTGCTGTTTGATCCAGCGGGTGACCTGACCGGTCGCCGCATGCTGCGTGGCGAGCAGCATGCGCGAGTCCTGGCGGGTGTTATTGATCCGTCTCGTCACCAGCAATCCCTTTTCAACTGCCTCGCGCGCCATATGCTCCGGTAAAAAACCGATCCCCTCGCCCAAAATCTGACACTGGCACTTGGTATTGAAATCCGGAACCAGGATCGCCTCCTGGCCGTGCAGCAGCCAGCCGACTTTCTTATTGATGGTGTGGGCGGTGTCTTCCACCATGATGTTGGGGTACAGCCGCAGCTGGCTCTCGGCCAGCGGCTCCGGGGCCAGCGCCAGCGGATGGTCCGGGGCGATGGCAAACACCCAGCGGATGGCACCAATCTCCGTGTAATCAATGCCGCCGCCATCCAGCAGCGTGTCCGGGGCGCCAATCGCAATGTTCGCCTGATTATTGATGATCGAATCCCAGACCCCGTTATACACCTCGGTGGTTACGGTTATCTGGCAGGTAGGGAACTGCTTTTTCATCACCTGCAGCAGACGAGCGGTGTGGCGTGGGGTGTAGAGCAGCTGGTTGATGCAGATCCGCACCCGCGTCTCGATCCCCTGCGAGATGGTGTCGATCCCGCGCTTGATGGCGTGAAAGTCATTCAGCAGGTCAATGGCTTTACGGTAGAAGTAGAAGCCCGATTCGGTCAGTTCGATGCTGCGGGTATTGCGCACAAACAGCACCACGTCGAGGCCGGTCTCCATCCGTTTGATGGTGTAACTGATGGCTGAGGTGGTCACCCCCAGCTCCCCGGCGGCTTTGCTGAAGCTGCCAAAACGCGCCGCGGTGGTGAAAGCCAGCAGATTCTCTTCGGTAAAGATGGAATTCATATTACGGCTCCTGGCAGTCATCAGTTTTGAACATATTTTAACAGCGCGGTTACAACGCATTTGAAGCCGGTCACAGTTCTGCATATTTGTGGCGAGCCGCGCAGTGCAAGGCCTGCGCAGCCATAAGCATAATGCAGTTTAGCGGCCTAAAACGCGGTTAAACATAAGGAAAAGGTTGCACAGACGCACATTTTGGCTGAACTGTTAAATTTAACTCAACAATGAAACTCCTGTCGATGAATCCTTTTTAAGCGGATTCTTTTCTGACCAGGCGGTTGCTATGCTCAGTCCATCAGAAAGGAAAACCAGGAGTGTGGATATGTCTACCAATGAACTCGTTACTGAATTTCTGTTTGCTGCTGAACAGGGTGATACGGACGCGCTAAAAGCCTGTCTCGATAAAGGGGTGGATATCAACGCCACCAACCGCCAGAAAAGAACCGCCATTATTATTGCCAGCCTGAATAAACAGTACCCTTGCGTGGAACTGCTGATTGCCGCTGGGGCCAATATCGACCAGCAGGATCAGACCTGTTTCAATCCGTTCTTAATCAGCTGCCTGACCAACGATCTGACGCTATTGCGCCTGGTGTTGCCCGCCAACCCGGATCTGGATCGCCTGACGCGCTTTGGCGGCGTGGGCATTACCCCTGCCAGCGAAAAAGGCCATCTCGAAGTGGTGCAGGCGCTGCTGACCCACACCGACATTAACGTCAACCACACCAACTTTGTCGGCTGGACGCCGCTGCTGGAAGCCATCGTCTTAAATGACGGCGGTGCCCGCCAGCAGGAGATTGTGAAGCTGCTGCTGGACCACGGCGCCAACCCGCACATGACCGACAAATACGGCAAATCCCCGCTCGAACTGGCCCGTGAAAAAGGCTTCAACGAGATTGCTGATCTGCTGATCGCCGCAGGCGCGTAATACCCCCGGCCAGCCGATTCGCACTGGCCGGAAATAACAAAAAGTCTGTTTTCCCATCATGCCTTCGGGCGTGATGTGGCCCCCTTTTGCCCGCATCCAGGAGGACGTAATGCCCACCAAAATCGTGATAAAAAAGAATACCTATTTTGATTCAGTTTCGCTGATGTCAGTCTCCACCAAAGCCAATAAATTGCCCGGCGTGGAGCAGGCATTTGTCGCCATGGCGACAGAAATGAACAAAGGCGTGCTGAAAAATCTCGGTCTGCTGACCCCGGAATTAGCCGAGGCCAAAAATGGCGACCTGATGATCGTTATTAAAGGCGAAGCCGCCAACGACGAAACCCTGGCCGCCATCGAGGCGCTGTTCACCCGCAAAGAGAGCGCGGGCAGCCACGAATCACGCTATGCCACCCTCGCCAGCGCCAAAACCCATCGCCCGGACAGCAATCTTGCGGTGATTTCGGTCAACGGCACCTTTGCCGCCCGGGAGGCGCGTCAGGCGCTGGAAAACGACCTCAACGTGATGCTGTTTTCCGATAACGTGTCGCTGGATGACGAACTGGCGCTCAAGCAGCTGGCGCACGAGAAAGGGCTGCTGATGATGGGCCCGGACTGCGGCACCGCCATTATTAACGGCGCAGGCCTGTGCTTCGCCAACGCGGTACGTCGTGGACCGATTGGCATCGTCGGCGCGTCCGGCACCGGCAGCCAGGAGCTGAGCGCACGTATTCATGAATTCGGCGGCGGCATCTCCCAGCTGATCGGCACCGGCGGTCGCGATCTGAGCGAGAAAATCGGCGGGCTGATGATGCTCGACGCCATCGCGATGCTGGAGGCCGACGACGCCACCCAGGCGATTGTGCTGATCTCCAAACCGCCAGCCCCGGCAGTGGCCGAGAAAGTGCTGGCCCGCGCCCGCACCTGCCGCAAACCGGTAATCGCTTGTTTCTTAGGCCGCAACCCGCAGCCTGCTGATGAAGACGGCCTGCAGTTTGCCCGCGGTACCAAAGAGGCGGCGCTGAAGGCGGTGCTACTCACCGGCATCAAAAAAGAGTCGCTGGATCTGCATCCGCTCAACTGGCCGCTGATCGAAGAGGTGCGCGCCCGCCTGACTCCGCAGCAGAAGTATATCCGCGGCCTGTTCTGCGGCGGCACCCTGTGCGATGAAGCGATGTTCGCGGCGCTGGAGAAATTCGACGACGTCTACAGCAACATCCAGCCGGATCCAACCAGACGCTTAGCCGACATCAACGTCAGCCAGGCGCACACTTTCCTCGACTTTGGCGATGACGATTTCACCAACGGCAAACCGCACCCGATGATCGACCCGACCAACCGCATCAGCCGCCTGCTGCAGGAGGCACGCGACCCACAAGTGGGGGTGATCGTGATGGACTTCGTGCTCGGGTTCGGCTCACACGAAGATCCGGTCGGGGTGATGATCGACGCCATTAAAGAAGCGCAGGCCATCGCGAAGGCCTACAAGCGTCCGCTGGAAATTCTCGGCTACGTACTCGGCACCGATCTGGATACGCCGTCGCTCAGCCAGCAGTGCCAGCTGCTGACTGATGCAGGCGTGATCTGGGCCAGCAGCAGTACCAATACCGGATTACTGGCACGTGAATTTGTCTGCAAAGGGGAGAAAGCCTGATGAAATCGTTATTTAACCAGCCGCTGAACGTCATTAACGTCGGGATTGCCCTGTTCAGCGATGACCTGAAAAAACAGCACGTGCCGGTGACCCATCTCGACTGGACCCCGCCGGGGCAGGGCAATATGCAGGTGGTGGAGGCGCTGGATCAGCTGGCCGCCAAACCGCTGGCCGAGAAAATTGCCGCCGCTAACAAAGTGGCGCTGGAGCGCATTATCCAGTCGCATCCGGTGCTGGTGGGCTTCGATCAGGCCATCAACGTGGTGCCGGGCATGACCCGCACCACCATCCTGCACGCCGGTCCGCCTGTCGCATGGGAGAACATGTGTGGGGCGATGAAAGGGGCGGTGACCGGGGCGCTGGTGTTTGAAGGTTTAGCCAACGATCTGGACGACGCGGCGCGGCTGGCGGCCTCCGGCGACATCACCTTCTCGCCGTGCCACGAGCACGACTGCGTAGGTTCGATGGCGGGGGTCACGTCGGCGTCGATGTTTATGCACATCGTCGAGAACAAAACCTACGGCAACCGGGCGTTCACCAACCTCAGCGAGCAGATGGCGAAGATCCTGCGCATGGGCGCCAACGACCAGAGCGTGATCGACCGTCTGAACTGGATGCGTGACGTGCTCGGCCCGATGCTGCGCGACGCCATGAAAATCATCGGCGAAATCGACCTGCGCCTGATGCTGGCTCAGGCGCTGCACATGGGCGACGAGTGCCATAACCGTAACAACGCGGGCACCACGCTGCTGATTCAGGCGTTAACCCCTGGGCTGATCCAGGCCGGGTACCCGGTAGAGCAGCAGCGACAGGTGTTTGAGTTTGTCGCCAGCAGCGACTACTTCTCCGGCCCGACGTGGATGGCGATGTGTAAAGCCGCGCTGGATGCCGCCCACGGCATCGAGTACAGCACCGTGGTCACCACCATGGCGCGCAACGGCTACGAGTTCGGCTTGCGCATCTCAGGCCTGCCGGGGCAGTGGTTTACCGGCCCGGCGCAGCAGGTGATTGGCCCGATGTTCGCGGGCTACCGACCGGAAGACTCCGGGCTGGATATCGGCGACAGCGCGATCACTGAAACCTACGGCATCGGCGGCTTTGCGATGGCGACGGCCCCGGCAATTGTGGCGCTGGTGGGCGGCACGGTGGACGAAGCTGTCGACTTCTCGCGCCAGATGCGTGAAATCACCCTCGGCGAAAACCCGAACGTCACCATTCCGCTGCTGTCGTTTATGGGCATCCCGACCGCTATCGATATCACCAAAGTGGCGGGCAGCGGCATTCTGCCGGTGATCAATACCGCCATCGCCCACAAAGACGCCGGGATCGGCATGATTGGCGCGGGCATTGTCCATCCGCCGTTTAGCTGTTTTGAAAAGGCGCTGTTGACCTTCCGCGATCGCTACTTTTTATAAGGTAAGCATTCATGAAAAGCATGAAACTGGAGTGGAAAAGAGGTGACTGGGCGGCGTACTTCGGGTTGATGACCAACAACCTGACGAATCTGCTGACCATGATGGGGTTGCTCATTTTTGTCGTCGGCATCCCGAAAGAGATTGTGTATGGACGTATTGCGCCGGCCTTCGGGCTGGCGGTGCTGGTGGCGAGCGTCTGCTACGCGTGGTTTGGCCTGCAGATGGCGCGCCAGACCGGGCGTAACGACGTCACCGCGCTGCCGTCCGGGCCGAGCGCGCCGTCAATTTTTACCGTGACCTTCCTGGTGCTGATGCCGGTGTATCAGCAAACCGGCGATGCGGACTTTGCGATCCAGATTGGCCTGGTGTGGTGCTTCGTTGAAGCGATGATCCTCGCGGGCGGTTCGTTCCTCGGCGAGACCATCCGCAAGATGATCCCGCGTACCGTGCTGCTGTCGTGCCTGTCCGGTCTGGGTCTGCTGCTGCTGGCGATGAACCCGATGCTGCAGGCGTTCGAAGCGCCGACCGTGTCGTTTATCGTCCTGCTGCTGATCTTCATCAACTGGTTTGGCAAAAAGCCGATCTTCGCCCGCATCCCGACCGGCCTGCTGCTGCTGATCGCCGGGACCCTGCTTGCGTGGATCTCCGGTCTGCAGAGCCCGGACGCCATCAAAGCCTCGATGTCGTCGTTCGGCTTTAACCCGCCGGAAGTGCACATCGACAGCTTTATGCAGGGTCTGCCGCACGCGCTGCCGTACCTCGCATCTGCCGTTCCGCTGGGGCTGGCGAACTACATCTTTGACCTGGAAAACATCGAAAGCGCCCACGCGGCAGGGGATGAATATCCGACGCGCAAAGTGATGCTGGCCAACGGCCTGGCATCGATGCTCGGCTGCCTGATGGGTAACCCGTTCCCGGTCACAGTGTACGTTGGCCACGCGGGCTGGAAAGCGATGGGGGCCAGCATCGGCTATACGCTGGCCTCCGGCGTCACCATGTTTATCGTGCCGCTGTTCGGGCTCGGGGCCTTTATGCTCGCCATTATCCCGATGACCGCCATCGTGCCGATCCTGGTATTTATCGGGGTAGTGACCGCCAACCAGGTAGTGAGGGAAACGCCCAAAATAGAGGTACCCGTCATCTTTATCTGTCTGTTCCCGTGGATCGCCAACTGGGCGCTCACCATGATGAACAGCGTGATGGCGGCGGCGGGTACCAACGCGGGAAAAATCGGTCTCGATGTGCTGCACAGCAAAGGCATCTACTACGAGGGCTTGATGCACCTGGGTAACGGCGCACCGCTCGCCAGTATGCTGTGGGGCTGCATCGCCATCTTCTCGATCATCAACAAACCGTTACGTGGCGCTATCGCTGCGGCCACGGGGGCACTGCTGGCGCTGTTCGGCGTGATCCACGCTCCGGTGGTCGGTTTTGCCGAAGGCAGCTCGCTCACCTTCGTGACGGCCTACCTGATGATGGGCGGCATGTTTGTACTTAAGCATGTACTGGATAGCCGTGAAGAGGCGCGGGCAGGAGCGCCGGTTTCTGAAGCTTAAAAGCGCAAACCTTACCCCTCACCCCAGCCCTCTCCCCATAGGGGAGAGGGTGTAATCGTTCCCTCTCCCCTATGGGGAGAGGGTTAGGGTGAGGGGGCTGACCGCACCATTGCAAAGGAATTCTCATGAAAGAACTCATGGTCGTCGCCATCGGCGGCAACAGCATTATCAAAGATAACGCCAGCCAGTCGATTGAACATCAGGCCCAGGCGGTGAAAGCGGTCGCGGAATCGGTGCTCGAAATGCTGGCCTCCGACTACGATATCGTGCTCACCCACGGCAATGGCCCGCAGGTGGGGCTGGATCTGCGTCGCGCCGAGATCGCTCACGAGCGCGAAGGGCTGCCGCTGACCCCGCTGGCCAACTGCGTGGCGGATACTCAGGGCGGGATCGGCTATCTGATCCAGCAGGCGTTAAACAATAAGCTGGCCGCGCGCGGCGAGCAGAAAGCGGTGACGGTGGTAACCCAGGTCGAAGTGGACAAAAACGACCCGGGCTTCGCCCAACCGACCAAGCCCATCGGCGCGTTCTTTAGCGAAGCCCAGCGCGATGAACTGCAACGCGCCCATCCGGACTGGCACTTTGTTGAAGATGCCGGCCGCGGGTACCGTCGCGTGGTGGCCTCACCGCAGCCGGTGCGTATCGTCGAAGCCGACGCCATTAAAGCGCTGACCCAAAAAGGCTTTGTGGTGATTGGCGCGGGCGGCGGCGGCATCCCGGTGGTGCGCAGCGCCGAAGGGGATTACCAGAGCGTGGATGCGGTGATCGACAAAGATCTCTCCACCGCACTGCTGGCGCGAGAGATCAATGCCAACGTGCTGGTGATCACCACCGGCGTGGAGAAAGTGTGCGTTAACTTCGGCAAGCCGAATCAGCAGGCGCTGGACACCGTCAACGTGGCGCAGATGACGCGCTATGTGGAAGAGGGGCATTTCCCGGCGGGCAGCATGCTGCCAAAAATTGCCGCCAGCCTCGAATTCTTACACTACGGCGGTAGCCGGGTGATCATCACCTCGCCAGAGTGCCTGCCTGCGGCGCTGCGCGGTGAAACCGGCACCCATATTGTGAATGCATAAGTAAAAAGGAAGATAAGATGACAGAAAATAAAAGCCGCCGGGCGTTTCTCAGCCAGAGCGGCAAAATCGCAACCGCTGCAACCGCCTGCGCGCTGTTTGGCGCTACCGGTTCCGTCGCGTATGCTGCAGATCCCGCAACATCTCTCTGCGAGACCGGCAAACCGATGAACATCACCGCAAAACACTACTATCTGGACAACGTGCTGCTGGAGGCCGGGTTCAACTTTGACGGCAACGTGGCCGTTAGCACCCGCACCGAGCTGAAAACGCTGGAAATTAAGGACGGCAAGATTGCGGCGTTGCGCGACAACAAAAGCCACGCTGATGCCACGCTGCCGCACTACGATGCGGGCGGAAAACTGCTGCTGCCTGCCATGCGCGACATGCATATCCACCTGGATAAACCTTCTACGGCGGCCCGTGGCGTTCGCTGAATCGTCCGGCAGGCACCACCATTCAGGACATGATCCGCCTCGAGCAAAAACTGCTCCCGGAACTGCAGCCCTACACCCAGGAGCGGGCGGAAAAACTGATCGTTCTGATCCAGTCGAAAGGCTCCACTATTGCCCGCAGCCACTGCAATATCGAGCCGACATCGGGCCTGAAAAACCTCGAAAACCTGCAGGCGGTGCTGGCCCGGCGCAAACCCGGTTTCGACTGTGAAATTGTCGCCTTCCCGCAGCATGGGCTGCTGCTCTCCAACTCGGAATCGCTAATGCGCGACGCGATGCAGGCCGGGGCGCACTATGTGGGCGGACTGGATCCCACCAGCGTCGATGGCGCGATGGAAAAATCCCTCGACCTGATGTTCCAGATTGCGCTGGATTACGATAAAGGCGTTGATATCCACCTGCACGAAACCAGCCCGGCGGGCATTGCGGCGGTGAACTACATGGTGCAAACCGTGGAGAAAACCCCGGAGCTCAAGGGCAAGCTGACCATCAGCCACGGCTTTGCGCTGGCGATGATGGACGAGAAGCAGGTGGATGAGATTGCTACCCGCATGGCCGCGCAGCAGATCACCGTGGCGTCGACGGTGCCGATTGGCACGCTGCACATGCCGCTAAAACAGCTGCGGGATAAGGGCGTATTTGTGATCTCCGGCACCGACAGCGTGATCGACCACTGGTCACCGTATGGTCTGGGCGACATGCTGGAAAAAGCTAACCTTTATGCTCAGCTCTATATCCGCCCGAACGAGCAAACCCTGTCCCGCTCGCTGGGTATCGCCACCGGCGACGTGCTGCCGCTAAACGACAAAGGCGAGCGCGTGTGGCCGAAGGCGCAGGACGCCGCCAGCTTTGTGCTGGTGGATGCCTCCTGTTCCGCCGAAGCGGTGGCGCGCATTTCCCCGCGCACCGCAACATTCCATAACGGCAACCTGGTGTGGGGCACGGTGGGGTAATTTGCCTTTCGCTCTCTCCCTGCGGGGAGAGGGCATCAGGCCGCACCTTTTGTACGATATACTGCCAGGCACATTCTTACGGAGGGATCTGCCATGGCACAAAATATCTACGACAACCCGGCATTTTTTGAAGGCTATGCCCAGCTGCCGCGCTCGGTTCAGGGCCTGGATGGCGCCCCGGAGTGGGCCTCACTGAAAGGCATGCTGCCGGATTTAACCGGCAAGTCGGTTATCGATCTTGGCTGCGGCTACGGCTGGTTCTGTCGGGTGGCGCGCATGCTTGGCGCAGCGGAGGTAACCGGGGTTGACCTCTCCGAAAAAATGCTCGCACGTGCGGCTGAGCTCACTGACGATGCCAGCATCCACTACCAGCGCAGCGACCTGGAATCCATTACCCTCGCACCGACCAGTCTCGATCTGGTCTACAGCTCGCTGGCGTTGCACTACCTGCCTGAGCTTGACCCGCTGTTCGCTAAAATCCAGCACGCGCTGAAAACGGGCGGCAATCTGGTGTTTTCAATGGAACACCCCATCTACACCTGCGCCACGCGTCAGGGCTGGTTAGCCGACACTAGCGGCGAACGTTTCTGGGGCGTAAACCATTATCAGGACGAAGGCCAGCGCGTCAGCAACTGGCTGGCAGAGGGGGTCATCAAATACCACCGCACGCTTGGCACGATCCTCAACGCTTTGATTCAGGCCGGACTGACGATTAGCAACGTCAACGAATGGGGGCCAACGCAGGCGCAGATTGACGCCTGGCCTGCACTGGCTGAAGAGGCGGAACGCCCGATGCTGGTGCTGATTTCAGCCCGCAAGGGTCAGTAACCTACCTTATACACCCGTCCGCTCTGTACCCCTTCCACGCTGCGGCGATAGGCCTGGGCAACAGTCGCGGCGGGCACACTTTCAAAGCCCGGGAAGAAACCGTCGTAGGCTGCGGCGGATTCCGTTAATACCGTCGGGCTAATCAGGTTGATGCGGATCCCGCGCGGCAGCTCGCAGGCGGCAGCGCGGACAAACCCGGCCAGCGCGGCGTTGACCGTGGTGGCGTTCACCCCCTGGGCAATCGGCTCGTCGGCCACAATTCCGCTTATCAAGGTGATCGACCCGCCTTCATTCAGGTAGTGCTGCCCGGTCAGCGCCAGCCGCACCTGTCCCAGCAGTTTATCCTGCAGCCCCTGGTTAAAGTCGCCGTCGGTCATGGTCGCCAGCGGTCCAAAGTGCAGCCCGCCGCTGGCAGAGACAATCGCATCCACCGGACCGATGTTTTCGAACAGTGCCTGCACGCTGGCCTGGGAGGTGATATCTACCTGATAGTCGCCCTGAGTGCGACCCACGCGGATCACCTCGTGGCGACGACTCAATTCCTCGGTCACTGCCCGACCGACCGTACCGCTGGCACCAATAATGACGATTTTCATAGCCGACTCCTTATATTGTGAACCCCCATTGTTTAATAAACCGGATGGCGGATAAACTGGCCTGACGTTAGATGATTACTAACCAGAGGTTTGTAATATGGATAAGCTTCGCGGCATGGAAACGTTTATCGCGGTGGTGGAGAGCGGCAGCTTTACCGGGGCGGCGACGCGGCTGGAGATGTCGGCGGTGATGGTCGGGAAGTACGTCGCCCTGCTGGAAAGCCAGCTCGGTACCCGGCTGCTGGAGCGCAATACCCGTCGTCAGAGCCTGACCGACGCCGGGCGAGTCTATTTTGACGAGGCGAAACGGGTGCTGGAGCAGGTGTCGATCGCCGAAAGCTCGGTCGAGCGCTTACGCGCCGCGCCTGCCGGGACGCTGCGGGTGACGGCGCCCACCTCGTTTGGCGGCTGCGTGATTGCGCCTTTGACCGCCAGCTATTTGCAGCGCTTCCCGGACGTGCGCATCGAGCTGGATCTGACCAACCGCAGGGTGGATCTGGTGGAGGAGGGCGTGGACCTGGCGATCCGCATCGGCGATATCCACTCCGACGATCTGGTGGCGAAATACCTCTGTCCGTACCGGATGGTGATCTGTGCGGCACCGGACTATTTAGCCCACCACGGCACGCCGCATACGCCTGCGGATCTGGTGGATCATCTGTGCTTGTCCCACACGGTCTGGACCGCGCGCAACGAGTGGCGCTTGCCGGGTGTGGAGGGGGAGGTGCGCTGGAAGCGCGATGCGATTTTGCGCTGTAACGACGGCTTCGGTCTGCGGATGGCGGCGATTGCCGGGGCGGGACTGCTGTTGCAACCGGAGGTGCTGGTGGCAGATGAACTGGCGAATGGTCGGCTTATACGTGTTTTAGAAAGTTACACACCACAACCCCGACCGGTGCATCTGCTGTGGCGACAGGACTTGCGCCCGCTGCCAAAACTCACCGCGTTTATTGCTCATATCATCAAACAGGCACCGTCTGTCCCCTCTCCCTTTCAGGGAGAGGGTTAGGGTGAGGGTGAGGGTTAGAAACGGTAACCTACGCCCACGTTGAAGCCGTTGATACCACGGTCGCCGTCGATATCGGTGGTGGTGCCTTCGTAACCGACGTTGATCGCCAGCTCTGCGGTCGGGTTAAACTGCACGCCCGCGCCATAAGCGAAAGAGGACGATTTTTCGGAGATGCTGTCGCGCTGGGTGTAGTTATCCCCGCCGTTGACCCAGGTGGTGTCGCCGTCCGCTTTGGTGTGGGCAAAACCGCCCAGCGCGTACAGGGAGACAAAGTCGTTAATACGGTAAGCCGGGCCGACCATCAGGGAGTAATATTTCACGTCAACGTGGTTATGAATCGAGTCAGACGCAATAGAATAATTCTGGTCATCGTCGCCGCTCATATAGGTGAATGACCCCATCACGCTGACCGGAGAATTCCACTCATAGCGATATTGCGCGTTCACGCCGCGAATATTTTTAAAATGTTCGACTTTACTCTGCGCATATCCCACAGAGACGGTGTGATTATCCGCCAGTGCCGCACCGCTCATCAGACCCGCCGCGACGAATACCGCCAGAGAGAGAGTTTTCATTTCCGTAATCCTTGTCACCATTTTTTGTAAGTTATGTCGGATATATCCTTATTGAAATCAGGATATATTCCACACCACATCAAGCGGTTAAATTGTTGGTTTTTTTGGCAGGGGATGAAATAGGGAATAATCTTAAAGGCCGGAATATTCCTGGAATTTGCCTCCCCTATTTTGGTAGGGTAGTCAGTGATTTGGATTAAGTATTGTCATGCTACGTCACGTTATACATCATCTTCACGCTGGAAGATGATGCCTTTTTTCTCTTCATGGATAGCAACGGTTATCTATTTCTTAATCAGCGTTGCATGACACAGTTTATTGTTTTTCTCGAACTGAAGGTGTATTGCGTAGTTAACATTTTCGTATTTTAACCACCCATTGATATACCCAAGAAGCATATCGGATTTACCTTCTCCGCTCAGCGTCGGCTGTCCAAGTAAATTTGCTACTGACACTCTGTCCATACCCGCTTTAATCCCAGGGACAAAGTTGCCTGCAAACGGTGAATATCCATCCTCATTGCCAAAGTAAAAATGAATATGATTCAGGCAGTCTTTACGAAACCCCATCTCGATACCAGACTGATAAAATTTATAATACTTCGTTTTTCCATCAGGATCGTTATATTCGCCAGGATCAGCTGATATATCCGGGGATTCACCGATTGCCTGACAAAGATTAATAACGTCAACAGAATGTTCGTGTTTACCCAGAACATGTATAAAGCTTACCCATTCCACTGTCATTTTATAACCCCCGTCTGGCGATTTCTGTCAATAATTTTTTGTATTGTATCATCAACAAGTTTTGGATCATAACCACGCTCAACCAGGTTGGTTCTTAGAGAGGTGATATCGCGGCATACAGCGCTGCAGAGATCCAGAGCATCTTTTTCTATCTGTGCCGCTGTGTTTTTCCCGCCATAGGTCGGCCCCGCCTGATGCACATCCTTAGGCACTTCTACTGCAGTTGCATTCTGATAAAGTTTTCTACTTTCAGCCTCAGTTAACGGGCGTCCAATTTCGATTTCTTTCGCTTTTTTCAGCGCAGCAAAAGAGGGGATATGGTCATGTTCTAAGTTATCGCCCACCACTGCACCTTTTTTAAGCTCCTGGAATGATCCTACATCCAGAGCCTTAACTTTTTGTACTTCAGTACTGGCTTGTTTAATCAGCTTAGATGCGGTTTCAAGATCGCCAGCTTTTAAGGCTTTCTCAGCCCCTTTTATCGCTTTGCCCGCTACATCTCCTGCGCCAGGAATGATGCCTATCGTCGCAGCCAGATAATCAAGCGCACTGTGCGCTTCCGCAAATCCTTTGATATCGCCGACGATGGGTACAAAATCCACCCCAAATAAAGCGGCATCTTTCAGCGCTTCCCGACGCTCGGTGTACATTTTAACCGAGCAGGCTTCGGCACTCATCCCGGCACAGTTTTCGCGCTGGTAGCGTTCATTTTCGGCCTTCACCTGCTCTTCGGCCACCTGCTCGGTGGTTTTACCCTGCGCCAGAGCCGCGGCGATGTCGCCAAGGGAGTTATTCTCAACCGTGGTCTTACCCGCCTGCGCCCCGGCAACAGCAGAAGCCGAACTGTCGCCCACCAGCCCGCCGGAAAGCCCCGCCGCCAGCGTCGCCAGCGCAGAAACCGTCTGCTTCTGGGTTTCGTCCAGCTCGTCGGCCGATTTACCGTACATCTCGGTAGCGATCATCCCCACCAGCTCGCCCGAGGCGGCACCGGCGGCACCCGCCAGCGCGTTGTGCCCCTGGGCGGCGGCCAGTGCGGCGTTGACCACTGCGTGGGCGGCCACTTTGCCCGCGTCGTTCAGGCCGCTGTGGTGACCAATCACTTCTGCAATATACGGCGCGGCACCGCCCGCCAGCGCGGCGCTGAGATCGCTCCCCGCCAGCCCCTGAACTGCCGCCGTCGCCGCCTGAATCGCCTGCTGATACTGGCCTCCGGTGCCAAAGCCCGAGGCGTTGAGCGCATCGTTATAGGCCGTCTGATAGATCTGGCCGTTAATGTCGTTCAGGGTCGCGGTTTTGCCTGGGTTGGCTTTTTCCCACGCGGCTTTCGCCTCCTGTAAATCCTGGGCGTTAACGTTGTTGAGCTTCTCTTTTGCCGCATGGGTGGCGCGGATGTTGCCCTCGGTGCGGGCAATATCGGCCACCTGATTGCCAATCTCGCCAATCAGCTGGGCCTGCTGCAGGCGCTCCTGCTCTTTCTCTTTGTCGAAGATAGGGGAGAGCGTCTGGTTGGCGTGCTCCACGTCGCGGCTGAGCTGGTTGACATCCTGAACCTGACGATTCGGGTCGCGGATAATCAGGGTCCCGTCCGAGACTGCGGCGTGGGTGGTGCTGCTGTCGTGTCCCTCGCGATTCGCCCCTACCAGCAGGCCGTTGGCCATGTTACCGGCAAACAGCAGGCCGTTGGCCATGTTACCGGCAAACTGGCTGCCGATGCTGCCCCCGGTGCTCATCCCCACGCTTTGGTGTTCCACTTCGAAATCGGCGCGGTTTTCGATATTGCTGAAGCCAAGGGTGCCGGTCTCAAGACGGTTTTTATCAGCGGTCGCCGTAGAGCCAATCACCGCTCCGTTGAGCTGGGTATGCTCGCCCACGGTGACGTCATACCCGCCTTTACCCGCGAAGATCCCGGTCTGTTCCACCACCGAGTCGTAGTTGCTGTGCATCTTGTCGCGGCTGAGGTTAATGCTGGCCGAGCCGGTCATGGAACCGATGCTGAAGCTGCCTCCCGCGCTGGCATTCTGCTGTTTTGAATCGTAGCGATCGCTGTCCTGTTCGGAAGTGAGCGTCAGGTTGCGGCCAATATCCGCTTTCACCGTTTCACCGCTCACCTGCGCCCCGGTCAGGGTGGCATCGCGTCCGGTCAGCAGCGTCACCTGGCGACCCGCGTCGACGGTGGTTTCGCTGTGGGTGGTGCCGTTGCCGCTCTCGCTGCCTTTGCCCCGGTTGATGCTGGCAGAGATATTAAGGCCAAAGCCGCCGGAGCCGACGCCAATCCCGACCCCGACGCTGCCGCCCTTGCTGTCGTTTTTACCGTCCAGCAGCTGGGTGTTTTGCGCCGATCGCAGGTACAGATCGCGGTTGGCGGCAAGCGTTATATCGTTGCCCGCTTTAAGCTGGCTGCCTTCGACGGTCAGATCCCCGTCCGTACCTCTCTCGCCGCTGCCGGTGGCGGTAACGCTGAGGTCACGCCCGGCGTTGAGGGTGCTGCCCTGAGCGATATTCTGCTCGCTGGTCTGGGTCGATTTCGACGACTGGCTGCCGTAAGAGAGGCTAATGCCGACGGTGTTGGTGTTGCCCGCGTCCGCCCCCTGGGCCTGATCCATCCGCGCGGCCTGGGCGGCCTGCACCCCGGAGAGCGCAGCCTTCACCCCCTGCAGCGCCTGCAGACGGCCGCTGCCGGAGGATTTGGCCTGCTGGGAGGCCTCGACGGCGCTGTTCAGGGCGCTGCCGACGGTGCCGGAGAGCGCCAGGGTCAGCCCGGAGGTTTTCTGTTCCACCTCGTGGGTTTGCTGGCTGCGGTTGTTCACTGCCGTGATGTCGACGTTTTTGCCGCTGAGGGTCATATCCTGACCGGCCACCAGATGCGAGCCGCTGACCGTCAGGCGATCCCCGGCGCGCAGGGTCAGATCGCCGTCGACGCTGCCGACGGTGCTGCCTGCCTGAGTGGCGTCCGCGCCGGTATCGGTGGTTTTGACGCTTTGGGTCCCGACGCTAAAGCCGATCCCGCCCGAGCTTAACAGCCCTGATTTTTTCTCCTGCTTCTGGTGCAGCTCAGTATTGCGCTCGCCCTGGGTATCGACGGTCAGATTGTTGCCCGCCAGCAGGGCGACATCGCCTGTGCCCGCCACGTTGCTGCCGCGCACGGTCAGATCGTTTCCAGCGGTAAGGTTAACGGTATCGCCATTTAGCTCGCTGCTCTGCACCGTCTGACGGGCGATCTGGTCGTGGGTGGTGGTGGTGGTTTTCGACAGCCAGCCGTTACCGCCGACCACTTTATGCCGTTCATCCAGATCCTGACTGTTTTCACCTGCGGTCAGAGTCAGGTTATTCCCGGCGCTGAGGTTCAGCGCCTGTCCGGCGGAGAGGGCCGCGGCGCGAGCGTTAAGGTCATTACCTGCCGCCAGGGTGACGTCACCGGTGCCGGTCACTTCGCTGCCGACGCTGCGCGTCTCGCCCTGTTTCAGGCTGTTGTCGGCATCCCACACCAGGTTATCGCGGCTGGCGGTGGTCACGGTGTTGAGGGTCATATCCCGTCCGGCCACCAGCTGCGCTTTGCCGTTCTCGCCGCTGGCGATCACCTGCGCCCCGGTCAGGGTGATATCGCGCCCGGACTGCAGGGCCAGTTTGCCGTCGTCGCCCTGCACGTAAATGCCCGAGACGCTGTCAATGGTGGTGCGGGCGAAGCGGTTCTCGCCGTTGACGCTGTCGGCGCTGACGGTGGTGGTGGTGAGGGTAATGTCGCGCCCGGCGCTGGCCAGCACGCTACTGTCGCCGACGATCGCGCCGCCGACGTTGTTGATATCGGTGCGTGCGTTCAGGCTCACGTCTGCGGCCTGCATCGTGCCGGTCTGGTTGGTGATGTTGTCGGCATCCAGCTGCAGCACTTTGCGCCCGGCAAGGGTGCCCTGGTTAAACAGGTCGCCGTTGAGCTTGATTGAGACGTTGTTCCCGGCAATCAGCGCCCCGGAGCCGTCGATATCCCCCGGTTTCACCTTGGCGTACACCTGCGGCACCAGCACGTTCTCCATCGAGCCGTCCGGCATCTTCACGCGGGTGTTCACCAGCCAGACGATGTCCCCGGTCAGGAGCGCCATCTGCGCGGGCGTCAGCGCCACGCCGATCTTCAGATCGTACTGTTTGCCGAAGGTGATGCCCTGGTCCATCAGCGCTTTGTACTGCTCTTCGTCGTTGCTGTAGCCGTCCAGGTAGCGCTGGCCGGTAATGCCAATCACCTGCTCGCGGATCAAGCGCTGCTCGTAGTAACCATCCCCGAGGCGTTTTTGCGTATTGTCGCCATTCGCGCTGAAGGCGTTCTGCATATAGTCGCTGCCGAGCCACTGGCGCTCGTTGGTAAAGCGCGGATCGGTTTCGACCAGATACGGCACAGTGGCCGACGGGTTCACCTTGAACAGGCTGTTATCCGGCAGGGTGGTGTTGGGGCCGATAATGCGGATCGCACCTTCGGCAGGAGTGACTTCAAACTGCTGTCCGGCAGGCGGAGTCACCGGCTCGCCCGGCGAGACGGTCTGCTGCGGCGCGGGTTTTACGCCTGCGGCCTGACCGATCGCCACATCCGTGCCTGCCAGCACCAGCGGGGTAATGTTGAGATTGCTGCCCTCGACGCTGCCGTTACTCACCAGCTGGCCCGGCTTCAGGGCAATGCTCTGGATAACGGTCGGCGGCGTATAGGCGGTGCGGCTGCGGCCCTGCTCATCGTCGCCTTTGTGGCGAATACGATAGTAGTGGGTGACGGTCCCGTCATCAGTGGTGTAGCGCTTGCCCGGAACGTCGTCGTTCTGCACGCTTTTCAGCCGGTCAATCGCCAGCGTGCCGCCCGCAATCACCTGGCTGTTGTCGTTAAACAGCTTATCGCCCGTCAGCAGCAGGTTGCCCCCGGCGAGGATCTTCGCCGGGTCGCTCTCTTTGATCCGCGTTTCGTCAATCGTGCGGGTGTAGTCGTACTGGTTGAAGTTATCGTTGCCGTGGCCGGTTTTATCCGGCGTGTTGAGGTTTTTGAGCCCGTCGGCAGAGTTACGATCGACCCATACGCCATCGTCGGTTGAGCTCCAGCGGTTGGTCGAGCCGGAGTGCTGGTAGTCGGTGAGCTGTTCTTCAGAGACGCGCACCACCTCGGTGGCGAAGTGGTCGTTAATGTTGTTGATCTGCCCGGCGGCAATGGCCATGTCCCCGGCAGACTCAATGGTGGCGCTGTGGTTGTTGATGGTTCCCGCGCGGCCAATGACGGCCCCGCTGTCGTCCAGCGCGCCGCCAATGCTCATGCTGCCTGCGCTGTAGATCAGACCGTGGTCGCGGTTGTTCAGCGTCTGCACACCAAGATTAACCTGCTCGCGCCCGGCGAGCGTCGCCGCGGTGCCGTTTTCGGCGAGGTTATTAAAGGTGATAGTGTTTACGCCCACCGCATCGCCGTAGATCCGACCCGTGCCAATGTTGGTGAGGGTGTTGGCATTGATGCGGGTGATGATCCCGTCGATCAGGCCGGTATTGTGTACCGTCCCGGTGCTGTTCAGGGTGGTGCTGCCGGCATTGATCTCGCCGCTGGCGAGATTATTCAGATTTGCGCTCTGCACGTTGAGGGCGCTGCCTGCCATCAGCGTGCCGCTGTTGGCCAGGTCGCCCCCGGTGGTGAAAGTCAGATTGCCGTTGGCAATAGTGGTGCCGCTGTTGGTTACGCCGCTGACGCTATGTAAATCCATATCCCCCAGCGACAGCAGCTGACCGCTGGCATCCAGGCTATTGGCCTGCACGCTGAGGGTTTCGCCCGCTTTGACGACGCCCCCGGCGTTGAGAAGGGCAAGCCCGTTACCGCGAAGATCGATGCTCCCGGCCGAGGCCAGCGCGCCCGCGCGGTTGTTCAGCACGCCACGGTTTTCGATGCTCAGGGCGTTATTTGTCAGGATGCTGCCGCTCTGGTTATCCAGCGAGCCGGTAGTGAGCGCCAGGCTCTGCGCCTCCAGGCCCTGATTTTCACCGAGGGTGTTCTGGTTAACAAAGCTCAGGGCGGTGAGGGTTACGCTTTTGCCGCTGCGGATCAGTCCCGAGACGTTATTCACCGCCCCCTGGGCGCTGTCGAGGAGCAGATCGCCCACCGACTGGATCTGCCCGCCGCCGTTTTGCAGGTAAGCGGTATGCAGGGCGGTATCAGCCTCGCCGGTGATGCGCCCGCCCGCGCGGTTATCCAGCGTGCCGGTGGTGATGTTCACGCCGCTGCCCTGCAGCAGGCCGCTCTGGTTATTCAGCCCGGTGGCGGCGGTGAGCGACAGATCCTCTGCCGCCGCCAGTGTCCCGGCGCTGTTGTTGAGCTGCTCACCGGAAAACGCAAGGCTGTCGGCGGATAAGGTGGTGCCGTGGCGGTTATCCAGCAGGCCGCCGGTCAGGGTCATCTCCCCGACCGATTTCAGCGCACCGTCGTTGTTGGTCAGCGTGGCGAACCCGGCAGTCAGGCGCTGGTTGGCGCCGATCTGGCCGTCGGTGTTGTCGATATCGCGGGCATTGAGGCTAAAATCGCCGTCGCTTGCGAGGAAGCCGCTCTGGTTATTGAGCCCGCCGCTCGCCACCTCCAGCGAACCCAGAGAGAGCAGGGAGCCGGAGCGGTTATCAAACTCGCCGTTTAGCGCCAGCGTCGCGCCGTCGGCAACAATCACCCCCTGCTGGTTGTTGAGGTTAGCCGCACCGATGCGCTGGGTTTTTGCCGCCTCAATGCGGCCTTTAGCGTTGTGTACGGCCTGCTGGCTTACGATCTCGCCGTCGCCCGTGGCGGCAGAGATCAGCCCCCGGGCGTTATCCAGCGTACCCGCCTCAAGCCGGGTGTTGCCCGCGACCGCCACGATCTGCCCGTCGCTGTTATCAATGGCACCCGCCTTGAGCTGGACGCCGTTCGCCGCACCAATCTGCCCCTGCCGGTTATCGATGTTGCCCGGCAGGTTTACCGCCAGCGCGCCGCTGCCGCGCTGGACGATGTTGCCTTGCTGGTTACTGAGGTCGTGAGCGCTGAGGTTAATCGCCTCCGCGCCCAGCGTGCCGCCGTTGTTATTGAGTAATTTACCGCTACGGACAGTCAGTTCGCTGGCGTTCACCTTCGCGCTGGCGGTGGTTACATCCCCCGCGCCGCCGTCCAGCAGGACACGTTTACCCTGGGTCTGGCTGCCGCTGACGTCCACCCCCTGGCCGCTGGCGCTGAGATTGCCGCCCGCCAGCGTTTGCCCGTGGGCGCTGAGCTGGCCGCGGGTGCTGAGTTCCAGATCGCCCGCCTCGGCAAGCCTGCCGTCGTTTGTCACCCCGGCGGCCAGCACGCTCGCTTTACTGGCGGTGAGGCTTCCTGCGTTCACCCGGACGTGGCTGGCGGCGGTGATCGCCCCGCTGTTGTTCATCTCGCCTGCGGTTTGCAGGCGGGCAGCGTCGCTGGCCCGGACGGTGCCGCTGTTTTCGATGCGTCCGTCGGCTGATATCGTGACGCTGCCTGCCTGGGCGCCGATGGCGCCTGCGTTACGCACGCCGACGCCGCGCTCGGTGCCCACCATGCGGATTTTGCCTGCGTACATGCCCCCGAGGCTGGCCACGTCTACCGCCATCTGTGGGCGGGTGGCCGGATCGTCGCTGCCTTTTTCGATACTCTCGTGGGCGGCATCCACCTGGTTACGCCCGGTGGTAATCTTCAGATCGTTGGCCCACAGTCCGGCGTTGACCTTCACCGAGCGGGCGATAATGTCGGTGTAATCCGCGCCGGAGGTGTCCATCCCGGCACCCTCGACCACCACTTCCCCACGCTCGACGTTAAAGCCGGTGAGGTTGCCGTCTTTCATCTGCGCCTGGCCGGTGGTGAGCGTGGCGCGGTTGGCGTTGATAAAGCCGCAGCCGCTACAGGTAATGCCCGACGGGTTGGCGATCACCACCTGCGCTTTTTTACCGGCAACTTCGATCATGCCGTTGAGCTTGCTCGGATCCCGGGAGCTGACCTCGTTGAGGATTACTTTGGCTTCACCCCTGGCGAGCCACGGGTTGCCTGCCACCATGCCGCCAAGGTTGGTCTGCACGTTGTTGTGGGCGTTGTTAAGGATCACCCCTTTGTTATCCACGTCGAACTGGGTGTAGTTGTTGCGCGACACCCCGGCGTCAGACGGGGTCTGGATATTGACCTGCGGCGTACCGTTGGCACTGTTGATCACCGTCGGCTGCTGGTTTTTAGGTGCACCGGCGTCGGCAACGATGTTGGCCTGCGCCGTGTGTACCGCCCCCATCGCCAGCCACAGGCTAAAGCTGAGGGCGCTTACTTTGCCAATAAGACGGCTGTGGGTCTGGCTGATACCGGAAGAACGGGACGAACCGGCGCGGCCGGAGCGGGCGATATCCGCCACCACCATCAGCATGCCGCGCGCTTTGTTAAAGACAATTCGGTACAGGTTCTTATTCATGGTTCGTTCCTTTAAACGCTTCCGGCAGGTTTACGGCGAGCGGGTGGTTCTGTTGCCAGGCTCTGGCGTGTTGGCGGCTGACGTGGTTGCCGTGGAACAGCATCACGCGCTTGCCACGCTCGGCGCCCCGATGCCAGAGCGCGCGGCAGATATGGTCGGGGAAGATATCCCGACGCAGCAGGGCCGACATTTCGGCGGTGTGGCCGAACGGGGCGATCCAGTCGCAGAACCAGATCCGATCCCCGCTGTCCCAGTCCGCCTCTGGCATCTCAATGGACGGGCGGGTGAGGAAGCGGGCTTCCGATTCCTCATTCAGCCAGGCCCAACTGAGGAAAAAGACCGGGCGGTCGTTTTCAACCACCAGCACGTACTGACGGCGCTTAATGATCGGCAGCAGCAGTGTTGGCAGGGCATGCAGCGGGGCATCCCGGTGCATCGGGGAGTGCATCCACAGCCAGACGGTGGCACCCAGCACCTCGGCTTCACTCTCTTCACCGCCGAGGATAAGCGGGGCTTTGATCTCCAGATTTCCGACGCGCATCACCAGCTCCAGTTGAGGTTAAAGCCGAGCGTCAGATCGCTGGTGGCAAAGCCGTCCGGCTTTGAGAACGGCGTCCCGGCGAACAGGTCGTAGCCGGTGTTAAAGGCGTTGCCGCGCAGGCCCGCCACGCCGCCCGCCAGGTGTTTACCGACCTGCAGATCCGAGCTGTAGCCGCCCACTTCGCCGTAGTCGGCACCCAGATAGAACTCCTGATTCGGCAGGGGCGTGCGCCAGGCCAGATCGTTACGCACGTACCAGCCGTGGCTGGCGCTGAGGGTGCGCTCGCCGTCAAAGCCGCGCACCGTCCAGCGGTTGCCGATGGCGAACTGATCCTGCGGGGTGAGCGGGGTGTTGCTTATCTGGCGCAGGTACTGCACGTTGTAGCGGAAGTTTTGCGTGCCGATGGCAAACGGCAGATCGAGCTGGGTGCTCAGCAGGGTGATTTTGCCCAGCGCAGTGGCATCGCCCCAGTACTCTTCCGGGGCAGGCTGCGCGCCAAACCAGCGGGTGCCGCGCTGATAGCTGATACCCGCATCAAGCGTCGCCTGGCCGATGTAGTGGCGATGCTCCAGCCCAACGCGCCAGCCTGCGGTCTGCCGACGCTGAACGCCCACCTCCGTGTCGTCGATAAAGTTGCGGGTTTCCCGCGCCAGGACGTCGTAGGTGAGGGTGGTTTTTTGTGAGCCGTTGCGGTGCAGCACGCGGCTGAGCTGAATATCGAGGTTTTTGCTTTTGCCGCTGTAGCGATAATCTTCGTTCAAACCGGCGACGGTCTGGTGGTAGTCGTAGTCGCTGCCGGTGATGCCCAGCATCCAGTAGCCGAACGGCACCGAGTAGTGGGCGGTGTAGTTTTTGCTGCCCTTGCCGCTTTTATCGTTCAGATCGTGGCTGGCGGAGACATACAGCAGATCGCTCAGGGAGAAGGGATTATCCAGCGACAGGGTGACGCCGCCCTGATAGCGCCCGGTGGTTTCGGTCCCGGCGTCGTCCAGCGACAGGCCGACACGCCACATTTTGCTCTGCTTACGGACGATCGCCACATCGCTCTCACCCGGATTTTCCCCTGGCAGCAGCTCCATGTTGGCTTCTACCGTCGGCAGGCGCTGTAGGTTTTCCAGCCCTTGTTCAATATCGCGCAGATCCAGCAGCTCCCCTTCGTGTGCCGGGAAGGCGCTGTACAGCTGGATATAGTCGTCGCTCTCTTTGGTCAGCATCACGTGGCGGATCGCCCCCGGCACGATGGTCAGTTTCAGGGTGCCGCTTTTCAGATCCTGTGACGGGGCCAGCACGCGGGTGGTGATCCAGCCGTGATCGACGATCCGGTTCTGCAGGGTGCTCATCAGCAGATTGATCCCTTTGCCGCCCAAACAGCGCCCCTGGGCCTGGTCGGCAATTCGCTGCAGCGGCAGCCAGTGGGGCAGGGCCTGCTGGCCGCTCAGTTCGACGCGGTTAATCGGGAAGCAGGGGGTTTCCGTCGGGAAGGCAATTTTGCCAAAGCCTGATGACGGCTCAGAAAGCCGCACATCGGGCACTGGCGGGGTTAATTGCTGCTCTAAAGCTCTTTGACGCTGCTGCTGAATTATAAATTGATTATCCGGCTCCGCCGCGTGGGCAGAGAACAGTAAAGGCAGGCCAGCGGCTGTCGTTATTATTATGGCGATAGGGTATCGGGCGTTCATCAAGGATCCGTGCCGTGTAAGCAAATAAGTTGCAGTGTGAATTTGTGTAAAATTGTTTATTTATTGCGGGGGGAATGAAAGGGGGATTAATCCTAAAGCCCGGAATTATCCGAGTTTAGGACTCCTTAAATCTGGTAGGTTTGATGAGGTGAAGGATATATTGGTGGTTTCACGTGGATGCTCAGGAATATCCACGCGAAACTTAAGTGAAATTATTGCCGGATTATTTCTGAATGCGATCGACGCGTACCACCGGCGGGGTGGATTTTTTATCCAGACTGCCGTTAATGCTGATCATATTATCCGGTTTAACCGTTCTGCCATCAAAAACAGACTGTGGAATAATAGTATCTATTTTTCCGGTTTTATCGCGGAAGACATATTTATCTCCGGAACCATCAATTAAATTACCGCGTAATGAAATGGTGGCCCCGTCGTGCATTTCTTTTGCCTGCTCGACGGTCATTATTCTGGCGTCTTCGGTACCACGATAACCTTCTTCCAGCGCATGCGGTGGAGGCGGAGCGGTGTCTTTTTTCAGTCCGCCATTATCATCGGCCCAGGCCGTTGGGATTAACAGACAACAAAACAGCGGCGCAACGGATAATTTCATACTGCCTCCTGAGTGAGTAGTGGCTTGACAGATTAAGTCTGGTTGCTATTTTTACCTTTGCAAACAAGAACTGTCTTAAAGAGAATTATGACTATAAATCATAATGTTAATTAACGAGGCGGTAGGGCGAAATATGGCGAATGGACATGGCAATCCCGATAAATTGCCCGGGGTAGATGAGAGCCGCTTCGCTATTGCGCTGGAGTCCGCCTTCCGCCGTTGTGGTCTTGTTTTTCTGCTCCTCATCATTGCCGCCGCGCTGTCGGGCGTATTTTCGGTGGGCTATTTCAGCCACGCCAGTCAATCCACTGAAAATAAGACAGTTAAAATAGACTATCAACGCTTCGGGCGGCTGCAAAATCAACTGCAATTAAAAATCACGGTGGCCCGCGAGCCTGGAGAAAATACCACTCTGGTGCTTGGTGGTGAATATATGGACAGCTTTGAAACCAGCGCTATCTGGCCGCAGCCGGATAATATGTACAGCCAGGGGCAGAAATTAATATTGGTTTATCACCTCACCGGGCAGAAAGGGGATTTTTCGGTGTGGATCTATACTGCGCCGGATCAGCCCGGAAAAGCCGTGACCACTCTGCACGTCAATAACGCGCCGGAAATGTCGTTCTGGCAGTTTATCTATCCTTAGGAGGATACGATGGATATGATCTTTCGCGCCGTCGCCGTCTATCTGATCCTGCTGGTGGTTTTTAAAATTGCCGGGCGGCGGGCGCTGTTACAAATGACCAGCTTTGACCTGATCCTGCTGCTGATTATTAGCGAGGCCACCCAGCAGGCGCTGCTGGGGAATGATTTCTCGATAACCGGCGCGATGCTGACCATCGTGACGCTGGTGGTGGTGGATATGCTGTTTGGCTATCTGAAGAAATACTCCTCCCGGGCCGAATCGTTACTCGATGGCTCGCCGGTTATTCTGGTGGCCCACGGCAAACCGCAGGAGGAGAAGTTAAAGCAGGTTAACGTCTCCTGCGACGACGTGATGGTCTCCGCCCGGCAAAATCACGGCATCTATCAGCTGGCGAAAATTAAATACGCAATCCTTGAATGCAATGGTCATATTTCTATTATTCCGGAAGAGAGTGAATCATGACAGCCAATATCTGGAACGAGGCCAAAACCGCCGCCGAGCTGACCAGGCAGGTGGCGTATGTGTTAAGTGAACTGGGGTGGCGACTGACCACCGCCGAGTCCTGCACCGGCGGCAAGCTGGCGTCGGCCCTGTGTGCCGAGGAGGACACCGCCGACTTCTATGGCGTGGGGTTAGTCACCTTCACCGATGAGGCCAAACAGAAGGTGCTGGGGGTGAAGCCAGAAACTTTAGAGAAATACAGCGCCGTCAGTGAGCAGACGGTGTGCGAGATGGCTCAGGGGGCACTGCGCGTCGCCGAGGTGGATATTGCCGTCGCCATTAGCGGCTACGCCGGGCCGGACGGCGGGGATGACGGCACGCCCGCGGGCACGGTGTGGTTTGCGTGGAGCTTTCACGGGGAAGTGCGCGCCGCGGTGCAGCACTTTACCGGCGAGTGCGATGACGTGATTGAAAAAGCGGTGCGCTATGCCCTGACAGAGGTCATCAGGCGCATACCGCAGTGGAAAAAGCAGCTGCATTAGCGAGGGGATCAGTGATAGCCCTCCGTGTCGGTGACCTTGCCGCGAAACACGTAGTAGCTCCAGGCGGTGTAGACCAGGATCACCGGGATAATCAGCAGGGTGCCGACCAGCATAAACAGCTGGCTGGACGGCGGAGCGGCTGCATCCCACAGGGAGATAGCCGGCGGGATAATGTTCGGCCACAGGCTGATCCCCAGCCCGCTGAACCCGAGGAAGATCAGCCCCAAGGTCAGAATAAACGGCAGGGCGTGGCTGTTGGCGTTACGGGTAAGACGCCAGATCCAGGCGCTGAACACCAGCACCAGCAGCGGCACCGGCAGGAAGTAAAAGAAGTTAGGCAGCGAGAACCAGCGCTCGGCGACATACTGCCAACCCAGCGGCGTCCACAGGCTGACCACCGCAATCACCGCCATCAGCGCCAGCAGCACATGGCGGGTGAGGGTGCGCATGTGGGTTTGCAGGCGGCCTTCGCTTTTCATAATCAGCCAGGTGGTGGCGAGCAGGGTGTAGGCCACCATCAGCCCCAGGCCGCAGAACAGATTGAACGGCGTCAGCCAGTCGAGCGCGCCCCCGGCGAAGCGGCGGTTAGCCACCTCAAAACCGTTGATCATCGCCCCGACCACGATCCCCTGGCTGAAGGTCGCCAGCAGCGATCCCCCGGCAAAGGCGTAATCCCAGAAGGCCCGATGCGACGGGGTGGCTTTAAAACGAAACTCGAACGCCACGCCGCGAAAGATCAGGCCAATCAGCATCGCCGTCAGCGGGATGGTAAGGGCGTCGACGATCACCGCATAGGCCAGCGGGAACGCACCAAACAGCCCGGCGCCCCCCAGCACCAGCCAGGTTTCATTCCCGTCCCACACCGGGGCCACGCTGTTGACCATCACGTCCCGCGCCTGCGGATCGCGCTCAAAGTAGAACAGCATGCCGATACCCAAATCGAAGCCATCCATGATGATGTACATCAGGGTGGAGAAAACGATGATCGCAAACCAGATAACCGAGATATCGACGCCCATTAGCGTTTCTCCTCTTCCACAACGGGTTCAGCAGCCGAGAGCGGGCGCGCGGGCCGATCGTCGGTTTGGGAGGTGAGGCTGACGGTCGGCTGCGGCCCCTTTTTAATCAGCCGGATCAGGTAGACGTAGCCAACGCCAAATACCGAGCAGTAGACGACGAAAAACGCCAGCAGGCTGATGCTCATCTGCAGGGTGCTGTGCAGCGATACCGCGTCGATGGTGCGCAGGTAGCCGTACACCACCCACGGCTGACGGCCCACCTCAGTGGTGACCCAACCGGCGAGGATCGCCACCAGACCGGCTGGCCCCATGCCCAGGACGAACCAGTGGAACGGGCGGGAGTGATAAAGGCGGCGACGATGGCGCAGCCACAGGCCGACGGCCCCCATCAGGATCATCAGCAGTCCCAGGCCGACCATCAGGCGGAACGACCAGAAGACAATCAGCGAATTGGGGCGCTGATCTTTCGGAAACTCTTTCAGGGCCGGAACCTGTTTGTCCAGGCTGTGGGTGAGGATCAGGCTGCCGAGGGCCGGGATTTCCAGGCCGTACTTGGTGCGCTCTTCGTCCATATCCGGCACGCCAAACAGCAGCAGCGGGGTGGCTTCCCCGGGGCGGTTCTCCCAGTGGCCTTCGATGGCGGCTATTTTCGCGGGCTGATGTTCCAGCGTATTCAGGCCGTGCATATCCCCGACCAGGGCCTGGATCGGGGCCACCAGCAGCGCCATCCATAGCGCCATCGAGAACATTTTGCGGATCGCCGGGGTGTCGTTGCCGCGCAGCAGATGCCACGCGCCGGACGCGCCGACAAACAGGGCGCTGCTCAGGAACGCGGCGATGGACATGTGGATCAGGCGGTAGGGGAAGGATGGGTTAAAGATAATGGCGAACCAGTCCTCGGGGATCACCTGGCCGTCCTGGATACTGAAGCCCTGCGGGGTGTGCATCCAGCTGTTCGAGGCGAGGATCCAGAAGGTGGACATCAGCGTGCCGAGCGCCACCATGCAGGTGGCAAAGAAGTGCAGGCCGGGCCCAACCTTGTTCCAGCCAAACAGCATCACGCCGAGGAAACCCGCTTCGAGGAAAAAGGCGGTTAAGACTTCGTAGGTGAGCAGCGGGCCGGTAATGCTCCCGGCAAACTGGGAAAAGCCGCTCCAGTTGGTGCCAAACTGATAGGCCATCACCAGTCCGGAGACCACCCCCATGCCGAAGTTGACGGCGAAGATTTTCAGCCAGAAGTGATACAGCGAGCGCCAGACGTCGTTTTTGGTGCGAAGCCACATGCCTTCCAGCACCACCAGATAGCTGGCAAGGCCGATGGTGATAGCCGGGAAGATGATATGGAACGAGACGGTGAAGGCGAACTGAAGCCTGGCCAGATGAAACGCATCGAGTTCGAACATCGCCTCTTCCCCTATTCGCAACAATGCCCCGCGGGTGCGGGGCTCAGAGGGTTCAATCGTCAGTTTTTGGCTTTCACGCCCGGGGCATTCGCGCGCAGCAGGAACTGCTCGGTGGTGTCAGGAAGGTGCTCAAGAAGCCAGTCTGCCATCCGCTGCTCCTCAGCAAGGATGTTTTCAAGGGCCGGTACGGACGCGGTATCCCCCGCCTGTTTTGCGGCGGCGACCAGCGAGGTATAACAGGCTATTTCGAAATTCTCGAAAACGTAGCCGCTAATCGCACCTTTAACGATCTCGTCCGAGGGGAACATGCCGCCGACGGATTGCCCAAAGGCCACCATTTTACTCATGGAGTCTTTTATGACCGAGCGGGAAATATTATTGCGATCGAGGATCTCTTCCAGCACGGTTATCTGATGTCGGGTTTCGGTCAGATGTTGTTCAATGCGGGTACGTAACGCCGGATAATTATCGATACGGCTGGACATGGATTCGAGCATGGATTCCGCTTGCTTTTCCATCGCGTGGGCATCGCGTAGCCAGTCATGATAGTGTTCTACGTGAGTCATACTCTGTTCCTCGCTGCGGTTAATTCAGGCTTTGTTTTCCGCTTTCTGATTAATATTGCCGACAGCCAAATCGGTCAGCTTAAGATCGGTGGATTTTTCTTCTTCCAGCGTGGCGTTTAATAATTTTACCGCCTGGGGATAGCCTAATTGTTGTGCGAGGGTGGCCAGAGTGCCGTAGCTGGCTATTTCATAGTGTTCGACTTTCTGCGCGGCGGCGATCAGGGCGGCGTCACGGACTTCATTTTTGTCGGTGCTTTCAATCACTTCATTGGCTTCTTCGATTAAGCCTTCCATTGCCACACATTTCATACGTTTCAGTTTGACGTTGGGGGTTTTCTCGACGAGCTGATCGATACGCTCAATCTGGCCGTGGGTTTCTTCCAGGTGCGCTTTAAACGCAGCGCTCAGTTCGGGGCTGAATGCTTCACGAGAAAGTTTAGCCAGACCGCGGGTCAGTTGTTTTTCCGCGCTGTAGGTATCTGATAGCAGATGAATAAAAACATCTTCAATCGATTTCATATTCATATAACTTTCTCCAGTGACGTAAAAATTCTGCGAGTCCACGGACCCGCAGAGTATTGGTCAATTATAAAAGCCGGTATTAATAATGAGATGAGTTAGGATTTGTCAGATTTATTCCCACCGCCATGGCTTTGCTGACCACCTTTTTTACCTGCTTCAGAAGCGCGCTGCGGATCATTCTTGAAATTGCCGCTGCCTTGTTGACCACCTTTTTTGCCAGTGTCAGAGGCTTTATCACGGTTTTCGCGTTGGTCTGCCATTTTATCAATCCTCTTTGTTGCCATTATGGTATGGAGATCTGTTTATTCATCTCCGTTGTCGTTCAGATTTAAATTTAGTCATTATTATTGAAGAGTCAAACGAGGTAACTTCAATAATTTTTTTCATGAAGTGTCATTCCTGATAAATAGCGCTTCGCTTGTCCTTGAATAAATATCGTGCAAGATGATGTATTCAAACAACCTTCATGCACTGTTCGGGAAACGATTATTCATCGCCTCGGTGAAGCGCTGCGCGCCAGGCGTGACGGGGTTCTTTACGTAAATTTACGATCTTGTTCCAACGGCCTTAGCGTATAAATAATAAAAAAACGTGGGATTTATCTTAATTGGTTTTAATATTATTCTTGAAACGATGCAGTAACGGCTGAAATAAATTCGCAAGCGGCTTCGTTTATTTTGCATGGTCAATAAATGCGAGCAGGCTGTGAAGCTTCTGGCAGATCACCGCAGAGGAGGAGAAATAACCTCATAAAGTATGATGGCGTAATGGATGAGATGCGCAATACTGAGTCGATTCTTATCCTCCCATAAGCGACGGTGCGCCAGATGACTGAGACGATCTCCGGGATTTTGACCCATACACCCGTCTGGGTGTATGTCCTTTTGGTGTTCCTGATCAGCAGAGGTATCAAGGCGCGTAAGCCTGCCACCGTCGCACTGGAAAAGCTGGCCATCATCCCGGCCATTTTTCTGATCTGGGATCTCTACGATATGGTGATGTACCGCGAGCAGAGCGTCGCCACCTGGTCCCTGTGGCTGGTGGGGTTACTCAGCGGTGCAGCGATGGGGTACGTGCTGATCAAACGCGCGGCGGTGACCCGCGCCCCAGCCCCCCGAAGCATTCACCGCCCGGCAGACTACTCCGCGCTGCCTTTTATGATGCTGACCTTTGCAGTGAAGTACGTGCTGGGGGTTATGACCGCCATGTCGCCCGAGCTGCTGCAGCGACCCGGGGTGAGCGCCTGCGTGATTATCGTCGGCGGGGTGTTCGCTGGGGTATTTGTGGGGAAATTTGTGCGCTATGTGGGGGTCTATATGTCGGCTGAGGTAATGCCAGGCTGATGGGTGGGCAGGGTATCGACAATCAGATAGGCTCCCGGATGCTGGGGAATGGGATCGTATTATTGTGTTAGCAGTGAACGCCATAGCTTTCACCTCTGGCAATAAGCTGACGCCAGTTATAATAAAAAATAATTGCCGGTAAATTCTTGCGATATATACGCGGGTGATTGATTTTATATTTCCCTGTCTCGCAGAAAAATTAATATAAGATATTATGCGCTTAGCTAAATTCTACCGTTAATATGCGCGTTAACGTTATTCTTGCCCCCTTTAACGGACATTCAGCCATCCAGGTGTTTAAGCGTGTAAAATAAAAAACATAAACGTTGCTAAAATAATTTCCCTGTGTCTTAATGGCTTCCTCGGTTTGGAACACAGACCTTATGAAAGCAGTTTTAGTAAAGCAGTCCTCAGTTCAGGTGTTATCCACAGATACCCTTCTTCATGAGCCTCCTCCTAAGTGCCAAATAAGCTACTCTAATACAGGCCATTATCGCCACACTGCGTGGCTCATCAAGTAAGGAAGTCTCTATGTCTAACAAAATGACTGGTTTAGTAAAATGGTTTAACGCAGATAAAGGTTTTGGCTTTATCACTCCTGACGACGGCAGCAAAGATGTATTCGTACATTTCTCGGCTATCCAGAGCGACAGCTTTAAAACGCTTGAAGAAGGCCAGAAAGTCTCCTTCACCATTGAAAATGGTGCTAAAGGCCCAGCAGCGGGTAACGTTACTCCGCTGTAAGCCGTGCTCATTATCAGCAACGTTTACAACAGCGATGACGGCAATGACCCGAGCAGCTAAGCTCCGCTGATAAGAAAATAAACCCGCCCAGTGCGGGTTTTTTATTGCCCTGCGTTTACCTCCCTGGAGTCACTCCTGCAGGTGACCGCCCGGCGGAAAACAGCCAGGCATATTTTGGCTGCAACACAAACCCGGAGCTGATATACTGTATATAAATACAGTGAAAGGGGCGCATTATGGCTGTTGAAACAAAATTTGTTGTCGTAAGAAAAGGTGAAGAGAAAATGACATTTGCCAGTAAGAAAGAGGCTGACGCATACGACAAACTGCTCGACATGGCAGAAGCGTTCACCGACTGGCTGTTGCAAAGCGGAATGCAGATGGATGAAACGCAGGCTGAAGATCTTGGGCTGCATCTCGCCGAGCAGAAAGAGGCCGTGCTGCATATTCTGCGTACCAGCAAGCTCCCGGATATCCATGCCGCAACGGCAACAGATAAAACAGAGTCTGATGCGGCTGGCAGTAAAAAAATCAGAGCAGTTAACGCTGCCTGATTGCCAGCACACATCATCACTGATGCAGGCATCCATTATTCATTTAAGAATGACTCAACCGCGCGGGAGAACCGTTCAGGCTGATCAAGCATGATAAAGTGAAAACTGTCATCGATCCGCGTGAAATGGATATTGGGTGCAGAGGCATAGGCTTGACGGTACATCGCATCCACGCTGGCTGCTGGTATCCCGAATAAGGCGTCATACGCGTACAGGATCTCAATCGGCGCTTTAATGCGGCCAAGCTCGGGACGCAAATCGGTAATCATCAATTCATACACTGCATCCGCAACGGTTTTGCGATCGGAATTGATCCCCGCAGCCACCAGAGCAGGCCTCACCGCCTCGGTCTTCGCTAAACGGGCTATGGATGAATTCTGAAACGCTACGATTTGCTCCGGCGACTGCGCCAGGAGCCAATCCCGCGTAGCAGTGGCATGCCGGGCTGCCGTTTCGCTGGTCGCCGCAGGGTCAATCATCAACGTATAGAACGGCAAAGCATCGACGATCATCAGCCGACCGACCAGTTCGGGATGACGGGCCCCCAGCATCAAAGCAATTTCCCCCCCAAGAGAATGGCCAACGATCGCCGGGGCGTTGATGTGCTGGGTGCGGATGTATTCAGCGATGGCGTCAACGGCCGGCGCGAGGACCTTACCTTCGGGGTTGGAAATGGCAGGTGTACTCGCAAAGCCCGCAAGTTCTACAAGATGAATGCGGTGGCTGCTACGTAAACCTGATGCTAAATCGGCCCAAACGTCGCGAGACGACGCCAGTCCTGCAATCAATATCACATCCGTTCCTGAGCCTTGCGTCTGGACAGAGATACGCTGCGGGTTCTGATGTTCTGAAGGTATGGACGGAGACGGCGCTGCGGACGCCGGGACGAAGGCTGACATCACTAAAAGAGCGCCTCCGATCATGGCACGGATAATTGCGGTAAACATGAGATCTCCCTGTTTAAAGATAGCGTTGCATCGACCTGTTGAACTCACCGCTCACGGCCGACCCTGCGCTTGCATCAGTTCCCTTTGGTATCTCGTCATCTTTCCCGCAGCAGGCGCGGGAAAGAAGACGAGATGCCTGACCGACGTTAAATTTGCGGCTTTGTCGCGTTCTGCTGATCCATGAACTTCATTCTGGCATTTTGCCAGGCAGGATCGATCAACGTTAGCGTTGTGCTGGCAACTTTCAATGAGGCTGAATCAGGTTCACAGCCCATTCCTGTCCCAGGGATGGGTTTTTCACACCATACCGGGTACATATCAGTGGTTGAAACCGGACCATATTTGGCGAGTGCGGCTTCCTTGATCGACGTTTCGTTGTCGCTCGTCCAGGGGATCTCATAGGAGATTAAGGCAGCAGCCATAGGGTTGCTCTTGTCATAAGGGATGCGAGGTTCAAAAGTCACCTGCATCCGCGTGCCTTTGTTTTCATAGACCAGATACATGATCTGTTGACTGCCTGTCACCTTGGTTGCTACCTGGTATGTCGCAGACTTAGTTGCTTCGATTTTATCTGCCGGGACGCCAAAATTTTTCTGCATTGCCGCACGGGCTTCTTCAATGCTCATCCCGGTTTTCACGCCGCCGACATCAAAGGATTTTACATCAACAGCGTGAACCGGATTGGCGGCACTGGCGGGGGAGACGAGATAAGGCAACGCCATGATAATTGCCGGTGGCAATGCGAATAAATATTTGTTCATCTTCTTTCCTGTGGGGTTAGTTGAGTGCGATTTCCATTATCAGCTTCAGCATGTGGTAACCCTGCCACAAGATGAAACATTGTTAAATAATTTAACAATAACGCCTGATTGTATGAAAAAAATGATCCCAAATCCTTCTTTTGATTAAGATCTTCTAACACATGACAGGCCCGCTCTCCCCGAGCCTTCGACATACCTGTAGCGCTCAAGCACCTTCCCACCGGGCTATAGCCCCGTTTTTACCCCTGCTTCAATAAACCTTCAGGTCGCGCTAAACCCACCATAATTAGTAGGGGTAAACAACGACAGGAGACAATCATGAAGGAGTTAATAAAGGCAGATATCGACGCATTCAAAACGCACTTTCGGGGGGAGGTGATCCTTCCTGACGATGCGGGCTACGACGAGGTGCGCCAGATCTGGAATGCCATGATCGACCGCAAACCGGCGCTGATCGCCCGCTGCACTTCAACTGAGGATGTGGTCCAGGCCATCGCGTTTGGCCGCACGCAAAACCTCCTCATTTCGATTCGTGGGGGTGGGCACAACATCGCGGGCAATGCGGTATGCGACGAGGGGCTGATGATCGACCTCTCGCTGATGAAGGATGTGCAGGTGGACGTAGCCACAAAACGAGCCCACGTCGAGCCGGGCTGTACTCTGGGCGAGTTTGATGCGGCCGTGCAGACCTATGGCCTCGCCACGCCGCTCGGTATCAATTCGACCACCGGGGTAGCGGGCCTGACGCTCGGCGGCGGCTTTGGCTGGCTGAGTCGCAAGTACGGCATGACCATCGACAACCTGCTCTCGGCGGAGGTGGTCACGGCAGATGGCCGGCAGCTGCACGCCAGCGAAGAGGACAACGCGGACCTCTTCTGGGGGCTGCGGGGTGGGGGAGGCAATTTCGGGGTGATTACACGCTTCGAATTTCAGCTCCATCCGGTCGGGCCGGATGTGCTGTGCGGGCTGATCGTCTTTCCGTTTGATCAGGCAAAGCAGGTGATCACCCAGTTCGCCCGCTTCACCGAGACCATGCCGGAAGAACTTAACGTCTGGATGGTCACCCGCAAGGCACCGCCGCTGCCTTTTCTGCCCGAGGATGCGCACGGGAAAGAGATGGTCGCGCTCGCGCTATGCTATGCGGGCAATCCTGAAGAGGGGGAGGCGCTTATCGCGCCGCTGCGCGGATTCGGCACGGCGCTCGGGGAGCATATCGGCGTGATGCCGTACCTCGCCTGGCAACAGGCGTTCGATCCGCTGTTGGTCAAAGGGGCGCGCAACTACTGGAAGTCGCACAACTTTGCCCAGCTCAGCGACGGCGTTATCGATGCCATTATCGAGTACGCAGGCAAACTGCCGTCGCCCCAGTGTGAAATCTTCATCGGGACGATTGGCGGCCAGACCACCCGCGTCGCACCCGAGGCGATGGCTTATTCAAGCCGGGATGCCTGCTACGTGATGAACGTGCACGGTCGCTGGGAGTCCGCCGACGAGGATGCGGATGGCATCGCCTGGGCGCGCGCGTTCTTTGCAAAATCACAGCCGTTTGCCAGCAGCGGCGCTTACATTAACTTTCTGACCCAGGAGGAGACCGACCGCATCGCCTTTGCCTACGGTGCGACCTGGACGCGACTCATACAGCTCAAGAATAAGTACGATCCGACAAACCTCTTCCGGATGAATCAAAACATCAAACCGGAGTGAGATCCGATAGTGCGCCCGACAACGGTTAATCCCCGTTATTCTGGCGCTGCTCCAGTGCCAGCGCGCTGGCACTGGCAGGATCAAAGAGCGACAGGCTCTCAATCTGATCCAGCATAATCACCTTGCGAAAGGCCATCGCGCTGCGGGGCTCGGAATCGAGCGTGATGTCATGCTCGGCGTACCATTTACTGTAATTATGCTCAATGCGCAGGTCCATCTTCTCCCCGTCACGATAGCCGCTAAGCATCGGGATCAGCACGATATTGGCGGTCTTATCGTATTCCAGGGTCGCGGTATGGATCATGCCGATATAGATCCGCCGCGACTTCAGCGTCACCAGCGCCAGCTCGCCTTCTTCCATGCACTGATACAGCAGCTGTTCAATACCGTTCGATTGCGACAGGCGCTTATACAGCTTTTTCCGGCCTTCACCGTCCAGCCTGGCGCTGCCCGCCCAGTTGGAACGATAGAGACAAAACAGGATCGCAAAGGCCAGCATCACCACTACCGGCGCCTGGATGCCGAGAAAGCTCCAGTTCATAAAATCAATTTGCCAGTCGGCGTAGGTCTGCGAAGTCAGGTGGAAGGTATTGGCGATGGCAGAGGCGGCAAGCAGCAACAGCCACATCAGCCCGGTGGCGATCACCCCCTGCAGGACGAAGATGCAACCGTACAGCGCGACCAGAAAATAGACGTCCCAGCCGAAGGAACGCTTAATCTTAAAACGGGTGGAGAGGTCGCGGCTGGTGTACCAGTACCCGCATACCATCAGCACCATAAATATCGCCGTGCCCATCTCAGGCCCTCTTCAGCGCATTAACATGACGCAGAAAATCCTGCCGCACCTCATGGCTTTTAAAGTTGACCGAGGCATTACCGTCCTGATCGATGATGATTCGATCGCCATCCTCCACGGCTTCAATGATTTCCTGATGGCTCATCACCTGTAACAAGGACTCGGGACTGGAGAAAACCGACATAAAAAAACGTCTCATTGCGTGGCATCCATAGAAAGAGAAAGGATAAGTCTGGATGATGTATGACGACGTTGCCTTAAGGTAATGCTGAAAACCCGCAACGCTATGCTATCTTCTTTTTTTTGCTTACTGCGTAATCTATGTCTGCTCATCAGCAATTCAGCTTCGACACCCGTCCTCTGGTGCCTTTCGCCCATGATTATCCGCATGGCGCAACGGAGCCGTGGCACAGCCATACCTGTGCCCAGCTGTTGCACACCCTGAGCGGGGTCGTGCGCGTTGAAACGGCGCAGGGAGTGTGGATTGTTCCGCCCGGCAGGGGCGTCTGGCTGCCTGCCGGGACGCAGCACCGTCTGCTGATCACCGGCCACGTGGCTGCCCGAACGCTGTTTATCGATCCCTTTGCCAGAGCGGATTTGCCGTCGGTATGTCAGGTGGTGCAAATCTCCACCCTGCTGCGCGAGCTGATCGTGGCTTCGCTTGAACTGCCGGAGAATTATCCTGCGGGCAGCCGGGCGGAGCGTATTTACGAGCTGATCCTCGACGAGATCAGGGGGATTAACGTCCTGCCATTTAATCTTCCGGAACCGCAGACCCCAGCGCTGCTGGCACTGTGCCGTCAGATCCAGGACCAGCCCGGTGAAAAATGGACCACCGCGCTGGCGGCCAGAGAATTAAACATCAGCGAGCGCACCCTGCTGCGCCACTTTCGCCAGCAGACCGGGCTGGTGTTCAGCGAATGGCTGCGCAGGGCGCGGTTGATGGAGGCGCTGAATCGCCTGGCGCAGGGGCAGTCGGTGCTCAGGGTGGCGCTGGACCTGGGCTACGACAGCCACAGCGCCTTCAGCGCCATGTTTCGCCGCACGTTGGGCGTGGCGCCGAGCGACTACTTTCAACCCGCGTCGCCATCAGGTAACGCGTTCAACAGTGCCTGAAGCGACGCGCGGGACACATCGTTATCAATGCCCGTTCCCCAGCGACTCACCCCCTGTTTAAAGCTGCAGCGGATGTAGGCCGCCGAGCGGCTTTCGCTGCACCTGCCGAGGGTATGCTCGTGATAATCCTCGATTGCCAGCGTCATCTTAAAGCGTGACGCGATCGCCGCCGCTGCGGCGGAAAGCAGACCGTTGCCTTTGCCCTGCAGAGTGACAATCCCTTCAGCGGTCTGAACGCGGGCCGACAGCTGCAGCTCGCCGTCCGCCTGGCTTTCGCTGCGGTAGTCCAGCAGCTGGCGCGGGGCGAGGGGATAGGGGCCATACAGCTCACGGTACAGCTGCCAGAGCGCACTCAGCGTCATCTCGTTGCCCTCGCGGTCGGTCTTTGCCTGCACGTGGCGGCTAAAATCCTGCTGCAGCGCCCGGGGCAGCACCAGACCATGATTTTGCTCGAGCATCCATGCCGCGCCGCTTTTACCGGACTGGCTGTTCACGCGGATCACCGCCTCGTAGCTACAGCCGATATCCTCAGGGTCAACCGGCAGATAGGGCATCTCCCACCGTGGTGAGTCCGCCTGTTCCCGGGCATGAAAGCCTTTCTTGATCGCATCCTGATGGGAACCCGAGAAGGCGGTAAACGCCAGCTTTCCGGCATACGGGTGGCGGGGATGCACCGGCAGCTGGTTGCACTGTTCCACCCGCTCTACCACCTGCTTCATATCGCTGAAATCGAGCTGTGGTGCGATCCCCTGGCTGTAGAGGTTCATTGCCAGCGTCACCAGGCAGACGTTGCCGGTGCGCTCACCGTTGCCAAACAGACAACCTTCTACCCGATCGGCGCCGGCAAGCAGGGCCAGCTCGGCGCTGGCAACGCCACTGCCGCGATCGTTGTGGGGATGCACGCTGATGCAGACGTCATGACGGCGGGTAAAGTGCCGGCAGAAGTATTCAATCTGATCGGCATACACGTTGGGAGTGTTGACCTCAACGGTGGCGGGCAGGTTGATGATCATCGGCCGCGCAGCCGAGGGTTCCCAGACATCCGCCACCGCCTCACAGATTTGCAGGGCAAACTCCGGCTCGGTAAAGCAGAAGGTTTCCGGTGAGTACTCGTAACGCCATTGGGTGTTTGGGTTCGCTTCGCACAGGGCGCGGATTTGACGGGTGGCACTGACGGCCAGCTGAATAATGTCGTCCTGGCTCTGGCGAAACACCAGCCTGCGAAACAGCGGGGCGGTGGCGTTATACAGATGCACGGTGGCACTTTTTACCCCATCAAGCGCGGCAAAGGTGCGCTCGATCAGATCGCTGCGGGCCTGGGTCAGCACCTGAATGGTCACGTCATCCGGAATGCGCTGCTCTTCAATCAGCTGGCGCACAAACTGAAAGTCCGTCTCCGAGGCCGAGGGGAAAGCTACCTCGATCTCTTTAAAGCCGCATTTGAGCAGTTGCTCCCAGAAGCGGAGCTTGCGGGGGATATCCATTGGTTCGGCCAGCGCCTGGTTGCCATCGCGCAGGTCGGTCGACAGCCAGCGCGGCGCGTGGGTCAGGGTCTTATCCGGCCACTGACGATCGGGTAACTGAATGGGGGCGAAAGCCGCGTACTTTTGCGAGGGATTGGGCAACATGTCGGTTCTCCAGGATGTGTTGAGGTTTTATCCTGGCGAAGAATGCGGCCCGGTACTGGCGCAAAACTGACAACCTGTGGCGAGGATCCGCCACCTCGCAGGGCAAGATGAATTACGCGATGTCGGGATCGACCTGTTCATTCATCAGAATGTACCGGGCGTCTTTGCGCGCGTGTTGATCGATCAACGGCACCAGTCGTCTGAAGTGCTCGCTGGCGCAGTGCGCATCGAGGGCTGCCCGGTCCGGCCACTGTTCAATAAAAATAAAGTGCCCGGGATCTTTTTCATCCCGGTACAAATCATAGGCAATGCACAGCGGTTCTTTTTTCGTTGCCGCGACAAGTTCACGGTAGAGAGGGAGAACGGTGTCGACAGATTCGGGTTTGATAAAATCTTCGGCGATGACCTTTAGCATGTGGGTTCCTGAGTTAAAAATAGTGCTCCGGCGATTTGACCACATCATGGGTGATGGAGGTGGGCAGGGGGGAAATCCGTGCATCATCATGTCCAGACGGACGGTGCAACTATGCCGGGTTCAGAACCTCAACCACGGCAAACTCCTCGGCGACCAGCTCCATCTCCTCAGAGAAAAAGCCTGCCCGGGTGAAAAAAGCTTGATGCTCGTTTTGCCAGTATTGAAGGCTCAGGTCGCCTTCACCCTCTTTGTGGGCAAACTCTTCCGTCACGTCGCAAAAGCGGAGCAGGCGCATCGACACGATTCTGATGACGCATACCGGAACATTTTTCCCGTCGAGGATAATGTGATAGCTGCCAATTTGCGGGGAGGGGTCTTCTGCCTGAAATGCGGCAAGGGAACCGCAGGAGGCAGTTTTGATCCCTTTGATCACCAGAGCGGCGAGTTCGTCGGCCATCTCCGCGCTGTCGCCAAACCCCCATGCCTGGGCTCCGGGGTATTTGGCTTTTAAATTCTCAACGGCTTCCATCCTAAAATCCTTTCACAGCAGATAGTTGACGGATGAATGTAGCACGGATTATTGCCTCTGCGCGCTATTTGCGCGAGCAGCAGGCGATGTAGTTCAACTGGTGGCGGTTACGGCGAAAGAAGCGGAACATCCCGAGAAAACGGGTCCGGTTCTCGCGGGTGCGCAAGCCGTTAAACAGGATTTTTGCCGCGCGCGGCAAGCCCTCGTCGCGAATCAGCCCCGCCGGTGACATCAGGGACATCGATCCATTGTGGGTATCGACCGACTGGAAGTGGCTGGCGATAAACAGCGCTTTCCACGCATCCTGGGACATCGGGCTGACGTTGGATCGCACAATCTCTTCCAGCTGCGTCTGCCTGCCCGACGCCAGTCGTTCGCTGGTGAACATGATGTCGTGGGTCAAAAGGCGACCGCCGGGTTTGAGCACCCGATAATACTCGTCGATCAGCCGGGTTTTGGCCTTGTCCACGTACATGGTCAGCATCGCTTCGTTGATCACCACGTCGAAATGATCGTCGGCGAAGGGCAGTCTGGTGGCGTTGGCTTCCAGCACGTGGATTTTATTCTGCAGACCGGCGGCCGCGACGTTTTGCCGTGCCTGCTCCAGCGCGTTTTTATCCATATCGATGGCGTAGATCGTGCAGCCAAAACGCTGCGCCAGTTCGATAGAGGTGGTGCCCATATTGCAGGCGACCTCCAGCACGACGCTGTCCGGCGTCAGTTCCGACTGCCTGAACAGCCACTCGGTGGCATCAACGCCGCCGGGGCGCAAACGGGTTTTTCCCAGGCTGGCTAAGAAGGTGTGTCCGGCTTTGTCACTTGCGCTCATGGCGGCGTCTCCGATTTAAGTTGCATTATAAATGCAACTTATCATAAAGAAGGGCGAATGCGAATTATTTTCATCAGGATACGAAGGTTTGAAGGAGTAATAAAAGAACGGCTGTCTGTGGTATAACGTATTCACGTGCCTGATGGCATCCAGGGAGAGCTGGCATGAACAGTTACATCGTCTTTATTAAAGATAATGAATCGAAAGTTGTCGTGGAAGGGCTTGTCACGCGTGACCTGGTCAAGGAGTTGAAGGGGGAAGGTTTTACCCAATACCCCTACGCCATCGAAGCCTCTGATGAAGCAGAGGCAAGAAGGAAATTAAATACACAAGGCAAAGAACACTTAAATGCGTTGTCTGAGTATTCAGGTAATGTCTTTTTTTACTGTGCTATTTTGGTAGTGAGTTTACTAGTGGCTGCTGTTTTCACTTATTATTAAAAATAACGTCTTTCCTTTTTGAGATGCCCGTATCGTCTGCGGTCAGTGCTTACGCTGTCACCACCGTCACGCCTTTTTCTTCAATGCTGCTCAGCCAGTTTTCATCCGTGCCGCTATCCACCACCACCGTGTTGATTAAGCCGAGGTTGCCGATGACGAACGGGGAGGCGGCGTTGATCTTCTCCGGGGAGACCAGCACCACCGTTTCGGCCGCTCTGCCGGAAAATGCACGTTTGATGCATGCCTCTTCGTAATTACCGGTGGTTAACCCCGCCTCGGGATGAATACCGGTCACGCCCATAAAGAAAATATCGGCATGAATATTCCCGATACCTTCGACGGCCGCTGCGCCGACGGTCACAATCGAATGCTTGTACAGTCGTCCGCCAATTAAGATCACCTCGATGGCCGGATGGTCGGTAAGACCCAGCGCAATGCTCGGGCTGTGCGTCACCACGGTAATCTGCAGGTCGTCCGGCAGGCATTTAATCAGTTCTGAGGTGGTGGTCCCACCGTCAATCAGCACCACCTGGCCTGCAGAAATCAGCTCTGCGCCTTTGCGGGCAATCGTCTTTTTCGCATCAGTTTTTAAGGTCTTACGCTCAGCAAAGGTGGCGACGGCAGACGATGACGGCAGCGCGCCGCCGTGCACGCGCTGTAAACGCCCAGCGGCTGCCAGCTCGCGCAAATCCCGGCGGATGGTGTCCTCCGACACCTCAAACCGGACGCTCAGATCTTTCGACAGCACCTGCCCGTCGCGCGCGAGTTGTTCAAGAATGTATTGTTTGCGTTGGCTGGTAAGCATGGGGGGGCTCCGTTTTATTGCACGAGTGATCTTGAGTTTGCACGTAATTGCTGTTTATCATGCCGATTCTACGAACAAAGGAGTCAGTATGCCATCAAAACGTGCAGAAATACGCATCATCGACAGCACCATACTGTCCGATGACTGGTATTCACTTAAGAAATACACCTTTGAACTTCAGCGACAAAAGGGAGAGTGGCAGCGTCAAAGCCGTGAGGTTTACGATCGGGGCAACGGGGCCACTATCCTGCTGTATAACCGCGAGCGGAAAACGGTGATCCTCACCCGGCAGTTCCGTTTTCCGGTGTTTATGAATGGTCACGACGGCTATCTGATCGAAGCGGCAGCCGGTCTGCTCGACAACATGGACCCCGAAAGCCGCATCAAAGCGGAAGCCGAAGAAGAGACGGGCTTTCAGGTTTCCCATGTGGAGAAGGTTTTTGAAGCCTACATGAGTCCAGGCTCGGTGACCGAAAAGCTCTACTTTTACATCGCGGAATACGATGCAGGTGACAAGGTCAGCGCGGGCGGTGGCATAGAAGCAGAAGGCGAGGATATCGAAGTGCTGGAGATGCCGCTCGACGCCGCGCTTGCAGCCGTGGAAAGTGGCCTTATCGTGGATGGTAAAACCATCATGCTGCTGTATCACGTGGCGCTGAAGGGCATTTAAAGAGAGGGGATGTCGGCCTCCGCTGAAGCCGACATCGCTGAGATTATTTCTTCTTGTTCAGCATCGCCTGTAAATTGGCAAACGGGTTGTAGGTGGCTTCGCCGACATCTTTCTGCGCATCTTCACCCGCCACCACGGTGCTGCCGTACTGGTCCGCTTCGGTGTACTTTGAGTGCTCGTGGTCATGGCAAAACAGGCACAACAGCTCCCAGTTGCTGCCATCTTCCGGGTTATTGGTGTGATCGTGGTCGATATGGTGAACCGTCAGTTCGCGCAGGTTGGAATAGACAAATTCGCGCGAGCAGCGTCCGCAGACCCACGGATAGATTTTGAGGGCTTTCTCACGGTAGCCGCTTTCCAGCCGGGTGTAGTTTTTAGGGATCAGAGCCATGATGATGTTACCTGTTACAAAGCGATTATTTTACGTCAGTCCTTTCAATATATCTTATCCGGAAAAAAGATGCCCCTGACAAGTCAACGTGCTCTTTAGAGTTCGGTTACAAGTCTTTAAAAAGCACTTTTATTGGTGCTATTATAAAGGTGTCTACCCGGAGGAATATGATGCCCTACGAAATCCTGTCAAACATTGCAGCCAGTATCACTGACTTAAAAAAAGACCCAATGGGGACGGTTAAGTCAGGTGAGGGAGCGGCAATCGCCATTCTCAATCGCAACGAACCCGCGTTTTACTGTGTCCCGCCCTCTATGTACGCGTATCTGATGGAGCTGGTGGAAGATGCAGAACTCGGCCGACTGGTCGACGAACGTATGGCCGACCTGAGCCAGGCGGTGGAGGTCAATCTGGATGACTTATAAGCTCAAGTTTATCCCTGTCGCCAAAAAGGAGTGGGATAAGCTGGGGCACGTTGTCCGGGACCAGTTTAAGAAGAAGTTAGCCGAGCGCCTGGAAAACCCGCGTGTACCGGCCGACCAGCTCCATGGGCGTAAAGATCAGTACAAAATCAAGCTGCGCAAATTAGGCTACCGTCTGGTCTATCTGGTTGAAGACGACACGATCACGGTGTTTGTACTGGGCGTCGGTAAACGCAATAACAACGATGTGTACGACATCACCGCAAACCGAATTCTTTGATGATGATGAAGTCAGCCGCCTGTTCTCACCCGATCTTAAGATAGAAATCGAGGCGCTATTCGCGCTCTGATGGCTTTACGCCGGACTGCACCCATCGTCCGGCTGCGTATCCTATACTTCAAAAACTGCACATCGCGGGGTGATATCCTTTAAAGAGGAACAATCATAATTGCCAATGCTATCCGCTTGATTCTGACAAATATTCCGCTGGTCATGTTTATTCTCGCCTCCCTTATTCCCTTACTCAGTCATCGACAATCAGGTCGCTACGCCGAGCGTTATTTATCCTGGCTTCTGTTGCTCTCCATCGGGGTCGCGTCCCTGTGGGCGGGTCTTTACCATACGCTTTCGCCGCAAACCGCTGCGGCATTCATTGGTTGGCAAAGTAGCCCCTTCCAGTTCGAAATGGGCATGGCCGATATAGCGTTAGGCGTGGTAGCCATCGTCTCTTTCTGGCGAGGCCTGGAATTCAAATTCGCGGTGGTGCTGTGGGTGGTCATTGAATTTGCTGGCCTGGTGTACGGGCATTTCCACCAGCTTGCCACCACTGGCGATCATCAGGCAGGCAATGCCGGGATTTTACTCGGCCTGACGATTATCCATGTTGTTCTGCTCCCCCTGCTGTGGATCCTGGCCCGCAGGGCTGCGGGCCAACGGTATTAATCTGATTCATGGCTAAGCTGCGCCAGTGAAGGCGACACGCGCGTCAGCCACCAGAAAACCAGCGCCAGCAGGCTGACCGCCGCACCCAGCAGGCACACGCCGTGCCAGCCCATATGGGCATAGGTGACGGTGGTGCCAATCGCCCCCAGCCCACTGCCGAGGGCATAAAACAGCATATACAGGCCGACCAGCCGACTGTGCGCTTCCGGCCGGGTACGGAATATCAGGCTCTGATTGGTGACGTGCAGCGCCTGGCCCCCCAGATCCAGCAGCACGATGCCGATCACCAGCGCCCACAGCGAGGTTTCCATTAGCGACAGCGGCCACCAGGCCAGCAGCAGCACCGTGAGCGCCAGCGCGCTGGTGAGCTGGGCGTGGCCGCCATCGGCCCACTGCCCGGCACGCGCGGCGGCCAACGCGCCAACCACGCCAACCAGCCCGAAGGTGCCAATTAGAGTGTGCGAGAAGCTGTAAGGCGGGGCGCTCAGGGGCAGCGTTAACGCACTCCAGAAAATGTTAAAGGCGGCAAACATCAGCAGCGCCAGGGTGCCGCGCACCTGCAGCACCTTTTCCTCGCGCAGTAGCGTCAACATGGAGCCCAGCAGGCGCGAATAGCTCAGCCCGTGGGAGGCCGGGGGCAGGGCGGGCAACCGTCGCCACAGTGGGATCGCAACGAGCAGCATTAGCATCGCCGCACCGAAATAGACTCCGCGCCAGCCCGCCAGGTCGCTGATCCCCCCGGCAAAGACCCTCGCCAGCAGCAACCCGATAAAGACCCCGCTTTGCGCCGTACCCACCACGCGACCCTGTTCATGCGGGGCGGCGGCGCTGGCCGCATAGGCGATCAGCCCCTGGGTCATCGCCGTGCCGAGCAGGCCGACGGCGAGCATGCCCGCCAGCAGCGCCGGAGCGGACTGCGCCATCCCCACAGCGACCAGCGCGACCATTAGCCCCAGCAGCTGCAGTGCCATCAGGCGGCGGCGATCCACCCGGTCGCCCAGCGGCACCAGAAACAATAGCGCCAGCGCGCAGCCGGTCTGGGTGGCGGTGATCACCCCGCCCACCGCCGCATGGCTGATGGCGAAATCCCGCGCCAGGGCGTCCAGCAGCGGTTGGGCGTAATAGACATTGGCCACGCTCAGGCCGCTGGCGATGGCGAACAGCCACACCAGGCTGGGTGACATATTTTGTCCCGAGGGTGATGCAAGAGAGGCTTTCATGATGTCGGTGTCGTCCAATCTGGTTGCAAAAAGAAACTGATTGAATGCTAGGTCAGCTAGTTTTAAAATGCAACCAGACACTCGGCCTTTTTTCAGCAGGAGACGCCATGCCGCCCCGTAAACCCTTGAGCAATCAACCCTGTCCCGTGGCGCGAACCGTGGATCTGATTGGCGATCGCTGGTCGCTGCTGATCGTGCGCGATGCCTTTGACGGCATACGCCGGTTTGGTGATTTCCAGCGCAGTCTGGGAATGGCGAAAAACATCCTCACCGACAGGCTCAACACGCTGGTTGAGGCGGGGATCCTCATTCGACAGGACGCCTCGGACGGCACGGCGTATCAGGAATATGTCCTTACCCCGCAGGGTGAAAGTCTGTTTACGGTGGTGGTGGCGCTACGTCAGTGGGGCGAACAGCACCTGTTCGCACCCGGCGAGCGCCATTCGGTGCTGATCGACAAGCGCACCGGCAAAGCGGTGCCGCCGCTGGTGCTGCAGGTATTACCTGCCGCCACCGAAGTGCAGAAAGTTACCCCCGGTGAGTAACGTTTTTATTACCGCACTTTTGCAGAACATTCACCGGTGAAAGGCAATTGGATCACATACCTGAATGCTGCATAAACGGTTGTTATTCAGGGGCTGAATATGTTCAGGAGGGATATCGCCTTTAGCGCAGAGGGAATAGTATCTGCTCCTGGTTACTCCCTATAAAAAAGGCATATATGAAAAAGTTAATGATTGCAGTGGTTGCTGCCGTGGCCCTGTCGGGTTGTGCGCAACAGACCTTTAAAGTGAATAATGGCATTGTTGAAAAACCGACTCAGGAAACGCGCCACTCGTTCTTCGTGAACGGTATCGGTCAGTCCAAAACGATTGATGCAGCTCAGGTGTGCGGCGGTGCAGACAAAGTGGTGCGTACCGAAGTGCAGGAAGCCGGCACTGACGTTCTGTTCCGCATCATCACCCTGGGGATCTACACCCCGCGTGAAGCGCGCGTTTACTGCGCGAAATAAGCGTAATGGCAGGTATCGCACGATGCCTGCTTTGCTTTTTCAGAACGGGCTGGCATGGCGGGCGGTAATTTTCTCTCCGCTGACGGGATGCACAAAATGCAGCTCGCTGGCGTGCAGCATCAGCCGGGGCGTATCTTCGGTGCCGGGTGGCAGCAGGCCGCCGTACAGATCGCAGCCCAGAATAGGGTGGCCGAGCTGCTGGCAGTGAATGCGCAGCTGGTGGGTGCGCCCGGTCTCTGGGGTCAGTTCTACCCGCGTCAGCGGGCCTTCTTGTGCGCGATCCAGGCGCTCAATCACCCGATAGCGGGAGCGGGCCGGCTTGCCGGTAATCGCGCATATCGACATCAGCGGGAACAGGGCCGGATCTTTGGCAATGGCCGCGTCAATCACCCCTTCGTCCTTCTCCAGATGCCCGCACAGCAGGGCGCTGTACACCTTGCTCACCGTGCGCTGGCTGAACTGCTGGCATAGCGCGGCATTGATTGGCTTATTACGCGCAATCACCATCAGCCCGGAAGTGCCAAAATCCAGACGATGGACTAGCGTGCAGCCGGGGAAAATCTGCACCAGCCGATGGTGCACTGAATCGAGGTTTTGCGGATTTTTGCCCGACAGGCTGAGCAGCCCGGCGGGTTTGTTAATCAGCACCAGGTGCTCGTCCTGATACAGCGTCTCGATCTGCGCATGGCACGGCGGGGCAATAAAATGATCAACAATCGTAGACATCAGGCAGCCCGCAGGAAGAGTGGACGCGGATAATACCCAATTTCCCGCCGACTGGCGAATCAGGCTGCCAGCCAGCGCTGACCCGCTGCTTTCATATTGCTCTCAAGCTCGCTGCCCCGGGTGGCGAAGACGCGCCCAAGCGGGAAGCCGCTCTGCTCCAGCAAATACGCCAGCGTGGCATATTCACGGGGATACTTCGCCACGACGTTCCGATCAATCTCCACCGGACCCAGCGGGAAGGTAAATGTCCCCATGTCGTACACGCTCTGACGACGAAACAGCTTCCAAACTCCGTCTCTTTTCTCGGCCAGATCATAAAAACGATTGTGGCATTCACAGCCGATATTCAGGGTGACGTTCTCGGCGATGATAATGGCGTTGGTTTCCAGGATCGCTTTGTCACCGCGGGCATTGAAAGTCACCGCAGGGGAGGCAATCAGGTGTTTGGTGCGCAGATCCGAGGCGCCCATCCGCATTGAGCCCTCGACAAAATCGCTCCCCAGTCCCTCGAACCAGGTGATTTCAATGGTGCCATCCGGGTGGAACAGGTCACGTAGCTGCGCCCATTCGCCCAGCTCCCGGCACCGTTGCAGCAGGTCCATATTCCCGGTCTGGTGTATCGCCCGCTAAAAGAAGCGGATTTAACCGCCAATCTGGTGCTGATTAGTCGGGCGCAGGAGGCCAGCGCAAGCGTAAAAGCGTATCTTGAGCTGGTTATTGGGCCGGTTTATTGAGAAGGTCAGGGCTATTTCACCCAGATGAGGCATCAGTCATGATGACATTACGTTCCCTGCATGAGGATGAATATCCTGCTTATCTTGCGTACTTTATTCCTGATTACGCAGATGAGATCGCAGCAAATTACCGGCTTCCTCACAGCGAAGCCATCGCAAGGGCGAAACAGGAGACAGCGGACCTGCTGCCCCAAGGGGCCAATACGCCCGGGCAGGTGTTGCTGTGTCTGATTCACGATGACAGGCATGTGGGCTATCTGTGGTACAAGCCGGATACCGCCGCGCGCGCTGCGTTTATTTATGATTTCCACATCCTGAAAGCGTACCAGGGGCAGGGGTTGGGAAAACAGGCGCTCCACGCTTTAGAGCAGGATTTGCGGCAAAACGGCTTTGAACAGATCAAACTCCGCGTTGCCGGGGATAACGCCCGCGCCCGATCGCTTTACGAGACCAGCGGCTTTGGGGTGACGGGCGTCAATATGAGCAAGACGATTACGCCGTGAAGGCGTGATGCCTACCTTTTCAGGGAGTAATGGCCGGACGCGTTTCTGTTCCCTTTGATTAGCACCCATAATTATCCGCTCAGTCTGGCTTAGTCATCGTAGGGGAATGTGAATGCGTCAATTGTCTGTACTCTGTTCGCTCTTACTGCTCAGCGGATGCGTCGTCAGCTCGCCGCAAAAATCGCAATACCAGGCGGAATACCCTAACCGGCAGGATATTCGCAGCCACAGCCTGTACCGGTTTGTGACCACACCGCTGAAACCGGGCGGGGATGAGTACAAGGGGACTGATGACTTAGCCCTGCTGTTCTATGTCAGCAGTAAAAACGCGGCTACGGTGGAGTTACGCTTCAACTATCCGGCAAAAACATTGCAGGCCACATCGCTGGATGCGCAAAACAACGCGCTGAGCCAGCAAACCTGGGCCCTGCTCGATGAGTCAGCGGCCAAACCCACCGATTCGAATAGCCGTCACTTCTGGCTGACCAAAGACGGCGTGCTAAGAACCCAATATAAAAACTGCACCCCGGATATGAGCGTCGGCTGTCGCTGGGTGGATCGAGAGATGTTTATTACCCGCAGCGGGGATATGGCGGTGCAGTACGCCGAAGGCAGCGCGGGGATGGTGTTCCTGGTGATTCCTTTTTATGGTTCGCAGAAATACCTGGGGATATTCCCGAAGGTTGCCGGGACATAATCCCGCGCCAGACGGTTCCCTCTCCCTGAATGGAGAGGGAGAAAACCGTTACCGCTCCCTTAATGCCTCTTTGGCCCGGTTAAACGGCTTGATCATATAATCCAGCACCGACTTCTCGCCGGTCTTGATATCCACCGTCGCAATCATCCCCGGCACAATCGAAAAATGCCTGCCCGCTTTATTCACCAGATAATCCTGGCCGGTGCGGATAAACACCCGGTAATAGAACACTTCCGGCTTAGCCTCGTCCTGAATAGTGTCCGGCGAGATGGTCTCCACCACGCCGTCCAGCCCGCCGTAGATGGCGTAATCGTAGGCGGTGATTTTCACCAGCGCTTTCTGCTCCGGGTGGATAAAGGCAATGTCGCGCGGGGACAGGCGGGTTTCAATCAGCAGGTGGTCGTCCACCGGCACAATCTCCATCAGCTCCCCGTTCGGCGGGATGACGCCGCCGATGGTAGTCACCTTGATGTTCTTCACAATCCCGCGCACCGGGGAGGTCACCGTCAGACGGGTTACTGAGTCTTCACGCCCCTTCAGGATCGCCGAGAGCATGTCCACTTCGGCATTCGATTTGGACAGCGCCTCGCGCGCCTGCACGTAATACTGCGAGCGTAAGTCGGTGAGGCGCAGTTCAAGGTCGCTTTTCTGCCGCTGCAGGCGCAGGGCTTCTACGTGGCTGGCGGCACCGGTTTTCACCAGCCGCTGGGTGATCCCCAGCTCCGCATTCACCAGATCCAGCGCCTGACGCAGTTCGCGCTGGGAGTCCTCAAGCTGCTCACGACGGGATTTATACAACCGGGTTTCGGCGGCGATCAGATCGGTCCATTTCGCCAGCGAGGTCGGGAAGGCGAGAGGCTGATCGTTCACTTCGGCATGCAGACGGGCGCTGGAGGCGAGCGAGGCGCGATAGCGGGCCGCGCTTTCCCCCACGTTCGATTCCGAGCGGGTCGGGTCGAGACGCGCCAGCACCTGCCCGGCGTTGACCTGATCCCCTTCGTGGACTTTCAGCTCGGCGAGGATCCCCCCGTCGAGCGACTGCAGCACCTGCTCGCGGGAGCTGGGGATCACCTTCCCGGTCCCGGTCGAGACTTCGTCCAGAATGCCGTACCACGCCCACACCCCGGCGATGATAAACAGCAGCAGGGTGTAGACCACAATCCGTCGCGCACCGCTGTAGCCGGTCTCGGTATCCAGCGAATTGTCCAGGTCGTCCATCGCGGCGGCATCATGCTGATTGGTTTTCATTTTTCCACTCCCGTCCATTCGCCTGCTGTTGCGCCATCCGGCTGTTGTTCAGCGCCTGCGCCTTCGGCGCATCCATCACCAGCATCCCCTCTTTCAGCACCACCACCCGTTCGACCAGCTCCAGCATCGGCACCCGGTGGGTGGCGACAATCAGCGTCCGGTTGCCCAGCCACTGGCCGAGACGCTGGATAAATTCGCGCTCGGTGTGTTCATCCAGTGAGGCGGTGGGTTCATCCAGCAGGACGATATTCGGATCGCGCAGGAACATGCGTGCCAGCAAAATCGACTGGCGCTGGCCGCCGGAGAGTCCGACGCCGTTCTCCATGATCGGGTGATCCAGCCCCTTCGCCAGCTTCTGCACAAAACTCGCCGCGCCGCACATTTCCAGCACGGCAAAGATTTCCTCGTCGGTGGCGCGCGGCATCCCGAGGGTGATGTTCTCGCGCAGGGTGCCGTAAAACAGCCGCGCGTTCTGGCTCATCAGGCCCACGTTGCGGCGCACGTCCGCCATGTCGAGATGCGGCAGGCTCAGGCCGTCGAGACGCAGTTCGCCTCCGGTCAGATCCATTCCGCCTACCATTGCCTGCAGCAGGGTCGATTTGCCCGCGCCGTTGCGGCCCAGCAGGGCGACACGCTCGCCGGGCTTGATCTCCAGCCGGTTGATGCGCAGGGCCGGGTTCTGCACGTCGCCCGCGTAGGCAAACTGCGCCTGCTCAAACAGATAGTGGCCGCGCAGCACGTCCCGGCGGATCGGCGTCTCTTCCCGCTGGTTCTCGGTCGGGAGCTGCATAATGTTGTCCAGCCCCTCTTTGGCGGCCTTCACCTGCTGCCAGCGCGCCAGCACGCCGCAGAGGGTCGCCATCGGGGCGATCATCCTTGAGGCCAGCATCGAGGCGGCCACCACCGCACCGGTGGTCATCTCGCCTTCGATCACCATCGGCGCACCCACCACGATCACCGCGGCGTACACCAGGCTCTGAATAGTCATCCCCCAGCTGATTAAGCCCTGGGTCAGCTCGCGGGTCTTCAGGCCCGACTCGGCGGTGATCTGAATGTAGCTGTTCCACTGCTGCAGAAAACGGTTCTCCGCCTGCATCAGCTTAATGTCCTCCAGCCCCTGCACGCTCTCGACCAGCACCGCGTTGCGCAGGGTTGATTCATGGGCTGACTGCTTCGCCAGCACCGCCAGCTTTTTCTGCAGCAGCAGGCCCGGCAGCACCATCAGCACCGCAGCCACCGGGGCGATCCACGCCAGTGACGGGGCAATGATCGCCAGCACCACCACGAACAGGAAGAAGAAGGGCAGGTCGACGATGGTGGAGATGGTGGACGAGGTGACCATCTCGCGGATCTGCTCCAGCTCGCGCAGCTGGGAAATAAAGCTGCCGGTGGAGCGCGGCACCGCGCTGTTGCGCAGACGCAGGGCATGGCCGAAGACCCTGTCCGAGACGCGCAGGTCGGCGCGTTTACCCAGCAAATCCATAATATGGCAGCGGGCGAGGCGCAGGATAAAGCCAAACAGGGTGGCGATCAGCACGCCAATGGTCAGCACGTACAGCGTAGGGTAGGACTGGGCGGGGATCACCCGGTCATACACCTGCATCGAGAACAGAATCCCGGCCAGCGACAGCAGGTTGATGAACAGCGCCGCCAGCATCACCCAGCCGTACGGGCGCAGATCGCGCATCACCAGCCGGTACAGCCAGTCCGGGCGGTATTTGGAAATATAGGCATCAACTCGGCTGTCTTTCAGCGCCGCCAGCGGGCGCAGGGCCACCACCTGATGAATGGCGGGCAGCAGCCCCGCCAGCGAGATGCGGTTGGTCTGGGCCTTGTCGTCAAAGAAGCAGACGTCGAGGGTGTCTTCCCCGTCGAAGTGCTCAATTACCCCGATTTTGCCGTCGTTAAGTTCCACCACCACCGGCAGCCGCCAGCTGTTGATCGCCTCCTGGCCGTTGTTCAGCACCCTGAACGACAGTCCGGCATCGCGGGCCAGCCCGGTCAGCGCCGGGATTTTGGTTTTGCCCTGCAGCCAGGGGGCGCTGGCGACCAGCGCCCCGGGGGAGCAGGCCACACGGTAACGGGTGGCGACATAGCCAAACGCCTGCGCCCAGTGCTCCAGCGCCTCTTGCGTCAGTGCGTCCTCCTGCAGGATATCGTCTCGCATCATGGCTGGATCTCCACGGACTGAATGGTGCGGTTCTCAAGGTCGAAAGCGTTACGCAGGCGGCCGGTGTTATACAGGCAGTTAAGCTGGAGCTGGTGCAGCTGTCCGGCGGTTTGCCACTGGGTAAAACGGGTCTGGAAGACCTCCTGCTCGGCGTTCAGCACGTCCAGCAGAGGGCGGGAACCGAGATCGAGATACTGCTGCTGATAGAGTTCCCGGGTGCGCTGGCTCAGCGTCTCCTGGCGGGACTGGATCTGCAGGGTGCTCATCAGGCTCATCACCTGGCTGCGGGACTCGAGCAGCTTCTGGCGCACGTCGAGCCGGGTGCGCTGAATGTTGGACTGGGCCGCCTCCACCGCGTGTCCGGCGGCGTTGCGCCGGGCGCTCAGGCCGCCGCCCTGGTAAATGGGCATCTGCACGTTCACCCCCACCGAGTACTGGGTTTTATCCAGCGTGTCGTGCCCGGCGTAGCGATTGTTCATGTAGTGGCGCACCTCTGGATCCAGCGAGACGGTCGGGGTCATCTGGGCGTTGGCGTAATCGAGGTTGGCCTGCGCGACACCCGCCTGCGCCCAGGAGGCTAACACCGCCGGCACCAGCCGATCGTCCGGTTCGCCCACCTCGCAGCTGCGGGCCAGTTTCTCCGGGAAGGCGTTGCTGACGTCATTCAGGTTGCTCCAGCCAAGGTTGCTCATCAGCGTGGCGCGGGCGCTGTCGAGGCTCGCCCGATACTGCATCAGCTGCGAGCGCGCCCCTTCGATACGGGCGTCGGTCTGCACCACGTCGGAAAGCGAGGTGGCCCCTTCATCGTTGCGCTGGCGGGTCAGGGTGCCGATTTTACTTAACGCCGCCAGCTGTTCTTCGGCGGTATCGACCATCTGCTGCCAGGTCTGCACCTGCACCATTGCGGTGGCGGTATCCAGCGCGATGGTGTCGATACTCACCAGCACGTTGGCCTGCTGCTGGGCCACGCCGGCGTTTTCGGCGCGCACCTGGCTTGCCACCTTGCCAAAGTCATACAGCATCTGCGACAGAGAGAGCACCACCGAGGGGGTAAAGCCGGTATCACTGGAGGAGTTGCTGTAGCGGTTGTCTATTCCGGCGCTGATCTGCGGATAGTATTTTGATTTGGCGACGTCGACCTGTTGGATCTGTTCGTAGAGTTTTCCCACCGCTTCGCGAATGGTCGGATGCCAGTTAACGGCACGGGTGACGGCATCGCTCAGGGTCAGGGTGCCGGGCGCGGCCTGGTTTGTCGGCAGGGCGACGCGTCCGTTTAAAGAGGGGAGTTCCTGGTCTTCGCTCAGTTGACCAAAGTTAATTACCGCGGGTGAATCTGCGGCCAGAACCTGCATGGAAAACAGGCAGCACCCAAGCCACCAGCAAGGCACTTTATTCATAGATTATCCCTAACAAAACGTAACAACTTTATAATGTTAAGCCCGGGCGGCGTGCGCCCGGGGCTAATTATGGGCATTAGCTGGTAATAATATGATTCTGGTTGACCAGTTCGTCGTAGGTGGTCTGAACGCCATCCAATGTGACAAGTGTAGTATTGGTGTAAGTATTTGCTACACCGTCTCGGTCGATAGCGATCACGGTATTGCCATTACTGTTGGTGACATGCAGATAGTTACCCAGCGTAGCGGCTTGTCCGTTCCAGCCCACCAGCAGATCGCTGATGTCAATCTTGTCTCCTTGTGTGAGTGAGAAGTTGGTCCAGTGGTCGTTGCCGCCGTTACCCGCCGTCCCGTTGCCTGCCGTGTTGTTGAGCACCTCGTAAATCAGGGTGTCGCCATAGGCGCTGCCGGTGAAGGTATCGCTGTGCTCGGTACTGGTGATTTTCGGCGCCATGTTGATGGTCAGCGTGGCGGTGTCGGTCTGGCCGTTATCTCCCGTCAGTTTGTAGGTGAAGGTCTCTTTGCTGGTCATTGAGGCCAGTGAAACGCCGCTGTTCAGGGTGTAGGTGTAGGCCCCGTCAACACCGATTTTCAGCGTGCCGTAATGCCCCTGAATGGTCGCCGTGGCGTTGGCGGTGGTATACGGATCCAGGGTGGTGACGGTGTTGTCGAAGCCGGTGATGCTCAGGCGGCTGTCAACCGAATGCAGCTGGTCCGCGACCCCCTGCGAGTCAGTGCCGTCGTAGATATTGCCCGCGACGGTGTGCCCGGCGGTGGTGAGCTCATTGTTGAGGTACAGGGTCGTACCGGTAATGTAAGGGGTGATGGTGATCGCGCCTAACCCCAGCGGCCCCATGGAGCCGGTAAAGCTCAGGGTGTAGGTCCCGGCATCGAGATCCAGCCCGGTCAAGTTAACGGAACCCGCAGAGCCCAGCAGCAGGTTGCCAGGGAAGACGCCGGACCGGGTCACGCCGGGTCCCGTGATGGTCCAGTTCACGCTCAGGCCACCCAGCGCCAGCACTGAGGTGATATTGAAGTGGAGTACGACGTCGTGCAGCGCCGTGTTGGCTCCTACCACAAATTCGCCGCTGGCTCGGGCCGAGGTGGTCGAGGCCAGCAGGGCGGCATTCCACGTCACCGTACCCACTGACGTATCGCTATAAGGTGCCACCTGCGGCGTGACATCCACGCTCATCGCCTGGCTGATGTCGTTGACCGCATCCAGCGCCTGCGGCGTTGGGGTGATGTTGAGCGAGGCGGTGTCCTTATCCCCGTTCGGCGCGGTTACGGTATAGATAAAGCTGTCCGGGGTGCTGACATGGTCGGCACCGACGCCCGCCCGCAGGGTATAGGTGTATTCCCCCTGGGCGTTAATCAGCAGCGTACCGTACAGTCCGTCGATGCGGGTGTTGCCGCTAGCCGCCACGTCCACGCCGTTCACCTGGGTGACCAGCGTGCCGGCTGGCACGATGTCATCGGTCAGCACGTTGCCGTCGGTCGCCGCCGTGGTGCTGGAGACGGTATAGACATGGTCCTCCAGTACGTTGAGCGTGTAACCGGTCAGGGCGGTGATCCCCGAAACCGTGTTCAGCAGGAACATGTAGTCCCCCGCCGCCAGGGTCAGGGTCAGCTTGCCTGACGTGCCGCCCAGCAGCGGTGCACGCAGCCAGCCTGCCTCGGTGCGCATCCGCTCGTAGCTCTGGGTCGCCGGGTTGAACTTGTAGATATACAGGTCAAACACCGATGCCAGCGCCACGCCGCCGACGGTGGACTGGATGGTCATGGTGCGGGTGGTGCCTTCCGCCACGCTGTACTTCATGGTCTCGCTGCGATCGTCCAGCAGGTTGAGGTTCAGCACGTTGCCCAGATTCACCGCCACCACGCTAAAGCCGCTCTGGCTCGAGGTGCCGTTGTCGATGGCCTGCACGGTGGTGTTGAAGGTCAGGGCGTCGGTGTCGTCAATCGCCGTGACGCTGTTGGTCACCGTGTTCGCCCCCAGCGAAATCACCAGCCGCGCGCTGTCCGAGGCATTGCCGCCCGCAATGTTGTAGGTGAAGGTTTCGGTCCGGCCCAGCACCGAGGCGCTGGTGTTGGTCAGGGTGTAGGTGTAGCTCCCGTCAGCGTGCAGATTCAGGGTGCCGTACAGTCCGTTGATGGTGGTGCCCGCCGGGCCCTGCACCACGTTCACCGTCACGTTGTTGGCGTTGGTGATGCTGGTGACCAGGGTGCCGTTAGGCGCACTGTCGCTGCCGCTGGTCGGGTCGGTATCGGTGATGACGTTGCCCTGTTTCACCAGCGCCCCGGTGAGGACGCCCGCCGTGGTCTGGGTGACGTCCACGTCGAGGCTGGTGTACGACCCGGTCGCCAGCAGGTTGCTGTTGTAACTCAGCACCCGATACTGCCCGCCTGGCACACCAGACAGGTTCAGCGTCACGCCGCTGGCCCCCAGCGTCAGCAGATTGGCAAACTGCGGCAGACCGGTATCCACTTCGGTGGTCCAGGTGGTGCCGTTCCAGCGCTGAACAATCACCTCCAGGGTGTTGAGCAGTGACAGCACAATCCCCGTTGCGCTGGCGTTGATCTGCATATCGGCGCTGCCACCGTCCGGCACGCTGAAGGTGACCTGGGCGGAGTTATCCCCCAGCAGCGACAGCACGTTCCCCACGCCGCCGACCAGCTGGACGCCAAAGTCGCTGTACTGGGCGGTGCTGGTGGTGGCGGTGGTGGTCAGCGCCAGCTCCACCACATTATCGCTGGCAGACAGCGGCAGATTCGGAGCCACTATCGTTCCCGGCGCGGAGGTGTTACCCGCCGCATCGGTGGCCGACACCCGCACCCGCTCCCCTTCAGACTGCTTGTCGAGGAAGGTGTAGCTCCAGCCCCCCTGGGCGTTGGCGGTGGTGGTGACCACGCTGTTATCGCTCAGCAGCAGGGTGACGGTGCTGTTGGCTTCGGCGGTGCCGCTCAGGACACTGCCGTCGGCGTTAAAGGTTCCGACCGGCGTGCCCGGCGCCACGGTATCGACAATCACCGTGCTCAGCGGGACTGGCGTACTGGTGCCGACCGCATTGCCCGCGGTGGCGGTAAAGGCGTGCGGGCCGTTCGCCAGCGGCGTGGTCGGCGTATAAGTCCAGACCCCGGCGCTGTTGGTGGTGACGGTCGCCAGCAGGGTGGTGTTGTCATACAGGGTGATGGTGGAGAACGGCTGCGCGGTCCCGGTCAGGGTTGGCGTGGTGTCATCCGTGCTCTGCCCGCTGGTCAGCAGGCCAATGATGCTGCCGACGTTATCGCTGACGCTGGTGATCACCGGTGGGGTTGGCACCAGCGAGTACGGCATCGGCAGATCCACCGTCAGGCCAACGTTACCGGCTTTGTCGGTGGCATACACGTGCAGCAGCTCCGCGTTCACCTGCGGGGTTGAAAGGGTGATGCTGAAGCGTCCGCTGCCGTCTGCCGCGCCGCTGCCCAGCACGGTCACGCCGTCGGTGCCCAGAATGGTCACCGTGCTGCCCGCTTCGGCAGTGCCGTTGACCTGGCCGCCGCTGTTCAGCACCGTGAAGCCGCCCGGGGTCCCTGGGGCGATGGTGTCCACGGTAATGCTGGTGATTGGCGACGCCGGACCGGTGTTGCCCGCCGCATCGGTGGCGGTGGCGGTGAAGTTATGCACCCCGTCACTCAGCGCGATGGTGGTCTGCGGCAGAGTCCACTGGCCGGTTGGGCCTGCAGTGACCTGGCCGACCAGATTCGCGCCGTCGTAAATGCGCACTACCGCGTTAGCTTCGGCGGTGCCGTTGAGGGTTGGACGGGTGTCGTTGGTTGGGTTGCCGTTAATCACCGGGCCGGTAATTGAGCCGACGTCATCGACGATTGAAGTGATCACCGGAGCCGCTGGCGGTGTGGCATCGACGTTAATGGTAAAGCCGCTGGTCGCGCCGCTGACGTTGCCCACCGCGTCGGTGGCCGTCACCGTCAGGGTATGCAGCCCGTTGTCCAGCGCGGTGGTTGGGGTAAAGGTCCAGCTGTTATTGGCCGCCACCAGCGCGGTGCCCAGCAGGGTCGCGCCGTCGTAAATGCTCACCGTCGACCCCGCTTCCGCCGTGCCGTTGAGGGTCGGACGGGCATCGTTGGTCAACTGGCCGTTGGTAAGCTGCACCAGGGTACCTACATCATCGGTGACTGTGGCAAGCACCGGCACCGCTGGCGGCAGGGTATCTACCGTCAGGGTGAACGGCACGGACGGATCGCTGGCGTTGCCCGCCGCATCCGTCGCCACGGCGGTGAGGCTGTGCGAGGCATTACTTAGCGGGGTCGTCAGAGCGATCGACCAGGCGCCGCTGTCGTTCGCCGTGGCGGTGCCCAGCAGGGTGGTGCCTTCGAAGATCTGCACCGTCGCGTTTGGCTCACTTGTGCCCGTGAACACCGGCAGGGCGTCGTTGGTGCTCTGGCCAGTCGTCAGCGGTCCGGTAATGGTGCCTACGTCATCAAAGGCGAGGGCGATGGTTGGGGCGAGCGGTTTCAGGGTGTCGACAATCAGGGTGAAGCCCGCAGAGGCCTCGCTGAGGTTGCCCGCCGCATCACGGGTGCTGGCGGTAAAGGTATGGCTGCCGTTCGCCAGCGCCGTGCCCGGCACAAAGGTCCAGTCGCCTGAGCCGTTGGCCAGTACGGTGCCTGCCACCGCGCCGTTGTCGTAAATCACCACCGTGGCACCGGCATCCGCCTTACCGGACAAGCCCGGCGTGGCGTCGTCGGTGACCTGGCCGGAGACGGTGATCGTGGTCTGAATCGGGCCCACGTTATCGGCGGCCGACACAATTGTCGGCGCGGCTGGGGCGACGGTGTCGACCGTCAGAGTAAAGGTCCCGCCCGTCGGACCGGTGTTGCCTGCGGTGTCGGTGGCGTTAAAGGTAAGGGTGCGCAGGCCGTCGGCCAGCGGATCGGTTGGGGTGAAGGTCCAGCTCCCGGCGGCATTCACCACCGCGCTGCCAATCTCTGTGCCGTCGTTGAAGATGCGCACCGTGGCCCCCACTTCACCGCTGCCGGTGAAGGTCGGACGGGCGTCGTTGGTCACATCCCCGCTGGCCAGCGTCCCGGTAAGGGTGCCCACATCGTCGACCACGGTGAGTACGGTCGGCGTCAACGGTGCCACGGTATCGACAATAATCGGGAAGGCCGGAGAGGTGCCCGACAGGTTGCCTGCCGCGTCGGTGGCGCTGACGCGCAGATCGTGCGCCCCTTCGGCCAGGTTAACGGTTGGAGTAAAGCTCCAGCTCCCGGTTTCACCGACCACCACCGTGCCGATCTCGTTGCCGTTATCCAGAATATGGATGGTCGAGCCCGCTACGCCGGTCCCGGTCAGTTCCGGACGGGCATCGTTGGTGATCTGCCCGCTGACCAGCAATCCGGTGCTGCCCGCGACGTCGTCGTTGATGCTGACAATCACCGGAGTGGCTGGCGGGGTCATGTCCACTGTCAGGCTGTAGGCGCCGGAGGCTGGGCTAACGTTGCCCGCCGGGTCGGTGGCGATGGCGGTGAAGGTGTGAGTGCCTTCCGCCAGCACCACGGTTGGGGTAAAGCTCCAGGCCCCGGTTCCACTGGCGGTCACGGTGCCCAGCAGTTTTGTGCCTTCATAGATGGCCACGCTGCTGTTGGCTTCGGCGGTGCCGGACAGGGTCGGGGTGTTGTCATTGGTGCTACCGCCGCTGGTAACGTTGCCGGTGACCGGCCCGACGTTATCGTCCGCGCCGGTAATGACCGGTGCCAGAGAGACGGTATCCACCACCAGCGAGAACGACGGCGAGCGCAGGCTCTCGTTCCCGGCCGGATCGGTGGCGCTGAGGGTCAGGGTGTAGGTGCCATCGGTCAGCGGCTGGGTTGGGGTATAGCTCCAGGCCCCGGTAGTGCCCACCGGAACGCTGGCGAGCAGGGTGTCACCGGAGTAGATGTTGATCGTATCCCCCGGCGTGGCCGTGCCGTTCAGGGTTGGCAGCGGGTCGTTGGTCGGTGTACCGCTGGTCACCGAACCGCTGACCGTGCCCACGTCGTCCACCACGCTGCCAAAGGCCGGGGCCGCTGGCGGGGTCAGGTCGATGGTGACCGTGGCCCCAGGCGACTGGCCGCTGGTCTGGCCGCCAACGGTGGCGGTGGCGGTAAAGCTGTGGCTGGTTTCACTCAGCGCGCCGCCCACCGGGAAGGTCCATGCCCCGGTGGTGGCATCAGCGGTGACGGTACCCAGCGGCGTGGTGCTGCCGTCCAGATACAGAGTCACCAGGCTGCCCGGGATCGCCGTCCCGCTGAGGGTTGGCGTGGCGTCGTTGGAGCTGAGGCCTTTCACGTTGGTGGCGGCATTGCCCACGTCATCAAAAATGGCGTCGATGGTGGGTACTGCAGGCAGAGCCGGGGTTGGTGGCACGTTGAAGCTGGACGGTTCGCTGGCGTTACCCGCCACGTCGCTCGCGGTGACGCTCAGCGTCACCGCGTCGCTTTGCGGCGGCGTCAGGGCGACGGAGAACTGCCCCGTACCGTTAGTCACGCCGGTGCCCAGCACGTCGCCGTTCGGGGCGCGCACCGTAATGGTGGAGCCCGGCTCGGCGGTACCGTTGAGCGGCGTACCACCCGACACGATGTTGGTGACCGTCGGCGCATCCGGTGCCAGCGTATCGACGATCACGCTGACCGGGGCGCTGTTGCTGGTGTTGCCCGCCGCATCGGCGGCCTGCGCGGTGACGGTGTGCGTGGTATTGCTCAGCACGGTGCCGTCAGGCAGGGTCAGCGTCCATTGCCCCTGGCCGTTGGCCTGTACCACGCCCTGATCGTTGCCGTCGATAAAGACCCGCACGAAACTGTTCGGATCGCTGGTGCCGCTGATGACAGGCGTGCCGCTGTTGGTGTAGAGGTTACCGTTCGCCAGGGTGCTGTCGGAGATGGCGAGGATCTGCGGGATAGCCGGTGGGACGGTATCGACGATAAAGGCAAAGTCGCTCCCCGCCTCGCTGACGTTACCCGCCGCGTCCATCGCTGCCACGGTCAGGTTGACCGGGCCGTCTTTGAGCGCGCTGGTGGTAATGGTCCATTCGCCGTCAACCACCAGCCCGCGTCCCACTTCGACGCCGTTGCTGTAGAGGATCACCGTGGTGCCGCTCTCGCCGGTACCGCTGATCGCCGGCGTGCTGTCATTGGTGCTGCTGCCGGCGGCTATGTTGCCGATGCCCGGCGCCGTGTTGTCATCGGCGCTGACGATCACAGGAATGTCCGGCACGATGCTGTCGACGGTGACGGTCAGGCTGTCAGAGACCCGCGAGGTATTGCCCGCCGGATCGGTGGCGGTGGTGGTGAAGGTATGCTCGCCCTCGCTCAGTGGGGTTTCGGAACGCCAGGTCCAGTTGCCGTTGATGTCGACCACCACTTCGCCCACCTGGACGTTGCCATTCTCCAGCGTGTTGTCGAAGATGGCGATCACGTCATCCGGGGTGCCGGTGCCGCTCAGCACCGGACGGGTGTCGTTGGTAGCCCCGTTATTGTCGATTGGCCCGGTGATGTCGCTGACGTTATCGGTCAGCAGCGGCAGATCCGGTGCGTCAGGCGCGTCGGTGTCAATGGTGATCACCACCGGCTGCGACGGGGCGCTCTCGTTGCCTGCGCCGTCTGTGTAGGTGACGGTTAAGCTGAGGGTGTAAGTGCCCGGCTCCAGCGCCGGGTCTGGCGTCCAGCTCCAGCCCCCACCCGGCTGGATGGTGGTTTCGCCAATTTTGTCCACGCCGTCATAAATCGAGACGATATCCCCGGCGGTCCCGCTGCCGGTGAGGGTCGGGCTGGTGTCGCGGGTGCTGCTCCCGGACGGCAGGGTCGCGCCCGGATCGCCATCCGGGTTGACGCTGACCGTCGGTACCGCCGGGGTCAGCGGTGCCACGGTATCCACCACCAGGTTAAAGGTGAGTGAGGTGCCGACGTTGCCCGCGCTATCGGTGACCGTTGCGGTCAGGGCGTGCGTGCCGTTACCGAGCGGGGTCACCAGGGCTAAATTCCACGCGCCCAGGGCATCGGTGTTGGCGGTGCCCAGCAGGGTGGTGCCGTCATAAATGCTGATCTGCGCATTGGCCGGACCGGTGCCGTGCAGCACCGGACGGGTTTCGTCGGTCGCCACACCGCTGGTGACATCCTCCTGGATGCTGCCGGTATTGTCCTCGGCGTAGGTGATGGTGGGGGCAGCCGGTGCCACGGTGTTGATGGTGACGTTAAAGGCGGCTGATTCGGCTCCGCTGTTCCCGGCGGTATCCGTTGCCACCACGGTGATGGCGTGCAGCCCGTCGTCAAGTGCCTCTTCTGGCGTAAAGGTCCATGCTCCGCCAGTGCCGACCAGCGCGGTGCCCACTTCTTCACCGTCCACCCGAATGCTGATGGTCGCCCCCGGTTCCCCGGTACCGTACAGGGTTGGACGGTTGTCGTTGGTCGCGCCATTGCTGGCGACTTCCACCGCCGTGCCGGAGAGATCGTTGATCACCTGGTTGATGGCCGGGGCATCCGGGGCGGTGCCGTCGACAATAATCGTCCAGCCGTTGGAGGCGGCGCTGGCGTTGCTGTTGCCGTCCACGGCATGCGCGGTGAGAACGTGGCCACCGTCAGGCAGCGGGGTGGCCAGCTGGATCTCCCAGGTGCCTTGCGCGCTGCTGGTGGTGGTGCCGACCAGCACGTCGCCGCTGTAGAGATTAAGGGTGATGTTAGGCTCGCCGGTGCCGCGGATAAGCGGTGTGGCATCGTTGGTGAGCGTTCCGCTGCCGATAATGCCAATCCCCGGGCTGACGTTGTCCAGCACCTCGGTGATGACCGGCACGGCAGGTGGAGTAGTGTCCGGGGCGGTCAGGGTGCCTTCCAGCCCGGTATTGCCCGCTTTGTCGGTGGCGGTCACCGTCAGTGACTCCCCGTTACGCATTGGCGGATTGAGGGCGACGGAGAAGTCGCCGCTGTCGCGTACCACGGCGGTACCAATCACCGTATTGCCGTTATAGACGGTGACGGTGCTGCCCACTTCGGCCCGGCCGGTGAGGGTGGTGCCGGTGTTGATCACCGTAAAGCTGTTCGGTGCGTCCGGGGCGATGGTGTCCACGGTAATGGCGGTCACCGGCGACGGCAGGCTGGTGTTGCCCGCCGGGTCGGTGGCGGTGGCGGTAAAGTTATGCTGGCCATCAATCAGCGCGATGGTGGTCTGGGCGAGGGTCCATTCCCCGGTCTCGCTGGCGGTGACTTCGCCCACCAGGGTAGTGCCGTCGTAAATGCGCACCACCGCGTTGGCCTCGGCGGTGCCGCTCAGGGTCGGTCGGGTGTCGTTGGTCGGATTGCCGTTAGTGACCGGGCCCTGCACCAGGCCAGTGTCATCGACGATCAAGGTGATGGCCGGTGCCGCTGGCGGCGTGGCGTCGACGTTAATCGTAAAGGCGTCGGTTGGGTCGCTGGCGTTCCCGGCCGCATCGGTGGCAATCACCGTCAAAACGTGTTCCCCGTTGCCCAGCGGCACGGTCGGGGTGAAGGTCCAGGCGTTGTTATCCCCGACCCGCGCGGTGCCCAGCAGGGTGGTGCCGTCGTAAATGCTGACCGTCGCGCCCGCCTCTCCGGTGCCGTTAAGCGTCGGGGTGGCGTCGTTGGTCTGTTGCCCGTCAGTCAGCGCGGTAACCGTCCCGACGTCGTCGGTCACGGCCAGCAGCACGGGTACCGCTGGCGGCAGGGTGTCCACCGTCAGGATGAACGGCGTCGACGCATCGCTGGCGTTGCCCGCCGCATCGGTCGCCACGGCGGTGAGGTTGTGTGACGCGTTATTCAGCGGCACGGTGAGGGTCACCGACCAGTTGCCCAGGCTATCCGCCGTGCCGCTGCCCAGCAGGGTCTCGCCCTCAAAAATCTGAATGGTGGCATTCGGCTCGCCGGTGCCGGTGAGCGTCGGCAGGGTGTCGTTGGTGGTCTGGCCGCTGGAGAGTGGCCCGGTAATCGTGCCGACGTCATCGTAGGCCAGGGCGATCAGCGGGGCGGTCGGTTTCAGGGTATCGACAATCAGCGTAAAGCCGGAAGAGGTCTCGCTGAGGTTGCCCGCCTCATCCCGCGTGCTGGCGGTAAAGGTGTGGCTACCGTTGCTGAGCGCTGTGCCAGGCGTATAGCTCCAGCTACCGGATTCGTTGGCCACTGCGGTACCGGCGAAGATGCCGTTATCGAAAATGGTGACCGTGGCATTCGGGTCGGTAGTGCCGGAGAGCGTCGGGGTCGTGTCGTCAGTGACCTGGCCGCTGGCGAGCGGGGTCTGGATCGGCCCGACGTTATCCGCGGCTGTCGCAATCGACGGCGCGGCTGGAGCGAGGGTGTCGACCGTCAGCGTGATAGCCCCGCCTGCCGGGGTGCTGTTGCCCGCAGTGTCGGTGGCGCTAAAGGTGAGGGTGCGTGCGCCCTCGGCCAGCGGATTGTCCGGCGTAAAGGTCCAGCTCCCGGCGGCGTTCACCACCGCGCTGCCAATCTCGGTGCCATCGCTGAAGATGCGGATCGTCGCGCCCACTTCGCCGCTGCCGGTGAAGGTTGGGCGGGCATCGTTGGTGACATCGCCGCTGACCAGGGTTCCGGTAATCGTGCCGACATCGTCGACCACGGTGAGGACCACCGGAGCCGGTGGCGGCGTGGTGTCAACGCTGATCGTGAAGGCTGGCGAGGTGCCTGACAGGTTGCCCGCCGGATCGCTGGCGCTGACCCGCAAATCGTGGCGTCCTTCGCTCAGGTCAGCGGTCGGAGTAAAGCTCCAGCTCCCCGTTTCGCTGACCACTACGGTGCCGATCTCGGTGCCGTTATCCAGAATATGGATGGTGGAGCCTGCCACCCCGGTGCCGGTCAGTTCCGGACGGGTATCGTTGGTGATCTGCCCGCTGGTCAGCAGGCCGGTGCTGCCCGGGACGTCATCCCGGACCGAGACCACTACCGGTATGGCTGGCGGGGTCATATCGACCACCACCGTATAGGCACCAGACGGCGCGCTGACGTTGCCCGCCGTGTCGGTGGCGATAACGGTAAAGTCGTGCTGTCCCTCGGCCAGCACGCTGGTTGGGGTAAAGCTCCAGATCCCGGTTTCCCCGGCGGTCACGGTGCCCAGTAGTTTGCTGCCTTCGTAGATCGCCACGCTGCTGTTGGCTTCGGCGGTGCCGGACAGGGTTGGGGTGTTGTCGTTGGTGCTGCCGCCGCTGGCGATAGTGCCGGTGACCGGATCGGCGTTATCCAGCGCGCCCGTAATTACCGGCGTGGTGGAGACGGTGTCGATGTTAAGCGTGAACGGCGAGGAGCGATCGCCCTCGTTCCCGGCCGGATCGGTGGCGCTGAGGGTCAAGGTATACGTGCCATCGACCAGCGCCTGCGGCAGGGTAAAGTTCCAGGCCCCGGTGTTGCTGACCTGCACGCTGCCCAGCAGGGTGTCATTGGCGTAGATGTTAATGGTGTCGCCCGGCGTGGCGTTGCCGGAGAGCGTTGGCTGAGTATCGTTGGTGCGCTGGCCGTTGATAAGCGCGCCTACGACGGTACCGACGTCATCCACCACGCTACCGAGAACCGGAGCGTCTGGCGCGGTCAGGTCGATAATCACCGTCGCACCTGGGGACTGGCCGCTGATCTCAAGGCCATCGTTGATGGTGGCGGTGGCGCTAAAGCTGTGGCTGCCTTCGTCCAGCGGGACGAGAACCGGGATTGACCATGCCCCGGTGGTGGCATCGGCAAACACGGTACCCCCCGGGAGAGGGCTGCCGTCCAGATACAGCGTCACCAGGCTGCCCGGGATCGCCGTACCGCTGATGACCGGAGTGGCGTCGTTGGAGCTGAGGCCTTTGACGTTAACGTCTTCAGTGCCGTTGCCGTCGATAATGGCGAGGATCACCGGAACGTCAGGCAGGGCTGGGGTCGCAGGCACGTCAAAGGTAACCGGATCGCTGGCGTTACCGGCTACGTCGCTGGCGGTCACGCTCAGGGTTACCGCATCGCTTTGCGGCGGCGTCAGGGCGACGGCGAACTGGCCCTCGGCATTGGTGATGCCGGTGCCCAGCACGTCGCCATTCGGGGCGCGCACGGTGATGGTGGAACCCGGCTCGGCGGTGCCGTTAAGCGGGGTGCCGCCGCTGGTGATATTGGTAACGTCCGGCACGTCCGGCGGCAGCGTATCAACGGTGACGTTGACCGGTGTGCTGCCGCTGGTGTTGCCCGCTGCATCGCTGGCCACCGCCGTAATGCTGTGCGGGGTATTGCTCAGGACGGTGCCCTCGGCGAGAGACAGTTCCCACTGGCCCTGATCGTTGGCCTGCACCTGCCCGCGGTAGTCGCCGTCAACATACACCGACACGGTGCTGCCTGGATCGCTGGTGCCGCTGATGGTCGGCAGGCCGCTGTTGGTGTACAGGGTGCCGTTCGCCAGGGTGCTGTCGGAAATGGCAAGGATCTGCGGGATCGCCGGTGGCACGGTATCGACGTTGAAGGCAAAGTCGCTGCCCGCCTCGCTGACGTTACCGGCGGCATCTATCGCCGCCACGGTCAGGTTGGCCGGGCCCTCTTTCAGGGCGGAAGAGGTGATGGTCCAGTTGCCGTTGATGACCTCGGCACGGCCCACTTCGACCCCGTTGTTGTAGAGGATCACCGTGGTGCCCGTTTCGCCACTGCCGGTGATGGTCGGGGTGGTGTTATTGGTGCTGCTGCCCGGGTCGATGGTGCCAGTGACCGGGCCGATATTATCGTCCACGCTGGTGATAACCGGGATCTCCGGCACCAGGCTGTCGACGGTGACGGTGATGCTCTCCGAGACCTGGGAAATGTTCCCGGCCTTATCGGTGGCGGTGACGGTAAAGCTGTGGGAGCCCTCATCCAGCGCGGTTTCCGGACGCCAGCTCCAGTTGCCGTTGACGTCGACAATCACTTCGCCGACTTTCTCATTGCCCCCGGTTGGGGTCTGGTCGTAGATGCTGATCACGTCATCCGGCGCGCCGGTGCCGCTCAGCACCGGACGGGTGTCGTTGGTGGCACCGTTATTGCCGACCGGGCCGGTGATATCGCTGACGTTATCTACCACGAGCGGGATGTCGGGCCGATCCGGGGCCAGGGTATCGATGGTGATGGTTACCGGCTGAGACGGGGCGCTCTCGTTGCCCGCGCCGTCTTTGTCGCTGACGGTTAAGCTCAGTTCGTAGGTGCCACCGCCCAGCGCCGGGTCTGGCGTCCAGCTCCATTTTCCGTCCGGCTGAATGGTGGTTTCACCGAGCTTGTCGTTGCCGTTGTAAAGGGTGACGATATCCCCGGCGGTGCCGGTGCCGCTTAAGGTTGGGGTGGTGTCCCGGGTGCTGTCCCCGGATTTGAGCACCACGCCCGGCTCACCGTCCGGGTTGACGGTCACGGTCGGCAGGCCCGGTATGCCTGGGGCGGTGGTATCCACCACCAGATTGAAGGTGCCCGAGGTGGCAACGTTGCCCGCCACATCGCTGACCGTGGCGGTCAGGGCGTGGGTGCCGTTAACCAGCGGGGTGGTGAGGGCTAAATTCCACGCCCCGCTGGCGTCGGTGGTCGCGGTGCCGAGCAGGGTGGTGCCGTCGTAAATGCTGATCAGGGCATTCGCCGGGCCGGTACCGTGCAGCACCGGGCGGGTTTCGTCTGTCGGTACGTTGCTGGTGACATTCCCCTGAATGCTGCCGGTATTATCCTCGGCGTAAGCGATGGTGGGGGCGGTGGGCACCACGGTGTTAATGGTGATGTTAAAGGCCCCGGACTCGGTGCCGATGTTTCCGGCGGCATCCGTTGCTACGGCGGGGATGGCGTGCGTGCCGTCGGCAATGTCCTGGGTTGGGGTAAAGCTCCACTCACCGCCCGGGCCTACCAGCGCGGTGCCAATTTCGCTGCCATCCACGCGAATGCTGATCGTGGCGCCCACTTCCCCCGAGCCGAACAGGGTTGGGCGGTTATCATTGGTGACGCCGTTGTTGTCGATGGCGACAGGGAGCTCAGGCCGATCGTTGATCGCCTGGTTAATCGTCGGGGCATCCGGGGAGGACGCATCGATGATGATGGTCCAGCTGTTAGACGGCGTGCTCTGGTTATCGTAACGGTCGACCGCTTCGGCGGTCAGGACATAGCCGCCGTTGTCGATCAGCAGCAGCTCAGCTTCCCAGTTGCCGTCCTGATCCACCTCGGCAAAGCCCACCTGCACCGTACCGTTGTAGATGAAAATGGTTGAGCCAGGCTCGCCGGTGCCGTGGACAACCGGCGTGGTGTCGTTGGTGACCTGGCCGTTACTGATGTTGCCGGTAATGCCTTCGACGTCGTCGACGATGTGGGTAATGACCGGCACCGCAGGCGGGGTCGTGTCAGAGGCAGTAATGGTGGCTGGCTGGCTGGTATTCTGCGCTGCGTCGGTGGCGGTGACCGAGAGAACTTCACCGTTCAGCTTCGGCGTGTTGAGGGTGATCGAGAAGTCGCCGCTGTCGGTGGCAGTGCCTTGCCCGACGATGCTGTCACCCACGCGCACGGTAACGGTGCTGCCCGGTTCGGCTTTACCGCTGAGGATGGCGCCGTTTTCAGCGATCAGCAGGTCGGTTGGGGCGAGGGGCGCAGTGGTGTCAGGCGGGGTGGCATCCGGGGCCACGACGGTGGCCGGAATACTCGCGTTGCCCGCCGCATCGGTGGCCACCACGCTCAGAGTCTGGCCGTCGTTCTGGATTTGGTTGAGCGGGATCCTGACGTTGCCGTCGGCATCCGCCACGCCGTTACCCACAACAACGCCGTCGTTGTTGGTGATAACCAGGGTACTGCCCGGCTCGGCGCGGCCGGTGATTTCGGTGCCTGCTTCGTTGATTTCCAGGGTCGGCTGATTTGGCGGGGTGCGATCGACCACAAACTCAAAGGCTGCCGACGGGGCGCTGGTGTTACCCGCCAGATCGGTCTCGGTCAGGGTGATCGCGTGCGGGCCTTCCGCCAGCGGATTGCTCGGGGTCAAGCGCCAGTTGCCGTCGGCGTCGACGGTGGTTTGGCCGACCACCTGGCCGTTGTCATACAGGGTGATGGTGCTGCCCGCTTCGCCGCGCCCGCTCAGCTCCGGCTGGGTGGCGTCGGTGGTGGTGCCTGCCGCGACCGGGCCCAGCACCGTGCCGGTGGTGTCATTGACCGTGACGCCCGACGGGGCATTCGGGGCGGTGGTATCAATCGTCAGAACGAAGCTGGCGGATTCCGGACCCACGTTGCCCGCGCGGTCGGTGGCACGGGTGGTGATGGCGTGGACGCCTTCACTGAGATCGCTGCCCGGGGTGAATGCCCAGCTGCCGTCGCTGTTCACCAGAGTGGTGCCGATAGTGACGCCGTTATCGTATACGGTGATGGTCGCGCCGGGCTCGCCGGTGCCGGTGAAGCTCGGGCGGGTATCATCAGTGGTCTGGCCGCTGGCAAGCGCTCCGGTAACGCTGCCTGCATCATCGCTGGCAGTGGCAATCAGTGGCGCACCCGGCGCAGTCGTGTCCGGTGCGGTGACGCTGGTACCTGGCCCGACGTTGCCCGCGCCGTCGGTAGGCGTTACGGTCAGGGTTTCCCCGTTGTTGTGCGGGGTACCGAGATCAACGGTGAATTCGCCGTTGCCGTTGGTTCTGCCCTGGCCGACGACGTTACCGTTGGCATCGGTAATGGTTATCAGGCTGTTGGCTTCGGCGGTACCGGAAAGTTGCTGTCCGTCTGCGGAGAAGCGCAGGTTGCCGGGGGCACCGGGCGGGGTGGTATCGGGCGGGACGGGATTCGGGTTGCCGACGTTGTTATCGCCATCGCTACCGCCCCCGCCACCGCCACCGCCACCGCCTGCGGCCAGCGCAATGCCGCCTGCGACGGCCAGCCCGCCGACCACCCACGGCCAGGCGGCGAACTCGCCGGAGGATGTTGCGGCGGTTCCTGCCAGCAGGACGTCAAGAGAGGCGATGGACTGGTAATGCTCCACCGCCAGCGGATCGGCAATCCACCACAGTGCGCCGTTGTTCTCTTCCAGCACCAGCTGGCTGATGCCGTTGGCGCCGTTAGCGTAGAAGTTTTTGAGCGTAATGGTTTTACCGGAATTGAGCCTGACAATCAGGTCATTATTCACGCGCTCATACCCGGCAATATCGGCCCGTCCTGCATGGATCTTAACCACAGAGGCGTCGTTCAGCGTGACCAGCGACCCCTCTGTTACCGTTTCCTTGTGCGTCAGTTTAGAGATGACTGTGATTTTGCTCATCGGTATGACTCCCATCAGAGTGCAACGAAATGGCGCATCGTGCAGACCATTTATTTGTGCAGATTAAGCGCGTCCCGCGGAAAACTATTGGCAGTCAACAGTGACCAGGGGCAATAAATTCAGGACGAACGATGCCTGCCCGCGCGAAAGGGGGCGGCATTTTTTAAAAAAACTTTTTTGCTCAGAAAAGCATGCGGCGTTAATTGTTTATTGGCAGTGAAACCCCTGATCTCATTAATAGTATTAATTCATTATTGACTAATTCTGATATAGCCAGAAAGTCGCAAAAGCGCAAATTAAGTGACGGTAAATAAAAGGTAAGTTGAACTTAAAATAACGTTTCGCACGTCGGGTAAAATAAGAGGGTTTAAGGTTTTTTGGCTGTTAAGCCCTTGTGTGACGGGCTTTTTTGCTGATGTGTCATACGCGGGGTCAGAGGCAGGGATAAATCTAAATATCGTGCTGGGTCACATTGTTTGAATGTTAGCGTAGCTGTTTAATGAATTAAGCAGGGATGAAGAAGATATTGAATATGATATATTTGTTGCGTTTATTTATTAATGTTATGCATGGGTTGAATTCGCCGGGAAATAGGCTAAAGGTGTCAGGTGTTAAATAAGTCCAGATGGAATTATTTTATTTTTTGATTATTCAAAAGTGAGAAAAATAATAAGCGGATAAAGCCCGGGTAAAAATGCCCGGGCCTGTTTATTGCCATTAACCGGTAACAATATGATTTTGTGAGACCAATTCCTCATAGGTGGTCTGCACATCATCCAGCGTCACCAGCGGGGTAGGGGCGTAGCTGGTTCCTGCGCCATCCCGATCGATGGAGATCAGGGTGTTGCCGTCGCTGCCAGAAACCTGGATATAGTTCCCCAGCGTCGCGCGATCCCCGTCCCAGCCGACCAGCAGTTCGCTGATATCAATTTTATCCCCGTCCGCCAGCGAGAAGTCGCTCAGGTGGTCGCTGCCGCTGTTGCCTGCCGTGGCGTTGCCCACCTGGTTATCCAGCACGTGATAGATCACGGTCTCGCCGCTGTCACTGTGGGTAAGGCTCTCCACTGCCAGCGGTTCAACGCTTGCCAGCGTCGCCAGCTGCGGCGTTTCTACCGGAGTTTCCACCGGAGTGCCAGGGATGCCAGGGGAGGCGGGATCGACGTTAATCGTCCAGATATCGGAGAGTTCACTGTGGTTGCCGCGTCTGTCGACGGCATCGGCCGTCAGGTCATGGACGCCATTCGTCATATGGGCATTTACCTGGAATGACCAGTTACCGTCAACGCCCACCTCGGTGAAACCGATCTGATCCTGACCGCTGTAGATAAAGATTTTGGTACCCGCTTCGCCGGTGCCGACAATCAGCGGGGCGCGGTCGTTGGTGATGTCGCCGCTGTGAATGGTGCCCAGCCCCTCCAGCACGTCATCGATCACGTCGGTAATGATCGGTTTGGCCGGTGGGGTGGTATCCGGGGCGGTCAGCATGCTTTCCGGGCTGATGTTGCCCGCCTTGTCGGTGGCGGTGAACAGCATCTCTTCCCCGTTCTTTTTCGGCTGCGGGAACACTACCGAGAAGCTGCCGTTGTCGCCGGCGACCACGCGACCCACCTCGACGGTGCCCTCACGAATGATGACGGTACTGCCGGGCTCGGCGACGCCGGTGACCGTCAGACCATCGCCAGAGAGCGCAAGGTTGTCAGGGCGCAGCGGTGCGGTGGTGTCAAAGGCGCCTGCTTTGCCGGGCAGACTTTTGTTCTCTGAGGGATCCCAGGCGAATACGTCCAGCGTTTCGCCGTTGACCTGGCGCTGGGCAAGGTAGACAGAGAACTTACCATCCTCACCCACGGTGCCGCTGCCCAACACCTCGCCGGTGGCTGACATCACGGCAATTCTGGCGCCGATTTCGGCCACCCCCGTGAGGGTACCCCCGTTCTGCGCCACCACCAGTTCCGTTGGCGCATCCGGTGGGGTGAGATCCGGGGCAATGACGCTGCCCGGGGCGCTCTGGTTACCCGCCGCATCCTCGGCGACCACGTTCAGGGTCTGACCGTCGATCTGCGCGGCGCTCAGGACAAGGGTATACGCGCCGTTAGCGTCCGCTTTGATGGTGCCCAGATCTTCGCCCAGGCTGTTGCTTACGCTGACGGTAGCGTTCGGTTCAGCGGTGCCGGTTATCTGGGTGCCGTCGGCGTTAAGCGTGACGGTCGGTGCCGCCGGGGCGGTGAGATCGACCGTAAACGCAAAGGGCGCAGACAGCGCGCTGGTGTTACCAGCCAGATCGGTTTCGGTCAGGGTCAGGGAGTGGACGCCCTCCGCCAGCGGCTCGGTGGGGGTAAAGCTCCAGGTGCCGTTGGCCGCCACCTCGACTTCGGCCAGCAGTTCACCGTTGTCGTAAATGGCGATGGTGCTGCCCACTTCTCCGGTGCCTGTCAGCTCGGGCTGGTCGGCATCAATAAATGCCCCGGCGGCGATGATCCCCTGCGTGGTGCCCTCGTTGTCGATTACCTGCACGGCAGGCGGGTTCGGCGCGAGGGTATCAATGGTGATAGAGAACACCGGCGACTCCGGACCGACGTTACCGGCCGGGTCGGTGGCGGTGGCGGTCAGCTGGTGGAAGCCATCGCTCAGATCGGCGGTGGGGGTGAAGGTCCAGCTGCCGTCGGCGTTGACCATCACGGAACCAATAGCAACGCCATTGTCATAGATGGTGATCTTCGCTCCCGGTTCACCGCTGCCGGTGAAGGTCGGGCGCGGATCGTCGGTGGTCTGATTGTCGGCGAGCGACCCGGTAATGCTGCCCACGTCGTCATCGGCGATGATGATTGAGGGTGCATCCGGTGCGGTGGTGTCGGCGGCGGTAATGGTGGCTTCGGGACTGACGTTGCCCGAGCCGTCCGTTGCCGTTGCGGTCAGGGTCTCGCCGTTGGTGTACGGCGTGCCCAGCTCGACGGTGAACTCACCGTTGCCATTGGTGATGGTCTTGCCGATGACGTTGCCGTCGGCATCGGTGATGGTGATGCCGCTGTTGGGTTCGGCGTTACCCAGCAGCTGAGTGGCATCCGCCGAGAAACGCAGGTTGGTCGGGGCGTCGGGTGGGGTGGTATCCTGCGGGGCCGGGCCCGGATCCACGCGATCGTCACCGCCACCCCCGCCGCCGCCGCCCCCGGCGGCCAGCGCAATACCGCCCGCGGCAGCCAGTCCGCCTAACACCCACGGCCAGATGGCGTTATCGTTGGACGAGCTGGTAACCGAGCCCGACAGCAGCGCGTCGGTTGACGGGATCTGTTGGTAACGCTCCACCGCCAGCGGCTCTTCAATCCACCACAGGGAGCCGTTTTCGTCCAGCACCAGCTCGTGACTGTTCACGAAGTAGTTTTTCAGGGTGAGGGTCTGGCCGTCGGCCATTTTGACCAGCAGATCGTTCCCATTGCGGGTATACCCGTAAATCTCGCCGCGTCCTGCCTGGATTTTGACCACGGAGGCATCGCCCAGGATGACCTGCGAGCCTTCGGTTACCGTTTCTTTGCGCGTCACACTGGAGATGACAGTAATTTTACTCATTCGTATTACTCCCAACAGAGTTAATTGAAGTGCTGTGTGATTTACGTCAATTGTTCTCAGCAGATAATGAGCACCCTTAAGGAAGCACTATGTGTGAATAATAGTGACCTGCTGTAATAATTTTTGGGCGACCGGTGCCTGCCTGCTTGCACAGACGTGGCAAAGATCCTGGGCTCAGGATGATTCAGTGAGTACGGTTATCGGGATTATTTGTAAGGGCTGTAATCCCTGTTATTAATATTGCTATCATTTCATTAGGGCCTGAAATTGATATAGCCAGAAAGCACTAAAAGCGCAAATGAAGTGTCAGTAAACTTTACATAAGCGTTTAACGGATATATTTAGCACCTTTAACGCGGCGAGCGTACTCAGGCGAAAAGGTTGTCAGGGCTTGTCCTGTGCGGGCTGGGTGCATGCTGCAGTCGTTATTCAGGGCGGTGGGATATTGAGAATCATCACAGATCTTAGCGGTTATTCACGCTTTTTTTATTATTGGCATGAGTTTGGATTTTTCCCGAATTATCCCACGCTGATATTTATTGTTACAGAGGTTGTAATAACGAAGGACGCGATGAATAGTCGTGATTTAGATAAGTGGCATAATACGGAAGTATGATTTTTCCCTTTATCTATTTATTGTCAGGGAGGTTGTATCCAAATAAGAATAAGACAAAGGCATGAGTTTTCAATACGGCGGATAATAACAGCCCGGCAGTATAGCCTGGCTTTTACGGTTTCGCTTGGGGTGCGATGAGAATAAATTTTCGCGAATAAAGTAAAACCGTCGCGCGTTTACGGATTGATTTTCCCTGTTGCTAACCTGGAGTCACGATCATGCGTAAATTCGTTACCGCCCGCCTGGCAATCCCGCTGCTTCTGTGCTTTTTACAGTCCCCGTCTGCCCTGGCGCTGGGCGATAATAATTCCGATAAGACCACGCCGGACTGCCCCCGCGGCCAGGTATATGACAGCGCGAGCAAGAAATGCGTGCCGGATAAGTCCGCGAACCTGAGCGACACCGACAAGACTCATTACGCGTACCACCTGGCGAAAAAAGGTGAGTACCAGGCGGCCCTGAACCTGCTGGATAGCCTGAAAAACAGCAACACCGCCGAGGCGTGGAACTATCGCGGCTACGCCACCCGCAAGCTGGGGCGCACGGACGAGGGCATTGGCTATTATCAGCGCGCGCTGGCGCTTAAGCCAGACTACGCCCAGGCCCGGGAATATCTCGGCGAAGCCTGGATGGTAAAAGGCCGTCCCGATCTGGCCGGGGAGCAGCTCAAGGCGATTGCGGGCATCTGCGGCCAGGGCTGTGAAGAGTACCAGGATTTGCAGGCGGCCATTAACGGCCATCCTGAATCCTGAACCTGTTCATAAGGAGCTGAAAATCGCCACCCGCGACGTTCACCAGCAGCTTGCTGCTCATCTGACCCGCCTCTGGCGCTATGGGCTGGTTCTGTCGCGCAATCGCGAGATGGCCGAAGAGCTGGTGCAGGCAACCTGCGTTCGCGCGCTCGAAAAGAGTGCGCAGTATGCGCCGGGTACGCGCATCGACCGCTGGCTGTTTGCGATCCTGTATTCGATCTGGATCTCCGATCTGCGCGCACGGCGCGTGCGGATGGGGCAGGGTTTTGTCGACAGCGAGGATCTGCAGGCACCCGATACCGATGAGCAGGACGATAATCACCGGCGCTATCAGCAGATTATGCGTCGGGTGAACGCCCGGCTGGATGCCCATCTTGCCGGGGCGGTGGCAGTGCGACCGGGGGTCAGCCGCCGGGCGCTGATTGCCGCCTCGGTGGTGTTTCTGCTGACCGGCGTTGGGATCGGGTATCTGGCACGCCCGGGAGTGGACGACGGTATAGAAGCGCTACACGAAGACGTCAGCACTCGTGACCTGGAGGCGCACTACATGTCGCTCTACAGCGGTGAAACGCTGCTCGACGTCGACAGCTCGCCGTCGGTGCTGCGCATTCTGCGCTATGAACGCACCCCCATTGCCCAGATTGCGTGGAACCATGCCGAATACGGTCCGATGGCGCTGTGCGTGTCGGCGCACAAGCAGGGGGGCGGCAGTGCCATCAGCAGCGAGCAGCGCTATGGTATGAATATCGTCTGGTGGCGCAGCCCGCAGTATCAGTACGTCCTGATTGCCCGCACTCCGGTCGCGCAGCTGCAGGCGACCGCCCGTCAACTGCAGGCCGCGCTGTCATAGTGCGACAGCCGTTTTGGCCTTAATGGCGATCGAAATGGCGATCCGATCGTCCACCACCAGCGCAAAGCGATCCATTTTGTAAGCCGCGCGCGAGATGGCGGTGGTGGCATGCAGGGCGATCGGCCCTGCCGACTGGCGATCGAGCGTGGCCTCAAGGATCACCGGGCGGGTGAGATCCCGGACCGCAAGGGTGCCAAAGGCGCGGTAACGATCCTCCCCGAGCTTTACCACCCGGGTGCTGGTAAAGGTGATATGCGGGTAGCGCTGCGCATCAAAAAACATCTCGCTTTTCAGCTGCCAGGTGAGCAGGTTATTCGAGGCCTTGAGGGTGGCGACCGGGATTTGTACGTTGATACGATCGGCAAATTCATTGTCGGGATCGAGCGTCACCGCCCCCGTCACCCCGCTCAGATTCGCCCACGACAGAATGCCGCCAAACGCATGCCATGATAGTCGAATGGCCGTCTTATCCGTCTCGATAGTCCAGGTGGTCGGCACGGCATGGACCAGGGGGCAGAACAGCGTCGCGACCAGCAGGACAAAAGGGCGCAGCATAGGGTGACTCTCCATTCCACAGGTAAAACGTTAACGTTCGAGGGTGCTGGTTTATTCGACGTGGGTTGCTGTGAAGTAAGCGTAGAAAAGTGGCAGGGAGTCGGCAAGAGAGTTGTTATTGCAGGGGTTGTGGTGAGTTCACAGTTTTGCTAAATCACCGGGCAGGCAGAAAGAGATTAAGGCCAGCGTCGTACGGCGCCGGCCTGCCCCAGAAACGCCGGTTACATATCGTCGCGGGTAAAGCCAACCACAATCTCCAGCGTATTGCGGATGATATCTGCTGCTGCGGGATCGGGGGTGACTTCCAGGGCGTGGATCAACTGCAGAATAATTTCTTTATTCGACACGTTATCGCCGCAGAGCAAAATACATCTGATGGCTGCGCCTAATACCGCCGCTTCATCAGATAAGGACGCACCAGCGGTGCGAAAGTGTTTTGCCAGAGCCTGGTCATGCAGTGCGTCAAATTTATAACTGTGCTGTGCAATGTCTTTGTTCATCTTATTCACCAGAATAAAAATTAATGTTTTTTGTCAGCGCGTTGTTGGCTATTTTTGGTCATGAGATGGTGCATATTATCAATGCTGTAGTTGCCCCTTATCTCTGCATGGTTACTGGCGTGTCCGGAAGTACGTTGTTCAATTTCGGCCACCGCCGCAGCAAGCGCCGTCTGTCTTTCAGGATCGCTTTCGCTTAGCGCCATGGCACGCAGCTTGCTGGCCAGCGCCTTGAAATTAATGGGCCCATTGTTTTTTAAAATTAACAATACGGCTTCGCCAATAAGATCATCTTTCAGTTTTTCAGGTTTCGTTCTGTGCATAACTGTTCTCATACTGCTGAGGGGAGGCCGGGCTCACCGCAGCATGTTATCAGTAATATTTTTAAGCCAGCCGTCGGGTCCGAGCCGGCGCGTATCAATATACTGACTGATGTAAGCTATGGAAGTTCGGTTGTCTTTATCGTTCAAAAAACAAACCAATCAATTCATTGTAATGAGCAATCTCTTCCTCGTTTTCAGTCAGTTCCACCCGGTGCAGCAACTTCGTGCAAATGCTCAGTCGGCTCAGGCTCCGTCCTTCCTTCAGAATTTCACTCACAATCACGCCCAGCGTCTCCTGTTGCGTAGGCATGCTGGCTTTATTGAAGTAGGCCGAGATGGCCATGGCTGAACTCTGGTGCGAACCGTTATGTCGCATAGTGACTCCGGATGGGTAGGTTTAAATTATTGATAAAAAAATATACGAAAAGGTTAAAGTTGTACATTAATCTTGTACAGAAATGTCCGAATACGTAACAAAACCGTGTTATCTGGTGAAGTAATGCACAAAATCTGCGTCAGGAAAGGCTTTTCAGGCAGCAATGTGTACAGGTTTGTCGTGCAGGTAAGGGGCTGGAGCAAAAAACGCCAGAAGGCGCTGCGCTTATCAGGTCTACGGGGATGCGGCTTATGGGTTTGCCAGGCCGGGCAAGCGCAGCGCCCCCGGCATGCCCTTCTGCCAGGTCGCGCTGCAACGTTGCGGTGGGATTAAATCTCTTTAAACGCCAGCTCCAGCCGGGCCAGCAGGGGTTTGAACAGGTAGCTCAGGAAGGTGCGTTCCCCGGTTTTGATGGTTACGCTGGCGGGCATCCCGGCTTTGATCTTGTAATCCCCTAACAGATGCACCCCTTCGGCGGAGACCTGTACTTCGGCCAGGTAGTACGGTTGCTGGGTGAGTTTATCGGTTAAGCGGTCCGCCGAGACCGTCAGCACCCGGGCGGGGACCGACGGGAGCAGGGCGTGGTTGAGGGCCGGGAACAGTACGTCGACCGTCAGCCCTGGGGCCAGCTTGTCGATGGCCTGTACCGGGATTTTGGCGTCGATTTGCAGCGGCTGGCCGGCGGCAACGATATCCATTAAATGCTCGCCCGGCTGAATGATCCCGCCCACGGTGCTGACTTTGACATCCAGCACGATCCCGTCGATAGGGGAGCGGATCACCGTGTTATCCAGCTCATGCCGGGTCGACATTAGCTCGTCCTCCAGCATCGCCACCTCTTTTTGCTTCAGGGTCAATTCCGACTCCACTTCGCGCAGGTACTGGTGCTGCACCTGATAGGCTTTGATCCGCAGTTCATTCTGCTGCGACTTGAGCCTGGCGATGTTGAGAATATCCTCGGAGACGGTGCTGGATATTTCAGCGGCCTCGCGCTCCAGCACCATTAGCTGGGCCTTGGGGTAGTAGTTTTTCTCGGTCAGCGCCCGGATGGCCCCCAGCTCTTTGTTAATCAGAGTGAACTGATGCTCGCGATAGCCTTTTATTTTATTCAGGTTCCCGGTCTGTTCGGTCAGGCCATCCAGCGACTCCTCGATCATCGAGATCTCATCCTGAATGTTTTTGCGGCGCGTCTCGAACAGCCTGGTCTGCAACTGCTGGCTCTCTGCCAGCCGCTTATTGCTGGCAAAGTTTTTGCTCAGCGTGTCGCTAAAGGTGATGGCGTCCGCCCCGTTGCGCTCCGCCAGCAGGCGGTCTTCGCTGGTTTTGGCAGAGATAAACTGCGCGCTCAGGGCGCTGTAGCGCATGTCGAGCTGCAGGGTATCCAGGCGCATCAGCACCTGGTTCTTTTTCACCACTTCGCCCTCTTTCATATAGATATCGGTGACCCGGCCGCCGCTTAAGTGCTGGATGGTTTTACGGTTGCTCGACACGGTGACGGTGCCCTCGGCCACCACCCCGGCATCCAGCGGCGCTTTGCCTGCCCACAGTAAGAACCCGCCCACGGCGATCAGGATAACGATGGTGCCGCGAATCAGCGGCGGCCAGATATTGATATCCACGCCGTCACCGTCGGGCATCGCAGGGCTGTTGTTGTTCTTTTTCATCATAATGCCTCTCGTTGGGGTTCGTGGCTGACGGAAGGGGCGCTGTCGGCCGCCGGTGCATCGGCAGCGGCGGCGGTCGGCACGGATTTGAGCATGTTGGCCTGGCGCAGGTTGGCAAACACCTGCTCGCGCGGGCCGAACGCCTGGACGGCGCCTTCGTTAATCAGCAGGACTTTGTTGACCACGCCCAGCAGGGTTGGGCGATGGGAAATCAACACCACGGTTTGCCCTTGTGTGCGCAGGGTGGTGATCGCTTTGATAAGGGCCATCTCGCCGATGTCGTCGAGGTTGGCATTCGGCTCATCGAGGACGATAAAGGCCGGATTGTTGTACACCGCCCGCGCCAGGCCGATGCGCTGGCGCTGGCCGCCGGAGAGTTGATAACCCCCCATCCCGAGCGGGGTGTCGTAGCCCTGCGGCAGGCGCAGGATCATCTCGTGAACCCCGGCCAGATGCGCGGCGGCCACGATAAGCTCGCTGTCGGCGTGACCAAAGCGGGAGATGTTCTGGGCGATGCTGCCGTCAAACAGCTCCACATCCTGCGGGAGATAGCCGATGGACGGGCCAAGCAGAACTTTATCCCACTGGCAAATGTCTGCTCCATCGATCCGCACCTTGCCGGATAACGGATGCCAGACGCCGACCAGCAGCTTCGCCAGCGAGCTTTTACCCGAGGCGGAAGGGCCGATGATCCCCAGCACTTCGCCCTGTTCGAGCTGGAAGGAGATATTGCGCAGCGTGGCGGCTTTCTGGCCCGGAGGGGCGGCGAAGATCCCTTCGACGCTGATGTTGCCTTTCGGCGTTGGCAGGGTCAGCACCTCTTTGGTGCCCGGATACTCCTGCAGCAGCCTGGTTAACTGGTGCCAGGCGCTGCGGAACTGGACGAACTGCTTCCAGCTGCTGATCACCTGTTCCACCGGGCTCAGCACCCGACCGAGGATAATCGAGGAGGCGATCATCAGCCCGGGGGTGATCTCCCCGGCGATGACCAGCAATGCCCCCGCACCCAGCGCCACGGACTGCAGCAGGACTCGCACAAAGCGGCTCAGGCTACTGAGGACCGAGGTTTTATCCGCAATCTGGGTTTGCAGCACCATCACTTTGCTGTGCTGCTCCAGCCAGTGCTGCTTCAGGGTGCCGAGCATCCCCATCGCTTCGATGGTGTCGGCATTCTGCAGCTGCTTATTCAGCCGGGTGGTGTTGTGTACGCTTAATTCATGTGCCTGCTGAATCGGCGATTTGGTGGCGAGTTCCGTTATCAGGGTCAGGAAAAACAGGACGAGAATCCCCCCGAGCGATAAATACCCCAGCAGAGGATGCACCAGGAAGGCAATCAGTAAATAGAAGGGCGTCCAGGGGATATCCAGCAGGGCAAATAAACTGTTGCCGGAAAGCACCTGCCGTATTTGCCCCAGCTCGTTCAGCGCCTGCGCCGGGTTATTATCCCCCGTCGCCGTTTTACGCTTAAAAGCGGCGCTGAAGACCAGCTGATTTAATTTCACATCCAGACGGTTGCCGAGCCGGGTCATCACGCTGGCGCGGGCAAACTCAATCATCCCGATGACAATGTATATCCCAACGATCAGTAACGTTAACATCAGCAGGGTAGTGGTGTTCTGGCTGGCCAGAACCCGGTCGTACACCTGCAGCATATAGATTGCCGGCGCCAGCATAAGTAGATTTATCACGCTGCTAAAAAACAGCAGCATCATAAAAGCAGGTCTGGTTCCCTTCAGGGCTTTTTTCAGTTCTGTCGACTTATACTGGCGCGGCATGGTGTGCTCCTTATTACATCAATAAAGTAGTGTTTTTATTCCCGATTCACCGTTAGCTCAGCAGATGGAAATCATTAATCGTCACGGAGTTGGCTGCTGTCCCCGTTAACGTAATGACGTCGCCACCGCTGAGGGTTAGGGTGGTGGTGTTGTTATTGCCGGTAATCGAGACGCTGCTGGCGAACGTTGCCGCAGTAATGCCCCGGGTTTGCAGGTCGATAAAGTCCTGGCCGCCCGTCGGGTTACTGTCGAAGTCGGTGATGGTGTCGCGCCCGAAACCGACCCCGAAGACAAAGTTGTCACTGCCGCTGCCGCCGGTGAGGATGTCGTTACCCGCGTCGCCGATCAGGATATCGTTCCCTGTGCCGCCGTTAAGAGTATCGACGCCCGCACCGCCCGCCAGGGTGTCATTCCCGGCGTCGCCCTGCAGGTTATCGGTGCCGATTCCGCCTTCCAGATAGTCGTTGCCGAGGCCACCGATCAGCTGGTCGTTACCGTCCATGCCGAACAGCTGATCATTACCGATGCCGCCGGTGATGATGTTGTTCAGGGCGTTACCGGTACCGATAAAGTTGCCCAGTCCGGTGTAGGTCAGGACTTCAACGTTGGCGGTCAGATCGTAACTGCTGAGACTGGTGCGGACGGTGTCATTCCCGCCGTTTGCGTTCTCCACCACGATATCGCCCGCGTTGTCGACGACATAGATATCGTCGCCAGCGCCGCCGAACATGGTGTCGGCCCCCGCGCCGCCATCGAGGGTGTCGTTTCCGGCTTCGCCGTACAGCAGGTCGTTGCCGTTGCCGCCATTCACGGTGTCGTTGCCGTCATTGCCGTGCAGTTCATCGTTGCCGTCGCCGCCGTTCAGCGTGTCATTCCCTGTGCCGCCGAGCATGAAGTCATCCCCTCCCAGCCCGGTCAGGGTGTCGTTGCCCGCCCCGCCGTCCAGGTAATCGCTGCCACCGGTGCCGATAATGGCGTTTCCGCCGTTGTTGCCGACAATCAGATCCCCGACCGTCTGTGTGGCGGCAGACGTCAGCACCACGGAGGGGTTGCCTTCATCGTCGGTGACGGTGACGACCACCCGCAGGGCACGGTCAACCACGCCCTGGGTTGGGGTGTAGGTCGCCGCAGTGGCACCCGCAATGTTGACGAAGCCGAGCAGGGTGCTCATCTGCCACTGGAAGCGGAAGTTCCCCCCCGTCAGGCCATCGGCATCGGCAATGCCCGAGACCACAGCCGTCAGCGCCATGGTGCGGGTTGGCGTCTGGTCACTGATGGTCGGCGCTCCGGTAGTGGGTTGATCGCGTGGCCCGACCGGGCTGGTAAAGGCAGAGACCAGCGACTCAGCATCGCCCATGCGGTCGGTAAAGCTGGCGGTGACCCGCAGCTGAGAGCCTGCGAGGTTGTTCGGCACCCGGAACTCCACGCCGGTGGCCTGGTTGCGCCACTCGCCGCCGATTAGCGCCTGCCAGGTGTAGGTGATCGGCAGGTTGTCCGCGAGGCCGTTGCCATCCGCCAGGTTGGAGGTGCTGACGCGCAGCAGATCCCCCGCCGACGGGGCTTTGTTGCTGATGTCGACGTTGCCGGTGGCTTTTTGTGCCGTCACCCACAGCTGCGATTTATCGCCAAACTCCAGTTTTTCGATATTCAACAGGCGGTCGATACCGTCGTTGTCCGGCAGGGCGGCATCCGGGGTGGCGTGGTTGACCGTCAGGCTACCGTCGGCATTACGGCTGAACAGATAGTTGCTGCTGATATCCCGGTACAGCGCAATATCGGTTTCACCTTTGTTACCATCGCTGAGGATCTCGCGCACGATGTGCAGCTGGCCCGGGTTGATGGTGCCATTCAGCATCTCGAATTTGATGTCGTTCATGCTGTCGACGCTCTTAATCGCGGCCCCCTGTGCATCCCTGACTTCGATTCGCACGTTCAGCCAGGCATCGCCATCGATAATGTCATTGCCCGCCTTACCCATGATACGGTCGCTGCCGCCGCCGCCGAGGATAATGTCGGCACCGTTGTCCGGGTTAAGCACAACGCCATTGACTGCGCCATTCATCAGGGTGCTGCCGACCACCTTATCCAGCCCGGCGATCCGCGCCACGCCTTCAAGGGTCAGGTTGTTAGACAGCGGCGTGCCCTGCACCGGGGCGGTACCGAGCGGCTGATCGGTGCCGGTGAGCACATCGTCAAATTTCCAGCCCGACAGACCTTCGACCAGGTCGAAGCGGTCGCGCAGGATAAACTCCTGCTGGTTGACGAAGATCGGAATGCCCAGGTCCGAGTTGGCGGCGGTGGTATCGCCTTTGTGGATCGCCCAGTCGAAACCAGCCATCCCGTTATTACGCTGGATGCCCGCGCCCTGGACCATGATGTCATCGCCCGCTTCGCCGTCGTAGTCGGTGTCGTTACCCTGACCGTTCAGGACGTCGTGGCCGATGAGGGTACTGTTGAAGAACAGCTCGGAGTTTTCGCCGGTCAGGGAGTCAAAGCCGTCGCCGCCTTCCAGCCAGTCGTCGCCTTCGTTGCCCATCAGCGCGTCGGCACCGGAGCCACCGAGGATGAAGTCGTTATCCAGACCGCCAAACACTTCCTGGGCATCTTCGCCGACGACAATAAAGTCCTTGCCGCTGCCGCCGAAGCTCAGGTCATTGCCGTTACCGGAGAAGATAACGTCGTTGCCGGCATCACCGTGCAGGAAGTCCGCCCCGCCTACCGGCGTACCGGTGTCGGTGATAATGTCGTCCCCGTCGCCGCCGTGCACGGTATCGGCTTCATCGCCGCCGTCGAGCCGATCGTTACCGCCGTCACCCCACAGGCTGTCGATACCTTTGCCGCCGATTAAGGTGTCGTTCCCCTGTGAGCCGCCCAGCACCACGTGGCCATCACCGGCGTATTTCAGATAGGCGCCGTTTCCATCGGCTCCCGCCTCTTTACGTACCACCAGCGGAGTAAGCAGATCCTTGAGTGGATTACCCCAGGTTGGATCGACCTCGGTCTGTACCCGGGTGTTCACTTCCAGCGTGTGGTCCGGGGTCATAAACAGTTTGGCGTGGACGTGAGAGGAGCCGACTTCGCCCAGGTCGCTGTTACGCATCACCAGGGCGGCAAACGAGTTGGCCTCCAGCTGGTTGAGCATGTTCAGCCCCTGAGTACGGCTCAGGTAGTAGAAGCGGTCCCCGTCCTGCAGCATCTCCATCTGGGTTTCAAAGACGAAGTTAAAGGTCGAGCCGAGCATCCCGCCGAACTCGTTTTTGCGCTCCGCCAGCCCGCCAATCCAGAAATCGACCATGTTCAGGCCGGTCTCTTTGGTCGCCCATGCGCCGGTGCTGTTGAAGAAGTCAAACGCATCGGCGCGGGTCGCGTCGTTGGCTGGACCAAACAGCAGGAACTCCACCGCCGCACGTTTTCCGGCGACGGTGGTGGCATCGGTGATCAACTTATGCTGACCGTAGGCGGCCATAAAGTTGATGATCGAGGCGGTGTTTTTCAGGTAATAGGCAAAATCCGACCAGCTGGTATAGGGTTTGAGCTCGCTGTTGCCCGTGATTTCAAAGAACTGGGCGCGGGCTTCGTTAAGGGTTGGCATAAAGGTGTCGCGGCCGCGGGCGATGTTGAGGGCGCCCAGGTCCAGCGGCAGGCCGACCAGGTTGTTACGCAGCGCACCGGTAATGAACTCGTCAATTTCGTTGCCGATTTGACGGGTCATCCCGCGCACGATGGCGCCAATGGCCTGTTCATTGCTCATGTCCCCGTCGTTATCGAAGGCCAGCGGGTTGAGGAATGCCTGAATCAGACCCAGGTCATCACTCAGCATATCGCTGTCGGTACGGGCGACGGTTTCGGTCAGCATTGAGTGGCCGAAGCGGTACACCACGTGCGCGAACTCGGCGAAGATCGCCGGGTTGATGTCGGCGGTGGGCGAGAACACAAACGGATCCACTGCGGGCTGGACGGCACGGCCAAACTCTTCAAACACCAGGTGCTGGTATTCCATTTCGGTGGTAAAGCGACCGGCCTGGAACAGGTATTCCCCGTTCCACACCAGAGTGCTGGTGTCGGCAGGGATCTCGGTGATCTGGTGATTGGGCATCAGCCACGGGTTGATCACCGCGACATCGTTTGACGCCAGCAGGGTGGTTTTATACTGCTCTACCAGCCGGTTATGTTCGTCGTGGAATACCGAGTGTACGGCGGTCAGGCCGATGTTCTCGTTACCGCGACCATCGCCGGTGATGAAGTGCCGGTCGAGCAGTTCGTTATCGTAAGTGCCTGCTTCGGTCGTCCCGTTGATGGCACTATCGGCGTCGGGGGCCAGAACTTTTGTGGTGCCGTCAGCGAGGGTTATGAACTTCGGCACCGCCGTGTGGGCGATATCATCGAGGAAGGCATGACCGGTGCGCAGCGTGTCTGACGGTAAGACATCACCGTTGGCTTTTACCAGACCGTGGGCGGTGACAATCTGCACTTTGCCGTCGGAACTTAACATCAGGTTGCCGTAACGGTCCGTTGCCAGCAGCGGGACGTTGAAAATATCCGCGTCGGTCAGCTTGATGCCGAGAAACTCCAGGGCATGTGCTTTGACCTCGCCCCAGGTGGCGATCCCGTGCGCGCCGTTGAGCAGATGGCCGGTTGGCTCGGGTTTGCCATCAATGATGGTGAATTCGCGCAGGAATATCTGATGCGACGGATGGGAGGTGTAGGTCTGGTTCTGATCGATCCACGGGGTGGTGGTGTTCACGGTGTTATGGGTGGCATCCACTTTGGCGCGGGTCAGGATCATAAAGTTGGTCGGGGAACCTTCCACATACAGCGGATCGTCAGGCAGCAACGGGATAAAGACGATGCCATTGCCTTCTTTTGGGATCAGATCCAGACCGTGGTCAAAGAACTGACCGAAGAAGGTCATCCAGCCGTTAAAGGCCGGGGATAAGCCGACATCTGGCGACAGGTTGGGAATGTTCAGGCTACCGTTTACGTCGCCCCCGCCCCCGGGGGCGTCTTTGAGATCGTTGGCCGCTTCTACCGCAGCAGGGTTTTTCGTGCTCTGGTCAGAGATGATGTTACTGATTAAGCGCGGGTCGGAGTCCGTCACCATGCTGTTCGGACCGGAGGTAGTGAGATATTTAGCCAGTTCAGGGTCGTTGCGAATGGCCTCCAGATCCAGCGGAACCAGTCGTGGCATGGTCTGGTCGGCAGAGCCGTATTTCTCCTGACCGGGTAACAGGTTATTCCAGGTACCGTCCACGGTACGGATACCGTACGGGAGCAGCGGGTCACCCACCTCCTCTCGAAGCTTGTCGCCATCGATCCCGCCATCGGCGGTGGTTGCCGACTCGGAGAGCTTGATCTGCTTCAGAATAAATTCGAGGTCGTGGAGTGTGACAGTAAAATCATATTGTTCGGCCATAAATAATTACCTTTGCTTGATTTGCTATCATCTTTCTTTTTGGTCGCCGAAAGGGCGTCAGAAAAGAATGCACCGGTTCATGCTGAGTGAAAGGTCTGTTTATGATTGCATTAATATGCTCCCTGTTAAGTCGTTAATGGCAATGCCCTTTTGCCCAATATAATTTGGGTTGCGGGAATATGCGTTTGGGTAAGTTTATTTATCGCGTCAGTGGGCGAGATAAATAAAATCACAAAGCGACTCGGCTCTTTGAACGACAGGACGCCTTCAAAGCGGCAGGGTTGTTGATAATGACAATTGTTTAGCAATGCTTAATTTTTGTTTGGAATTGTTATCACATGTTACAGGTGGGCTATGGAGATAACTATGGAGGGTCTTTATCTTCCCACAATAATACTTTTTTATGAGCCAGAGATATATTCGAGGTTTAGCTTAAGGCGTGAGTGTGTATATTGATTTTCGTGCTAATTAAAAACCGTGACAGGTTAATGTAAAACAAGGTTTATGTTGAGGGGGCAATGCACAGGCCAGCAATGGCGGTGCCTGTGGCGCGATGAGGTTGTACGCGCAGGACGAAAAATAAACCGTTCTGACTGTCTTTTTTCTGTAACAAACCCGCTATGCTTAGTCGGACGTTCAATCCGCTAATAGGGCGATGAGAGGTTAGCGTGGTTGTTGTGTTTATTTTTTAAATTCTGTACGCATTAAAGTTAGTTGTACATTTATGGCTTTTGAATGGTTTATTTTCTGGGGAATAAAATGGCAACGTAATGGGTTTTCTTTTTTAAATTAAATCCTCATTGCAGCGTGGGGCGGGATAAACATGCCGGTCGTGATGTAGGGTGATTTTGAACGGATGGTCAAAATAACGACAGCCGGTTTTTCTACGTCTGAAGTATGAGTTTTTATAGTGGTTGTTTTATTGTTCCGCTCTCAGCGAGCATTTCTTTGGTGTGAGATTAATTAAGGGGATTAATGATTAATCCTGTCAGCATTTCATCACAACGTGCAGGTTTGCAGGAGGGGAAAGCAGGGGAGGTTGCCACTCATCAGCATTAGCCTGTTGTTGTCGCGGTTTGATTACGATAACCCCTGCCAGAAACAGCGGTTTTATGATAAAACACTTCTTATCTCAACTTATTAGCTTAAAGCGTTTATGACTCAGTCCAGCGAAAAACAGGCACCAACCACCTCTGACACCATTGGGCGTGCGTTGCGTCGTCGTCCGCTGGCGCGCAAAAAATTGTCCGACATGGTAGAAGAAGAGCTGGAGCAGATGATCCGTCGCCGCGAGTTTGCGGAAGGGGAGCAGCTTCCTTCTGAACGTGAGCTGATGGCGTTTTTCAATGTCGGTCGCCCCTCGGTTCGTGAAGCGCTGGCTGCATTAAAACGCAAAGGCCTGGTACAGATCCAGAACGGTGAGCGCGCCCGTATTTCACGTCCGTCTGCGGATACCATCATCAGTGAGCTCTCCGGTATGGCGAAAGACTTTCTTGCCCACCCGGGTGGGATTGCGCATTTCGAACAACTACGTCTGTTCTTTGAATCCAGCCTGGTACGTCATGCCGCGCAGCATGCAAGCGATGAACAGATTGCACTGCTGGAAAAAGCGCTGGAGCTGAACAGCCAGTCCCTGGATGACAACGCCCTGTTTATCCGTTCTGATGTCGAATTTCACCGCGTGCTGGCAGAAATCCCCAACAACCCTATCTTTATGGCCATCCATGTCGCCTTGATCGACTGGCTGATCGCTGCCCGCCCCGCCGTACCTGAAGAGGCATTGCGCGAGCACAATAACACCAGTTATCAACAGCATATTGGGATCTTCAACGCCATCCGCAGCCAGGATCCGGATGCGGCTGAACGCGCGTTGCAAACCCACCTCAACAGCGTTTTCGCCACCTGGCACGCCTTCGAACAAAATAAAAAGCGACGCAAGTAACCCCTCGATCATTTAGTGAACTGGATCGCGTTCCGCGTATTTCGACAGCGCTCATTTTTTTCTGTCTGGTATAACAGGTATAAAGGTCTATAGTCATAACATCATCACAACATATCGAGGTCTCTATGTCAGTTACGCTTAAAGGGGTTATGCCTGCTCTGCTTACTCCGTTCGATCGTCAGCAGCAGCTTGATACCAAAAGCCTGCGACAGCTGGTGCAGTTCAATATTGCGCAGGGCGTTGATGGCCTGTACGTCGGGGGATCAACCGGCGAAGCCTTCGTGCAAAACAGCGCTGAACGTCAGGAAGTGCTTGAAATTGTTGCTGAAGAAGCGAAAGGGAAAATAACGCTGATTGCCCATGTTGGGACAGTCAGCACCCACGAAAGCCAGCAACTGGCGAAAGCCGCCAGCCGGGCGGGCTATCACGCGGTGTCTGCCGTCACGCCCTTTTATTACCCTTTCAGTTTTGAAGAGCATTGCGATCACTATCGTGGAATTATTGATGCTGCGGATGGGTTGCCGATGGTGGTGTACAACATCCCGGCGCTGAGCGGCGTCAAACTGTCTCTGGATCAGATCAACACCCTGGTGACCTTACCGGGCGTCGGTGCGCTGAAACAAACGTCCGGGGATCTGTATCAGATGGAGCAGATCCGCCGGGCGCATCCGGATCTGGTGCTGTACAACGGCTATGACGAGATCTTCGCTTCCGGCCTGCTGGCAGGCGCGGACGGCGGGATCGGCAGTACCTATAACATTATGGGGTGGCGTTACCAGGCGATTGTAAAAGCGCTGAAGGAAGGGGATATCGCCAGCGCGCAAGCGATCCAGGCGAAATGTAATGCGGTGATTGATCAGCTGATCAAGGTCGGCGTGTTCCGTGGCCTGAAAACCGTTCTGCATTACATGGATGTCATTGATGTGCCGCTGTGCCGTAAACCCTTTGCGCCGGTCGATGAGAAATATCTGCCAGAACTCCGGGAATTAGCGCAGCAGCTCCAGCAAGAAAAAGCACAACACTAAAACAAAAACAGATGCCGGGACTGACCGGCATCGCTGTACCTGTATCCTACAAAAACAGCGTATGGGTTTACCCATTGCGGAGACTGACATGAATACAATGACACAAAATGTCCCGTGGTATCGTTGCCTTAACCGTCAGCAGTGGCGGGCATTTTCTGCCGCCTGGGTAGGTTATGTTCTTGATGGTTTCGATTTTGTCCTGATTGCCCTCGTATTAACCGATATCAAGACCGAGTTTGGTCTGACGACCCTCCACGCCGCGAGTCTTATCTCCGCGGCCTTTATTTCCCGCTGGTTCGGCGGCCTGATGTTGGGGGCGATGGGCGATCGCTACGGCCGTCGTCTGGCAATGGTCAGCAGCATTGTGCTGTTTTCCGTGGGCACGCTGGCCTGTGGCCTGGCCCAGGGTTATACCACCATGTTTATTGCCCGCCTGATCATCGGTATGGGGATGGCGGGGGAGTATGGCTCCAGCGCGACCTATGTGATTGAAAGCTGGCCGAAAAAGCTGCGCAATAGAGCCAGCGGCTTTTTAATTTCCGGGTTCTCCGTCGGTGCGGTGATTGCGGCCCAGGTGTATAGCCTGGTGGTGCCGGAATGGGGCTGGCGCGCGCTGTTCTTCATTGGCATTCTGCCGATTATTTTTGCGCTCTGGCTGCGAAAAAATATTCCCGAAGCCGAAGACTGGAAAGAAAAGCACCAGGGCAAAGCACCGGTTAAAACCATGGTGGATATTCTTTATCGCGGCGAACATCGCGTCATCAATATCATCATGACCCTGGTGGCCGGTATTGCCCTGTGGTTCTGCTTCGCAGGCCAGTTAAACAATGCCGCCATCGTGGCGGTGCTTGGCCTGCTCTGCGCCGGGATCTTCGTCAGCTTTATGGTGCAAAGTAACGGTAAACGCTGGCCGACCGGCGTCACGCTGATGATTGTGGTGCTGTTTGCCTTCTTATATTCCTGGCCTATCCAGGCTCTGTTACCCACCTATCTGAAAACCGACCTGGCATACGATCCGGCCACCGTCGCGCAGGTGCTGTTCTTCAGCGGTTTTGGTGCCGCGGCGGGCTGCTGTGTGGGCGGCTTCCTCGGCGACTGGGTCGGGACACGCAAAGCCTACGTTTATAGCCTGCTGGCCTCCCAGCTGCTGATCATTCCGGTATTTGCCATTGGCGGAAGCAACGTCTGGGTGCTGGGTCTGCTGCTGTTCTTCCAGCAGATGCTCGGCCAGGGGATCTCCGGGATCCTGCCTAAACTGATCGGCGGGTATTTTGATACTGAGCAGCGTGCGGCCGGGCTCGGGTTTACCTATAACGTCGGTGCATTAGGTGGGGCATTAGCCCCGGTGCTGGGGGCATTTATCGCCCAGCGTCTCGATCTGGGCACCGCACTGTGTTCCCTGTCGTTTAGCCTGACCTTTGTCGTCATCCTGCTGATTGGCTTTGATATGCCGTCCCGCGTTCAGCGCTGGCTGCACCCTGAAGCGCTCCGTACCCATGATGCCATCGACGGCAAACCCCTTAGTGGCGCCATGACTGCAAGCAAAAGCACACGCCAGCTGGTCAAAACTAAAATATAAACGGAGTGGATATGTCATTTCTTGATGCATTGGATGCAAAAGTGCAGGCCCAGGGAGCGACAAAATGATCGTCCTGGCCATTGATATTGGTGGCACCAAGCTTGCCGCCGCGCTGATAGACAGTTCATTACGGATTGTCGCGCGCAGAGAAATCCCGACACCCGCAAGCCAGACGCCGGATGCGCTGGAGGACGCGCTGCGCGTACTGGTGACACCTCTCTATTCTGAGGCGCAGTACATTGCTATCGCTTCAACCGGGATTATTCAGGATGGCGTCTTAACCTCGATTAACCCGGCCAACCTCGGAGGACTGTCCCATTTCCCATTGGTGCAGTACCTGTCTGCCCTGACCGGGCTACCGGGCGTGGCATTAAATGATGCCCAGGCCGCGGCGCTGGCAGAGTATCAGCAGGCGCCCTCCAGGATCCGCGATATGGTGTTTATCACCGTCTCGACCGGGGTGGGCGGAGGGGTGATTCAGGATGGCAAACTGGTCACCGGCTCCGGGGGGCTGACCGGACATTGCGGTCACACCCTTGCTGACCCCCACGGGCCACGCTGCGGCTGTGGGCGGATCGGCTGCGTTGAGGCCATTGCCTCGGGGCGGGGCATCGCCGCCGCCGCGCAGGACGAGTTATCCGGGCTGGATGCCAAAGCCATTTTTGCCCACGCCGCGCAGGGGCAAACTCAGGCGGTGGCGCTGGTGCAACGTTCGGCCCGGACCCTGGCGCGCTTGATTGCGGATCTGAAAGCCCTGACCGACTGTCAGCGGGTTGTGGTGGGTGGCAGCATCGGGCTTGCCGAAGGCTATCTTTCGCAGGTGCAGCACTACCTGGCGCAGGAACCCGCGGTTTACCAGGTCGAACTTTATTCTGCCCACCACCGCAGCGATGCGGGTTTGCTGGGCGCGGCATTATGGGCACAAGGAGCGCGACAATGATTGTCGGTCATCTCAACCAGCTGCAGGCCGCCGGGCTGTCGGCGGCATTTTGTCAGGCCATCGACCAGGCGTTGCGCGCGGAGATTGCGCACAACGCGCCGGGAAGTTATCCCCTGGAGGGAGAGGCGTTGTTTGTCAACGTGATGCAGTTCGACACGCAGCGCGCGGAAGACAAACGCGCCGAGCTGCATCGCCGCTACATCGATATTCAAATTGTGCTGGAAGGCGAAGAGCGTATTTATTACGGCCTGACGGGGAGCGCGCGGGAGTGTGATGAATGGCACGAGCAGGAGGATTATCAGCTTTGTCAGCGCATCGAACATGAACAGTCCCTGACGCTGAAACCGGGTATGTTCGCAATTTTTATGCCGGGAGAACCGCATAAACCCGGCTGTCATACCACGCAACCGGTACGGCTAAAAAAGGCGGTAATTAAGCTGCTGCACAGCGCTGTGTGAATGTGCTGCATAAAAAAAGCCCGCCGTGCGGGCTTTTAATACTTCACTTCTTTTACTCGTCGTCGCGTTCTTTCGCCGCCCGCTGGCGTTCATAATACTCGTCTTCAGCGGTGATGATTTCATCCATCAGCGAGTCCATATCCACATCATGAAGTTCTTCGACAAACAGCCCGGTCAGCGGGGTTTCTGGCGTTAACTTGCCGTCTTCATACAGCATCCAGATCTCTTTCGCGTAGCGCGTTTTCAGCAGCTGCGGGGCGAACTGACCGTAATAGGCGGTGATGTTATTCACATCGCGTTCAAACATGGATTCAGCATGGTTGTTGGCGGCGGCATCCACCGCCTGCGGCAGGTCGATAATCACCGGCCCCTGGGCATCCAGCAGCACGTTAAACTCGGACAGATCGCCATGCACGATACCGGCGCACAGCATGCGCACAATGTTGCGGATCATCGCATCGAAATCCGCAACCGCGTTCTCTTCGCTCAGGGTAACGTCGCTCAGACGAGGGGCGACCGCGCCTTCGGCATCGGTGACCAGCTCCATCAGCAGCACGCCGTCCAGACACATATGAGGCTGAGGGACGCGCACGCCAGCATTCGCCAGGCGGAATAACGCATCGACCTCGGCCGTGTGCCACACCTCTTCCTGCTGTTTACGGCCGAACTTTGAGCCTTTTTGCATCGCGCGCGCATTACGCGTATTACGGACTTTACGTCCTTCCTGGTACTGCACGGCCTGCTTGAAGCTGCGCTGTGACGCTTCCTTGTACACTTTGGCACACTGAATATTGTCACCGCACAGCACGGTGTACACGTCGGCTTCCTTGCCGCTTTTCAGGCGTTGAAGCACGGCGTCGATCAGGCCGTCATCGACCAGGGGTTGGAGTCTGTTTGGGATTTTCATGCGGCTTTTATACCTTATTTGCGCCGCTTTTCGTATCACTAACACGCAAAATTAATGCAGGCTTTTTATTCAGCTGAGGGGATGACGGGATTCAGTGCGGTGTAAACGAAACGCATCTTTTATCTGCGTGAATTTATGACAGGGCGAGGGCAGTACGGAGTGATGATAATCGCCTTAATAGTCATAATAATTAACGGGGTATCAGGAGAGTGACATTCCCGGACTGTGGGATCCGGGAGAGTGGTTTCGTGCCCATCTGTTACTCGTCAGCGAGCCACATCTCGGCTTCTTCAAACATTTCCTGAACAGCACGGCTGATTTGTTCTTTCTCATGCTTACTGGCATCGGTGTTGATGCCCGGCAGCGTCATCATCGGCTTAACGCGCACCTCGGCATCGGGGAAGATGCGATGCACCCGCTTGGCCAATTCGTTCAGGATGCGCTCTTTCGCGCCAGGCAGTCCTTCAAAGTTGCGTTTGTCATATACCAGCTCGACGAACATGGGTTTGTGATCCTAAGTGTAGTGGGTAGGAGTGTAGTTATACTGTGTTTTTATCCAGCGTCAAGGGGGGAGGGCGTGTTAGGCACAATAGGGGCACAAAAAAGCCCGCCAGGCTTGCGCCGTGCGGGCTTTCAGGACTTCGTATCAGGCTCTGGTGACCATCAACAAAGAATTTTGGTGGGCTGGCGGGAGTTGAACCCGCGTCCGAAATTTCTACAGTCTTTCCCTATGCAAGCAAAATCATCACTTTGTATTAATTATCATGATGTTAAATAACAACGGTAAACAGAGGTTATTACTAGTACAAGTGCTGAGTGGACAAAATGTGGATCCTAAGCAGCAGCAATCCTGATCACTTGCGGAATGCGCGCTTTAACAAGATTTTGCGGTGCCCAAAAAGCATATTTGACTTGCGTATTAATTCCATACATGAACATTCCATGAAGTTCTTTTTTTACATCTTCAAGTACATAAGCTTCTAAAAATTCAGAAATAGAAAGGTATGCAAGCCAATATGTTGCAATGTTCATTTTTAGGCAGTGCTCATTTCTAATATACGTTCTAAATTCGTAAGTGATATTATCTGAGTCTATAAAAACATAACCGAAAGTCTTATCAACTTTCACTGGTTTAAACCCAAATAATCTATGTATCTGATAAAGGTTTTCTTCGATGCTTGTTAAATGTTTGAAGTAACTTACTCTCGTATCAAATTCTGTAATGTTCAACAAGCTATTGAGTTGTCGAAATAATTCCGTTATACCATATATGAATAATTCAGATGAGTTGTAATTACTGCTGTTTACCGAGGCTTGTGGGTAAAATTTCTTATAAGTGGAGTAGCTGTTTTCAAATTCTAGTTGTATTTCATCATTAACAACAAATATTGTGCTTAATTCAAAATTATCAATAATTTCAATAGTGTTTTTTCTGTGTGCGTAATAACGGTCTAAATTGTTTTTGCGTTCTGCTTCCTTGATTTGTCTATCAGTTTGAATAGTGCGGTGAACGTTATTTACAATCACCCCAAATGGCAGTGTGAGTGATAATACAGCAAGTGGGAGTTTGCTAATGTTTAAAAAGTTGTTCAATCCATTTTCATCTAATTGGATTGAATGTCCAGACCATGCGACACCTCCAATCAGAAAAAATGAGACTATGGGGATAATAATCACCGCTCTGAATAAAGGCTGATGGGTTAATGGTTCAGCATTCATTGAGAATGCTTTTATCTTAATTAGATATACCAAGTACAAGATAATGAAAATTAAATCAACTAATATTAGCAATGCATTCAGTGTAATGCTCATTATCATCCCTTATTCATTTACATAACATTGTTAATGGATTTTTAGTCACCGCATCTTCTAAATGAGTTGGTGCAAAGTGAGCGTAAATCATCGTCATTTTAATATCGGAGTGGCCTAATATTTCTTTAAGAACCAATATATTCCCACCGTTCATCATAAAATGGCTTGCAAATGTGTGGCGTAGTACGTGAGTACATTGTCCATCAGGAAGGTCAATTCCCGCCTTCTCAATGACACGTTCAAAGGTTTTACGGCATGGAGTGAAAAGCCGTCCCCGTTTTTTGGGTATTTCATCATACAGCTCTTTCGATATTGGCACCGACCTTACTTTCTTATTTTTGGTGTTCCGGTACGTGATGCGATAGGGAGTAACTTGAGCGCCTTCGAGTTCTTCCGCTTCACTCCATCTAGCGCCAGTAGCCAGACAAATCTTTGAAACAGTCAGCACACTAGCGCTGTTCGATTCTGATAAGTGATCCAGCAGATTTCTGATCTCTTCCGGGTACAGGAAGGAAACCATCTTTTCATCAACCTTAAAGGTTGGCAAACCTGACAGGGGATTAGGGAGTTGCCAGTGCCCTAATTTTTTTAACGTTCCAAATACGGCAGAGAGGTATCTTTGTTCGTGATTAATAGTGCGCGGTTGGATTGGCATACAGCGGCCAGTAATGTCTGGTATCTCACCTTTTAACCTGCCTTCACGATACAGGCTGAAATCAGCAGCTGTTAGACAGGATGCCAGGGGATCGTTAAGTCCAGCACATATCGCATTTAATTTTGACATCATGCGGTTTGAGTCAGCCAGCGTTCGGCCATAAAGGTCATGCCATTGGGTAATGAGATCGGACAGACGCCTGTTATCCTGCTTCTCACCTATCCACGGTTTATCTTCCAGCTGCGCACCGATAAATTTTTCGTAAGCCAGTGCTTCGCCTTTGGTGGCGAATTTTTTACGGATGCGTTTCCCTTTCGCCCCGTTTGGGCGCAGGTCGCAGAGCCATTCCCCACTTTCTATTTTTCTGACGGTCATTGCTCGTTGATCACGTAAGTGGCTACGACTTTGCCTAATAGCTGAACGTCTGCAACGTCACAATCAACCGGATATTTGCCCCAGTCGATCCGCAGCTTGTTAGCAGGCAGCAGAGCGACTTCTTTGATGCTCTTAACTCCTGAATATTCGATTAAATATTTTCCGTCGCTTGGTTGGTGAGTCGATATGTCTACAAAGTAGCTTACGTGACCGTCCATTATGATCTGTAACTCACCGGAAAAGTTCGGTAATACAGCTTTGTCGAAAATTATTGATGTGTCCTGAACTAGCCCGCTTCCGTCAATTTTGTAAGAAGGGATCCTGACAGTGTCGCTGGCCAAATGATCATACTTCGCACCTTCCCCTGTCGTAAGCCAGTAAATGGATGCCCCTGTTTCCAGCGCGCAGCGCAACACAAGGTCAGCAGGAAAGTTATCTCTCATGATTCTGGTGCTAAGTGAGCTCGCAGACATGCCTAAAAAGCTTGCCAGCTGTAGCCTGGAAGGAACTCCGTAAATCTCGCAAATACGTTCAACAGCTTCGCGCGCACCTGTTTTTATGTTGAAACTCGTCATGTCAGCTATTCCCAAGTGTTGACAAGTGACATTCGAAACAATAGGCTAGGTTTCGTGCTCAAACACGACAGCTTGCAGTCGCTTCTGTCACTTATTACTAAACGTTGTCACTAGCTGTCACTGGTGACACGTCAAACGAGAGATTTTGCCCCATGGAAACTACAAACGCAACATACACAGAGAACCGTTGGGTTCCACTGGCCGCCTTTTGTGAGCGTGTAGGTATCAAACTACGCACTGGTCGTTACTGGGTTCACACCGGGAAAATCAAAATTAAGCCTAAGGACAAACCAAAAGACCACGTCTTTGTCGATTGGAGCGCCTGGAACGAAAGCAAGTAATTAAAACCACTAATAAATTTCGTTTTTCATTTTGATTAGCAAATGGACACGCGACTATGTTTGATTACCAAACCTCTAAACATGCTCATTTCGATGCGGCTTGCCGAGCATTTGCACTTGCGAACAATCTTGAAGATGTAGCCAACGCTGCAGGGATGCGGCCGCAAGTTCTCCGCAATAAATTGAACCCCGATCAGCCACATCGCCTGACGTGCGATGAGCTTCTACTCATCACCGACTATACGGAAGATGCCCGCCTTCTTGATGGGCTGTTGGCACAGATTAACTGCCTTCCTTCCGTGCCTGTGAACAACGCGATCCCTGCCAACATGCAGTTATGCGCGTTGAGCGCCACTGCTAATGTCGGTGCGATTGCTGGGGAAGCCGTATCCACTGAGCGCATGACAGCCGCCCGTCGTACTCAAATTCTTGATCGCGCCCGCGATGCAATTCGTAGCCTTTCCGTTCTGGCTTATGTCGTAGAAAGTCGCCTGCAGTCTGCCCCTGTTCTGGCTGCTGCGGTCGATATTGTGACGACAAATGCCAGCGGTTTGATGTGAGGGATGACAATGAAAGCTTTTGTTACGTACCTGAAAAAAGAATCCCCGGCCATGCAGCTGGCCAGCGGGACTACTGGCTGGATCGAGTTGCCAAACGGCCAACGCTGGAACCCTGGTCACACCCATAAATTCAATGCGCAAGAGCCTGCCCGAATTCAGCGCGGTTCTTTGCTGCGCCGGTTATCTTCCGGTGCCGTTCGCCTGGCTGGGATGGTAGGGGGTCGATATGCCAATTAGTCAGAAGCAGAAAGAATGCGCCAAACGCAATCTGGATAATATCCGCCGCAAATATTTCAGCAGTAGCAGCGAAGCCGCTGACTGGTGGGATAAGTTAAATCCTGAATGGCGCGGCGTCGTTCTTCATGCGGCTGCGGTGGCCACCGGTTCGGATGTGTTCAAAGCGCACCTGAGCAAATGCAGCTGGCGGGAATTGTTCGAACGCCTGGACTACCGGGCAATGATCCAGATTCGCCAAGGGATTTCCCGCGCACGGCTGACCTTTGAAGGGTTTGGTAGTTTGTGCGATAGCGATTTTTCAAAGCGTAGCGCCAATCGGCAGGTGAAAAAGGTCTATCCGATCCACAGCAACAACGGCGTACAGATGATTATCGCGCCGCATATCGTCCAGAAGATGCAGCAGGGGAACCACTAATGACCATCATTTCCGTAGACGCTAAAACACTGGGACAGGAGCTGGCTGCGTGGGCTGTGCCCCACAATTACGCCATGCTCTTTATGGAAAAAAGCATTGTGAAAAATGGCCGTGTGGCCTTACATGCCTTTTTCTTTAACGACACGGAACACATGACAAATAAGCGGCACTGGCTCGCTATCAATGCCGCCTACTGGTGCTGCGTATACCGTGAGGCAGAAAGCAAATATCAGCAGGTCGAAGCCTTGGCTGGTATTCGGTCAATGTTTTATATCGCAGGCGCGTTAGGGTCGGGTGAAATTAAGGCACTGATCCAGGAATGGTGGCGCAAAACCTACGAGCTTCACCAGGTTCCAGCGCCCAGCTGTTCAGCCGTACCTGTTACCGCCACGTTCAACTAATTAACCCTCTGAATTTTTGGCCACCCTTCCAGTGGCCGGGGATTCTTTTGCCTTAAGGAAACCAAAATGCACATGACACGTACTGATTTACCCGCCACGAAGTCCAGTTCTGATCTGCTGGCCATGCTCACTAAAGCTACGCAGGAAGGCAAAGCCGCCGCTGCCGATCTGTGTTCGACTCGTCTGGATAAGCTGGCCACCCACGCAGCCAATGAAGGTTTAAGCGCGGCGGAAATCGTGGAGCTGATCCGCGAAGAGGCCATGGCCATTTGCAGCAAAGGCGGTGCGGCATGGCAATAAAAACTAAGCGCATAAAAGTATCTGAGGCGCAAATGGCTTTTATGCGTGGCCTGGCAGGTGAGAAAGGTATTTATGTTCCCCGATATCCATCCAGTAGAACGGGCGTTGCATTGGCTAAAAAAGGATTAGTTGAATTTCACTGGGGTGCTAATCGCTGGGGTTTAACTTATCAAGGGTTGCAGTTCCTCGGAATTATTGGCGAAGGTGGTGCAGCATGACCAAACCCGTTAAAACCCCTCTCAAATGGGTTGGCAGTAAAGTTCGCCTCATGCCGCAGTTGCGTCACCACCTCCCGAAAGGTAAGCGCCTGGTTGAGCCGTTCGCCGGTTCTTGCGCCGTCATGATGAACACGGACTATGACGAATATCTGATCGCTGACGTGAACCCGGATTTAGTCAACCTGTATAAGGTTATGGCTTTCGACACTGACGCGTTTCTTAGTGAGCTGGAGATCCTTTTTTCTGCCGGGGCGCAGGGTGATACAGAGAATCGTGCTGTTTATTACTACGCGGTTCGGGACGCTTTCAATATGTCTGGCCGGGTTTTTGGTGACGAAAGAGTGGAGGCTGCGGCGCGTTTCATGTTCCTGAACCGCCACTGCTTCAATGGCCTGTGTCGTTACAATCGCCGCGGTCAGTTCAACGTGCCGTTTGGTAAGTACAAACAGCCCTATTTCCCTGCTGAAGAAATCCGTGCGTTCGCTGAAAAGGCAAAGCGTGCAACGTTCATTGCCGCTCACTATGCCGAAACGCTGGATTTGGTACGTGATGGTGATGTGGTGTATTGCGATCCGCCGTACCTGACAGAATCGGGGAATTTCACCTCATACACGGAGGGCGGTTTTTCTCATATGGATCAGGGGCGGCTGGCGCGTAAGCTGCGTCGCCTGGCGCGAAAGGGTGTAAGCGTCGTTGCGTCCAACGCCGATGTGGAAACTGTGCATTATCTTTATGCCGGTTTTGAGGTTGTCCGCATTAATGCCCCTCGCAGTGTTGGTGCGGCAGCTGCAAGCCAGAAAGTTGCACCAGAGCTGATCCTCAAGTCTCCACTTGATTCTATTGCGAAGGCTTGCGCATGACGCTGGCTTTCGTTTTAACTGCTTGTCGTTATCACGCCGTAGAAAACTCTCGGCGTGATATGGCGGCTAAGTTTTACTTATTTGGCTGGCGGAGTATTTTTGGGAATATCAGTCATCTTGAAGGTTCCGTTAGTCATTGCTCTTTTTACTTCCGGGCTTGCCATTACAGCATCGTACCCTCTGAATGTAGCGGTATCATCTATCAGGTTGACCAGGCCAAGTTCACCCAGGAAGTTACGAATAGAGCTGTATTCGCCCAATCCGTGACCGGTAATCATCCGGTAAATAAATCCCTCGTGAAAGACAGCCACGGGATAGCTCATCATTCCGTCGTCTACATCAAACGTGTTAAGCCACTCCGTAATCTTTTCATCATATTCGGGGCGGGCACAGTCGCGGGTGTAGCGGTGTTTCATGTTGTTTTCCATATGGTTTGGGAGGGTAATGCCTAACCTAATGGAAAGTACATCTGCAATCAAACAATGGGCTTTTACCTGGAATGCTCCAAAGCAGGCTATCGAAAGCCCGTTACCCACATACGAAGAATTACACCGCCGTGATCGGGAAAATGCGGCTTTAGCTTGCGCACAGGATTTGCTGCAAAAGCAGTCGGTTATTGTTCGTATGTCGGTAAATGCGACGGTCTCCAAGCTGGAGAAAGAGCAGGGGGTAAAGCGTGCAAATGCCTATCTCGCTAAAACCTTCCTTGAACGCATCCTTCCGCGCGTCAACATTGTTTCGGAGCGCTACCACATCGGCAAAATGACTGCTGATACAGTCCGCCTGATGTATCGCTTTAACCACCTTCCTGATATGTCCAAAGAAGACATTGAGCTGCTGGCGCAGGATATTTCGACATTCATCACGATGGAACTCAGCAGTATCAACGATGAAATGCCGGAAGACGGTGAGCTGAAGGTGCTGCACGCGCTTTATCTGCGTGCTGCAAGAATCACTCAGGCATTCCGCCAGTCAGCCCCGGACTTTGAAAAGCTTATGCGCCGTTATTTTGACGAACCCCAGGCCGCTGCTGCTCTTTCCCGCATGATGTCCGATCAATGGTGGGCGCGGCGACTGCGCAGGCACGCAGCAGAGTGGCGCGAGCATCTGCACATTGCCCTGAATCACGTTTGCAAAAAAGTCAGCACTTACGCCAGTAAGCAGATGATCCGCGACTGGAAAGAGCAGAAGCGCCGCACGCGCGAGTTCCTTAAATCCATGGAACTGGAAGATGAAGACGGCAACCGAATCAGTCTGATTGATAAATACTGGGGCAGCGTGGCCAATCCGGCCATTCGCCGCACTGAAATGATGGTGCGCATTCGAGGTTTTGAAAACATATGTAACGAACTGGGTTATGTGGGTGAGTTTTACACCATCACTGCCCCATCTAAATATCATGCTACAACCATTCACGGCCACCGCAACCGCAAGTGGGATGGCAGCAGTCCCGCTGACACACAGAATTATCTCCGCACAGTCTGGGGGCGAATCCGGGCAAAGCTGCACCGCAATGATTTGCGGGTGTTTGGTATCAGGGTTGCAGAGCCACATCACGATGGCACGCCGCACTGGCACATGCTTTTGTTTATGCGCCCTGAGGAAGTTGAGCAGGTACGCGGTATTTTGCGCGATTACGCGATGGATGAAGACCACGCCGAACTGATCACCGCAAAAGCGAGAAAAGCGCGCTTCCATGCGGAAAGCATCGATCCTGAAAAAGGTTCGGCAACGGGCTATGTCGCTAAGTACATATCTAAAAACATCGACGGCTATGCTCTGGATGATGAGCTGGACGATGAAAGCGGCAAGCCGATGAAAGAGTCTGCTGCCGCCGCTGCTGCCTGGGCTTCCTGCTGGCGTATCCGTCAGTTTCAGTTTGTGGGTGGCGCTCCGGTCACCGTCTGGCGTGAGCTGCGCCGGATGGCCGATCACGATACGGCCATGGGTTTAAGTGTGGAGTTTGCAGCGGTGCATGATGCAGCAGATAACGGCGACTGGGCAAAGTACATCAATGAACAGGGAGGCCCGTTCGTCAGGAGAGACGAGTTAATCGCCCGCACATGGTACGAAACCGGCTCTGAGTTCAATGCTTACGGCGAAGAGGTCATACGGGTTAAGGGTGTTTTCTCTCCCGCCGTTGGAATGGATGTACCGATTTTAACCCGGCTCACAAAGTGGAAGATTGTACCGAAGTTAACCGCCGATCAGGCGGTTGCAGTTAGCGGCGCGAACGCGCCGCCTAGGAGTTCTGTCAATAACTGTACGGAGGGTGGAACCCGGAGGCGATTAAAGCTGGAACTGAATCAGCGTGGTTTTGCTGGAAGTGATGAGGAAGTGGATATCCTGCTGCGCGGCAGCGGGTTAATTTTTGGTGCGACAGCACTGATTTACCGACATGGAAGGTTGCAGGAGAAGCGCAGTAAGCCAGAAGAAGAGCTATGGCCGGGCTGGGGTTAGAAATTGTAAGTCGTTGGTTAATAAAATTTAACTTTACAGCATGCCTAAAATTATATTCACAAAAGATGCTTTAGAGTGTACTGTATGTTTATACAGTTGTTTGGGTCGGGAGGATGCTGTGCAGGACTTATTATTTGAAACTGTTGCGTTGCAGCGGATCATCTTATTTTCAAAGTTGGTTTCAAGTGGTGATTGCTCCGAGGATGAGAAAAATATAGCCATTGCGTGGATGGGGGAGTTAACGGCAGAACTGGAGCAAAGGATTTGTGGGCTTAAAAGTAAAAACCCCCATGATGGGGGTTGTTCAGATGGCGGGCGAAGCCTTCAGTAAATCGAGCGCCATTTGCCGCTGCGTAGGAGACAGGTTGTTGAGTATGGTCTGAACCATTACATCGCCTGTCTTGGCACTGGGGCTCAGGGTGTGGGAAAAGGTCAGATTCATAACAAAAGTATGCCCACACTCAACATCTGCACAGGCGCAGTAGATATCCGAGATTTTTCTGTGCTTCCGGTTTGTTTTACGGATCACTGCTTTTGAGCCACACTCCGGGCATTCAATTTTCAGGACTCTCATGTACCACTCTCCGGTAGTAAGATAATGCCTGGATTTTATCCTTTTTTGTCTCATGCCGCACCGTTTCCCGTTCCGTTAGCGAAATTAAGTCGCAGATTTAGCGGGATTTCCTTGTCGTTGTTGATCGCCTCCATAAACCGACGTTGCAGTGGGATAACTTCACTGCGTTTGTAAATCAGTTCGGCCTTTTCCGGGTCGCCCAGCCCTCCGGCGTTCTGCGCGATCTGCCCGGCCAGCCCTGCGGGGAAACGGTGGGCGTTGAGAATATCCTGGGCGCTGATGTTCTTCACGCTGGCAAACTCATCCTTAGCTGAAATATCCCCCATCTGGATGAACTGCACGCCCTCTTTATCACCGCCTGGAATGTTCACCAGGATGGTTGAGAAGTTCCCGATCCCTTTACTGTCACGCAGCTGGCGCTCAATCTCTTCTTCCACCTCATCGGTCATGCTCGGGTCACGGGTATAGAGAATGCCGCCCGTGTGTGCGCCGTTGTGGTAGTAGCGGCGGCGGAAGATAACCGCTTCGCTGTTGAGCAGTGCGGAGTGGATGCCGCCAATGTAGTCCGGCAGACCGTAAATGTGCTGCTGCGGATCGTACATCCGCATAAAAATAACGTCCTCCGGCTGATAAATCAGCGGTTCGCCCTGCTGGAGTACAGCAAATTCCCCTGTTTTGCGGCGGCGGGTGTACAGACCGGGCATCGGGGCGATGGATTCAACTTCGCCCCAGCCATTGCGGATTTTCACAAAGCCCACATCGCCAAACGTTATAAAATCAAACACGGCGGCTTCCATTTCGTCGCGGCTAAGCCCGCCGCCCTGATAGTCACTCATCACCAGATTCTTGCGGGCATGAATGATGCCGCCATGCTGGCCATTCAGGTTAATCAGCTGCGCCAGCGCCAGGCGGTCAATGGGAAGCGTGTAATGGTTCGCCTCGTTGTCGTACCACACATCGCTGTAGTCCGTGCCGGTAGTCAGAACCGGTTCCGGCTTGCCGAAGCGCAGAACGCTCATTTTTTTGGTGGGCTGCGGTGTGCTTTTGTCGCGTTGCCCGGCATATTTTTTCTTTCTGGTCATGCTGCTTTCTTAAGCCCCCATTTGGATTTTGGCTTGTTCTCATAGTTGAGCGGTTCGTTATGCAGGGCGTGAGTGATCGCCCAGAACGCTTCGGCGTGTCCGGTTTCCTGCGTGCGGTCTGCGACAAACGTCATGGCATTGCCGCTCTGCGTACTGGTGCGGCGAATGGCCATAAAACTGGCAGGGATCTCTTTCTGGTCTTTGTCCCACTCAATACGGCTGCTCTCCACCACGTCGCAGGCTTTGAGAACCAGCTGGTCTTTGGTGTTGCGGTCATAGCGAATCGGTTTGGCCACGCGCAGGGCGAAGTGCTGGATATTTTCAAACACCCCCTGGCCTATCCCGGTGACGTCCACGCCGATATAGGTGAAGTTGTACTGCTGGAAGAGCTTCTCGATCTGCTTTGCCTGCCAGCGGAAGTTCATACCTTTCCAGCTGAACACCCGCAGCACGCGGTATTTTTCCGGTGCCAGAATGGGTGGGGCAACGATAACGAAACACGACAGGTCGCCGCTGCGCGCAGGGTCGAATCCGCCCCAGACCGGGCGATCACCAAATGGCCGGGCGGCGTCCGGGTTGTGATCCTGCCAGGTATCCGTTTCCACGGCGCAGGCTTCCAGGTCGGAGAACCTGAAAACGCTGTCTTTGCTGTCAACGAATACGCACATATACAGCATGCTGAACGTGGTTTCGTTGTACCGGTTGCGCAGGCGGTCAATGCTGGCCAGGTTAAAACCGCCGTTGATCGCATCTTCCAGCGTGATGACGTAGCGCCACTGGCCATCGGGGCAGGAGCGGCCACCGTCGCGCAGTTCGTCGAACGTCGGGAACGATACATGGGCGCGTTTCTTGCTGCCCTGTTTCCACTCTTCGCCCGTCCAGAACGGGTACGCCTGGTGCGTTTTGGCAGATGGCGTGGAAAAGTAAGTGGTGCGCCATTTGTCGTGGGTGGCCATTGCGGAAGCGACTTCGTTCAGCTTCGCAAAGTTCGGTACCCAGAAATATTCATCGCAGTAGAGGTGGCCGCTGTAGGACTGTGCGGTGTTTTTATTGGTGGAGAGGAAGCGCAGCTCTGCGCCGTTGCTCAGGCGGATCGGGTTGCCCGTCAGGGTGATGCCAAAATACTGCTGCGCAATGTTGACGATATAGCTGCGGAACACCTCGGCCTGCGGGCGTGACGCTGACAGGAAGATTTGCGGATCGCCCGTCATAACGGCATTTTCAAACGCCTCATACGCAAAATACCAGGTCGCCCCGATCTGGCGGCTTTTCAGGATATTGCGGATTTGCTGGGCGATATTCAGGCGCAAATGCTTCTGATAGCCGAACAGGTTCTCTTCTGCAAACGCGTCGAAGTCTTCCTGCATCAGCCCCGAAATATCGTTCTTACGGTACTGGCGCTTTTTCCGTGGCTGGTCGTCGTCCTCATCGCTGCCGCCCTGGTCGCGGCGCTTGCCCTGGCTTTCTGCCAGCTTCTCTTTGTGCTTATTACTCTGGGCGCGCAGCTTCGTGGCGTGAGCAATCAGCATGTCCATTTCTTTGAGTTCGAGATCCGTCTTTTCGTTTCGCCCGGCAAGCAGCTGGTAGCGGCGCTCAATCGCTTCCTCGGTGCTTTCATGGCTCAGCAGGTCAGCCCATTGGTATTTCTCCGCCCAGTAGTAAATGATCCGCGCATTCGGCAGATTTAAATCAGCAGCAATTTCTTTTGGAGTGGCACGGCGCAGATAAAGTGCGCGGGCAACGCCTTTTAATTCTTCGGAGTATTTAGCCATAGATTTAATTATGCCGTGGCTGATTGTAAAAAACGGCGGCTTTAATTCGCAGGTGTTCGTTTATTACCGCTTATCCGAACTAACCAGAATTAATCTGGATGATGCCCGGTTATTTATTCGCAATAATCATCTCGCAATTACGGCGAGGCGAGGGAATATGTCCCATTTAAAAACTGACTGGCTGTGTATTGCCACCGAAGGGGATACGGTCGATGAGCGGCAGATTTATCGTGAGTGGATCATTGATATGGGGGAAACCTATAACGCTGAACACTACGGCGCAATGATTTGGCCGGAGCATTCACGGGACTGGGGAAATTGTGGCGAAGTTGCAGCGGCCATGTGGCAGGACGGAGAGGACGGACTTGCCCGGTTATACGCAAAGCTCACCCCCAATCTGAACCTGATTCATGCGAACCGCGAAGGCCAGATGGTTTATTTCTCCATTGAACCGGAAGAGAACTGGCGCGGCAGCGGCCGGACGTATCTCAAGGGGCTGGCGGTGACTGACCGCCCGGCAAGTGTTGGCACTACACGTCTGCGTTTTTCTGAAAAACGCAAGTTAACGAAACAGGGATATTACGCATGCGCAATGTCCTCTGATGGAAAAATTACGCAGGAAACGAAAATGAAAACTCCGTGGCAAAAGCTGTTCAATATTGAACCAAAGAAAAAGTTTGAAGAAGTGCCGGGCGACGAGCCGACCAGTGACGACAAATTACAGGCGCTGGCAGAGGCGCTTAATGGTATTGAAGAGCGCCTGGCAAAAGTAGAAGAGCAAATTGCAGCGGCGCAGGGCGATATTGAAACCATTGCGGAAGTGGTCGATACCGAAGAATTTGCCAGCCTGCGCGATAGCCTGCCAACCATTCTGGCAAATTTCAGCAAGCTGGATAAAAAAGTGACCACAATACCGCAGCGTCAGTTCGGCGATAAAAATAAAGGTAAAGGATTCAAGTTCCTTTAATCGCTTTTAAATAAACCTTTTCATTATTAATCGCGTCAACGCGGGGAATATCTATGTATTTAAATGAACGTGCGCGCCAGTTGATGAATGCGTTTTGCGCGGGCATGGCGAAGGATTACGGCGTTGCTGATACCGAACGTTATTTCGCCATGACCGACCCGAAAGAAACGGCATTGCGCCTGGCTCTGCTGGAATCTGTTGAGCTTCTCAACATGATTACCTGCCTGGACGTGGATCAGCTTTCCGGCCAGGTGATTAACGTGGGTGCATCCGGTCTGTATACCGGGCGTAGTGAGTCCGGGCGCTTTACCCGCCGTGTGGGTGTGGACGGTAATGACTATAAACTGGTTGAAACCGACTCCTGTGCGGCGCTGCGCTGGGATCTGCTTTCTGTCTGGGCTAACTCCGGCAAGACTGAAGACGAGTTCTTCCAGCTGGTACAGACCTTCTCCAACCAGGCCTTTGCGCTGGATATGCTGCGTATCGGCTTTAACGGTAAGAGCGTCGAAAAAACCACGAATTACGAAACTAACCCGAACGGTGAGGACGTAAACAAAGGCTGGCACGCCATCATGAAAGACTGGGATGGCGGCAAGCAAATCATTACTGATCCGGTCACGCTGGATGAGCAGGGTGATTACCGTTCCCTGGATGCGATGGCGTCTGACCTCATCAATACCAAAATCCCGCAGCAGTTCCGTACTGACCCGCGTCTGGTGGTGCTGGCTGGCGCTGACCTGGTGGCGGCTGAGCAGTTCCGCCTGTACCAGGGCGCGGACAAGCCAACGGAAAAAATCGCCGCGCAGATGCTGGGCAACACCATCGCCGGGCGTCCTGCAATGGTGCCACCGTTCATGCCGGGTAAACGTATGGTCGTGACCATGCTGCCAAACCTGCATATCTACACCCAGCGCAATACGCGCCAGCGTAAAGCTGAGTTCGTGGATGACCGCAAGCAGTACGAAAACAAGTATCTGCGCAACGAAGGTTACGCCGTCGAAGTGCCGGAGTTGTACGCCGCCATTGACGAAAACGCCGTGACCATCGGTGAGCTGGCCGAGCCTTCGGAGGGCTGATAAATGGCACTGTCACCTGCGCAACGTCACAACCAGAAGATTGCCGTACAAAAGCAGCTGGAGCGCCGTCAGGCCGTCGAAAGCCTCGACAGTCTGCATGTGCAAATCCAGGCGCTGAATCAGGATGTGGCCTGGCTTCGTACCCTGCCGACGATTTCCGACCGGGTTGCGTATAAGCGTGACGTGCTGCTGCCGAAGTGGATGCCGACGGTAACGGCGTATCTGGACAGCGGCAGCGTGTTTGCTCACCCGGTCTTTGCCTGGTGCGTGATCTGGCTGTTTGATGCTGGGGATCTGGATAAGGCGCTGGAGCTGGCAGATATCGCCATTGCGCAGCAGCAGCCGACGCCGGACAACATCCGCAGTACCTTCCCGGCATTCGTGGCCGATACGGTCATGGCCTGGGCGGAAAGCACGGCGGCAGCGGGGGAAAGTATCGAGCCGTATTTCTCCCGCACTTTTGAGAACGTCACCACGCGCTGGCGGCTGCACGAGGAAATCACGGCGAAGTGGTTCAAGTTCGCCGGGCTGCTGTTGCTGCGTGATGACAGTGGCCAGCCCCGCGCCACGGCAGTGGAGGATGCGGAAACGCTGGAAAAAGCCGCTGTGCTGCTGGCGACGGCGGAGAAACTTTATAAGCGGGTGGGCGTGGGGACGATGCGCAACCAGATTGCGGCGCGCCTGCGCAGCCTGGCAAAAGAACAATAACGACTACCGCAAGCCGGGCGGGCGCGGATGAGGGCAACGCACAACGTGCTTTGTGCCGTGGACTCCGGTCAGCCCGCCTTTTTCGGGGGAGCCATGTTTAGCGGGAATCCGATCAATTACAACGATGAGCCGTTGACCAATAACGGTTTCTGGCCGGATCTGAACCTGAAAGATTTTCAGGCGGCGCGCGCCATTCCGCCCGATATGGACGCGGGAACCGTTGGCCAGGCATTACTGGCGGCGGTAACAGAAGTGAATGCGGGGCTGGCCTCTGTGGAGGAAAAGCACCGGGCGGCAGGTCATGCGACTGCGGCCAGTGTGCCGGGGGTCAGCCTGGGCGGGATTAACGGGCTTTGTGCGCAGTACACCAAAGCGGTGTTTGCCCGCGCTAAGGCCGATTTGCTGGGAGAGTTCGCCACCATCGGGCGGCGTGACAGCCATCCGGGGCAGGAAAGCGAGGAAACCCGCGCCGGGTTATTGGCGGAATCCTCCGTCACCATCCGGCTGATTAAAGGGCTAAAACGGGTAACGGTGAGCAAGGTATGAGTGAAACGCAGCTGGAGTCACTGACCGCTTTTTTCCGGGCAAATGTGCCTGAGCGCGCCATGCAGGGCTTTACCAGCCTGATTGATGAAATGCGCATTATTCCGGCCGCAAAAGATTTGGGGCTGGGGCAGTACCGACAGGCGGTGATTCGTTACAGCGCGCAGCTGGCCTGGGAGCGTTTCCCGTACCGGCTTTGCCCCCCGCAGCTGCTGGTTTCGCTGATGGAAGCCTGGCTGGATGACTACGGCAGCACCGTGATGGATGAGCTGGGTATCACGGATGCCGAACCGGACTGGGATGTATCCCCGGAGGATGAGGAAACCGCTGTAGTGGTACTGACCATGCCGCTGATTGAAGAACTGGTGATCCGCCAGGATGAAAACGGCGCTATCCCGTGGCGCGGTGAACGCTGGTCGCTGGTTGACCCGGAAGTGCTGACGGCATTCAGTGCGACGGTATTCAGTACCGATCCCGCTGGCGCGCCTGTGGGTGACGCCTGATGTTTGCTGGCGGTGAGCTGAATAAAAAACAGCTGGCCGAACTGCGGCAGGCGCTGGCCAGCCTGGAGCTGCCGCCCAAAAAGCGTCAGCGGTTGCTGTGGCGCCTGGCGAAATACGGACTGATTGCCGCGGCTAAGCGCAACGTCCGTAACCAGCAGTCCCCGGATGGCCAGCCGTGGCCGGGCCGCAGGACGAAGCGCAGGGGGAAGATGCTGCGCAACATGCCGAAGCTGCTGCATATCCGTGAAATGCCGGAAATCGCCGCCGTCCGGGTGTACCTGCAGGGCGGCGGATACCGCAACGGTGAATCACCGGTTTCGGCCGGGGTGGTGGGATACGCGCAGCAGAACGGCATGACGATGCGCATTAACCGCAGCGGTAAGGCGAGGGGGAGTAACAGCGGCAAGATGGCCACGGTGTCGCAGGCCAAAAAACTGCGGTCACTGGGCTACCAGGTGAAGCGGGGCAAGCGGATGGTAAAGCCCACTTACAAGCAGCTGATGGAAACCATGAGTTACGACCAGGCCGGATTGCTGATCCGCAAGCTGCTCGGCAAAACGGTGAAAAACAGCTGGACGATTGATCTGCCCGCCCGTGCCTTCCTCGGCATGAGCGATGAAGAATTTAACAAGGCGCTGGCGCGCCAGCTGCAGGCCATCGGCTTTGGCTGGGACGTGAACGCGCAGGACATAAGGGGTAATTCATGACCTGGCCGTTAGTGGATGTGAACCAGGTAAATCAGTTGCTGGGCGAGGTGACGGAAGTCGAACGCACGGCGCTGTTTATCGGGAAAGGTACGACCAACACCGGGAAAACTATCGCGGTGAACGCGCAGACGGATTTTGATGCCGTGCTGGGTGAGGAAGATTCGCCGCTGAAAAGCGATCTGATCGCAGCCCAGGCCAACGCAGGGCAGAACTGGTGGGCGTTTGTTCACGCACTGCCGGAAGACGCGGCGGCTAAAGACTGGGTGGATGCCGTTATCGCAGCGCAGGTTTCCTGTTCGGTTGAAGGTGTCGTGCTCTGCGATGACGTCAGTGCAAAGGCAACGATCAACGATGCCGCCACGCTGCGTTCAAGCCTGATTGCGAAGTTTGGCCGCTGGGTGTGGTTCGCGCTAGCCGTCGAAGGCTTCCAGCCTGATGAAGACCAGGCGGAATATCTGGCGCGACTCTCGGCGCTGCAGGCAGGCATTGCCGAAAAGGCGGTGCAGCTGGTTCCCCGTATCTGGGGCAACGAGCCGGGTGTACTGGCAGGACGGTTGTGTAACCGTGCCGTCACTATTGCCGACAGCCCGGCGCGCGTCAAAACCGGGGCGCTGCTGAGTCTGGGCAGTGACGATCTGCCGAAGGATGGCACGGGCAAAACGATTGAGATTGCGACGCTGCAGGCGCTGGAATCGCAGCGTTTCAGCGTGGCGATGTGGTATCCCGATTACGACGGCATTTACTGGTCTGACGGGCGCACGCTGGACGTTGAGGGCGGTGATTACCAGTCGATTGAAACGGTACGTATCGCTGATAAAGCGGCGCGCAGGGTTCGTCTGCTGGCCATTGGCAAAATCGGGGATCGTTCGCTGAACAGCACGCCGGGCAGTATCGCCGCGCACCAGACGCTGTTTGCGCGCCCACTGCGGGAAATGTCGAAAGCCGCTGAGATTAACGGGGTGCTGTTCCCTGGCGAAACGAAGCCGCCGCAGGATGGCGATGTGCAGATCGTCTGGAAAACCAAAAAGCACGTCGAGATTTACATTGTGGTTCGCACGTATGAAGTGCCGCTGCAAATCACGATCAGCCTGATGCTTGACCAGAACACGGAGGCCAGCGCATGAGTAAACGTATTTCAGGTATGTCGTTTGACGTCTATGTGGACGGCGATCTGGTACACGTCGAGGCGTGTACCCTGGACATTACCGACAACACGACAGCGGCCACTACGCACGGCGTGCCGGACGGTTACGTTGATGGTGACGTGACGGCAGAAGGTGAGCTTGAGCTGGCAACAAAAGCCGTTGCGGTACTTAAAGCGCGTGCGCAGCAGAACGGATCATGGCGCGGTATCCCGCCGCTCGATCTCCTGTTCTACGCAAAAGCGGGCGATGAAGAAATCAAGGTTGAGGCGTTTGGCTGCAAGCTGAATCTCTCCAGCCTCCTGAACATCGACCCCAAAGGGGGCGCGGTATCCACACGCAAATTTAAGTTTGTAGTGACTGACCCGCGTTTTATCAACATCGACGGCATCCCGTATCTGGAAGCGGAAGCCACGGAAAACCTGATCGGTTAAGGCACACCATGCAGGAACATGAAAAAAGCCTCCTTTCATTGCTGTTAATCGGTGCCCTGATTGCCATCGGCAAGGTGCTGTCTGGCAATGACCCTATCACGCTGCGTCATTTTGCGGGGCGCGTGATCCTGGGCAGCTTTGTGTCTGTGATGGCCGGGGCTGCGCTGATTCAAATCCCGAACGCCAATCCCCTGGCCATTCAGGGGCTGGGGGCGGCGCTGGGTATTGCGGGTTATCAGGCAGTTGAATTGTGGTTGCGCCGTCGCGCAGCCGGGAAAAAGGAACGGAGCGAAGCACAATGACACTGAGCGAAAAGCAGCAGCTGTTCACCATCATGGTGGCCAATCTGGTGCTGTGGGCTGAAAGCCACGGCTACCGCCTGACGTATGGCGAGGCTTACCGCACGCCGGAACAGGCGGCACTGAACGCGAAGAAGGGCAGCGGTATTGCGAACAGCCTGCACACCCAGCGTCTGGCCGTGGATTTTAACCTGTTCATTAATGGCCGGTACCAGGACAAGAGCGAAGCGTATCTGCCGCTGGGTGAATACTGGGAGTCGCTGGGCGGCAGCTGGGGCGGGCGCTTCAAGTCCAACCCGGACGGCAACCATTTCAGCCTGGAACACAACGGGGTGCGCTGATGACAACTGGCCAGTGGTTGATTGTGGTTGCAGTGGCGTTCGTCTGGGGCTGGCTGACTGCTGACTGGCGGCGTGACAGCCTGGAGTTATCGATCACTACGGCAGCAACGGCAGCGGCAAACAAAACCCGCGCCACCACGCAGACCATTTCCAGCGAGTCAGCGCGCAGTCTGGAAAACAAACTGGAGGCGCTGGCCAATGCGCAGCCGCGTGAAATTCGCACCGAAATGGTTAAGCCGGTTTTTACTAACGTGTGCGTGTCTGATGAGTTTGTCAGCATGTTCAACGAAGCCGCAGCCAGAGCCGGGCGTGCCTTATCAGGAAAACCTCAAAACGAAGTGCCCGGAGGAACTGCCGCGCCTTGAGGGAGTCACCGGGGCATTTGTCGCCGGGGCATTACTTAATTATCAGAATTTATATTCCGTCTGCGCGGCGCGACATAACACGCTCGTGGATGAAATTAACCAGAGAGAAAAATTAAATGAGCGAAAAAATTAAATTAGCTATTGCAGGTGTTGAGCTGGTATTTGAACCAAACGTGATCGCCTATAACAAGTTCATTAATGATATGTCGATGGATAACAAAGTTGCCCCGGCGGTCAGTTATTTAAAACGTATCGTGGCAACGGAAAGTAAGGCGGTGCTGGAAGACTTTATTACCCGTCCGGGCGTGCCTCTGCAGCTGGTTGCGAAAGTGAATGAGATTTACGCGCCTGAACTGGAAATCGAAGTAAAAAACTAACGGCGCGAGTCCATGCGATTGAATCAAATGGACTCAGCCAGTACGTAATATTACGCCGCCATTACCTCCCCCACGGGGAAGATAATATTGATGATATCGCTGCTGCCGTCTGGCTGGATAACCGCTACTGGGAAAATATGAAAGTAGCGGTAGCCAATGGAATAGGAACCGCGTTTAAAGGCTCATAATGAAACAACTGGATTTTACATTAAGCCTTATCGACAAATTAACGCGCCCGTTAAAACAGGCGCAGACGTCGGTGACGGATTTTGCTGATAAATCAAAAGATGCGTTTAAACGTATTGGCGTGGGCGCGCTGGCCATGTGGGGCGTCGCGCAGACGGTGCGCGGCGCACTCTCACCGGCTATCGAAATGTTTGATGCGCTTAACGAGGCCTCCGCGCGGGGTATCGACAGCACATCCCTGAAAACCGTCCAGCGTGATGCGCTGCTGTTCAGCGCCACTTATGGGGCAAGCGCCGTCGAGTTCGTCAACTCCACAGCGCAGATTAACGGGGCGATTGACGGTCTGACGGCGACAGAGCTGCCGAAGATGACCAAAGTCGCCAATACCCTGGCCTTTGCGATGAAAGCCACCTCTCAGGATACCTCAGAGTTTATGGGGCAGATGTTCGCTAACTTTAAAAGCGACGCTGACCGCCTGGGCAAGGTGCAGTTTGCCGAGCAGCTGGCAGGGAAAATGACGGTTATGCGCCAGCGGTTCGGCGTGGAAATGGGCGCTATCAAAGACCTGATGGAAGGCGCGCGCGGCGTCGGGAATAACTTCAACATCGGGATCGACGAGCAGCTGGCCGTGCTGGGACAACTGAGCCGCAGTCTGGGATCGGAGGCCAGCGGTGCCTATGAGTCGTTTATGAACAGCGCGGTGGATGGCGCTAAAAAGCTGGGGCTGTCCTTTAAAGACGCGCAGGGGAATATGCTCTCGATGCCGGACATGCTCATCAAGTTACAGGGCAAATACGGAAAGAGTCTGGAGGGCAACCTTAAGGCACAAAAAGAGCTGGATGACGCGTTCGGTGACAGTTCGGCGGTGGTGAAACAGCTGTACGGCAACATTGATTCGCTGCAGCGCAACATCACTGAGCTGGGCGGTTCTGATGGCCTCAAACGTACCCAGGAAATGGCCGCGAAGATGGTCAAGCCGTGGGACAGATTTGTGGCCATCCTGAATGCCGCGCAGACCGTGATCGGGCTGACGCTGCTGCCCGTGCTGTATCCGCTACTGAATAAGCTGGCCGATATGGGTGCCACCTTTGTGAAGTGGATGCAGATGTTCCCGAACATCGCCCGTGTCGTCGGATATGTGACGCTGGCCATACTCAGCGTGGCCGCAGCCGGTGCGCTGGCAAATATCGTGATGGGTGTGTCGTTCTTTGTTATGACCGGACTCACGGGGATCTGGAAAGTATTCACAGCTGTAACAAAGATTAATACCGCCTGGTTATGGCTGAACACTAAAGCCAGTCTTGCCTGGGCAAGCGCAATGAAGTTTGCGCGGGGAGTGATTTTAGCCCTGCGTATGGCGGCGATATCCGCCGGGATCGGCATCAACCTGATGAGCTGGCCGGTACTGCTGATCATTGGTGCGATTGCCCTGCTGGTTGCCGGGTGCTGGTTGCTGGTTAAGAACTGGGAAACCATCAAAGCGGCGGTGATGAACACTGCGGCGTTTAAGGTGCTGGCCGAAGCGGTGGACTGGGTAGCCGGGGTGTTCCAGAGTGCCTGGCAGACAATCGCCGATGGCTGGAACAGTTTTGTGGCACTGCTTACCGGTTTTTCTCCGCTGGATTCACTGGCGGGAATGGCAAGCGGCATTGTGGGCTTATTCGACAATGTCTGGAATACCATCAAAGCCACGTTTTTAAATTCATGGAACTGGATTGTTGAGAAGTTAAATAAAATTCCGGGCGTGGATATTTCGCTTGCCGGAGGAAACAGCGATCAGCCATTAACGCAAAATACATTATCCACGGGCGGGAATTTAACGGGTGTTGATAAAGGTGGCATCAGCAAAACCATTAACAGCAACACTAAATCTGTTACCGACCAGAGTAAGCATTTTGGGACAGTTAATATTTATCCGACGCAATCAATTACGCCGGGGCAACTGGCTGAATGGGGTGAGTTGCAATGAGTGACCTTTTATATATTGATTTGCTGATTGAGGGTCGGGATTTTGTTCTTAATTCAGGTAATGAACCTGTTCTTTGCAATAACAAACAAAGTATCGGGCAGGATATCGTTCATTCAATTCTTGAAAGCGGTCTTGCCACTGAATTAATTGCAGAACGCAGTCCGACATTACGCGGGGATGTATTGACCCGGCTGGAATTACTTATAGAAGACGATGAACGTATTGAGCCGGGCACCGTAGTTATCACAGAAGAAAGCGCAACACGCCTGTGGATCACCGCTGGCACCTGGGATTTTGGTTCGGTATCGGTAAGGACAGAGTTATGACGGCAAAGCCGGATGTTGATTTTAACGAGGTGGTAAAGAAAAGCGGGATGCCTACCACGGCGGAGGAGCTGCGTGCGCAGTTCAACGCCATCGCGGCAGAAGAGGGGATTATTACCAACACCTCCCGTATGTCACCGTTCTGGCGGCTGGTCACTGCGATCGTGACCACGCCTGTACTGTGGCTGAAAGATGTCCTGGTAAACACGGTGCTGGCAAATATGTTTGTTGCCACGGCATCCGGTCAACTGCTGCGCCTGCTGGCATGGGCGGTAAACGTGACGGCAAAACCCGCCGTTGCTGCCCAGGGTGTCATTCGCTTTTACAAAACCGATGCCCGCGGCGTGGTGACGGTGAAGGCGGGAACGGTAATCCAGACCGAACGCATCAACGGGGTGGTTTACGAGCTGGCGACGACGACGGATTTCACTATTACCACTGATATGGCCAGCGCACTAATCCCGGTCGTTGCCTCGGCAACGGGTGGAGCCTGGAACCTCGCGCCAGGCTACTACCGTATTTTGCCCGTAGCCGTGGCGGGCATCAGTCGTGTGGTCAATGACGAAGACTGGCTGATCACGCCGGGCGCGGATGAAGAGAGCGATGACGATCTACGCGAGCGGTGCCGCAATCAGTTCAATCTGGTGGGCAATTACCACACTGACGCGGTGTATCGCTCAATGATTGCCAGCGTGGCCGGGTTGAGCATTGACCGCATTTATTTTGAACATGACGCGCCCCGTGGGCCAGGTACGGCAAATGCGTATCTGCTGCTGGATACCGGAGTCACATCGCAACCGTTTATTGACGCAGTGAATGACTACATCACCGGGCAGCGTCATCACGGGCATGGCGATGATATGCAGTGCTTTGCAATGCCGGAAACCCAGCATCAACTGGACGTGACCGTGTATGTGAAAAACCTGACCAATCTGGCGGTGGGGGACAGTACCGCGCTGAAATCCGGCGTCGAAAACCTGATCCGTAGTGCATTCCGGGAAAACAGCGATTTTGACGTAAAGCGTACCTGGCCATTTGATCGGTTCTCTTTTTCGAACCTCGGACAGGAGTTGCATGAAACGTATTCCGTGATTGATTCGCTGGCGTTTTCGCTGACCGATATTGTCAGCGATCTGAATGTGCCGCGTCTGTCCGGGCTGAATGTGGAGCTGGTCGATGCCTGATTTTCTGAAAAAGCTGAACTCAATGGCGCTGCCATTCTGGATGAATGACGGCGAACCGAAAAAGCTGCTTTCGTCTGCCCGGCGATTCTGGGCGCGGGTTTATGGCTGGATCACCTGGCCCGTAAACCAGTTTGATCCGCTCACCTGCAATGAGTCGTTACTGAACCTGCTGGCGTGGGACAGGGATATTACACGCTTTAAAAACGAACCGCTGGCCTTGTTCCGCAAACGTGTGGCGTATGCCTTTGTGAATGCCCGCGATGCCGGGTCGGTGGCCGGGTTTATCGCCATTTTTGAACGCCTGGGTATCGGATATGTGGAGCTGGTCGAGCGCCAGCCCGGTATCGACTGGGACATCATCACGGTGAGGGTTTCTGACAGCCAGCTGGCTGCGAACACGGAGCTGATGATCCAGATAATCCGGCAGTACGGTCGCACCTGTCGCCGTTATCAGTATGAAGTGCTGACAATTTTAAAACTTTTTATCAATGCCGGATGGGATGAGGGAGAGCTGATTTGCTACAGCGCCAGGGAACCCATTTACGGCACTGACAGGGAATACGGGGAATACGTGGCATTCCCTGCGGTATCACAAAACGAAAAGAACGCCGTCTTTGGCGCAAGAATATAGGTGCATATATGAGTCAGACTGTTATCACACAGGCGTTCGAAACGCTCAAAGCGCAGGAAGCAGCCAATGGCGGCATTGTCACGCTGGATGAGTTCGTTTTCGCTAATGTCCCGAACCTGAATATTACCGATCCGATTGACCGAACCGAAGGACTGCCGGAGGCGGCGAAAATCGTTCACCGCCAGGCTGTCAGCAAAACAGGCATGATTAACAGCAATGCCGTCGTGTATTCGGTGGTTCTGGGTGCAGATGTCGGTGACTTCGAATTTAACTGGGTAGGTCTTATCAACAAGGCCAGCGGTGTGGTAGCAATGATTGTTCACGCACCGTTACAGAAGAAAATAAAAACCGCTTCTGGCCAGCAGGGTAATGTGCTGACGCGTTCATTCCTGATGGAATACAGCGGCGCTTCACAGCAGACGCAAATCATCACGCCTGCCGATACCTGGCAGATTGATTTCACGGCGCGCCTGAACGGTGTGGATGAGCGTATCCGCCTTGAGAATCTTGATACCTATGGCCAGGCATCTTTCATAAATGACGGATTCCTGGTCTCCGGTACGAGCGGAAATTACCAGGTTAAAAAGGGTGCCGCGTATATCGCCGGGCTGCGCGCTGAGTTGCTGTTTGATCAGGCTCTGGCAACGACTGCCCGGCCTACCAAAATCTGGGTGGATGTGTGCTGGCGTGGCACGCTTACCAGCGCCTGGGCAGCAGCAACCAAAATTACCGTTGCTGATAATCTGGCGGATTACATTAGCGGCGACGAGCAGCATTATGTGTTCCCGATCGCCCAGATTCTGGCGGATGGTTCGGTGCTTGATGTGCGCCGTTCCACTCCCGTGACGCAGCTGGTGAAGCAGTCACGGGAAGCCCTGCGCCGTTCCTACGCCGAAGCGGGGTTTAATCTGGTTCCGGGCAGCTTTAAGGCGGGCGGCTCTGTTTATACCGTATCGGATGTGCTGCTTGACGAAATGACCGGAAAGGCCTGGTCATGGTGCGGCGCGTTACCGAAAGATGTCGCGCCCGATAGCGCCATTGAAACAACGGGTGGGGAATCGGTTAATACCTGGTTTGATTGCTCACCGAACATCAGCAACAAGCCTGATCCACATGCAGCTGTTGTGCAGGCGATGGTTGATGGCCTGCCCGTCAGGATTTGTGTTGTTGGCGATTCCATTACTAATGGTACGTCAGTGAATACACCTTTCCCGGTTCGCCTGGGTGAAATTCTGCGTGAATGGTACAACAACCCCAACATTGAAGTGATTAAACGGGGCTATTCCGGCCATGATACCGGCCAGGTACTGACTGAGCATCTGCCGGAAATTATTGCCGATAACGCCGATTTATATCTTGTTGCTCTGGGGGTGAATGATGCCAGGAATGACAGGGGCATTTCCGTTAATAAGTACGAACAACGACTGAGGACTATTTATAGCAGGCTGTCATTTGCGGCGGTGTCGTTCTGCTCCCTGACGGATGTCGTGGGGTTGAAGGCCAGTGATATTACTAACCCCTACGCCATCAATGCGTATCGCAGCAGAATGAAGCATATCGCGCAGACCTGCGGGGCGAGATACATCGACACCTATTCCATTATGCAGCGCTACATGTTTAATCGTGGTGATGCCCGTGGACGCTTGAGCAGGGACAGGCTGCACTGGAATCAGGCCGGTTATGACCTGATTGCAGAATGTATTTTTATGGGTGGGTTCGCCGGGGTAAATCTGGAGGTGGAACCGGATCAGTTTATTGATAACACCACGGCCGCATACCGGGGCGTGAATAATGTACTTAACACGCTGAATTGCCCTTATTCGGTTTTTGTGAAAACGCCGGAAGCCTCTGTCTCGAAATTGTTTGTTTTTAATTCATCCCGTAAGCCTTCCTATTTGTTGGCGCACTTTACCAGTCATTTAAGTGAGGATGGTGTTATTAACGGGCAGGTGACTGTAAAAAATTCCGTCGAGCCAACGGCCAGAACGTATAACCTTGATATTGCCAATGCGCCGGGAGTTACAACAAGCTACATCAGTGAATTGCCTGTATCGGTTTGCGATCTTGCGCCTGGACTTAACATCATTACATTTACCACGCCAGCGGATAAAGTTTGCCGGGTTGTTGGCTTTACCGTTAAGGAATACGCGGGCAGTTATAACAATGCCATGCGCGAAAAAGCAAAAATCGGCAATAAAATCTACGAAGGATTTATTGCGCAGGACGGTAATTACCGTAATGACAAGTTTATTAATGAGCTTCCTTTTGAAAGGATGGGCAGTAATCAGTCAAACGGCGTCGATGACACGGTTGATTATCCGGTGCCATACAGTTTCTGCACATTAGCGCCCCGTGCTTACGGAGAAACCCGGTTCAGAATCAGGGGGTGTTTCGGTGCGAACAGCAGGCTGCGTATCGGGTATCAGATCCAGAGTTCTGACGCAGACGGGGGATGGAGTGCAAATTATGTCCCTATGTTCACGATGGATTTCTGGGCAACCACAACGTACATGGTTCTGACTGCGTTCACGGGTTCACGCGTTACGGCAGGAAGTGTGGCTAATCCGCGTGGCGATCAGTGCATTGATATTATTACCAGTGAAGCGGGTACACAGTTTTATGTGAACGGGAATTTGCTGTGGTCTATGGCGGTGAAATTACCGGAATGCGATCTGTTTATTTCAAGCAGCCATAACTCGCTGGCTGAGGGTGTTGTTATTGAGTCTGTTGCTGAAATTGGATCCGGCGTTGCGCCTAATACATTTGTACCGGGCGAAAAATGGTTCAGTCATATGGATGGCAAAATGCATATTGTTGATAAATCCGGTCTGCATAAAACGAATCAGTATGCCTGATAGCTTTATCTGATAACGAATTAAAACATCTGGAGTAAATAAATATGGCAATGGATTTCTCACCGTTAGGTCATGCGGTGGCGGCAGTCGTTTTGCAATGTACTGTCGGGATTATATTTCACGAGTGGATTATGGGTGGTGCTCTGGGCGGGATGTGGTTTATTGCCCGTGAACAAACTCAGGCGGAATACCGCTGGATTGCTGCCTATGGTGCCGGGAAAAGGGTAAATATGCCATGGTGGGGTGGGTTTGATTATCGCGTGTGGAATATTGCCAGTCTGCTGGACTGTTTTATTCCCGTGCTGGCATGCGCCATCGTCATTCTGATCGCGCGCTGATAATGTCCGGTTGAGGGAAATGCCAATGTGGAAGCAGTGTACGGTAATGCCAGGGAAAATAGAGTCAGCGCAGATGTCGATTTCTGCCGCGCACCCGTGGGTATATGGGCTGGGGCAGCAGACAGCGAACGGCGTTTATCTCAGCCCGGTTAACGCTGTGGGCTGGCTGGCTGAAAAGCTGGTCAGCCTGACGGATAGTGCAGATGTGGTGATTTTCATGGTGGCCGGGCAGTCGCACGATGATTTTATGGCAAATCTCGATCCACTGACGTCAGTATTTCCCGCCCCGGCATTTACCCAGGTATCCCGGCTGGCGCGTTCGGCGGCGGAGCTGGCAGCGGTGAAGATGCAGATACCCGCGAAAGTGGTCAACGTTCTGCCGGATCCTGTACCGCTTTCGGTGCCGACGACGCGAGCCATGAGCAGCGCGGCGGCGGTGGCCAGCGCTGCTGCGCCGGGTTCGCTGAGCCTTTCCGGTCTGAAAGCCAGCCTGGCAAATTTCACCGCGCTGCGTGCCGGGTTGCTGTCCGGTATTGCGGATGCCGCAGGGGAGCTGGCGGGTAAAAGTGCCAGCGCCTGGGTGTTTACGGCAAGCGGCGTCGGTATGACCCTGGCGGAAGAGTTGCTAAAGAACATTCCGGCCGTGTCGTCGGTTTACACTGCCGCCATCATGCTGGTCGGTTCCGATCTCAGCCACATCAGGGAGATGATTCATGACAGCGATCACACTGGCGCTTAACGGCGAAGCCATCCGGCTTAAAAACATGCGCGTTACCCTTTCCCAGCAGTTCCCGGATAAAGACCAGTCGGGCGGCACATCCTCGACGGCCAAATCCGAAGAGGGGGCAAAGGGGAAAGAGCTGCGCGTGTCAGGTGAAATTCCGTTCAAAGATATCGACATTCTTGCGCGCCTGTTTCAGCTGGCCAATGCCACCGGATCGGGCGGGGCGCGTACCGTTTACCGGGTGGCGAATAACGTTGCCCGCGCAGTGAACCTGCGTGAGGCGTCCTTTTCCGGGACGATTGACGCGCCGCAGCAGGAAGGGCGTATGTCCTGGCTGGTGACGTTTACGCTGAAAGAATTTCTCAGTGTGGCGGAAAAGAAAGAAGCGGCCGCTACCTCCCGTGCAACCAGTAAGGCGCAGGGCGGTGGCGGCTCTGGCTCAGGGGCTGCGGGGGCGGCAGAGTCAGACGAAAAAATGACGTGGTTTGAGCGCAAGGTGCTGAAACCCGTAAACGATGCCCTGGAGTGATAAGTGAAACCAGTAAAACGCCTGTATTTATCCACTGATGAAACCCATATGGCTGATGTGAATCTGGTGCTGGAGCTGAACAGCTGCGGGCGGGGATTCATTACCGCCCAGACCGATCAGGACTACACCGGAAAAATGGTGCGCCTTGATGTGGGGTATTCCGGGGATCTGCTGCGCTGGTTTACCGGGTACGTTGAACGTTCCCAGCCAGCGGATAAGGGATTTGTGCGCCTGTTCGTGCGGGAGCTGGCGGGCGTTTTTGAACGTGCGTGGCCATGCTCCTTTCAGCACCCAACCCTGCGGGATGTCGCGGCCTGGCTGACTGAACACAGCGGTATCACCGTGACGGTGCCAGATGTCAGCTACAGCAGCGCGCCGATCCCACATTTCACCCATTCCGGCACGGGTTATCAGCTGCTGAGTAATTTGGGTAACGCGTTCGGTATTGCCGATTACGTCTGGTATCAGCTGCCGGACGGGTCGATGTATGCGGGTGGGGCTGAGGCGGCACTGTTCGCCGGGCGTCCGGTTGAAATTCCGCACGAGTTCAGCCAGGGCGCGGCGGGAGGTAATACGATGACGCTGCCGCTGATCCAGTCCCTGCGCCCCGGCGTGGAGGTGAACGGCGAGCGTCTTACGCGGGTAACGATGACGAATGACACTATGGCGATCACCTGGACGCCGCGCAACAGAGCAACGGGCAAGCCACTGCAAAAAACGCCGATGCAGCGACAGATTGAAAGCCATTATCCGGAGCTGGCCAGTGGCCTGCATGTGCCGAAGATGGCGCGGGTTGTCGCTGCCAGCGAACCGGTTTCCAGCGGAAATTTTGCTGATCCCTACCGCCCGCGTTATGCAGTGGATGTGCAGCTGCTTGATGCAGACGGTAACCCGGATGGCACAACACCGGTTTATTCTGCCGTACCGCTGCCGGTTCCTATGGCCGGGAATGATTCGGGCATGTTTCAGTTCCCGCCCGCAGGCACCCTGGTTGAGGTCGGATTCACGGGCGGGCGTCCGGATAAGCCGTTTGTGCGCCAGACCATGCCGGAAGGG
>Ga0160475_100048_pt1 | contig 163988 bp, 157 predicted proteins | sample HID1975M_E11MG_FD_108254 | JGI IMG/M metagenome (GOLD analysis project Ga0160475, IMG submission 108254) | Enriched soil microbial communities from UW Madison campus, WI, USA - HID1975M_E11 MG | ecosystem: Environmental > Terrestrial > Soil > Unclassified | place: USA: Madison, Wisconsin... | reverse complement strand
TTCTCGATGCGGTTCTTGATCAGTTCGCTGATTTCGGAGGGGTTGAGCGTGGTTGCCATCGTCAAGTCCTAGTGCCGGCGATCACGCCGGACGTTAAATGAATTCAGTTAGCGAGCGCGGTCTGCAGGCGCGACAGCTTGCCCTTGAGCGAGCCATCGATGACCACGTCGCCGGCGTCGATGACGGCACCGCCGATCAACGAAGCATCGACTGCGGTCGAGACGTCCACTTCACGGCCGAAGCGCTTGCGCAGCGCGGCCTTGATGGCGTCCAGTTCAGCGGCGGACAGTTCCGTGGCCGAGGTCACGGTGGCCTTGACCACGTGTTCGGCGTCGGCGCGCAGCTGGTCGTACATGCCGGCGATTTCCGGCAGCAGCGGCAGACGGTGCGCTTCGGCCAGGATGGCCAGGAAGCGACCGAAGGTCTCGCTGGACGATTCCGGCACCAGCAACGCGACGGCATCGCCGCGGTCCAGTTCCGGGTTCGACAGCAAGGCCGCCACGCGTGGGTCGGCGGCTACATGGGCGGAGAACGCAAGCGCGTCCGACCACGGCGCGAACGTGCCTTCGTCGCGCGCGGTCGCGAACGCGGCGCGGGCATACGGGCGTGCAAGCGTGAGGGCCTGGCTCATCGATCAGATCTCCGATGCCAGCTCGTCGAGCAGCGCCTTGTGGGCGTTGGCGTCGATTTCGCGCTTGAGCAGCTTTTCGGCACCGCTCACGGCCAGGGCGGACACCTGCTTGCGCAGATCTTCACGGGCACGGTTGGCGGCAGCCTCGATTTCAGCGTGGGCCAGGTCTTTCTGGCGGTTCGCTTCGGCGATGGCTTCATTCTTGGCGGCTTCAACGATCTGGTTGGCGCGCGCGTGGGCCTGGTCGATGATCTCGTTGGCCTTGCCGCGTGCATCCTTCAGTGCTTCGTTGACCTTTTCCTGCGCCTGGGCCAGATCCTTCTGGCTGCGGTCGGCAGCGGCGAGGCCTTCAGCGATCTTCTGCTGGCGCTCTTCGATGGCATTCATCAACGGCGGCCAGATCTTGGTCGCGATGATCCAGATCAGACCGGCGAACGCCAGTGCCTGGGCAACGAGGGTAAAACCGATTTCCATGGGGTTCGCTCAATCTGGGGTGATGGGGTGGTTGCGCCGCCCGAGGCGGCGCAGCCTTTCCTTCATCCGCGATCAGGCGCACGCGGCGCCTGATCGTTTCGCTTTCGCTGGATCAGCCTGCAACAGCCGGCAGACGGGCAACGAACTCGCCGATGGTCGGGTTGGCGAAGGCCAGCAGCAGGCCGACGGCGACCGAGATGATGAACGCGGCGTCGATCAGGCCGGCGGTGATGAACATGCGGACCTGCAGGACCGGAATCAGTTCCGGCTGGCGGGCAGCCGATTCCAGGAACTTACCGGACATGATGGCCAGACCGAGACCGGCGCCCAGCGCGGCCAGGCCGATCATGATGCCGACGGCGAGGACGGTGGAGCTCTGGACTTGGGCGAGGTTGGTCAGGACGGCGAGGTACATGGTTTTCTCCTGGAACTTTGAATAGCTAAGGGTTTAGAAACAAACGGATGAAGGGTGAAACGGAAACTCAGTGAGCGTCTTCCGACAGGCTCAGGTACACGATGGACAACATCATGAAGATGAAGGCCTGCAGCGGAATCACCAGCAGATGGAACAGCATCCAGCCCAGGCCGAATGCACCGCCTGCGATGGCGCCGGCGATACCCGCGCTGCCCAGCACCCAGATCAGCAGGAAGACGATTTCGCCGCCGAACATGTTGCCGAACAGTCGCATCGCCAGCGAGATCGGCTTGCTGAGCCACTCGACGATGTTGAGGATCAGGTTGAACGGCATCATCCACTTGCCGAACGGTGCGGTCAGGAATTCCTTGGTGAAGCCACCAATGCCCTTGGCACGCAACGCGAAGAACAGCATCAGGAAGAACACGCTGATCGACATGCCCAGGGTGGCATTGACGTCGGCGGTGGGGACCGGCTTCCAGTACGGCACGCCGAGGGCTTCCAGCGGCAGGGCGATGAAGTCGGCCGGGATCATCTTGATGAGGTTCATCAGGAGGATCCAGAAGAAGATCGTGATGGCGATCGGGGTCACCAGCTTGCTGGTGCCGTGGTAGGTGTCCTTGGCCTGGCGGTCAACGAACTCCAGGCAGATCTCCACGAACGCCTGCCACTTGCCCGGCACGCCGGCGGTGGCCTTGCGGGTTGCCATCCAGAAGCCGAACACCATCAACAGGCCCATCAGGACCGAAGTCACGATGGTGTCGACGTGGATCGCCCAGAAACCACCTTCCTGCATATGGAACGTCAGGTTGTGCAGGTGATGTTGGATGTAGGAGGTGGGTGTCAGCGCCTCGCCTGCCATGTGTCCGGAACCTTGAGTTAAATAAAGAGGATCAGCGCCTGGCCAGAGCCAGGACCTGGAACATCAACCCGACGGCGATACCGGCCAGCAGCGCCAATGCAGGCAGCTTGAAGACCAGGAACCCCACCATCAGGACACCGAAAACGAGTACCCACTTTGCCACTACGGCCAGGATCAGGCGGGTCATCGCCGATCCAGCCGCCTGCACCCCGCCACCCAGCGCCATGCGCGCCGCGACCCAGCCACCGGCCGACACCGCCACACCCGATGCCAGCGCCCCCAGGGCGTACATCGTCCCTGCCAGCAGCAGGAAGGCCAGAGCCAGGACAGCCACTGCAGCCAGCGGGTAAACCGCTGCGCGCAGCATCAGTCGCCGACCCGAATCAACGGAGTTCAGCACACGTATGTCCTGCAAGATCTTGAGTAGAAAGGCCGAGGTCGCAAGCAAGCGCCTCGTCGAGCCGCCAAATTATAGCAACGGGACAATTTGCGAGACAACCGCCCCCTGTTCATCCCGGATGGCCGCAAGTTGCTGCATCGCCACAGATTTTGCGTTCCACCGGCGGTCCAATCCCGGCCTGACTGGCTCTGCGCCTGTTGCGACGCACCAATTGAACTTTCGTCGCAGGGTCCGGTCTGATCCATCGACCTGCGCATTTCGATCCTCGTCGACGCCCTTGTGGCAGGTCTGGCACCCCAAAGTGGCCCCGAACTCTCTCCGGGGCCACTTTTTTTCCGGCCCTGACGCGACCGGAGGCGCCGGCGGGGGCCGAACGGCGGTCTCCTGAACGCGCTCCGGGGCGCGTTGCGGCCATCCATGTGACCGACGGCACGGCCCGGTGCATGAACGGTACACACTGCGTCCACCATACGTTCACGAATGGTGGACGCGACGCTGGGCAGAGTGATTCCACATCAATGAATCACTGCAAGGACACACACCGATGCGCCTGATGCTCCCCCTGCTCGCCCTGCCGCTGGCCATGGCGGCACTGACCCACGCCAATACCGCCAGCGCCGCTGAAGGTGACGATCGCTTCGCCCTGCGCCTGGGCGCGATGAACATCGATTCCGACAACACGATCCGCGGCAACACCACCGTCGCCGGCCAGGACGTGGGTTTCTCCGAGGACTTCAAGCTGGGTGGCAAGGAGTGGGAGCCGCGCATCGACGGCATGTTCCGCATCAGCAACCGCCAGCGCCTGCTCTTCAACTACTTCAAGTACGACAAGGACCGCCGCGAGACGCTGGGCCAGGACATCTCCTACGGCGGCGTGACGGTCCCGGCCGACAGCTTCGTCAAGGGCGAGCTGAAGTACCAGGTGGCCAGCCTGGTGTACGACTACTCCGTAGTGGACACCGACACCTTCGACCTCGGCCTGCAGCTGGGTGCCGAGTACGCCAAGGTGAGCACCAAGGCCTATGCCGACGTGGGTGACCTCTACCAGGGCCGCTTCCTCGACGAGAAGGCCGACGGTGTGGCCCCGGTCGTGGGCGCCCGCATGAGCTTCACCCCGTCGGAAAAGTGGCTGATCACGCTGCAGGGCCAGTACCTCAACACCAGCTGGGGCAACTTCGACGACTACAAGGGCGACCTCACCCGCGCCAACGCGATCGTCGATTACCGCCTGACCCAGAACTTCGGCGTGTTCGCCGGCTACGACTGGTTCAAGCTGGACGTGGACCAGAAGGGCAGCGACGGCACCATCGGCCTGAAGCAGGAATTCAAGGGCCCGGTGGCCGGTATCAGCGTCACCTTCTAAGCAACCGCAGCACCTCTCTCCGAGCGCGGCAACAGGGCAACCTGTTGTCGCGTTTTTTGTTTGTGCCAACTCAGCCCGAGCCCTTCGTGGCCGGCAGGTCTTTCGCAAAATAAAGGAGGAGGTGACGGCCGCAGGCCGGCGCCGGGGGACATTTGCAGAAAGGCCTGCCGGCCACGAAGGGGCCCATCCGGTCGCGACCAAAGCAGGCGAAGACACCGCCCCGCCCCGCGCCACGCAACAACAAAAAACCCCGGCGTTTGCCGGGGTTTTTGTTGAACAGGTGCCACGACCAACGGTCGTGAACTACCGCTTCTTGGGCATGTACAGATCGGTGATGGTGCCGTCGTAGATTTCCGCGGCCATCGCCACCGATTCGCTCAACGTCGGATGCGCGTGGATCGTGTGGCCGATATCCTCGGCCTCCGCGCCCATTTCGATCGCCAGCCCGATCTCGGCCAGCAGATCGCCGGCGTGCACGCCCACGATCGCGCCACCGATGATGCGGTGCGTCTCCTCGTCGAAGATCAGCTTGGTGAAGCCCTCGGTACGACCGATACCGATCGCACGGCCACTGGCCGCCCACGGGAACTTCGCCACGCCCACCTTCAGACCCTTGGCCTTCGCCTCGGTCTCGGTCACGCCCACCCAGGCGATTTCCGGGTTCGTGTAGGCCACCGACGGAATCACCCGCGCCACCCACTCCTTCTTCTCGCCCGAGGCCACTTCCGCAGCCAGCTTGCCTTCGTGCGTCGCCTTGTGGGCCAGCATCGGGTTACCCACGATATCGCCGATGGCGAAGATGTGCGGCACGTTGGTGCGCATCTGGCGGTCCACCGGAATGAAGCCACGCTCGGTCACCTGCACGCCGGCCTTCTCGGCACCGATCTTCTTGCCGTTCGGCGAGCGGCCCACGGCCACCAGCACGCGGTCGAACGTGCCCTGCGCCAGCGCAGGCGTCTCGCCCTCGGCGGCAGCCTCGAAGGTCACCGTGATGCCCTTGGCATCGGCGCTCACGCCCGACGCCTTGGTCTTCAGGTGGACCTCGACGCCCTGCTTCTTCAGACGGTCGGCCAGCGGCTTCACCAGGTCCTTGTCGGCGCCCGGCATCAGCTGGTCCATGAACTCCACCACCGTGACCTTGCTACCGAGGGCCGCATACACCGTCGCCATTTCCAGGCCGATGATGCCGCCGCCCACCACCAGCAGCGAACCCGGCACGTCGGCCAGCTCCAGTGCATCGGTGGAATCCATCACGCGCTTGTCGTCCCACGGGAAGTTCGGCAGCTTCACCGCCTGCGAACCGGCAGCGATGATGCACTGCTCGAAACGCAGCAGCTGGGTCTTGCCGTCGTCGCCGACGATCTCCAGCTCGTTGGCCGACACGAACGTGGCCAGGCCCTGCACCGTGCGCACCTTGCGCTGCTTGGCCATGCCGGCCAGGCCCTTGGTCAGCTGGGTGACCACCTTTTCCTTGTAGCCGCGCAGCTTGTCCAGGGTGATCGTGGGGGCGCCGAACTCGACGCCGAACTCACCGGCGTGGGCCACTTCATCGATCACCGCGGCAGCATGCAGCAGCGCCTTGGACGGAATGCAGCCCACGTTGAGGCAGACGCCGCCGAGGCTCGCGTAGCGCTCGATGAGCACCGTGTCCACGCCCAGGTCGGCCGAGCGGAACGCGGCGGTGTAGCCGCCCGGACCGGCGCCCAGCACCACCATTTTGCATTCGATGTCGGCCGGCTTGCCCGACGACAGCGCCGGCTGCGGCGCGGCCGGTTCGGCCGGGGCGCGGTGCGACGGCGTCACCGGCGGCTTGCTGGCCGGCGCGGCGTCGGCCTTGGGTGCCTCGGCCTTGGCCGGTGCAGCCGGTGCGGCGGCCTCGCCTTCAGCCTCCAGCAGCAGCACCACGTCGCCTTCGGACAGGTTGTCGCCGAGCTTGACCTTGATTTCCTTGACCACGCCGGCGGCCGACGAGGGCACTTCCAGCGTTGCCTTGTCCGACTCCAGCGTGACCAGACCCTGGTCCTTCTTCACCGTGTCGCCCACGGCAACCAGCAGTTCGATCACCGGCACACCGCTGTAATCGCCGATGTCGGGAACCTTGATTTCAATTGCGGCCATTGTTGTTCTCCTGGTACTCAGCCGGCGGTGCCGGCGAGCAGTTGCTGCAGTTCGTCGAGCGACTCGTCCAGATCTTTCCAGCGACGGTCGAGCTTCTTTTCCTTGGTGTCGCTGGCTTCGATCAGCAGCGCCACCTGTTTCATCATCAGCTTGCCGGTACCGCATTCCGGGCGCGGGCCGCTGAAACGCTGCCCGTCCACCTGGAAGGACAGCACCTCGCCCTCCAGCACCGCGGCCTTGCGGTCGGCCGGCACCGCCGCGTCCAGCGCGGCCTGCCAGCTGCGCACCAGGCGCTGCGCCAGCGCGGCCGGGATGCTGACCTGGTACTGGTCCGGCTCCTGGTCCACGCGCAGTTCAAGACCGCCCTGGCGGGCGCTGTTGTTCCAGGTGTAGACCCGCTTGTCGGCGCGGCTGTAACGCAGCGTCCATTCCTGTTCCTGGGTGCCCCGCAGCAAGGCCACGCCGGTTTCGACCCCGCTCTTGGGCAGGGTCACCAGCGACAACGCCGGCTGCGCCTTGCCTTCAAACAGGGTTTCCACGGCCTGGCCATAGTTGCCCACCGCCGGCGGCCAGCCGCGGCCGAGGCCGGAGCTGCAGTCCGCCGCGAGCGCCTGTGCTGCCGGCAACATGCCCAGCAGCAAAGCCCCGTAGAGCCGGGCGCTGCCCGGCTGCACACGGCCCCTGCCCGGCTGCAACGCCAGGCCTTGCCTCACAGCAGCACGCGCCGCATGTCGGCCAGCACCTGCGACAGGTACGTGGTGAAGCGGGCGGCCAGCGCACCGTCGATGACGCGATGGTCGTAGCTCAGCGACAGCGGCAGCATCAGCTTCGGGGCGAATTCCTTGCCGTTCCAGACCGGCTGGATCGACGACTTGGACACGCCCAGGATGGCCACTTCCGGTGCATTCACGATGGGGGTGAACGCGGTGCCGCCGATCCCGCCCAGCGAGCTGATCGAGAAGCAGCCGCCGCTCATGTCGGCCGGACCCAGCTTGCCGTCGCGCGCCTTCTTGGCCAGCTCACCCGATTCCTGCGCGATCTGCACCACGCCCTTCTTGTCCACGTCGCGGATCACCGGCACGACCAGGCCGCTCGGCGTATCGGCGGCGAAACCGATGTTGAAGTACTTCTTCAGGGTCAGGTTCTCGCCGCTGGCATCCAGCGAGGCGTTGAACTCGGGGAACTTCTTCAGCGCCGCGGCGCTGGCCTTGACCAGGAAGGCGAGCATGGTCAGCTTGATGCCGGCCTTCTCGTTTTCCTTGTTCAGGGCCACGCGCAGGGCTTCCAGTTCGGTGATGTCGGCCTGCTCGAACTGGGTGACGTGCGGAATCATGGCCCAGTTGCGGGCCAGGTTGGCGCCGGAGATCTTCTTGATCCGCGACAGCGGCTGGACCTCGACCTCACCGAACTTGCTGAAGTCCACCTTCGGCCACGGCAGCAGGTTCAGGCCACCACCGGCCGCCACGGCGCCACCGCCGGCAGCGACGCCACCGGTCAGCGCGGACTTGACGAACTTCTGCACGTCGCCCTTGGTGATGCGGCCACCCTTCTCGGTGCCGCTCAGCTGGTTCAGGTCCACGCCCAGTTCGCGGGCGAACACGCGCACCGCCGGGGAGGCATACGGCACCTTCTGCGGCAGCACGCTGTCGGCGTTGAACTGCACCGGCGGGCTGCTCGGCGCACCGGCCGACGGGGCCGCAGCGGACGGGGCCGGCTGGGTCGGCTTGGCGGCGGCCTGCTCGATCTCGCGGGCGGCCAGCTTGTCCGGCTGCGCCGGGGCGGCGACCGGCTCGACCTTGGTCGCGGTTTCGGCGGCTTCGGTCTTGGCGGCGGCAGCCGGGGCAGCGGCGGCGGCCGGCTTGGCCTCGCCTTCGGCCACTTCGATCAGCGCCACGACCTTGCCCTCGGACAGGTTGTCGCCGATCTTGACCTTGATCTCCTTGACCACGCCTGCCACCGAGGACGGCACTTCCATCGTGGCCTTGTCCGATTCCAGCGTGACCAGGCCCTGGTCCTTCTTGACGGTGTCACCAACGGCGACCAGCACCTCGATTACCGGGATATCGCTGTAGTCACCGATATCGGGGACAAGTGCTTCCTTGATTTCGGCCATGGGGATAACTCCGGCAATCTGGTGTAGGGAATCGCCTATTGTAGGGCAGGAGGCGGCAGCGCCAACCGGCTGGACGATTTTTTGCTGACCCTGTCCCGGGACAAGCTGTTGCAGCGGCCTGCCTTGGCGGGCTTGCGCTTGGTACAGCACGAAGCAGGATTTTCCAGTCGGTACCGTATTGTCCGGCCCGGGCCAGGCGCTCACCCCTGCAACGCGTCCGCCAGCGGCTGCCATGCCGTCTGCAACCGGGGCAGGGACCAGCCCGCATTGGCCGGGCTGGTGGACGGCAGCGACCAGACCGCCGGCGCGCCCCCGGTGGTCGGCAACGCCGGTGCGATGCGGGCCATGAAGAGCTGGTAGGCGGTGCCACCGTTGCAGGCGATGGCCCGCAGCCCGGGCAACCCGGCGATCAGTGCGGGCAGCGCATTGGGCACGTCGCTTCCGCGCACGATCGACGCATCCAGGCTGCCCCGTCGCTCGCACCGCCCGATGACATCCCACAGACCCACGCCTGCGGCATTCAAGGCAGCGATGCGTGCGGGGTAGGCAAGCGTTGCATCCACCTCGCACAACAGCTGCATCAACGGCCAGAACCGATTGCGCGGATGCGCGTAGTACTGCGCGGCCTGCAGCGACGCCACGCCGGGCATCGAGCCCAGCACCAGCACGCGGCACTGCGGCGATACCTGCGCGGGAAAGCCGATGCACGTGGTTGCTTCCATCACATCTCCAACAGGTGCATGAACATCATCGCCGGCCTCATTGCCCGCGAATGCAGGGATTTTCCGCTGTTCGCTGAACGGAACAAACTAAAATTTAACGCGCGTCGGATTCGATTCATGTTGCGGGGACTACGTTTGCCTCGCCCCGGAAGCAACGGGGTCAAGAACAAAAAAATACCTGAGGAGATTCCCCCATGCGCTCCATCCGCACCCTGACCCTGGCAACCCTGACCGCACTGGCCTTTGCACCGGCCGCATTCGCGCAGGACACCACCACCACCGACGACACCGCCTCGGGCAAGCATTTTGCCGTGGTCGGCGGCGTGTCGCTGCTGCAGCCCAAGAACGATCCCATCGACGGCGTGCGCAAGGTGGACGGTGGCCCGGCCCCGACGGTCAGCTTCAGCTACTACATCAACGACAACTGGGCCGTGGAACTGTGGGGCGCAGCCGACAAGTTCGACCACCGCGTGCGCGGCACCAACGGTGCGCGCCTGGGCACGGTTGAGCAGCAGCCGATCGCGCTGAGCGGCCAGTACCACTTCGGCCAGGCCGACAACGTGTTCCGTCCGTTCGTGGGCGTCGGTTACTACGAGTCCAACTTCAGCAATGAAGACCTGGCCAGCGACGTCGGTCACATCGGTCTGGAAACCGCCAAGGGCGCCATCGGCACCGTGGGCGTGGACATGAACATCAACAGCACCTGGTTCGCCCGTGCCGATGCCCGCTACATGCATTCGCGCCCGGAACTGACCGTCAACGGTGACAAGACCGGCGACAAGGCCAAGCTGGATCCGTGGACCGTGGGCTTCGGTATCGGTGCCCGCTTCTAAGCACCTGCAAGCCAACACGCAGTAACGCAACGGGCCCCTCGCGGGCCCGTTGTTGTTTCAGCCGTCCTTTCATTCCGCCTTGCCCCGCGCCCGGCAATACTGGCCCGGACGCGAAACGGGGAGCGCGCATGGGCGACACCGGAACCGGACAGGACCTGCTCGACGTGCTGGTGGTGGGGGGCGGCATCAACGGCGCCGGCATCGCCCGCGACGCGGCCGGGCGCGGCTGGTCGGTATGCCTGTGCGAACAGGACGACCTGGCCTCACACACCTCCAGTGCCAGTACCAAGCTGATCCACGGCGGCCTGCGCTACCTGCAGTACGGCGAATTCGGACTGGTCCGCAAGGCGCTGCGCGAGCGCAGCGTGTTGCATCGGCTGGCCCCGCACCTGGTGGTGCCTACCCGCTTCGTACTTCCGCATGCCGCGCACCTGCGGCCGGGCTGGATGCTGCACGCCGGCCTGTGGCTGTACGACCACCTGGGCCACGCCGGCTGCGCGTTCCCGCGCTCGCGGCGGCTGGACCTGCGCAGCGACCCGCGCGGTGCGGTGCTGCAACCGGGCTTCCGCACGGGCTTCACCTATTCCGATGCCCGCGTGGATGATGCGCGGCTGGTCCTGCTCAACGCACTGGATGCGCACGAACGCGGCGCGCGGATCCACGTGCGCACCCGCTGCGAACAGCTGATCCGCCACCGTGACCACTGGTGGGCGGTACTGCGCCACGCCGATGGTAGCGTGCAGCGCCTGCGGGCCCGCGCCGTGGTCAACGCCACCGGGCCGTGGGCCGGCAACCTGCTCGAGCGCGCCGGCCTGGATGCGCCGATCGGGCTGCGGCTGGTACAGGGCAGCCACATCGTGGTGCCCCGCCTGTATGCGCACGACAGCGCCTACCTGCTGCAGCAGCCGGACCAGCGCATCGTGTTCGTGCTGCCGTTCGAGCAGGACTTCACCCTGATCGGCACCACCGATGTGGACTACGACGGCGACCCGGCGCAGGTGCGGGCGGCCAGCAGCGAGGTGGCGTACCTGTGCGCGGCGGCCAGCCGCTGGTTGCGCACGCCGGTGCAGCCGGCCGACGTGGTCTGGCAGTACAGCGGGGTGCGGCCGCTGCTGGCCGACCACCACCATGACGCGGCGAAGGTCACCCGCGATTACCGCCTGCAGCTGGACGCCAGCCAGGCGCCGCTGCTGAGCGTTCTGGGCGGCAAGCTCACCACGTACCGCACGCTGGCCGAAGAAGCCATGGACCAGCTCGGCGCGGCCCTGGGCCGTAGCGAACCGGCGTGGACCGCCGATGGCGCGCCGTTGCCCGGCGGTGACCTCGGCGCGGCGCCGATGGTGCTGGCGAAATTGCAGGCGCAGTACCCGGGCCTGTCGGAAACGCTGCTGGCAACGCTGGCCCGCCGCTACGGCAGCCGCGCCAGCGCCGTGCTCGGCGACGCGACCCGCACGGTGCAACTGGGCACCGCGTTCGGCGCGGACCTGTATGCACGCGAAGTCGATTACCTGGTCGCGCACGAATGGGTGCGCACGCTCGATGACCTGCTGTGGCGCCGCACCAAGCTGGGCCTGCGCCTGGACGCGGCGCAACGCGACGAACTGGCGCAGTATCTGGCGCAGCGGGTGGCGGCGATGGCGTAGGCTGGGGCGCTGGCCGTGGCACGCCACCGGCCGGGCCACCCTTGATTCGTTGTACGGAGCAACGCATGGACAAGCAGTACGTGCTCGCGATCGACCAGGGCACCACCAGTTCGCGGGCGATCTTGTTCGACCGTGCCGGTCGCAGCGTCGGCAGTGCGCAGCGCGAATTCACCCAGCTGTTTCCCCAGCCCGGCTGGGTGGAACACGACCCGCGCGAGATCCTCACCAGCGTTTACACCACGCTGACCGAACTGCTCAACCGCGAGCAGGTGGACCCACGCAGCATCGCCGCGATCGGCATCACCAACCAGCGCGAAACCACGGTGGTGTGGGACAAGGCCACCGGCCAGCCGATCCACAATGCCATCGTGTGGCAGTCGCGGCAGAGCCATGCGATCTGCGAACGGGTCGCCGCCGAGGGCCATGAGGCGCTGGTGCGCGCGCGCACCGGGCTGCTGATCGACGCATATTTTTCGGCCACCAAGATCCGCTGGATCCTGGACCACGTGGACGGTGCCCAGACCCGCGCCGAGCGCGGCGAGCTGCTGTTCGGCACCATCGACAGCTGGCTGGTGTGGAACCTGAGCGGTGGCACCACCCACGTGACCGACTACAGCAATGCCGCGCGCACGCTGCTGTTCAACATCCATACCCTGGACTGGGACGACCAGCTGCTGCAGGTGTTCAACATTCCGCGCGCCATGCTGCCGCAGGTGCGCAGCTCCAGCGAGGTGTATGCCACCACCCAGGCGCAGTTCTTCTTCGACCAGCACATTCCCATCGCCGGTATCGCCGGCGACCAGCAGGCCGCGCTGTTCGGCCAGGCCTGCTTCGAGCCCGGCATGGCCAAGAACACCTACGGCACCGGCTGTTTCATGCTGATGAACACCGGCGACAAGGCGGTGGTGTCGCGCAACGGCCTGTTGACCACGCTGGCCTGGGGCATCGACGGCACGGTCGAATACGCGCTGGAAGGCTCGATCTTCGTCGCCGGTTCGGTGGTGCAGTGGCTGCGCGACGGGCTGCGCATGTTCGGCAAATCCAGCGACTGCCAGGCCTACGCCGAACGCGTGCCCGACACCGGCGGGGTGTACCTGGTGCCGGCCTTTGTGGGGCTGGGCGCGCCGTACTGGCGCAGCGACGTGCGCGGGGCGATGTTCGGCATTACCCGCGGCACCCGCAAGGAGCATTTCATCCGCGCCGCCGTGGAGTCGATGGCCTACCAGACCCGCGACGTGCTGGCGGCGATGCAGGCTGATGCCGGGATCGAACTGAAGGAGCTGCGCGCCGACGGCGGTGCGATCGGCAACGACTTCATGGCGCAGTTCCAGAGCGACATCCTGGGCGTGCCGGTGGTGCGCCCGCAGGTGGCCGAAACCACCGCCCTGGGCGCGGCCTACCTGGCCGGGCTCGCCACCGGGTTCTGGGGCAGTCGGGCCGAGATCGCCGCGCAGTGGGCGGTGGACCGGCGTTTCACCCCCCGGATGGCGGTGGACCAGCGCGAGGCGCTGTACGCCGGCTGGCAGCAGGCGGTACAGGCCACGATGGGGTTCCGGGCGGGGTGAGTTTTTGGGTCTTCGCCCGTCTGCGGGGCCAGCAGAACCGTGGGCCCTTTCCAGGCGCGGGTGTCGTTGGGTCGGGCGCTGGGCCCCCATGCCCTTTCCGGCGAATGTCCTCCGGCGTCGGCCTGCGGCCGCCCCCTCCCCCTTTGGTTCGGCTCCAAGGGCATGGGGGCCCAGCGCCCGACCCAACGACTACAGGAAAAAGCCTTGGCTTCCCGCCCATACCGCAAGCCGAGCCCCGTCGCGGCCGGGGGACATTTGCACCAGGGGCCTACCGGCCGCGACGGGGCCCACACGCTCGCGACAGACCCGGAAGAACCTTTTTTGGCGGGGTGTCCGACCATGGGTCGGACCCACCTCAGTCAAAACGCCGGCAGCACCGCGCCCTTGTACTTCTCAGCGATGAAGGCCTTCACTTCCGGGCTGGTCAACGCCTTGGCCAGCTGCTGCACGCGGGCGTCGTCCTTGTTGTCCGGGCGGGCCACCAGGAAGTTCACGTACGGCGAGTCCTTGCTTTCAATCGCCAGCGCGTCCTGGGTCGGGTTGAGCCCGGCATCCAGTGCGTAGTTGGTGTTGATCAGGGCCAGGTCGACCTGGTCGAGCACGCGCGGCAGCATGGCCGAATCCAGCTCGCGGAACTTCAGCTGCTTCGGGTTGGCGATGATGTCGCGCTGGGTGGCCAGTGCGTTGGTCGGGTCCTTCAGCGTGATCAGCCCGGCCTTGTGCAGCAGGATCAGCGCGCGGCTGTTGTTGCTGGGGTCGTTGGGGATCACCACGTCGGCGCCGGCCGGCACCTCGTCCAGCGACTTGAAGCGGCGCGAGTAGGCGCCGAACGGCTCGATGTGCACGCCGATGACCTTCACCAGGTCGGTCTTGCGGTCGCGGTTGTAGGCGTCCAGGTAGGGCTCGGTCTGGAAGTAGTTGACGTCCACCTGCTTCTGCACCAGCTGGTCGTTGGGCTGCACGTAGTCGTTGAACACGCGCACGTCCAGGTCCAGGCCTTCCTTCTGCAGGATCGGCTTGACCACCGCCAGGATCTCGGCGTGCGGCACGGCCGTGGCGGCCACCACCAGCTTCTTCGAATCGGGTTGGGATTTACCGCAGGCGGCCAGGGCCAGCGAGGCGGCGAGCAGCGGGAGCAGCAGGTACTTCTTCATGGGGGGTTATCCGGGCAGCGATAGCGCCCAACCTTACCGCACACCCCGGCCGTGCGGTATCGGTGGCATATGACCGGCGGGCATGAGCCCGGCGGTCACTCGTAATTGCTGAGGGCCAGCGCCAGCAGCGCCTTGGCCTGTTCGCGCAGCATCACCGGTTCGATGATCTCCGCGTCCGAGCCGTAGTGCAGCACGTCCATCAGCAGTTCGCGCGACACGCTGTAGGGCACCTTCAGCTCGTAGCGGCCGTCGGCCAGGAAACGCCCCTGCTGCTTGGAATGCCAATGCTCGTCGGCCACCCAGCGCGCGGCCTTGGCGCTGAAGACGATGGTGGCCCAGCCCTTGGGCGGGCCGGAGAAGATGCCGTAGCTGGCGCCCAGCTGCTCGTCCAGCTCGGTGTCATCCACGTCGCGGGCCACGGTGTCGACCACCCGGGCCTTGTAGATGCGGTCCACCGCGAAACTGCGCAGGCCTTCGCGGCCGTGGTCCCAGGCATCCAGGTACCAGTTGTCGCGGTAATGGGTCATGCGCTGCGGCGACACGGTGCGCTTGGTGGCCTCGTCGGTGGAGCGGGCGCGGTATTCGAACGCCAGCTGCTTGCGCTCCAGCACGGCCGAGGCGACGGCGCGGAAGCTGGCTTCGTCGAACTTGCGGCCGCGGTGCGGAATGACCCGGACCCGGTCAACCGGCCAGGTGGACACGCCGGCCTGGGCGGCCAGCAGGCCTTCAATGCGCTGCTGCAGCGGGGCCAGCACCGAGGACAGCACGCCGCCGCCGGTGCGCGCCAGCAGGTGCTGGGACGCCAGCAGCGCGTGCAGCTCTTCGGAACTGAGCCACAGGCCGGGCAGCTCGAAGCGGTCGCTTTCGTCGTCCTGGTAGCGGAAGCCGGCCTCGCCGTCACCCTCCACCGGCGCCATCAGCGCATCGCGCAGGAAGGCCAGGTCGCGGTAGACGGTGGCGCGGGAACACTCCAGTTTTTCCTGCAGGGTGGCCACCGTCACCGGGTAACGGGCGGACTTGAGCAGGCGATGCAGGGCGTTGATGCGTTCGTATCGGTCCATGACCCGATTATGTCCGAGTCGCCGTCGTTGTGGCGGCTTCGGCACCATCTTCGGCTATCGTGGAGCCCCGAAAACCCCGTTGCCGCCTGTCATGCGCCTGTTACCTGCCCTTGCCGTGTTGTCCCTGCTGCTGTCCGGTTGCGCTCCCGCGCCCGATCCGGCCGCCACCGCGCCGGCCCCGGCGGCAGGCAACATCCCGGCCGCGGTGGATCCGGTGCAGGCGGTGCTGGGTGCGAGCCAGCGCTTCGGCCAACTGCGCAGCTTCCACGCCAGCCTGCACATGCAGGGGCCGCGCACGGTCGAGGCGACGATGGACTTCGTTGCCCCCGACCGCTACCGGCTGATCACCGATGACGGCCCGCAGCTGATCATCGGCGACACCTTCTTCCTGCAGCGCGCCGGCGAGGTCCGTCAGGTGCCGGTGCCGCCGGGCCTGCTGGCGCAGTGGCGCAACCCGCTGCCGGCGGACGTGGCCCCGGCCCAGCTGCAGGTGGACGACCTGGGCAGCGATGCCATCGGCGGGCAAGCCGCCCACAAGTACCGGGTGCGCCATGCCACCGCCGCGCCGGACGGAATGCTGTACTGGATCAATGCACAGGGCCTGCCGGTGCAGATCGAGCGCCAGGGCCAGACCAAGGGCGAGACGTTCCGGATCACGCTGCGCTTCTCGCGGTTCGACGACCCGGCGCTGCGCATCGATCTTCCCTGAACAGGCCGTTCGACCGAACCCCGCCTAAAGCGGCGGCAGATGGCGGGAATTGCACGCTGGATGCATCAAGTATCATCCCCCGTTGCCCGTCCCCCACTGGTTGATCCGGAGAACCGTTGATGTCCCTGCGCGTCTCGTTGCTTGTTCCCCTGCTGTTGTGCGCCCCGGCGGCGTTCGCCCAGGACACCACCGATCCGGCTGCGATGACCTCGCCATGGAGCGGCAGCGGCGGTGAGCTGGGCTTCGCCTCGGCCCGGGGCAACAGCAACACCGAAAGTGCCAACGGCCGCCTGCGCCTGCGCTATACCGACGACGACTGGGTGCACAGCATGGACCTGTTCGGCCTGCGCTCGCGCTCGGAATACGTCGAAACCGCCGATGACGGCACGGTTACCAAGCGCCGCAACACCACCGCCAACCGCTACACCGGCAGCGCCGGCAGCGCATTGCAGCTGGGCGAGCACCGCCAGCTGACCGCCACCGTGCGTTACGAACGCGACGACTTCGCCACCTACGACCGCCAGAGCTCGTTCGGTCTGGGTTACGGCACCCGGCTGGTGGAAGGCGACCGCTTCTACATGGACGCGCAGATCGGCCCCGGTGTGCGCCGCACGCACAACACCGAAGACGATGAAACCCGCACCGGCCTGATCGGCCGTGGCCTGTTCGACGTGAAGTACTCGCTGACCCCCAACACCGACCTGGTCAACACGCTGCTGGTGGAGTCGGGCTCGTACAACACCTTCGGCCAGAACGATTTCGGCGTGTCGGTGAGCATGAACGAACACCTGGCGCTGAAGGCCGGCTGGCAGGCGCGTTACAACAGCGACGTGGCCGAAGACAAGCGCAAGACCGACACCCTGACCACCATGAACGTGGTCTACAAATTCAAATGATGATGTCCCCGATCGGCTCTACCGCCCGGTAGAGCCGACCGTTGGTCGGCTGCAGACACCCCGGCGCCGGCGCTCCCGACACCGCGGCTAAACGCCCAACAATTCCCCTGCCCCACCGGCCAGCAACCCGGCCGCCACCTGCCGGCCCAGCGCATCCGGGTCACGGCCCGGGCCGCGCGCCTCGGCACGCACCAGGCGGCCATCGGCCACGCCGCCGACCAGGCCCTGCAGGAACAGATCCTCGCCTTCCCACTGCGCGAACCCGGCCACCGGCACGTGGCAGCTGCCATGCAGCGCACGGTTCATGGCGCGCTCGGCTTCGACACAGGCACGCGTACGCGGATCGTCGAGCGCGGCGAACAACGCCATCACCCGTGCATCCTCGCCATTGCATTCCACCGTTACCGCGCCCTGCGCCGGGGCCGGCAACCACGTCGGTGCGTTCAAGCGCGCCACGATGCGCCCGCCCAGGCCCAGCCGCTCCAGCCCGGCCACCGCCAGCACGATCGCGTCGTAGCCGCCGTTGTCCAGCTTGGCCAGGCGCGTGTTGACGTTGCCCCGCAGGTCCAGCAGTTCCAGGTCCGGGCGCAGCGCGCGCAGCTGGGCCTGGCGGCGCAGCGACGAGGTGCCCACGCGTGCGCCGATCGGCAACGCGTCCACCGAGGCATACAGATTGGAGATGAAGCCGTCGGCGGGATCGTGGCGGGTCAGCATGGCCGGCAGCGCGAACGGGGCGTCCAGTTCCATCGGCACGTCCTTGAGCGAGTGCACCGCGCAATCGGCGTCGCCGCGCAGCATCGCCAGCTCCAGTTCCTTCAGGAACAGGCCCTTGCCGCCGATGGCGGCCAGCGAACGGTCGAGCACTTCATCGCCCCGGGTGCTCATCGGCACCAGCACCACGTCCAGCCCGGGGTGCACCTGGCGCAGGCGGTCGGCGACGTGTTCGCTCTGCCACAGGGCAAGCGGGCTCTTTCGGGTGGCGATGCGCAGGGTTGTCATGCCGCCATTATCCGCGCAGCAGGGCGTATCGGCCAACGGCGGCATGCTTCGCCGCGCGGACACGCGGCGTATCGATACCTACAGGAGGTCCTGCTTGATGCTGGCCACGCAGCGCCGGCTGACCTCCAGCGGGGCTTTGCCATGGCGCAGCACGGCCTGGACCTGGCCTGCGCCATTTCGTCGCAGCTCGAGCAGCTCGTGGCGGGCCACCAGGCAGTTGCGGTGGATGCGCACGAACCGGCCGACGAATTCCTCTTCCAGCGACTTCAGCGATTCCTCGATGAGGTCTTCGCCGCGCGCGTGGTGCACCACCACGTATTTCTCTTCGGCCTGCAGGTAGTGGATGTCCTCGATCGGAATCAGCCGCAGGCTGCCGCGCAGGCGCGCGCACAACAGGGTGCGGGCCTGCTGGCTGGGCGTGCCGGGGTGTCCGCTGCGCCCGGCCAGGAAGGTGCGCGCACGTTCCAGCGCAGCGGCCAGCCGCTCGGGGCGCACCGGCTTCATCAGGTAGTCGATGGCGGCGGCCTCGAAGGCCGACAGCGCGTGGGCGTCGTAGGCGGTGCAGAACACCACCGCCGGGCGCGGGTCGAAGGTGGCCAGGTGACGGGCCGCTTCCAGGCCGTCCAGGCCGGGCATGGCGATGTCCAGCAGCACCAGGTCCGGCTGCAGCGCGGCGCAGGCATGCAGTGCCTGCTCGCCGTTCTCGGCCTCGGCCACCACCTCCACCCCGGGCTGTTCGGCCAGCAGGCTGCGCAGGCGCTCGCGGGCCAGCGGCTCGTCGTCGGCAATGACCACCTTCAAGGCTGTTTCCTCACGGCACCGGGACGGTGATGTCGCACGCATAGTAGCCGTCGCTCCATGCTCCCGTCATCCGGGCCGCGGGGCCGAAGCGCCATGCCAGCCGGTGGGCGATGCTGCGCTGCGCGTGGCCCGCGCCCTGGGTCAGCGGCAGCGCGCGGACCTGCGGGTCCGGCGCGGGGTTGTGCACCCGGATATGCAACTGGCCGTCCACGCACGACAGCGCGATGACAATGGTGCCGCCCCCCGGCAGCCGCGAGATGCCATGCAGCACGGCGTTTTCCACCAGCGGCTGCAGCACCAGCGGCGGCATCGGCAACGACCAGGGCAAGGGTTCGTCGCGCTGCCACTGCACCTGCAGGCGTTCGCCCAGGCGCAGCGATTCGATCGACAGGTAACGCTCGGCCAGTTCGCACTCGGCCTGCAGGGTGGAGTCGCCCTCGCCCGCGCCAAGCGCCGCGCGGAACAGGTCGGACAGGTCCAGCACGGCGCGCTCGGCCACCACCGGGTCGCGGCGCACCAGGCTGGCGATCAGGTTCATGCTGTTGAACAGGAAGTGCGGGCGGATCCGCGCCTGCAGCGCGTCGGCCTGGGCACGCGCGTTGGCCACCACCTGCGCGGCCCAGCGGTCGCTGACATAGAAGTAGCGCAGCGCCAGCGCCACGATCAGGGCGGTCATGGTGGCGCTGCCCAGGGTGAAGCGCCAGAACCCGATGTGCCGCGCGAAGCCCCCGGCATCGAGCACGCCGTACAGGCCGTGCACGATGCCGGCGCAGACGGCGGCAATCAGCACGGTCATCGCCACCGCCAACGCCGTGCCGGCCGCTTCAGGCAACCGCGACAACGCGGTGCGCGCCGCGCACAGGCACACCGTCACCGCCAGCGACAACCACAGCGCAAAGCCGCTGGCCGACAGGAAATCCGACACGCTCCAATGGCGGCTGCCATCGGGCGCCAACGCCACCACCACCACCACCAGCTCGGCCAGGCCGAGCATCGCCGCCAGCCGCGGCAACCGGCACAGCTCGGGCAACCACGGCTGCTGGCGCGGGTCGTTCATGGCTCAGGCGGCCCGGAACCGTGCGTCCAGCCAGTCGCCCAGCGCCTCCAGTTCCTCGGCGCAGACCTGGTGGGCCATCGGGTAGGAGTGCCACTCCAGCGGGAAACCGAGGTCCTTCAGGGTCTGCGCGGTGTGCGCGGCGATTGCCTGCGGAATCACCGGGTCCTGCACGCCGTGGGCCATGAACACCGGCGGCCGGATGCCGTCAGGGGCACGCTGGGCGGCAGCGGTCTCCGGGTCGGGCAGGTAGGTGGACAGCGCGATCAGGCCACCGATCGGCCGGCTGCGACGCAGCACCGCGCTCAGGATCACCGCCCCGCCCTGCGAGAACCCGGCCAGCAGGATGCGCTCGGCCGGAATGCCGGCGGCCACCTGCTGGTCGATCAGGGTATCCAGCGCCTGCACCGACGCCGCCACGCCGGCGGCGTCGGCACGCGAGCGGAAGTCCATGCTGACGATGTCGTACCAGGCGCGCATCGGCACGCCGTTGTTGATCGTGATCGGCTGTACCGGCGCATGCGGGAACACGAAGCGGATGGCCGGCCAGTGCGGGCGCAGCAGCTCGGGCACGATGGGGGCGAAGTCGTTGCCGTCGGCGCCCAGGCCGTGCAGCCACAGCACCGCCCATTGCGGGTCGGTACCGGTTTCGTTGATGACGCTGTCCAGCATGGTGCGGCTCCACTACGGTCGAACCGCATTATGCCGCGCCGTTCAGCCCAGCGCCTTGGCCTCGGCCGCGGCCTTGCGCAGCTCCGCCGCGCGCACCAGCACCTTGGGCGGTGCGGTTTCCTCGGGAATCTCCATCAGCCGCAACCGATGCATGAGCGTGCCGGCACTGCGCGAGGAGGTCAGCGCCACCACCGGAATGGCCAGCACCATGCCCACCACCACCGGGGCCATCCACGCCGCCAGCGACGGCGACACGGCATAGGCCAGGATGCCCATGAACAGCCCGAACACACTCAGCCCGCCATAGCCGCGGATGAGGGCGGGCCAGGAGATGCCGCCGTCGTCGCGCTGCTGCGCATCCCAACCCGAATCCTTGCCGGCCAGCACCTCGGCCACGCCGCGCGACTGCACGTACATCACCACCGGTGCCATCAGCGCGGCCAGCAAAGTTTCCAGCAGCATCGACAGCAGTGCGCGGATGCCGCCGCCACAGCCACGGCGCTCCACCCGGTCCAGCAGCATGGCCACGTAGCCCAGCACCTTGGGGGTGAGCAGCACCACCATGGTGATGGCGAACATGCGGATCACCTTCTCTTCGTCCTGGTGGCGCCAGTACAGGCTCGGCGACAGGTGCAGCACTTCGTTGAAATCGATGCCGCCCTGGAACAGCGGGATGGCGATGCCGACCAGCATCAACATGCCCCACATCGGCGCGGTGAAGTAGTGGCCGATGCCGATCATCATGTGCATGCGGCTGACCCAGTGCAGGCCCTTGGAGCCCACCACCTTGGCGTGCTGCAGGTTGCCCTGGCACCAGCGCCGGTCACGGACCAGCATGTCGGTGAGGGTGGGCGGGCCTTCTTCATAGCTGCCCTTGAGGTAGGGCACCATGTGCGTGGCCCAGCCGCCACGACGCATCAGTGCCGCTTCGACGAAATCATGGCTGAGCACGTGGCCGCCGAACGGCTCGCGCCCCGGCAGCGCGGGCAGCCCGGCGTTCTCGGCGAAGGCCTGGGTGCGGATGATGGCGTTGTGGCCCCAGTAGTTGCTTTCCGCGCCATGCCACCAGGCCACGCCACGGCCGATCACCGGGCCGTACACGCGCCCGCCGAACTGCTGCATGCGCGCGAACAGCGTGCGTCCGCCGATCACCGCCGGCAGGGTCTGGATCAGGCCGACGTCGGGGTTGTGCTCCATGCCCGCCACCAGGCGCACGATGGTGTCGCCGGTCATCAGGCTGTCGGCGTCCAGGATCAGCATCTGCGGGTAGCCACCGCCGAAGCGGCGCACCCAGTCGGCGATGTTGCCGGCCTTGCGGCCGCTGTTGTCGCCGCGGCGCCGGTAGAACAGGCGGTCGTGTCCGCCCACGGCATCGCACAATGCCGCGAACGCCTGCTCCTCGGCCACGCCGATGTCCTCGCGGCGGGTGTCGCTGAGCACGAAGAAATCGAACTGCGCCAGCTGCCCCGTGTCGGCCACCGATTCGTAGATGGCCTGCAGGCCGGCCAACAGCCGGCGCGGGTCTTCGTTGTAGGTGGGCATCAGCAGCGCGGTGCGGGTGTGGACGACCGGCAACGGCTGGTCCGGGTCGATGCCGAGCTTGTAGCCCCGGTCGAACACGGCGGTGAGGAAGCCGGCCACGGCGCCGGAGAACGACAGCGCGATCCACGCGAACAGGGCCACGAACAGCACCAGCAGGCAGGCCTCGAGCACGCTGATGCCATTCATGGCCAGCACCTTCCACATCATCACGGTCGCGGCGAGGGTCATCGCCCCCGTGCCACCCAGGATATAGAAGCGTCGCAACGCCATCAGCCGTGGCGCAGTACGTTGCCGCGGCACCTGCAGCCGCCCTTCCTTGAAGGACTGCTCGGGCATCGACATCGGGGCTTCGGCCGGCAGGATCGCCTGCCCGGCATCGGCCACGTGCATGACGGACTGCACACTCATCGGTGGCGCCCCTGCGTGGGTGATGACAGGCCGGGCGTGCCCGGTGCGGAGAGGGTCATCCAGATCCCGACACGCCCAGCGGCGTGCTTGCGTCCTGCCTGCGCGGGGCCGTGGCCGGCACGCAGCTGTTGTCTGTCACTACCGGAACCCACGAACTCTCCACCGTACCGAGACGAAAAATGCGGCTCAGCATAGGGGGGCAAATGTAAGCCGGGCGCGAAAGTTCCTTTCGTGATTCCTCCCCATTCAGCCTGGCCGGGCCAAGGCATCCGCAGGCCCGGTGCGACAGAACGCCGCAGGCCTTATGGCACAGGGCTCTCCCCATTCATTTTGTAAACGGTTATCATTACGTTAACCAGGCAGGCATGCGTTACCGCACTACCCACCCAGACGCGTCGGCCCCCCGCCGTGCGCAGTCCCTCCGGTCGGGTTGCCTGCTTCGTCGTGCTGTCTTCGCGAGTCGCTTCCCGGTCGGGTACTCCTTACCCCTCCATGGAAGACCCTCATGTCTGCTCCCCGCCCCTCCCCCCTGCACCGTCGTCCTGCGCGCCTGGTCCGTGCGCCGCTGGCGATGGCCGTGTGCCTGCTGCTGGCCACCCCGGCCGTTGCGCTGGCCGATGCCGCCGGCGAGCCCGCCGCCAAGAACCTCGACACCGTGGTGGTCACCGCCTCGGGCAACCAGCAATGGATCAAGGATGCCCCGGCCAGCATCAGCGTGATCTCGCGCGAGGATATCGAGCGCCAGCCCGTGCATGACCTGGGCACCCTGCTCAGCCGCATTCCCGGCGTCACCGGCGGACTCAGCGCCGCCGGCGAACAGTCCAAGATCAAGCTGCGCGGCATGCCGTCCAACTACACGCTGATCCTGGTGGACGGCAAGCGCGTGGGCAGCTCGGCCTCGACCAACTACCGCCCCGACCTGGGCCGCCAGGACCTCAACTGGATCTCGCCGGACCAGATCGAGCGCATCGAAGTGGTGCGTGGCCCGATGTCCTCGCTGTACGGCTCGGATGCGATGGGCGGGGTGATCAACATCATCACCCGCCGCATCGGCGACACCTGGGGCGGCAGCGCCACCCACAGCTACACCTCGCCGCAGGACAGCAAGCGCGGGGATACCCAGCAGATCGGCACCAACTTCTCCGGCCCGCTCACCGAAAACATCGGCATGCGCGTCGGCGCCAGCTACACCAACCGCGACTCGGACCGCAGCAATGGCGGCATGTACGGGAATGCCTATGGCGGCGAGAAGGACCGCAACTTCGATGCCCTGCTGGACTGGAAACTAAGCGACGCGCAGAGCCTGCAGTTCGACGCCGGCTACGGCGTGCAGCAGGCCTTTGCCAGCACCTCGCTGGAAGACGAAGGCGACGGCGCCTGGGGCGCCAGCGAACTCAAGCGCACCAGCCTGTCGCTGAGCCACACCGGCAACTGGTCCTTCGGCACCTCCAAGGTCACCGGCTACTGGACCGAATTCAAGAACGACATCGGCCCGACCGGCCGCTCCGAAGCCAAGGACATGATCCTGGAAGGCAGCCTGAGCACGCCGTTCACCCTGTGGGTGGACCACCAGCTGAGCGTGGGTGGCCAGTGGAAGCGCCAGGAGCTGACCAACACCGACACCATCGGCCAGGCCCCGGTGGACTACGCCGGCAACCCGGTGAATGGCGCATCGCTGGAAGTGGATACCTGGGCGGTGTTCGTCGAGGACGAGCTGAAACTGCACGAAACGCTGGCCCTGACCCTCGGCGCGCGGCTGGACCACCACGAGCAGTTCGGCAGCCACGTCAGCCCGCGTGCGTACCTGGTCTACCACCCGGCCGAAAGCTGGACGCTGCGTGGTGGCATTTCCAAGGGCTTCCGCGCGCCCAGCCTGACCGAGAACGCGGCGTCGGCGGCGACCCAGTCCGGCGGCCGCGGCTGCGGTTCGCTGCGCCCGCTGGGCTATGTCACCGGCGGCTGCTACATGGCCGGCAACCCGAACCTGGATCCGGAAACCAGCACCAACCGCGAGATCGGGTTTAATTTCGACAACGGCACCGTGGACACCGGGCTGACCTACTTCCATACCGACTTCAAGAACAAGATCGAGTACGAACCCCTCGGCTTCTTCAACGGTTACTGGTGGACGCGCATGGACAATGTCGAGCGCGCCCGCACCAGCGGCATGGAAGGCAACGTCAACCTGAGCCTGGGCGAACACTGGCGCTGGCGCACGGCGGCGACCTGGATGAAGGAAGCCAAGAACCTGACCACCGGCGAGAACCTGATCGACACGCCGGAGTTCTCCGGCTACTCCTCGGTGGACTGGACCCCGGTGGATGCGTTCTCGGCAACGGTGTCGGCGCAGTACACCGGCAAGCAGGCCGGCATCGCCAGCACCTTCATCAAGGCGTACACGCTGTATGACCTGACCGCGGCGTGGCACGTCAACAGCACGCTGACCGTGCGCGGCGGGGTGAGCAACCTGGCCGACAAGAAGCTGTACGCCGAAGGCGCCACCGACTACTTCGTGGCCGGCCGCAGCTACTTCCTGGGCATGACCGCGCGCTTCTGAGGCGTGCGTGGCCGCGCGCGGGGGCTCCCCGCGCGCGTGCCGATCAGGCGGTCAGCGGTGTGCTGGCCGCCGCGATGTCGGCCACCACCGGCGGGCGGGCCAACGCACGCGACGCGGACTGCGAGAACTGCAGCTGCGCCAGCTGGTGCTGGGCCTGGGTGGCAATAGGGCAAGGCGCGATGCACGGACCCGCTTCAGCGCGTTCGGGCAGGGTGACAACACTCGACATGGTCTGGTTTTCTCGATGCATTCCAATACGCCCCACGGCTCCCCGCCGCACGGAATGCGCACCCTATATCAAAACGTTTTCGAATGTGTGACGGCCCCTGCACTCCCCCATCGGGCGCGCCAGAATACTGGCGCTGGGCCGAACTCCACAGCTATCATGTAAGCGTTTACACACATACGACGGACATGGACTCCAATACCTCTTCTTCTGCACCGCTCAGCCCGAAGTGGCAGTTCCGCTTCAACTTCTTCAACCAGCATGGCGCCCCGAGTTCGCCGGCCTTCAAGGCCGCGTACAAGCAGCTGCCGTTCGGCGAGAAGATCAAGGTCAACTTCAACTTCTTCGCGCTGTTCTTCAGCTGGATCTACTTCCTGATCCTGGGCATGTGGCGCAAGGCCCTGACCATCCTGGGCCTGTCGATCGTGGTGATGGTCGTGGCCGCCTTCATGCCCAAGGCTGTCGGCAACGGCATCGCCATTGCGTGGTCGCTGCTGATCGCCCTGACCGCCAACTACTCCTATTACCTGGAAAAGGTGAAGGGCGACACCAGCTGGAACCCCTTCGCGGGCATGCGCTGGTAAGCACTGCCCTGACGCGTTGAATCAAAGCCCGGTCGCATGACCGGGCTTTTTTTTGGTTCTTCTCCCATACGCGGGGCAAGAAAGAAACGTGCTTTGACGCTTCTAAGGCGCAGCCGTCGGCGGGTCGGACGCTGGGCCCCATGCCCTTTCCGGCGAATGTCCTCCGGCGTCGGCCTGCGGCCGCCCCCTCCCCCTTTATTTCGCCTCCAAGGGCATGAGGCCCCAGCGCCCGACCCACCGACAGCGCCAGAAAAGCCTGGCTTCCCCTGCTTACCGCGAGCCGAGCCCGATCGGAGACGCCAGCCGCGGCACCTTGCACACCCGGCCACGCGCGTCGCGTCGTGCGCACTTTGCGACGGCCCTTGCCACAAGACGCTTCCCTCCGATGGAAGAAGAACCATGTTTGGTTCTTCGTCCATTCGCAGGGAAAATACGTGGCGTCCGTACCAACCACCCGATGGTACCTACCGGTTTGGCGCGATGCGGTGCGCGCCTCAGCCCAGCGTCAGGCGGCCGTGCCACAGCCCCCATACCGCCGCCAGCGCCACCGCCAGCACGCACACCGCGATCACCCGCTCCACCGGGGTGAACACCGGCTGCCCGTGCTGCTGCTTGGCCAGCGCGAACATCAGCATGCCCGGTGCATACAGCAGTGCCGACAGCAGCACCTGCGTCACCCCGCCGGCATACACCAGCCACAGTGCGTACACGGTGGCCAGCACCGCCACCACCAGATCGCGCCGACGCGGTGCCGATGGGTCTGCGTACCCTTCACCACGCCAGGCCACCTGCACGCCGTAGGCGGCCGAGAACAGGTACGGCACCAGCGCCATCGATGCGCCCAGCAACACCAGGCTGGTGTAGGTGCTGGCACTGAACAGGGTGATCAGCAGGAACAGCTGGATCAGCCCGTTGGTCAGCCACAGCGCGTTGGCCGGCACATCGTTGGCGTTCTGCCGGGCCAGGAAGGCCGGCATGGTGCCGTCGCCGGCCGCGGCATGCAGCACTTCGGCGCACAACAGCACCCAGGCCAGCAGCGCACCCAGCACCGACACGACCATGCCGATGATGATCAGGCGCGCGCCCCACGGGCCGACGATGGCTTCCAGCACGAACGCCATCGACGGATTGTGCAGGTGTGCCAGCTGCTGCTGGCCCAGCACGCCCATCGACAGCAGGTTGACCAGCATCAGCAGCGCCAGCACGCCCAGGAAGCCGATCACCGTGGCGCGACCGACATCGGCGCGGCGTGCCGCCCGGCGCGAATAGATGCTGGCGCCTTCGATGCCGATGAACACCCACACGGTGATCAGCATCATCCCGCGCAGCTGCCCGCCAAGACTGCCCAGCGTCAGCGTGCCCCAGAAATCGGCGGTGAAGACCTCCAGCCGGAAGCCGATGGCGGCAATCACCACGAACACCACGATCGGGACCACCTTGGCCACGGTGACCACCGCGTTGATCAGCGCCGCCTGGCCGATCCCGCGCAACACCATCGCGTGCATGGCCCACAGCAGCACCGATGCACAGGCAATGGCCTGCCAGGTGTTGCCCTCGCCGAAGGCCGGCACGAAGTAGCCCAGCCCGCTGAAGATCAGTACGAAGAAGCTGACGTTGCCCAGCAGCGAGCAGATCCAGTAGCCCCACGCCGACGAAAAGCCGATGTAGTCACCGAAGCCTGCCTTGGCATAGGCGTAGATGCCGGCGTCCAGCTGCGGCTTGCGGTTGGCCACGTTCTGGAAGACGAACGCCAGCATCAGCATGCCCAGGCCGCTGATCGCCCAACCCAGCAGCGCCGCGCCGGGACCGGCACTGCGCGCGATGTTCTGCGGCAGCGAGAAGATGCCCGCGCCCACCATCGACCCCACCACCAGGGCGGTGAGTGCGGCCAGGCCAAGCCGGTTGGAAGGCGCGGTCATGCGCGCACCGACAACAGGGGCGCGGGAACCGTGCCGCCGGTACACGGCGGAGTGCGTGCAGTGCGTTTCATGCGCCGTCCTGTGCGGGGCAGGTGCGTGGGCACCTGCCGTGTTCACCTGCACAGTCTAGCCGAGCGCGCGGCGGCCCCCGCCGCGCGCCGGGATCAGAACGTCTGCCAGTCGTCGCCGGCCAGCGCCGGCTCACGCGGTGCGCCGCGTCCAGCGGCGACGGCACGCTTGGCCGGCGGCGCAGCGTGCGGGCGCGACGCAGGGGAGGCGCCGGCGTCGATGCGGAAGATCGCCACGGCGGTACCGAGGTGCTGGGCCTGCTCTTCCATCGCACGGGCGGCTGCGGTGGCTTCTTCCACCAGCGCGGCGTTCTGCTGGGTGGTTTCGTCCATCTGGGTGATGGTCTGGTTCACCTGCTCGATGCCCGCGGACTGCTCCTTCGACGCCGCCGAGATCTCGGCCATGATGTCGTTGACGCGGCGTACGCCACTGACGATTTCCTGCATGGTGTCGCCGGCGGTGCGCACCAGTGCCGAGCCCTGGGTGACCTGGCCGACCGAGTCGTCGATCAAGGTCTTGATCTCCTTGGCCGCACCGGCCGAGCGCTGTGCCAGCGCGCGCACTTCGGAGGCCACCACCGCAAAGCCGCGACCCTGCTCACCGGCACGGGCTGCTTCAACGGCGGCGTTCAAGGCCAGGATGTTGGTCTGGAAGGCAATGCCGTCGATCACCGAAATGATCTCGGCGATGCGCTTGGACGAGGCCTCGATACCGGCCATGGTGGTCACCACCTGGCCCACCACCTGCCCGCCCTGCGACGCCACCTCGGCCGCGTTGGCCGCCAGCGTGTTGGCCTGCACGGCGTGGTCGGCGTTCTGGCGCACGGTGGAGGTCAGTTCCTCCATCGAGGCCGCGGTTTCTTCCAGGCTGGCCGCCTGCTGCTCGGTGCGGCGCGACAGGTCGCTGTTGCCCGAGGCGATCTCGCCGGCGGCCAGGTTGATGCTGGCCGTGGCCTGCTGGATGCGGCCGACGATGTCGGTCAACTGGGTCACGGTGGTGTCGGCGTCGTCGCGCATCTGCGCGAACACGCCATGGAACTGCCCGTGCATGCGCGCGGTGAGGTCACCGGCGGCGATCGCCCGCAGCAGCGCGGAGATCTGCTGCAGGTTGTCGTCGCTGACCTGCATCATGGTGTTGAGGTTTTCGACCATGCCGCGGAAGTCGTGGTCGAAGCGCACCACGTCGCCCCGCTGGCTGAAATCGCCCAGCGCGGCGGCGCCGGCCAGGTCGCGGATCTGGGTATTGATCGCGCGCAGGTTGGCCTTGGTCGTATCCATCGCCTCGGTGAAACGCGCCTGCTCGCCCGGCAGGCGGTCCATGTCCTGCGACAGGTCGCCCACCGCGTAACGCTGCATCACTTCGACCAGGCGACGGGTGACGGCGATGTTGGCGCCGACCAGCTGGTTGGTGTCGCCCACCATCTGCCCGTATTCGCCCGGGAAGGATTGCGCGTCCATGCGGTAGCTGAGCTCACCGGCTTCATGCCGCTGCGCCATTTCGCCCTGTGCGGCCATCACCGCGCGCACCTGGCTGCGCATGCGCTGCATCGATTCGAGCAGGCGTCCCACTTCGTCATTGCGCGGCGGCGGCAGCGCGGTATCCAGGCGGCCTTCGGCAACATCGGCAGACAACCGCACCGCTTCGGCCAACGGGCGGATCGCCTGGCGGCGCAGCAGCACGTAGACGCTGGCGCTGAGCACCAGCGCCGCACCCAGGCCCACGGCCAGGATGATCCACAGCAGCGAACGCGCCTGCGCGGTGATCAGGTCGTGCGGTACCACCACGCCCAAGGCGAAGCGCTCCTGGCTGGTGCCGATGCGCAGCGGCACATACGCCTTCACGTTGCCGGCGGCATCCACGCTGAAATCTTCGTAGGGCTTGTCGGCGCCCACCGCGGCCAGGATCCGGCGGGTGGCGGCATCGTCGCGGCGCTTGCCGATCTCCTTGGCATCCTGCGCAGCCAGCACGATGCCACCCGGGGAAATCAGTTCGACGTGGCCTTCGCCCATCGGGCGCAGCGCGGCCAGGCGCTCCTGCAATGCGGCCAGGCCGAAGTCGACGGTGACCGCGCCGAGAAACGTGCCCTTGTCCAGCACCGGGGTGGACAGGGTGGTCATCAACACGGGCTTGCCGGCAATTTCATAGCGATACGGTTCGGCCACGGTCTGGCGCTTCAGCGCGCGCGGACGCAGGTACCAGTCGCCATCGCCCGGCACGTCGTAGCCCTTCAGCGGGTCCTGCTTGGGCGTGCCGTCCTGCCAGGACCAGTAGCTCATGAAACGGCCCGTGGCGTCGTGCGCTTCCGCATCGACGAACTCGCTGTCCTTGCCGTCGAAGGCCTGCGGCTCCCACAGCGTTCCCAGCCCCACCCACTCCGGGTGCGAGCGCAGCTGCTGTTCGACCACGTGCGAGGCGGTGGCCCGGGTCAAGCCGCCGGCAGCGTGCTGCACCACCAGGCTGTCGGCCAGCGCCTGGCTGGTGGAGAACGCATTGGCCAGGTCGGCACCCACCCGGCGCGATTCGGCATTGGCCTCGCTCTGCATGGTCTGCCGCGACGAATCGATCAGCGCCTGGCTGGCTTCGCGGTAGCTGATGGCGGCGGTCACGCCGAAGCAGAGCATGGCGATCAGCGCGGTTCCCAGCATCAGCCGGTTGGCGATGCTGCCGGGGCGCTGGGAGGAAATCGGGCGGGACGCAGGCATGGGGGGCGGTTCCGGAAAAAGGGTCGGATCAGCGGTCGCCCGGGGGCGCCACTACGGCTTCGCGCAGTCCATTGCGGTCCGGGTGGCGCGGTGCAACTCACGGCCAGCCCTTGCCCCGATCGCAGACATCGGGGCATTGAGCTGGATAACGGCGCTGGCGCGCCGATGTTGAGGACCGTTTCCTGACCCCGTTCAGTGTTCGCCGGGGCGCGCGGCCTGCTCCCCGGTCGAACGCCCCACGCGCTCGACCAAGGTCTGGCTGGCCGCGTTGAGCCCGCGCACCTCCACCTCGGCCCCATGCGCGCGCAGCTTGTCGACCACTCGCTCCAGCGCCCCCACCGCACTGAGGTCCCAGAATTGCGCGTCGGTCAGGTCGATCACCACCCGCGAAGGCACCTGGTGCAGGTCGATGCTGGCGGCGAACTGGCCGGCCGAGGCGAAGAACACCTGGCCGCTGACCGTGTACACGCGGGTGCCGTCGGCCAGTACCGTATCGCCCACCTGCAGCATGCGCCCCACCTTGCGGGCGAAGAACAGCGCCGACAGCAGCACCCCGGTCAGAACGCCTTTGGCCAGGTCGTGGGTAGCCACGGTCACCACCACGGTGGCGATCATCACCATCGAAGAGCTTTTCGGATGCTGGCGCAGCTCCTGGAACGAGCGCCAATGGAACGTGCCGATGCTGACCATCACCATCACCGCCACCAGCGCCGCCATGGGGATCTGCCGCACCCACTCGGCGCCGTACACCACCAGCAGCAACAGCAGTACGCCGGCCACCAGGCATGACAGCCGCCCGCGCCCGCCGGACGACACGTTGATCACCGACTGGCCGATCATCGCGCAGCCGCCCATGCCGCCGAACAGCCCGGCGGTGATGTTGGCCAGGCCCTGCCCGGCGCACTCGCGGTTGCGTTGGCTGGGGGTGTCGGTCATGTCTTCCACGATCTGCGCGGTCATCATCGACTCCAGCAGGCCCACCACCGCCAGCGTGGCCGACACCGGCAGCAACAGGCGCAGCGTGTCCCAGGTGAGCGGCACGTCCGGGAACAGGAACACCGGCAGGCTGTCAGGCAGCGCGCCCATGTCGCCCACGGTGCGCACGTCCCAGTGCAGGCCGATCGACAACGCAGTGAGCACCACGATCGCCACCAGCGGCGAGGGCACCGCGCGGGTCACGCGGGGCAGCAGGTAGATGATCGCCAACCCGGCCGCGCACACGGCCCACACGTGCCACGAACGCCCGATCAGTTCCGGCATCTGCGCCAGGAAGATCAGGATCGCCAGCGCGTTGACGAAGCCGGTGATCACCGAGCGCGACACAAAGCGCATCAGCACGCCCAGTTTCAGGGCGCCGGCGAGCACCTGCAGCAGCCCGGCCAGAAGGGTGGCCGCCAGCAGGTACTGCAGGCCGTGGTCCTTGACCAGGTCCACCATCACCAGCGCCATCGCACCGGTGGCCGCCGAGATCATGCCCGGCCGACCGCCGGCGATGGCGGTGACTACCGCGATACAGAACGAGGCGTACAGCCCCACCTTGGGGTCGACCCCGGCGATGATCGAAAACGCGATCGCCTCGGGAATCAGGGCCAGCGCGACCACGGTCCCGGACAGCAGGTCACCGCGGATATTGCCGAGCCATTGCTGGCGCAGCGGGTAGGAAACAGACATGGCAGACTCCGCGCGCCGGCGATACGCACGGCGCGCTGTGTGATGAAGACAGGACACTCCCTGGAACCCGGCAGTGGCACGGGCGCGTGGTCAACGCGGCATCAGGGTGGGGTCATCACTATCCAGCGGGGCGGGCAACGGCGGCGCGCAGGATAACGCAGCGGTGGGGTCGGCTCAACGCCGGTTGACCGGCGGCGCACGCCGCGCGCACGATGCCCGCTGGATCCCACGGCGACAGGTGACAGGCATGTACGGTTTGATCGGCAGGATGTTGATTGCCCCCGGGCAGCGCGATGCCGTCATCGCGATCCTCCTGGAAGGTACCGATGCCATGCCCGGTTGCCGCAGCTACGTGGTGGCCCGCGACCCCACCGATGCCGACGCGCTATGGATCACCGAGGTGTGGGACAGCCAGGAGCACCATCGCGGTTCGCTGGCACTGCCCGCGGTGCAGGCCGCCATCGCCCGGGCGCGGCCGCACATCACCGGGTTCGGCGAACGTTTCGAGACCGCGCCGGTGGGGGGCGTGGGGCTTTAGAGCCCTACGCCCGGGCCGCGGCTCAGCGGGCAAACCGCCGGGCCCCGGCCACGCAGCTCACCGCACACACGGTGACCGCCAGCATCGTCCAGCTCACCTGCTCGTGTAGCAGCAGCGCGGCCAGGCCCAGCCCGAAGAACGGCTGCAGCAACTGCAGCTGGCCCACCGCGGCGATGCCTCCCTGGGCCAGCCCGCGATACCAGAACATGAAGCCGACCAGCATGCTGAACACCGACACGTAGCCCAGGCTCCACCAGGCCGGTGCGCCGATGGTGGCCAACGTGGGCGGCCAGCGCATCCACATCAGCGCCACCATCAGCGGCAACGCCAGCAGCAGCGCCCAGCTGATCACCTGCCATCCACCCAGCGTGCGCGACAGCCGCGCCCCTTCGGCATAGCCCAGCCCGCACACCACCACCGCCGCCAGCATCAGCAGGTCGCCCTGCAACGACGCGGCACCGCCGCCGAGCAGCGCATAGCCGGCGACCGAGGCACTGCCCAGCAGTGAAAACCCCCAGAACGCCGGGCGCAGCCGTTCGCCGCCGCGCAGCACGCCGAACACGGCCGTGCTCAGCGGCAGCAGGCCCAGGAACACGATCGAGTGCGCCGAGGACACATGCTGCAGGGCCAGGGCGGTGAGCAGCGGAAAGCCCACCACCACGCCCAGCGCCACCACCAGCAATGACGCCAGCGCGGTGCGTGCCGGACGCGGTTGGCGCAGCACCCGCAGCATCACCGCGGCGATCAGGGCGGCGATGCTGGCGCGCGCGGCGGTCAGCAGGGTGGGATCGATGTCGGCGACCGCCACGCGCGTGGCAGGTAGTGAGCCGGCGAAGATCAATACGCCGATGAATCCGTTGATCCAGCCCCGGGTGGTGGTGTCCATTCTGGTGTTCCTGAAAGTGACCCCCAGTGGACCACGCGGCACCCGGCGGCCCCAGACACAGTCCAGTACACTTTCACCAAACTGTTATGCCCCCACCCCCAGTACGGAACCCGAGGCATGGATCTTCCCCCTACCCGCATCGCCGCCGTGATGGCCAGCGTGCGCGCCCGCATCAACGCTCGCAGCTACGTGCCGGGCATGCGCCTGCCGTCGGTGCGCGCGCAGGCCAAAGCCCTGCAGGTGTCGGTGTCCACGGTGGTGGAGGCCTATGCACGGCTGGTGGCCGAAGGGGTCATCAGTTCACGCCCCGGCGCGGGATTCCACGTCAACGGGCCGGTGGCACCGCTGGCGCTGAGCGGCATCGACCCGCCCCGCGACCGCCAGGTCGACCCGCTCTGGCTGGCCCGGCAATCGTTGGAGCACGATGCGCGCGTGCTCAAGCCCGGCTGCGGTTGGTTGCCCGAAGACTGGATGTACGTCGAGGGCATCCGCCGCGGCCTGCGCAGCGCGGCCCGCGCCTCGGCCACGTCCCTGGCCGACTACGCCAGCCCGCTGGGCCTGCCGCCGCTGCGCCAACTGCTGGCACGGCGGCTGGCCGGCCAGGGGGTGGACGCAGCACCGGAGCAGATCCTGCTGGCCGAGTCGGGCTCGCATGCCGTCGACCTGATCTGCCGTTTCCTGCTGCAGCCCGGCGACACCGTGCTGGTCGATGACCCCTGCTATTTCAATTTCCTGGCCCTGCTCAAGGCCCACCGGGTGCAGGTGGTGGGCATTCCATACACGCCCAACGGGCCCGACGTGGCGGCGTTCGGCGCGGCGTTGCAGGCGCATTCGCCGCGGCTGTACATCACCAATTCGGGTCTGCACAACCCGACCGGCGCGGTGCTCTCACCGGTGACCGCACACCGCCTGCTGACCCTGGCCGAAGGCAGCGACCTGGTGATCGTCGAAGACGACCTGTTCGCCGATTTCGAACACAGCCCCGCGCCCCGCCTGGCCGCCTTCGACGGGTTGTCGCGGGTGATCCAGATCGGCAGCTTTTCCAAGACACTGTCTGCCGCGGTGCGCTGCGGTTTCATCGCCGCGCGACCGGAGTGGATCGACGCGCTGGCCGACCTGAAGATCGCCACCAGTTTCGGCGGCGGTCGCCTGGCCGCCAACATCCTGCTGACCGCACTCACCGACAGCGGCTACCGCCGCCACGTGGAGACCGTGCGCACGCGCCTGGCCGCCGCGCGCGACGTCACCCTGGAACGCCTCGCCAGGCTCGGCATTCAGCCCTGGATCGTGCCGCAGGCCGGCATGCTGCTGTGGTGCCGCTTGCCCGATGGCATGGACGCCGCCTCCATCGCGCAGCGCAGCCTGGCCGACGGCGTGGTGCTGGCGCCCGGCAATGCCTTCAGCCCATCGCTGGGTGCAACCGGCTTCCTGCGCTTCAACGCCGCGCAGGCACAGGACACGCGCGTGTTCGAGGTGCTGGCGCGGGCCATGCGGGGGTGAGTCATCGTGAACGCTTCATGCTTGCGCCACGCAGTGCGCGGCACTTCACGGGCGTTGCGCACGCCGCGCGGGATAGTAGCCTGAAGACAGGGGACGACAGGCGCAGTGCATGTGGGACAGAAGCGACGAGAGTGACCGCAGTGCGTTGATCGACGCCCTGAACGTGATGGATCCGGCGCTGGGAAAATCACTGGACCCGATCACCGAACTTGCCGCCTTTACCTTCGGCGTACCGATCGCGCTGATCTCCATCCTCGATGCCGACAGCCTGCGCTTCATCTCGCGCGTCGGTCTGGCCCTGGATCGCACCGACCGGCATGCCTCGGTCTGCGCCTGGGCGATCCAGTCCGACCAGGTGATGCAGGTGCCCGACCTGCGCGAGGATCCGCGCTTTGCCACCAACGCCCTGGTGACCGGGACCGAACAGCTGCGCTTCTATGCCGGCGCGCCGCTGGTGACCAAGACCGGGCTGGCGCTCGGCACGCTGTGCCTGATGGACCGTGTGCCACGGGTCCTGTCGCCGCTGGAAACCCAGCAGCTGCAGACCCTGGCGCGGGTGGTGATGGCGCAGATGGAACTGAAGGTGTCGATGGGCCGCCGCGAGCAGGTCACCGGCATGCCCAACCGCCAGCAGTTCCAGGCCGATCTGGACCTGCTGGCGCGGCGCGGCGACGGCGGGCAGTTCACCGCCGTACTGCTGGATGTATTCGACGTGCACAGCGCCAACGACGCGGGCCAGGCGCTGGGCATGAAGCCGGTGGAAACCCTGCTGCGTCAGGCGGCTCTGCGCGTGCAGCACGTCCTGCAGGGCCAGACCGAGGCCTACCACGTGGGCGTGAGCCGTTTCGCGTTCGTGCTCAACGGCCAGGACCATGCGCAGGTGGACGCACTGCTTGATCGCCTGCGTGAGCGCCTGCGGCGGCCGTTGCTGGCCGGCAGCATCCCGATGTCGCCGCAGTTCCATGCCGGCGTCTGCGATTTCCAGGCCACGCAGGTTGAAACCGGCGATGTGATCCGCAAATGCCTAGTGGCCATGAACCACGCCATCCAGACCGACGCGGGCCGGTGCTGGTATTCGGCCGACCGCGATACGCGTTTGCGTCGCCGCTACCGGCTGGCCTCCGACGCAGCGCGCGGCCTGGCGCAGCATCAGTTCAACCTGGTTTATCAACCGCGCTTCGCGCTGCGCGACGGCCTGCCGGTGGCTGCCGAAGCGCTGCTGCGCTGGGTACACCCGATGCTCGGGCCGGTCGGGCCGGGTGAGTTCATTCCCGTGCTGGAGCGCACCGCGCTGATGCCGGCGATGAGCCGCTGGGTGGTGGACCATGCCTTGGCCCAGCTGGCGCGCTGGCAACACACGTTGCCCGGCTTCTGCCTGTCGCTGAACCTCTCGGCGCGCGACTTCGATGATGCCGGCCTGTGGGACATGCTGTCGGCGCAGCTGGCCGCCCACCGCGTGCCTGCGTCGTTGCTGGAAGTGGAAATCACCGAAGGCGAATGGCTGCAGGGCCATCCGTCTGCCCTGCCGCAACTGCGCGCGATGGCCGCCGCCGGGATCCGCATCGCCATCGATGACTTCGGCAGCGGCTACAGCAACTTCAGTTACCTCAGCGAACTGCCGGTATCGCTGATCAAGATCGATCGCAGCCTGGTCACCGGCATGGCCCAGTCACGCACCGCGCGGCTGAAAGTGGAGGCGATCATCAAACTGGCCCGGCAACTGGGCTACCGCACGGTGGCCGAAGGCGTGGAGACCGAGGCGGAGCTGTCGCTGCTGCGCCTGTGGGGCTGCGACGAGGCACAGGGCTACCACCTGGCCCGGCCGATGGTGGCCGAGGCCGCCGCCCACCTGGTGGCCGCCTGCCGCGCCGGATCGCCTGCCGACGAAGCGGGCTGACGCGTCACGCCCGTGGCCTGGGCCGGGAATTCACCGGACCTTGATCGGCTCCGGCAGTACGCTCAAGGTGCATCGTCGAGGAACCAAGTGGATGCCCAATACAGGCCTGTTCTACCTGCTGGATGTGATCGGTGACGCCAGCCAGGAGGATCCGCAGGCGCTGAGCCGGTTGACCTTCGTGCGTGCCCAGTGTCTGCAGTGCCACGCCATCCTCAGCCTGTCCGGCGCGCCGGGCCTGGTCAACGTGGCCCATGGTGCGGCCGTGCTTACCTGCGAGCGGTGCAAGAACCGCCAAGCCATTTCCGGCGCGCGCTTTGCCGACTTCGTGCGGCGCGTCGAACACGGGCTGATACCCACCGTGGGAGACATCACCCAGGCACCGGGTGCAAGTGGGGACGACACGCACCTGCATCGCCACTAGGTCACCGCTCGCCGCTGAGTAAAACGCTGCCACCGCTCACGGCGGCGCGCACTTCATGCGCGCGGGATCCCCAGCGTGAATCGTGCGCCTTCCCCCGGGACCGAATCGATCTCGACGAATCCGTCGGCCTGGCGCACCGTGCCGCGAATCTGGGCCAGCCCCAGCCCGGTGCCCATGCCGGCCGGCTTGGTGGTGAAGTAGGCTTCGAACAGGCGCTTGCGCACCTCCGGCGCGATGCCCGGCCCGTCATCCTGGACGCTGAGCACGATGTACGCACCGGGCTTGTGCGGTTCCTCCACGGGCACCTCATCCACCTGCCGCTCCCCCAGCAACAGGGTGACGTTGCCGCGTTCACCGCAGGCATCGCGCGCGTTGATGACCAGGTTCATCACCGCCCGTTCCAGGCTGTGCAGGTCGACCTGGACCAGCGCCTGGGTGATTTCCGGGTGGTAGGCCAGCGTAATGCCTGCGCCTGCGGCCTGCTGCAGCAGCGGCAGCAGCTCGTCCATCATCCGTGCCACGTCCACCAACTGCGGGCGATAGGGGTGGTGGCGGGCGAACCCGAGCAGGCGCTGCGACATCGCCGCGCCCTGCTGCACCGCCCGGTCTGCCATCTGCAGCAGGCTGGCATCGCGCTCCACCAGCTGCCCGTGCGTGCGCACCATCTCGATGGCCGTGCCGGCCACGTGCAGCACGTTGTTGAGGTCGTGCACCGTGCCGGCCAGCAGCTGCCCGACCGCGTCGCCCTTCTGCGCCTGCGCGGCCACGGTCTCGGCCACGCGCTGGGCGACCCGGGCGATGTCCAGCTCCCCCTGCAGCTCGGTGCTGCGCTGTTGGGCGTTGGCCAACTGCGCGTTGAGCTCATCGGTGAACACCGTTCCCACCATCGACGGGGCGTGTTCGCGCAGCGCCGCGGTCAGGGTGCGCAGCGCCGCCTCGGCCCGGTGCCGGGCGGTGACGTCACGGTTGACCGCGAGCAACCCGCGCACCTCGCCCTGCACGTCGCGCAGCGGACTGGTGGAAACCAGCCAGAAACGGTGCTCGCCGGCGGGCGTGAGGCACTCCGCCTCGAACTGGCGGCGCTCGCCCCGCGCGGCAGCGGACAGGGCATCGGCCACCTTGTGGTGTTCCTCCTCCGGCCACAGCGACGCCCACTGCGCGCCGATCACATGCTCGGCATTCTCCGCCGCCACCCGGGCCAGCCCGTGGGCGTTGACGAACCTGACCGTGCCGTCCAGTGAAACTTCCTTGATGGAGTCCAGGGACAGCTCGACGATCTGGTGAAAAACATCATCCATCTGGGGGATGGTCATGGACGCGGCGCTCGACGATAGGGGGCCATTCTGCACCCATCCGGGGCCGCCGCGCAGGGTCGGCCGCGGCCTGGGTGGGGGCCGCGCCGGGCCAGCCCATCACCACGGGCCACGACAACACCCGTGGCCGCCACCAGATGTGCCATGCTCCGCCCCACCACCACCGGAGAACACTGCAATGGCCAAGGGTATGGACAAGCAGAAAGAGCAGAAGAAGAAGCCTGCCAAGACTGCCAAGGAAAAGAAGGCAGAGAAGAATGAAAAGAAGAGCGCACGCGGTTTCGCGCCGACCTGATGCTTCGGTAGAACAGCGGGCGCCCTGGGTGGGGCAGTGCATCTGCAACGTGCACTGACTGCTTCAGGCGCCCGTTTCCGTCTGGCCGCCTGCACGGGCGCACTGCCCCGGACGGGGTGTGCTTACGGCAACAGCGCGACGATCAGCTTCGGCAGGTAGAGCATCGCGGCGACCACGGCCGCCAGGATCAGGAACGTCTTCAGGGTCAATGGCCGGCGCCGCGGGTTGGCGAAATGCAGCTGCAGGTCAAGCAGCTCGGCGTCCAGGATGCGTTGCTCGGCCGCCGTGCGTGCAGACAGTTCCCCGGCCTGCTTCTCAAGCAGGCGGTAGCGCGCCATCAACTCACGGGCCGGTGTTCTGCGCAGGATCTGCTCCCGTATCGCGACCAGACGCTCCGCCTGGGGCATCAGTGCCGGCGCGAACTGCTCGGCCGATGCCTGCCGGCCCGCAAGGCGTGCAGCGTGAGCCGCCATCTCCGCCTGGAGGGCGTCGCGCTCGATGTAAAGCTCGGCCAGTGATTTCCTGCGCAGGTTCATTGCCTTTTCCGGTGGTCGGTGCTGCTATCTGGACAGCAACACCGTGCAGGCCACGCCGATGAGCACGGCGCACCCGATCAGGCATCCCCACGCCCAGCGACTGCCCGGTCGGCCGAATGCATCGAGTACGGCGCCGACGATGTGGCTGATGATGTCCATGACAGGTGCGACCTTCCAACGGGGGGATGCGGTCAGAATGTTCATTCTCCCGCCTTGCTGTAGTGGCCCGCAACAAGCCCCCAGGTGCGTCGCTGCTCCGCACGCCACCGACGCGCACGTCGGCGGCGAACCGGAGAGGTCGTTGGAGGCACTACCGATGCGCGACGCCCGGCACCGGTGGCGCCCCGTCGACGGTGCGAAGAATCTCTTCGGGCGTTGCGGCGTTTCCATCGGCGAGCACAAGCGTCACGTCACGCAGGTTCCCGGGATCGGCAAGCGGGTTGCTGCCGAAGAAGGCGATGTCCGCCTCCATACCTTCCGCAATGCGCCCGGTCCGGTCGCCGATACCCAGCAGGTCGGCGGCATCGGATGTGGCCAGCCGGAGCACCTCCCAGGTACTGATGCCGGCGCGCATGTGCAGGTCCAGTTCGCGGCTGTATGCCGGGCCGCCGCCATTGCCATCGGTGCCCACCAGGATCGGCACGCCCGCACCATGCAGTCTTCGCGCCAGCTCCAGCACCTTGGGCATCACGGCCCGCGCGCGCTGGTGATCCGCTGCGTCCATGCGCGGCAGAAAAGACAGCAACGCCTCGAGGTTGGCCGGATGCATGTAGGCCCTGTCTTCGAGTGGGAACACCGTATCCAGGCGGTCACTGTTGTAGGCCAACGCGTTGACACCCAGCGTGGTGCTCACCACCACGCGTCGCTGGGCCAGTTCGGCGAGCATCTCCTGGATGAGTGGACCGTCGAACGCCGCCAGTTCAAACCAACGGAACAGGTACCGTGCGTCGGCCCCCCGCTCTGCCAGGTAAAGGGCGCGCTGCTCGGGTTCAAGCAGATCGGCGCTGGTGGGCAGCGTGTGTTCCAGACCATCGATGCCAAGCCGGGCTGCCTGCGTCCAGCTGACAGTGTCCAGGTGTGCGATCGCCTTGAGCCCGTGCCGATGCGCGGCCTGGATACCCTGGTGGAGTTCATCGGCATCCAGCCCGCTGTAGAGCTTGAAGTAGCGCATGCCCATGCCCGCCTGTCGCCGGGCTTCGTCGTCCCATTCCGCCTCCGAGCGCGGGTAGGCGAATGCGGCACCGCCAAACGGCGGCGGCTGGATGACAGCGCCCGCATGCAGTGCCTCGGGTCCCCGCCAGGCGCCACGCTGGATCTGTCCATCGTAATGGGCATTCGCGACCGGGTCGCCGCCGGGGTTGCGCACCGTGGTGATGCCGAACGCGAGCGCAACGGCTGCGTTGTACCGGGTGATCGCATCGACACTCGGAATGCGGATGGTCGGCGCACCATCGACCACCTCGACGCTGTGCGGCCCCGAGGTGATGTGCGCATGCCCATCAATGAGCCCTGGCAGCGCATAGTGGCCCGTCATGTCCACCGAACGCTCCGGCGGCCTGCCCGCCCACGCACCTGCGCCGACCGACGCTATCCTGCCGTCGTCCACCAGGATGTAGGCGTCCTCCACCACGCGCTGCGCCAAGGGATCAACGAGCGAGAAGCCGTGATAGAGCACGCCTGTGCGCGCCCCACCCGTCCTGGCCGCCACGTGGCAGCCCAGCAAGGGCACGCAGGCCAGGAACGCGATCACTACCTGTCTGAGATTACGCTGCATCGTCGCGCCTCCCAGGCAGAAGCCTGCCCAGCAGCGTCCTGCGTAGCTGGACGACGGTAAGGCCCAACAGTGCCGCCGCCGCCCAGAACAGCACCTCGGTAGCCACAAGGGCCACGCTCAGCAGGGCAACTCGCGCGGTGGTCCCGACGCCGATCGCCATCGACAGCGCAAACGTAGCCCACGCTGCCAGGCAGAGCACGCCGCCCACGGCAAGTACCTGCTTCTTTCCCTTGGAACGGCCCAGTGCTGCGGCCAGATGTTCGATCGTCTTTCGCATGGGTGTTCCTCTCTGTGTGGTCTCGGTTGGCGTCGGTTCGCGATGAACATGCCAGTCCCTTGGGTAGTACCCTCCGGGCGCGGGTTTCTTACCGCTCACGCAGCGAAGAACGACGTGTAAGAAATCGCCCCGGTTCAACGACTGTGTGCATGTCCCTATTGGAGGCACCGCCTGATGCACCCGCTGTGGTCCGATGTCCAACAGCACCTGCCGCGTGTATGGCGGACGGTGCGCGCCTACGAGCGCGACCCGGTTGCACAGGAGGACCTTGTCCAGGAGGTGCTTCTTGCGGTGTGGCAAGGCCTGCCACGACTGCGTGACCCCGCACGGCTTCCGGCCTACATGCTTCGCATCGCCCACAACCTTGGCGCCAGCCACGTGCGGCACGCCGTGCGCGCCCCGGCCCCGGGCCACCTGGATCAGGCGGCCATGGAATCCATTGCCGATGCCGCAGCGGATCCTGGGGACGCCGCCAGTCAATGGCTGCTCGATGCACTGCGCCTGCTCCCGCTGCCGCAACGACAGGTCCTCCTGCTGCAACTGGAGGGTTTCGACTACAAGGAGATCGCCGAGATGCTCGGCATCAGCACCGACAACGTTGGCGTGCGCGCACACCGGGCGCGCAAGGCACTGCAGGAGATCCACGATGGACATCAATGACGACGCCCTGCGCGCGCTCTGGCAACGGCAGCAGCCCCCATCCCGCCTGGCCGAAACGATGGCCCGGAAGATCCAGCGGCACCGCCACCTCGCTGCCGTGCGCGTCACCCTCGAGGTTGCAGTGACGGTCGCGGGCATCGCCCTGCTCACCTGGCCCGCGGCGGACGGGCGTCTGTCACCTGGCCAATGGCTGCTGATCCCGTTCTTCTCGGTGTTCCTCGTTACCAGCTGGACCCTTCTGCTGCGACAGCAGAGCGACCAGCGTGTCGCCGCGCACGCACCGGTGGCGGTCTACGCGTCGATCCGGACGCTGCAGCTGCGCAACAGGCTGCGGCACTTGAAGCTGGCGCAGGTGTCGGCGCTGGCGCTGTGCGGTTACGCGCTGGCCAGCGTGATCGTCTGCCATCTGGTGGGCACGGCCGAGTGGAAACAGGCTGCGCTTCGTCTCGCGGCCTGGGCCGTGGCCTGGATGGCCGGGACCGGGTGGCTGGTCCGCACGCAACGCAGGGGGATACGGCGGGAGTACCGTCGTATCGGGCGGCTCGGGCCATGCGACTGACGCTGCTGCGGCCGTTGCAGGCTGCTTCCGATATTGCACGGGACTTGATCGAACCGGAAAGGCTGTAATTTATCCGGGTGTTATTGACGATTGAATTTTACCCGGGCATTATTCCGGCATGGACCGAACCACGCCCCCGACCTATACCGCCTTTGTAGAGACGCGCCGTCTCATCTGCGGCCCCTTGCACGAGGTGGCCGTGGTCGTACTGCGAGCGCAGCAGACGCAGCCCGAAACGCATGCGCTGGTCTTGAACGATGACACCGGCCAGGCGGTGGATCTGGATCTGCGCGGCGGCGAGGATGCGGTTGCAGCACGCTACACCGTGGTGGCCCCGCCCCAACCTCCCAAAGGACGTGGTCGGCCCAAACTCGGTGTCGTAGCGCGGGAAGTGACGCTTCTGCCGGAGCACTGGGACTGGCTCGCGGCGCAGCCGGGCGGCGCATCGGTGGCCTTGCGCAAACTCGTACACGACGCGCGGCGCAAGGGCGGTGCCGCCGATCGCGCACGCCAGGCGCGCGACCGCGCCTATAAGGCAATGTCCACGCTGGCCGGCGACCTGCCCGGCTTCGAGGAAGCCTCGCGGGCGCTGTTCGCCGACGACCACGAGCGGCTGATGGCGCAGATGCTCGCCTGGCCGCACGACGTGCGGACGTACGTCATGCAGCTCGCTGAGCCTGCACCCGCCTAAGCCGCGTCCCTTTTCCTTCTCTTTCCAACCAGAGCGCGGCCGCGGGTCGCAGCGCTGTGGGAACCCGCATGCCCCCGATTGCCAGGAAGGCCGCATGAACGCGTCTGACGCACCACCCTCCACCGCACCGGTACCGACGCTGCGTGCGCGCTACCTCGCACTGCTGGCACCCTTGATTCTGACCCACGCGATGCAAAGCGCGGGCGGACTGCTCGATGCTTTCTGGCTCGGACGCCTGCTCGGCGTGCACGGCATCGCGACGGCGGCGTCGTTTTTTCCGGTGTTCTTCCTGCTGCTGTCGTTGATCATCGGGCTGGGTGCCGGTGCCACCATCCTGGCGGGCCAGGCAATGGGCGCGCGGGATGCGACGCAACTGCGGCGCGTGGCTGCGACAGCCTGGTCGGCTGCGCTTGGCGTCGGGCTTGTCGTCGCAATGGTCGGCGCATGGTGCGCGCCATGGTTGATGCGAGCACTCGGCACCCCGCAGGACATCCTGCCCGCCGCGATCGACTATGCACGCGCCATGCTGCTGGTGATGCCCTGTGTATTCGTCTCGTGGGCAGGCATGTCGTTGAGCCGCGGTTCCGGAGACGCGACCTCGCCGATGTGGGCTTTGCTCGCCGCGACGCTGGTAGGGGCGGTGTGCACGCCGCTACTGGTGGCGTACACCGCCTTGGGCGTGACCGGCGTGGCCATATCTGCACTCTTCGCACAGCTTGCCGCGCTGGTCGTGTTGAGGCATCGCTGGCGTCGGAACGGCCATCCGCTTGCCGCTCGCACGGGCTGGCAGCACTGCAGGCCCAGTGCAGCCGTCGCCAAGCGCATGCTGCAGATCGGCGTGCCCGCCGCACTGCAGATGCTGGCGATGGCGCTGGCCGAGATCGTGCTGCTGAGCCTTGTGAACCGCCACGGCTCAACCGCAACCGCTGCCTACGGCGCAGCGACGCAGGTGCTGAGCTGGGTGCAGTTCCCCGCGATGAGCCTGGGCATTGCCGCCGCGATCTTCAGCGCGCATGCCGTCGGCGCGGGACGGCGGGAACGTCTCTCTGCAATCGTAGCTACGGGACTGCGCGTGAACGCGATGGTCACCACGCTGTTCGTGGTTGCTGCGCATCTGCTCGCACCGTTTGCGCTGCGCGTCTTCCTGGAGCCCGGGCCCGTGCTGGACGTGTCGGTCACCATCGTGCGCACGGTGGCCTGGAGTGTAGTGCTACTCGGATGGAGCAACGTTCTTGTGGGCGCGATGCGTGCGAGCGGTGCGGCGCTGCTCCCGGCGCTCCTGAGCATGGCGGCGATCCTAGGCATCGAGCTGCCGCTCGCCGCGGCGCTGGAACAGCGCCTCGGACTGGAAGGCCTGCTCTGGGCCGTCCCTGCCGCATTCCTGACCATGCTGGTGCTGCATGGCCTCTACTACCGTCACAAGGAAAGGAACGATGGACGTTGATAACACACCGGTGTCGCGCGCGGCGCGGCGCGCGGCCGCACGACAGGCGCGCGACGCCTTCCCACCCATGGGCATCTATGCCATCCGTGACAGCGAAAGCGGCCACCTCCTGCTGGGCGCGAGCCGCAATGTTGATGCATCGCTCAATCGCGCTCGCTTTGAACTGCTGATGGGCAAGTACGCAGACAGAGTGCTGCAAGCCGCGTGGAATCGCGGCGGCGTGGATGGACTCCGCTTCGACGTACTCGAACGGTTGAAGGAGCGGGAGACCGCAGACTTCGACTATGAGGGCGAACTGAAGTCGCTTGAGCAGTTCTACCGCGAACTGCATGGACTGGCGACATGAGTCAGGGAGGTTAGGAATTCGGACCGGGACTAAGGCAGGATTCCAACCCACATGTGTGGGCGCAAGCATGAGTTGGCCGGCCATTTACAGCATAAGTTGGCCACAAGCGGCAAAACAACCATCGACGGTCAAGTGCTTGAATCATCGAGGGCGGCAAGCTTCCATAGACCTCAAGCCGGCTCACGCTCTAGTACAACCTGGCCGCTCGTCTGCAACACTGAGTTGGCCGCTCCCCGAAAGCTTCCCCCTTGCGGCACGCAAGTCATTGAATTGCATAGGCCAGCAAGCTTGCAGAAGCGCCAAACCGGCTAACTTTTGCTTTACGCTGAAGTTCGCGTTGGCCGCAGGACGAAACCATAGGTTCGCCAGAGCAGTCAATCCTCGGATCCACCGATCCATAATGCACTGAATGGTAAAGACAATTATCCAGCCGCCCCTGGCAAATGCATCACATGCAAGATCTAGCGCTAGCCTCCCGTAGCTTCAGAGCAAACGTTTCCGCCGTCTCCAATGTCCCTGATCCTCGCTGTGACTGACTAGGGGAGTCGCTGTCCGACGCTGCCAGACGGGCGCGCCTCCCGCTAGCCCCGCGCTTGGAAGGTCGGAAGGTCCGCTGGCCGGCACCGACGACTCGTTCTGCGAATCGGCAGCTCAATCTATCTAAGCTACGGAGAAGCCGAGGCTGATCGCTGCCATCGCCGCAAGCATTAGTAGAGATACACTCCATGGAAGGCAGTATCCCAGTAACAATGTAGGCGATCCAAAGCCGGAAGATCATCATGGCCGACACTGTACGAGTCAATCTGTGCTACCGCCCCTTGCGCATTGGCTGGGCGATTCGCTCGAATGACATGGAGGGGTTTCGAAGAGCAGTACGCTACTCTCATGTCCTGTGGGGTGGACGCTTCAATCCGATCCTAATCGTCGACAACCAGGAAGAAGCTCGGCAACAGGTTGAACTGTTCCGTTTGGATGTCGTGTGGCCACTGGGTGACAGCCAAGAAGTCCGGGAGTTCGTCGAGAGCTTCCCCCATCTGAAGCCGCCGTTTCACGGCGACTCCATCTTCGTCAAGCAGGCACAGTGGCGAAGCTTCTCGTGGGTACTAGATATCTTTAACACCGCTGCGCATTGGCATACCAAGCCGGAATGGGCCAGTTTAAAGGACCTGGGTTTGTGCAAGTACGAGTGGCATGACGACGATCCGCTAGCGGACGTGTTCCTGATGCAGTTTGGCAGATACCCGGACGCTGACGAAGTCGGCGTCGACTACGCGGCGATGGTCACCGAAATGTTGAGCCCGATCACAGTTGCACTGCAGCAGGACGAGTCGATACCAGGCGATCTCATCCGGCGCCCTAACCTGTCATCGGTGTGTAGATTCGCTATTGATCGTCACTACACGGTACGTTCTGGCTGGGAGACGCCCGGTTTCTTCCTTGGCAGTTCAGGAAATCTTGAGGACCTGATCTGCTTCTGGAACATCCGCGCCTGCGACATCCCAGTGTGGTTTCTCGACACCGCTCACCTGGCTCGCTATGCAGATCTGATACCCCAAGTGGACACCATCATCCAAGAGATGGCGCGGGGCAGTATAGATGCCACCGCCAGCCTGGGCATTTGGTCACGCGGCGATGTCGAGCAGTATGACCAACTGTTCGAGAACAAACGGCTGACCGTGCACAACATTCGAGAGGGATTCTGGGGCGGGGGCGCTGTCGTGCCACCAGTCATGCGCCTTGGTGAAGCCTCCGCCTTGGGCGTCATCGGAAGCGAACGCGGCGTGCCGCGCGTGAGCTTCGCACTGAACGATAAGCCCTGTAACGGACATCCTCGTTACATGCAGCAGCATCTCGTTGCCTCGGTATCGTTGATCGGCGGCCTCTTCGGGGATGAACACCACACGTTCGATGTTCCTTACATCCCGGATCTGAATCAGTTCTATGCTCAAACCATGCACTTCGAGCATGGCAAGTTGCGTGTTGAGCCAGAGCACGTCGGACTGATCATCGATGCCGCCGACCACGATACGTTTCTCAACGCGATGCCCGTCACACAACTGATCGGACGCATATTTACGTTGGCGGGTTACAACAGCACACTGAGCAACAGCGGACGTATCGCCCGGCAGCTGCTAACGCAACTGGGAGGCCTTCAGGGCGCGCGCATATTCAAGATTCCCGGGGCCAGGGAGTTGTTGAGGTCCTTCGGCCCCCGGACAACGTTCTCTAAGAAGGTTGCCATTGATACGATTTCGGGAAAGACAAGTGAGGAATTGAGGGGAACGTTCGCTGCCCATGTGGACCTTTTCCTTCGACCACGCCCTATCGGCGAAAAACTAACACCTCCTCACGTCTTCGCGGCCATGGTGGACGCGGGATTGTTCCGCATCGGCGTCGACCTGGATTGTCCTCAGTGCGGAATGAAGAGTTGGGTCGCGCTCGACGTACTCCAGCAGGAGACTAGCTGTGAACTGTGCGGACACGGCTATGACGCGACCGACCAGCTCTTGAATAGCGACTGGCGTTTCCGGCGGTCAGGCGTGCTGGGTGCTGAACGCAACGCACAAGGGGCAGTTCCTGTAGCGCTGACGCTGCAGCAACTGGATGCAAACCTGGACAGGGCGTTCCGCTCTTGCATCTACTCCCCCTCGCTCGACCTCAAGTCCCGTCTTGATCCTCAGCACCCGGACTGCGAGGTAGATTTCGTGTGGGTGCAGATGGGTGCATACCCGAAGCGCACCTCAGTCATCCTCGGCGAATGCAAAGATCGCGGTCGCATTGAACCTGATGAGTTCCGGCGCGATCTCGAGAATCTTCGCCGCATCGCCGATTCTCTTCCATCAAAGCGATTCCAAACTTACGTGGCGTACATCAAGCTTTCGCCGTTTACAGAAGAGGAGATCGCGATCGCAAGCCACCTGAACGATGAACATCGACGCAGGGTGATTCTGCTCTCGTCCCGCGACCTGGAGCCCTACCGCCTGTTCGAACATGCTGGCGCTGCCGACCACGGCATCGACATTCGGGCGGACTCGTGTGAGGGATTGGCACTGATCACCCACCAGCTCTACTTCCACAATGGCGGCTAGTCCTGCTTCGCTATCCCCGCTCCGCCCCCAACTCCGGGCGAGCTTGGCCACGGGCGACAAGCGACGGGCAACTGTGCTAGCGTGGTCAAAGATGAAAAAGCATCTCCGAAAAGACTACAGCCGAATACCGGCGTGATCGCAACGATCACGCCCCTGTAGCTCAATGGGTAGAGCAGCGGATTTATATCCCGTCAGCGCCAGATAAGCGGCAAGTGCCGGTTCGAGCCCGGCCAGGGGCACCACCTAATTCGCCAGGACAGATGACGCATTGCGCCGCGGCGAGTGCGCTCGGACTTTGTGTATGCGCTTTTTCCTCGATACCGAATGGGCCGACACATTAGGCTCTGAGCTCGTCAGCGTCGCTTTGGTCGCGGAGGATGGGCAGTTCTTCTACGCGGAGCGCGACACACTTCCCGAGTACCCGACTGACTTCGTTCGCCAAGTTGTGTACCGACAACTCGATCGCGGGCCGTCTGCATGCTCAGATGAGGCGATGACGCGAAGTGCACGGGCCTTTCTCGTTAGGGGACGGTCACCCGCGATCTACTCCGACTACGCCAACGACCTTCAGCTCCTACAGTACGTACTGGCAGGCTTCGATCTATCCGAAGCAGAGGTGTCCGCGTGCGGTCCGGCCCCGGAAGCGATGGTCACCGAGGTAATCCATGACAAGGTGACGCTCACCTTGGTGGAAGCCTACTTCGAGGCACATCCCCACGTGCGAGCCAGGCGGCATCACGCATTGGTCGACGCGGAGGTGCTCCGTCAAGCATGGCTTGTTTCTACTGGCTGCACACCGTGCCCACCATGGGCCGTCCATACCATGAGGCGACTTGTTCGTGCCCCCAAGTGACGCGAGTAGAGGTTACTCCGGGCCAGCGTTTTCTCAGGCCCCTTGGTTAGTGCAACAAAAGATCATCACTTCCCAACAACAGAAGTTCTTTACAATCAAGGGCTTAAGCCAATAAATCGCTTGCGCGGCAATTGAAAAAATGGTTACGATCGTTCAACAAGGCAGTCATGAACGGTCATGAAGCTCAAACCACCCGCACTGAGCTCCCTGGAATCCCGGCTCGAACGAGAGTATGGGCTGGTGATCGACTCCTGCTCGACCGCACGGATCCTGGGCTACAGAAGCGCAAACTCGCTGGCTAAGGCACGCAGCCGCGGAGTCGTTGCAATCGACATGTTCCGGCTGCCAAACCGCCAAGGACTCTATACGTCCCCCAAGCACCTGGCCGCGTATCTGCGGGCAACGTTGCCCGAAAGCCACTTCCCAACCTGTGAGACAGCGATGGACGGATAGCCGAATCCGGTCGCTGAGAACACGAAAGCCCCGATTAGAGGTCGGGGCTTTCGAATGGCTGCCAACGTTGTCCACCTGGCACGCCAATCTCAGCACCACTTCCCTCGTAAGTCAACTTCCGCACGGGTGCCCGAGGCCCCGTCACGGGCGGTCATGGCCGGTCACGACGACGGCAACTTTGGAGGGCTACTCGATGCTTGAGACAGCGCAACTTGAAGCACTGTTTGCCGTGTGGCAGCTTCCGCCTTCTGGGCGGGCTTACATTGAGCATGTCCGCGCAACCGATCCCGCCCGTCTGGTCGGATCCGGAAACGCGCGCAATACGCCTTTACGTTTCGCCAGCCAACGAATGGGCCATGTGATCCAGGCGGAGAGCGCCACGGTCGAAGGCGCACTTGTTCGGATATGCGAGTACGACCAGATCAATGTCCTAGAGTACTGGGACCAGCCAACTACGGTTCCGCTTGTCATCACCAATAGGCTTGGAAGGCGTCAGCGCTCAACACACACTCCGGACTTTCTCATTCTCCGCCCCTCCGGGCCTGCCGTAGTCGAATGCAAGCCAGAAGCGTCTGCAGAGTTGCTCGCCACCACGAGAGCGCAAGACTGGACGAAGGACGGCGACGACGCATTTCACTACGCGCCAGCGGAGGCGTACTTTGGTGATCTCGGCATTTCACATGAAGTTTGGGTCCCCGACGACAGGAGCGAGCTCCGGTCCAGCAACATCGACCTGCTATTGGCAGTACGGCGGTGGCCCGCCGCCCCCAAGACCGAGCACTGGAAGGCGAGGATCAGGCGACACCTTGGAAATGTCTTGATCGCGAGCATCGCAGATCTGACTCGGGAGCTGAATCTACCTGACTCGGCAGTGCTACTTCGCGGCATTCATGATGGTTGGCTCTACGCTCCTCTTGATCGATTTCTACTATCGTCCCCACACGACGCACTTGTAGCCCTGTCGGCCAGCTGCTTCGACCATGCGATAGAGGTAATCGAGACATGGCACAGAGTAGTGCCGAATGGCGGGACTTGCGATGTACTGCCCAACGTTTCACAGGCCTCGCTGATGCTTCAGCGCAAGAGAGAGCTTGATGGCGCATGTCAGGCCACATTCTCGGCACGAACTCTAAGACGCCACCGTCAAATTCTTCGCAAGAGCAATGGCGACGTCCGAGCGCTAATGCCCAGAGCTAGGCCGGGAAACAAGGCTCCACGTATCACGCCGGCACATGAGCTATTCATCCAGGAGTGCATAACCGATCATCATGCCATTGCGGCCTCACCGTCCATGTACGCCAGCTATGTCGACTACAAGAACTTCTTTGACGATAAGAGGAACGCCGGTGGACTCCCGCAAGCCGAGTTCCCGATATCGTTCACTACATACGTCGCAAGGGTGAAGGCTCGAGATCCAGAGCACATGGCCTTGTGCAGAGGCGGAAAGCGAGCAGCTAACGCCGCTGCGCAGCCTACGGATCGTCGACACTGTAGCGCGCCTGTGCGACGGCCATTCGAGTCGGCGCAAGCCGACCATTATCTCAGCGACAGAACGTTGGTGCTTCGCAGTTCAGGGAATCAGCAGATCACCCGAAAGCCGTGGATCAGCGTCCTGAGGGATGTCGCCAGCAGCCAGGTTCTTGCACTCACAGTTGGATTCCGACCTCCGAGCAGGAAGGTTCTTTCCGAGCTTCTTCGGGACTGTGCCAGACGTCACGGGCGTCTTCCCGAGACAATTGCAAGTGACTGTGGGTCAGACTTTCAATCCACGTTCTACGAATCCACTCTCGCGATATATGGCGTTCATAAGAAGGATCGCCCAAGCGGTGCGCCAAGATTCGGAGGAGATCTAGAGCGCCTCTTCGGAGTACTAAAGACGTCCATCCTATGGAAAGGGGCTGGCTCGACACGAAACGATGCTCGGGGACGTGCCGCTTCCCCCTCTCATCGAAGCAATGCGTTGGCAGAGCAAGACCTGATCGACTTCTATGATGAGCTCGAAAGCGCCATCTTTGACCAGCTGAATATGCACTTGAGGGGAGAAGCTCTGAACTCTCCAGACGTGATCTTAGACTGCGGGCTCCAGACCTACCCCATGTCAGGGATTGCAGCCAAGCTCGATCTAGACTTCCTGGTCGCCACGTCTGTCGATGCGCCTTGCAGGTGGTACACGATAGACCCGTCTCGCGGCATCAATGTGCTAGGCCGATGGTACTGGAGTCCAGCACTTGCCAAGGCAGCGAAAAGTAAGGTTGAGGTCCGCCTTGACTCGTGGGATGACGAAGTGGTCTATGCGCGGGTCAATGCCGCTTGGGTGCCCTGCAGGTCGAGGGGTTCGCTTCCAAGCGAAGCCAGGAACTTGCTCGCGAAACTTTGCCGCTCGACATTGCGGCTAGATGGGCGCGCCGAGCTCGCACAAGCAACGCAAGAGGCAGACCTATCATTGGCGCGCCACCTCACGAGACGACGGCAGTCCACATCCGTTGAGACGCTTGTACCCGCGGATCAACGGGACCGACGTGGCCTAGATGACAATCAGGAAGCTCCAGACAACATCCCCAGCATATCTGTCACCTGGAGCGACTGACAATGACCCGGAAGCTGTCCCCAGCCGCGCTCCACAGACTAACGATCCCTCATCCGCGATATCAGGAGGTGGAGCGGCGCCTATTCACCCAACTCTCTATGGGCGCGCCGGGAAGTGTAGTGTTGCTCGTTGGCCCGACGAGAGTGGGAAAATCCAGGCTGGTACGAGACGTCTCCGAGCGACTAGTCAAGCAGCCCCGTAGTGATGACGCTCAGCCAATCATCGTGGTAGAGGCCGCAACCACAAACGGCGGGCGGTTCTCTATGAAGCACTTCACGATACGTGCGCTACAAGCGTTGCGCCACCCTATGTTTGGTGAGCTCGGCTTCGTCATCCGGCAGAGCGAATCGGAGACTCACCTGCGGATTAGACTCGAGCAAGCGATACTGCATCGACAGACCAGATATCTGTTCATTGATGAGGCGCACCACCTTTTGAGGACGAGTCGGAGCGGGCTGGCAGGAGAAGTCTTGGACTCGCTCAAGTGCCTGGCAAACGCGACAGGTGTGATCTTGCTGCTCGCCGGCGGCTACGAGCTCTTCATGGCTGGCCTCTCCTCCCCGCATTTGAATGGACGCATGAGGGTTATCGAGTTCGCACGCTATCGTGATGATGGACTTGATGAAGTCAGCTTCCTCGGAATCTTTAAGGGTCTAGACGAGTGTTTGCCCTGGAGGAAGGGACAATCGCTTGTCGCACACTCCGCGTACATGAAGGCCGGCACTCTTGGATGCCTGGGCCTGCTTCTGGCTTGGATCAACGCGGCTATGTGCGAAATGGCTTGCCGAGAAGAGCAGCTACTTGGCCTTGAGCACTTCACGGAGACAAGGTTCGAAGAGCAGATCACCCTTATTGCGAGAGAGATCGCAACGGGAGAGAGCGCGATGCAGAGGCTCCTTCCGGCAAAACTCAGTGCTCGGGGCGCGCCAGCTTCGCCGCCCCCTGATCCAGCCCGCAGAAAGCCCTTCCAGCGAGCGCCAAAGCGGGATCGTGTGATCCCCACAGTACGGTAGCCGGTCATGGCAGACTACTTTTCGCTTGCACATCTCGGTACTGGCACGGCTGAAGTAGAAGGTCTGAACTCTTACACCACCCGTCTATCCCAGGCCCACGGATGTTCAGAGTGGCAACTAACCAAGCACATTCGCGCTTGGTGGGAGAGGAAGCACTCACGGGACTCTACCGACCAGTTTCCAACCATAGCTAGCGCCATCTATGAGGTTCCGCTCTGCGGGATGGGCTCTGATGTAGCAAAATTCGTGGCCGCGCTTGAGGATGCAACAGGCGTTAGGACATTAAGATCAGCCACCATTTTGCCGCTAGCAGCCGCCCTATCGCCCACGTCGATCGGAACACTGCGAAGCTCGAGAGCCTGGTGTCCAGCTTGTTTTGGTGCGGATGTGGAGGCCGGGCTGCCCCTCTATGGCCGGCTCCTTTGGGCGGTGTCTTCCGTCACTAGATGCAGGTTACATAGAGTACAGCTTGTGGACCGTTGCCCTAAGTGTTCAGCCCCGCAACTTGCCAGGTCTGGATCTCGCCTTGACTATTGCAACGTCTGCTGCACTACCCTTCTAGTGCCACCGCGACATTTCACGCATGCAGCGCGCCCAGCATTTGGTGAGGATCTCATCTACGAGCTAATTGAAGCGTGCGCCCGCGATCCCACCATATCGCTTAACCGCCGCACTATGCAGCTATTCTTCAGGCGTCACCGGCGAGAGCTGCCAGCGGGAGATCCTCTACTCTCTGTTCCCTCTCTCACAAGTGATACAAGTAGACCCTCGCTTGGAACGGCTCTCCGAATGGCAAAGGCATTTGGGGTTTCACTTCTAGATTTTCAGTCGACTACGGTGCCGGAGACCACAGGCGAGCTCTATGGAGCGGCATCCACTCCGCTACCTAAGGTTTATCGACCGCGGCACACCAAGGAAGTCCGCGATCGCGTTGAGGCCGCACTCTGCCATGCCTTGAGAGAAAAAGATGCACTGGTGTCTTTCAGGCTATTCTGCGCGCAACAGGGAGTTTCAACGGGGTACGTTTTACACCAGCTTCCTTCTCAATCTAATGCGTATATCGCACGGAGGAAAGAGGGGGTGACTGCTTCCGCGCGGGTGAAGTTGCTTGCCGCTCAGAGGGTGGCCTACGCCGGGCTTGTCGAGGACTACCAACAGGGGCGCATCAGGCAGCTGAAGGATTTGATTCGTGCGGTGGCTTCTGCCTCGGGTGTATCTATAGTCACTGCGCGGAAAGCGGTGTCGCTTTGCATAAAACGTCGGGAGGAGACATGAGCGGACTAGGTCGGATAGAGCTCGTATAAACCGATGCGAAGGGGCATCCTGACAGACGGGCTGATCAACGCCCATCTACCATTCCCCAAAGACCCATGCGCGGCCGAGAGCTGACATCGGTCAACATGGATCGAGGGTTCCTACAGATCAGCGCTATTGAACAAGGCGCTCAGCTCAAGAAACAGAGAAATACTGTGGGGTTCCTCAGAAAGCGGGTCGGCAAGTGCCATCAGTGATGAAAGCCGGGCGCATGCTGTCGCCTACGAAATGATCTCTCGGCGCAGCCACACCGCATGACATGTGACGATCACGGCCATGGCAGATTTTGCAAGCCACGCTCAATCCACTCGCCCAACACGCGTAAATCTGACAAACAGGATTCGTGCTTATGTCTACGATCAATGAGCCGTGGGATCTGACGATGGCACTGCGAGACCTTTCCGCCTGTCTGGCAGGACACTTGCATGCTGCAACCCTGCCGACACAAAGTGAGCTGAGTAGCTGGCTGCACTACATCAACAGAGCGGCTCCCGTGTACTGGGCACTTGAAAGCGCATGCGAAGACATTATCGAAGAGGGCGTTACAGAAGCCCGCGTTCAGGCGCTAAAACAAGCCATGACCTGTGCGCAGGGGCAAACGAAGTATTGGCCTAGGAAGGATCGATGGTAGATCAGACTTGACTTCGGACCTTAGCGCACCTGGCGCCACCGTGAGGAGCGCACCGGACGGATGATCGGGGCGATGCCGTACATAGTCATCCGTAACGTGCGGCTCAAGAGCCAGGTCTTTGATCAAGGAAGGTCAATGAGCCCCGGAAACCCGCCTAGTGCGCATTGAGCGGTGACACCTGCTTCGTTCGCAATAGAGTGGCTTCAGGACGCAGTCAGACGCTTGCATCTCAATGACGCTCTTGGCCTACGCCTCACGTATGCTCCTGCGATGATGATCGCGGATGCAATTATTGGCATCCACGAGGGCTTGCTTCTGGCTGACGACGCAGCAATCCAGCTGCGCAATATCTGCTCCTGGCTTTGGATTCAACGGATCGACGCAACAGTTTGTCGATATCGCTCAGCCGGTGTTTCGTAACCTAGCGTCTTGCGTGGCCGCTCGTTGAGCTGACGCGCTACGGCATCCAGCTTGGCCTGCGAGACATCGGCCAGATTGATCCCTTTGGGAAAGTACTGCCTCAGCAGGCCATTTGTGTTCTCGTTGGTACCACGTTGCCAGGGATGATGCGGATCGCAGAAGTAGACTTGGATGTCGGTGGCCAAGGTGAAGCGGCGGTGTGCTGCCATTTCCTTGCCCCGATCCCAGGTCAGTGATCGGTACAGCTGCTTCGGCAGGCGGTGTGCGTTCTTGATCAGCGCGTTGACCACGGTCTCGGTGTCCTTGCCTGCCACCTTCACCAGCATTAGGTAGCGGGTCTGCCGCTCCACCAGCGTGGCGATCTGACTATTACGGTCACCGAATAGCAGGTCGCCTTCCCAGTGTCCCGGCATGGCCCGATCTTCGGCGCTGGCCGGCCGCTCGCTGATCGAGACGGTATCGGTGACCCGAAGCGGTCGGCCACTGTCACCGGTTGTTGAACAAATCCACTGCGATCCATCGCTACCTGCGCTCATGCTGCCCACTTCCTGCCGCGCAGCGCGTACTCAACGGCAAGGTCATAGACGTTGTCGCACTTCTGCTTGAAGGTGGTACGGTCATAGCTTTCCGGCAAGTCCGCATCAAGCACGCGTTCGATTTCCGCGCGCACCTGCTTCTGCGTCTGCGCGCTCTGGTGCCAGTTCTGAATCAGCACCTTGGGCTGCTCCTCCACCAGGCGCTTCAGCAGGTGCTTGGCGGCCAGCTTCACGCGCTGGGTCTCTTCCTGCGTCAGTGACTCCTTATTCAGCAGATCGAACAGCTCCAACTCGTCCTCGGTCAGGCCTTCGCGGATGTGTCGCTCGGCCTCTTCCTTCAGCTCCTCGGCATAGGCGGTCAGCTCGTCGTAGTAGTTCTCGGTGGACGTTGCGCCGGAGTTGTAGGCGTCGATCACATTCTGCAGCCGCTGGATGAAGCCCACCCGCGTGCTGTTCTGCGCCAGCATCTCGGCCAGCTTTCGCTGCAGAAAGGCCTGCAGGTCGGCGATCTGGATGTTCTTGAAAGGCGCCTGCTGGAACTCCTCGCGCAGCTTCTCAACGTTCACCTTGCTGAGGTCCCAGGCCTTGCCGCGCTGCACGATCTTGTACTGCGCCTCGAACTCCTTGGCGGAAAAGGCCTCGGCCTTGTCCACCACCACGCTGGCGTCCAGCAGCGCCTCGATGCGCTGCACCGCGCTGTCAATGTCGACCTGCTCTACGATGCTGTCCATCACCCCGCGCAGGTACTGGAAGGCCGACACCACGCGGCCCAGCTTGCGGCCCAGCACCTCAGGCTTGCAGGCCTCGTACAGCGAGGAGATCGTGTTCTCGTAGACGTTGAAGGACTTGCGCTGCTCGTCGCTGGCCAGCAGCGTGTCGGCAAAGCCGTTGAACTGGCCCAGCTTGGTGAACACGTCGTCGCGGTCCAGCGCCTCGTGCAGCGGCACACCCTGGCTTTGGCAGTAGGCCAGGCCCTGCTCCATGGCCTCGTCCAGCAGCGTGAACAGATGACTCTTGTCCCGCACCGGCAGCTCGTCGTCCTCGGGGCCGGCGGCGTAGTCCTTTAGCGCCTTCTTCATGCGGCGGAAGACGTTGTAGTAGTCCACGATCTCGCCGTGACGCTTGGCCACGCCCAGGATCTCGTGGCCGCTCACCCGGTTGGCCCGCGCGATGGTCTGCATCAGCGTGTGGCCCCGCATGGGCTTGTCGAGGTACAGCGTGCTCACCGTCGGCGCGTCGAAGCCTGTCAGCCACATCGCGCAGACGAACACCAGTTGCAGCGGGTGCTCCGGGTCCTTAAAGTTGAACTCGATGTCGTGGCCGTGCTCATCCAGTGCGTTCATTCGCTGGCGGTGTGGCTTGAGGTCCAGTCCCTTCTTCGCGAACTTCTCTTCCTCGCCCGCCTCCTCGCTGACGATCACCGCCATCTGCACCGCGCCCATCCAGGCCTTGAGCTGCTTCAGGCGCTGGCGCTCCACGTCGTTGGTCGTCGCGGTGATGCGGCCGTTCAGCGCCTTGATCTCGGCCTTCCACAGAGCCTGCACCTTGTCGAACATCGTCACGGCGGTGAATTTGTCCACCGAGATGACGATGCCCTTGCCCAGGTAGCCGCGGCGGGGGAAGTGGTAGACGATGTCCCGCGCAATCGTGTCCAGTCGGTCCTCGCGCTTGACGACCTCCATCTCCTGCGCGAAGCGCTTCTCCAGCTTCTCCTGCGCCTCGCCGTCGAGGTTCTCGTCTTCCAGGATCGCAGCGAACTCGTCGCTCAGGTCGTCGTTCTGGATCAGCACCTCCGGCACACGCTTCTCGTAGAACAGGGGCACCGTGGCGCCGTCTTCCACGCTCTGCTGGAAGTTGTACTCGGACACGTAGTCGCCGAACCAGGCGTTGGTCTTGCGCTCCTGGCCCAACAGTGGCGTGCCGGTGAAGGCCAGGAAGTTGGCGCGTGGCAGGCCGACGCGCATGTTCTCGGCCAGGCCCGCGTACTGGGTGCGGTGCGCCTCGTCCACGATGACGACGATGTCGTCGCGGTCGGACAGCAGTGGGTAGTCCTTGCCCTTCTCGAACCGGAACTTCTGGATCAGCGTGAACACCACGCGCTTGTTCTTGCCCAGCATCTCGCGCAGTTGCGCGCTGCCCTTGGGTCGCACGTCGTCCTTCGGCGCCACCACACCGGTGTGCAGGAAGTTGCGGTAGATCTGTCCGTCTAGGTCGTCCCGGTCCGTCACCACTACGAAGGTGAAGTTGCCGGTGAGCTTGCGGAAGATCTTGCGCGTGTAGAACACCATCGAGAAGCTCTTGCCCGAGCCCTGAGTGTGCCAGAACACGCCCAGCTTACCGCCAAGCTCACGCCGGTGCCTGAACTGCTCGAAGGCGTTGTTCACGCCGATGAACTGGTGGTTCTGCGCGATGACCTTCTGCGTCTCGCGGTAGAACACGCAGAAGTTCTCCACATAGTCCAGCAGCCGCTCGGGCGTCAGCAGGCCCAACACCGCGCGCTCCACGCTCAAGCCCTGCGCGGCAATAGCAGGGCGGTCCAGCTGTTCCTTCTCGTCATCCACCCGCAGCCAGGTGAAGAAGTGCTCCCACTGCGCGGTGATGCTGCCCAGCCGGGTCTCGATGCCATTGCTCAGCAGGCACAACGCATTGGCGGTGAAGAGCTGCGGAATCTCGGCCTTGTAGGTAGTCAGGTTGTCGTCGAAGGCTGCGCGCAGCTTCACGTTGCTGTTCTTCAGCTCGATGAACACCAACGGCAGGCCGTTCACGTACAGCAGCAAGTCGGGCCGGCGGTAGCCATGTTCGCCGCGCACCCAGAGCTGGCTCACCGCCAGGTAGTGGTTGCGGCCGGTGCGCGGATCATGCGCGTCGAAGTCGATGACCTTCAGCCGCTCGGTCACGGTCTGCCCGACCTGCGGCCCGGCCTCGGGCTTGTAGGTAACCGGCACGCCGTCGCGTATCAATCCGTCCATCTCCCGGTTGGCCGCAACTAGGCTCATTGCCGTGCGCGGTTGCAGCAGTTGGGCCAGAGCCTGATCCACTGCATGGGCCGGAGCCTGCGGGTTCAGCCGCTCCAGCGCGGCGCGCAGCCGGTCGGCCAGGATCACCTCGCGCTTGTCCGCGCGGCCCGAGCCGTCGTTCAGCTCGTCGGGCTGGGCCGTGTAGCAGTTCAGCGCATCGAAGCCGCACAGATGCTGCAGCCGCTGCAGCAGGGCCTGTTCGATATCGTCTTCGCTGATGAAATTCTTCGCGGCGGCCACGGCACCCCCTGGTGTTGCCGGTTATGGAGAAGAAAACGTGCTAACGAGCCATCACCTCACGCTACGCAGCCTCTGACGGCGGCTGCATGCTGGGCGGGAACTGGATGTTCAACGCATCGACGCGGAGCTTGCCGGAGATCAGGCGGGGGAGCAGGGCATCGCGCATCTCGCTCAACCTTCGGGAGTTCTGGGCAAGCTTCTCCGCCTGTTGAAGCATCGGCTCTGCAATCAGTGATACCCGATCTTGCAAGGCGCGGGGCGGCATCACCACGTCTTGCGCGGGGATGAGGTCCGGCTTCAAGTGAAGAACGTTCGCCCCGTTTGCGAACTCCTTGATATGGTTTGCGAACCCGGAGAAGCGCAGGAATAAGTAGAGATACGTCGGGTCGACTTTCTTTGGCACCAACCTTATGACATCCAGCGAAATGACAGCGCCCCTCTCGCCGAGGTCTGGCACGCGGGCGGCTCGCCCGACGACAACCCGGTCCTGCGTCATGTCGGTGACTGCCATGACGATGTCTCCCTGTTTGACCAACTGCTCGCTCTTGAACTCACCCTTGTAGTGTTTCAAGCCGCCAGCACGGTAACCACCACCTCGGTTGAAAGACTTCAGCGTCACGAAGGGCATGGCTGCCGGGTCATCGACCAGATCCTCTGAGGCGTAGGACCTGCCTTTAACGACATGGCAGTGTCGCCCAAGCGGCACCACTTCCCAGCCTTCGGGAATACCTTTTGAGAAGGTGGCGGCCTCGCAACCCGGGAACCGCATCCGAACAAACCATTCGCGGTAGATCTCTTCGGCCATGGACTCCAGCAAGTCGATGCGGCGCTGGTTGTTGGCGATCAGGTCGTTCAGACCAACAAGCACGGCCGCGATCTTGTCTTGCTCGGCCCGAGGTGGCAGCCGCAGCTTCAACCCCTTCGCGACCGTCACGTTGAAGTGCTGCTGCGCAGCACCGACCAGATTGCCGCCGACCAGGCTCTGCCCGAACGAGGAATTGAAGACGGCGGCGATGTAGTGCGGATTCAGATCCGGGCCTGGGCGCAGGATGACCAGATCACTGCAGTTGGCATCTGGCAAATCAGCCGGAATCACGCAGGCTGTACCGGGATACCCAGTGCGAACGATGGCTACATCACCAGGGCGCAACTTCGACTTCTTGATGGCATCGTGAAACGACTCGGGGATGTACTTCAAGTCGTTGTAGTTGAGCCTGAACGGATGGATGTTCAGTGACCGCAGGAACGGCACGCCGGCTTCGACGTATTGGTCGGCCATGGAGCCAACGAAGCCTACCGTCACGTACTCGCTCACCTCTTTGAGCTTGATGTCGCGCCACCCGTTCATTCAGCCAGCCTCGCAAATGGTCTTCAGGTTGGCGTCGATGACCGCCTTCAGACGGAGCGCAGCGCCGTCGAGCTCATCCAACACGTCCATGGACGCCTGAAGGTCAGCGAGAAACTCCTCCTCCGTCTTCCCATCCTCCTCGATCACCACGCCCACATACCGCCCCGGATTGAGCGACCAATCCTGCTCGGCAATCTCTTCGCGGCTGGCCAGCTTGCACAGGCCGGTGACGTCTTCGTAGGCGGCCTTCGGGAAACGCTCCTGCAGCCAGCTCACATGCTGGTAGTACAGCTCGGCATCCTTCAGTTCGTCGTGCAGCGCCTGCACCGCGGCTTTCACGCCCTTGGTCTGGCGGTTGGCAGTGGCGCGCTTGCCGTCTGCCTTGGCAGCCTCGGCCTTGCGCTTGTCCATCTCGCGGATGGCCTTGTCCAGCGTCTTCACGGCGACATGCAGGCCGGTGAAGAAGGGCGTGAACTGGCCGCGGAGCAGGTGCTGGGCTGTGTTGCGGTCTTCCACGCTGTGCTTCTGGCCGCGGGTGCGATCGTGCTGGGCCTGGGCCTGCGCCAGCGCGGCGAGCTGGCCCCACTGGGCCTGCAGCGCGGCGATGGCGTCGCGCGCCGCTTGGCTGGTCTGGGCATCGGCCGCTTCTTCAGCCAGCACAGCCAGCAGGCGGTCGCTCAAGGCGGGCAGGTGCTCGGCGGCTTCCTTGAGCTGTGCCATGCCTTGGTGCAGGTAACGGTCCACCTGGTCCACGAACTCCTGGCGGCGGCCCTTGTGCAGGCGGGGGATGAGGGCGATGTTCTGGATCTGCTCGTCGCTCAGCTCACGGTGGGCGCGGTCCACTTGGGTGAAGATGTTGCGGGCGTCGATGAACAGCAACTTGTCATCAGACTTGCCCTTGTCGAAGAACCACAAGGTTGCCGGCAAGGTGACGGTGTAGAACAGGTTGGACGGCAGCGTGAGCATGCCGTAGATGAGGTTCTGCTCGATCAGAGTGCGGCGGATGTCGGCCTCGGAGTGGCGGGCATCGCTGGCCGAGTTGGCCATCACCAGCGCGGCGCGGCCGCCGGGCTTGAGCGACGTGGCGAAGAGGTTGATCCAGAGGTAGTTGCCGTTGGGCACGGTCTCGACGGCTTTTTCCTTGCCGTCTTTCCCGCCCGCCGCCTTTGCCTTGGTCTTGTTGCGGGGCACGCCGTAGGTGTTGAAGCGGCGGTCTTTCTCCACGGCGTCCAGCGTCACGTCGTCCACGTTGAACGGCGGGTTGGCCATCACGTAGTCGAAGGCGCCGAAGGCGTTGAAGGGGTCTTCGTAGTAGGTGTTGGCCTGCTTGATGTCGCCGCGCAGGTTGTTCACAGCAAGGTTCATCTTGGCGAGCTTGACGGTCTCCAGCGTCTTCTCGGTGCCGCAGACGAACACGTCCAGGTCTGCCGCCTTGTCGGCCTGGTGCTGGAGGATGAAGTCCGCCGACTGCACAAACATGCCGCCGGAGCCGCAGGCGGGGTCGAATACCTTGCCTCCATGGGGCTCGATGATCTCGGTCATCAGCTTGACGACCGAGCGCGGCGTGAAGAACTCGCCGCCGCCCTGGCCCTCGCTGAGCGCAAAGTTCGCGAGGAAGTACTCGTAGATCTGGCCGAACACGTCGCCGGTAGCATCTACCGGGATGTCGGAGAACAGCTTGAGCAAGTCCTTGGGAATGTGCTGGTTCTTGGGGCTGCGGGTGAAGCGGTCGTACTCCTCCTGCGGCAACACGCCCAGCAGCTCGGGCTTGGTGTTCTCGATGCTGGCCATCGCGGCGCGGATGGCCTTGGCGATGTTTTCCTTCTCCGGCAGGTTCAGCAGGTAGTCGTAGCGGGCCTTCGCACCGAGGTAGAAGCCACACTTCTCGATGGCAATCTCTTCCAAGGTACGCTCACGGCGCGTGCCCTGGAGCTTCTTGAATTCCTGCTCGATTGCCGCTTGGTGCTGCCGGTACTTGTTGTCCGCGAATTTCAGGAAGATCAGACCGAGCACCGGGGTGCTGTACTCGCTGGCCTTGAGATCGGAGTTGGCGCGGAGCTTGTCGGCTGCTGACCACAGGTCATTTTCGAGTTTTTTGAGCTGGTCGCGATTCATTCTATTGATCGTAAAGGGGTTTGACCTGTTCCTGTCTTGCCGCCAATTAATATGTTCTGACGCGCAGACTCAGTCATGGCGCCCCATGGAGTTTCGATAGGCGACTTGACGTTCGTAAACAAATCTTGAGTTGACAATCAAAGATGATACTAGCCGGAAGGCTGCTTGTGGCCGTCGGGCGTCATACGACCCATAGCGGCCATTGGTGCGGCCACTGATTCTGCCACTGGGTCCATTTGTACGCTGCCCTGTTAGCCGGACCCGGCCGCCCTAAGATCGAGTTGTATCAAGGCGAAGCGCGCAGATCGGTGCTTTGTGTGCGAGTCGCATAACCGGACCCACGGGTCCATCTACTTGGTGGTTGGGCGCCACTACAGCTATGACTGATCTTTGGGGTCTCATTTCGGCAACCGATGGGCATGCCACACCCTGCATGGTCGGCCGCGCAGCGACCGAGGCTGATGTTGCGGCCGGCTCGGCCATCTTCTATGTAAAGGGTGGTTCCACTCCAGCTCCAATGAGCCTTCCATGCTGCGCATTCCAGATACCGGACGATGGCTCTGAGCAGCCTATCGTCATAGTCCAGGCAGAGCTCGCGCAGCAGGGCACCATCTTGGGTGTACGGCCCCTATCCGGGGGTAATGGCATCTGCATGTCTACGGACGTTCGGTTTCCTGCCGGCTTCGGATCGCAGGTTGGTGCCTAACAGTTCAGTCAAGCCGAGCTTGCTTCGCGAGTTGGACTAATTCCAGAGTTGAACGTCCGCTTTTGGCCGAAAGCGGCCTCCGGACGTATGTCCTTGAGGCCGCCGGTCCAGTAGCTGTGTCCGTTAGGCTTCGGTCTGCTCTGCCATCTCCAACGCGTCCTCAACCTCTATGCCCAAGTACCTAACTGTGCTCTCAAGCTTGGTGTGGCCGAGCAGGATCTGTACTGCGCGAAGGTTCTTAGTCCGGCGATAGATTAGTGATGCCTTCGTCCGACGCATGCTGTGAGTTCCGTAGCTATGTCGGTCGAGTCCGATATCTGTGACCCATGACGCAACGGTTCGCGCGTACTGGCGGGTGGAGAGATGGCCCGCAGCCCGCCCAGGGAATAAGTAAGATGCCGATGCTAGCTGGGCTTGACGGGACCAGTCAGCAATGGCGGACCTTGTCATCTCCGTTAGCTCAAATTGAACTGGCCTACCTGTTTTCCGCTGCAGTACGATCGTCCTCCTGGCGCTGGTAGAGCCGTGAGATACATCTTTTAGCCGAAGGCTGACTAGATCGCACCCCCGTAGCTTTGAATCAATCGCTAGATTGAACATCGTCAGATCTCGAGCTCGCCCGGCCAGCTGTAGGCGCACCCGAATGGACCAAATGTCACTGAGTCTGAGCGGCGCCTTTTGGCCGACCAGCTTTCCTTTGTTCCACGGCGTGAGGTGAGATGGCATATGAGGCTCCCGGGTCGAAGCCTCTACCCTGCCTGCCTTACGTGACCTCCGCTGGACTCGATCTTAGGCCAAAAGTGGATACCAAGCCGATGGGTGGTGCGCGTATGCGATCAAGCGTCATTGGGTGCAGCACACTTGGGCTTGTCGATAAACTGACCAGTAGGCACCACCATCACTTGGAGTCCTTCGGTCGTAGTTGTCGCCTAGCCGATGCTGAGGCACTTCAGCATAAGTTGGCCGCAGCCGGCAAAATTACCATTTACGGCCCATAAGTGATTGAATCGCCTAGGGCGGCAAGCTTCCTGAGGCCGCAAACCGGCCAACTTGTGCTTTAGGCTTTAGTACAAGCTGGCCGAAACGGCCAACTTATGCTCTCGCCCACACATGCGGCACTACGGGATGCTGATGTGGTGGGCCCACCAGGATTCGAACCTGGAACCAAAGGATTATGAGGCAGCTACCGAATCGAGTCGGATCAATGACATAGCCCTCTCCATTGTTCCGGTGACGGCTCGTGAAACCATTGACCCGTAAGGCGCGGCGGCGCGGTTGTTCCGGTTGCTGGCCACCTTAGAGAACGCCCTGGTCGCTTCCCGGACGATTGCGAAACCGCCTCACCCCTTCCCTACTCGGCACCTCTGGAAACAGCCGCGCAGCACACCAGCGTTCTGCATATCGTCTGGCCTGGTCGACGCTGGCCGCCCGCGCGTGGATGACCTGCCACATCTTCAATGCGCACAGCGTCATCTGCGCGGATCCGTCTGGCTGCAGCACGACCACGGCGACGGATCGGTTGCCCCAACGCAGATCCCAGCGGCCGGCGCTGTACTCCCACCCGTCGTGCATCGCAGTGCCCTCGATCGCTCAGCGAGTCATAGCTTAGCGGCGGGAGCGCCGTGGCCAGCGCCGGTGATCGAGCACTGACGGCGGCTGCGCTGATAGAGGGTGAGAGCGCGGCGGCAGTGGGCGTAAGGGCCCCTTCGCACGTTTAATGGCAAATATTTGGATGCCCACCGGGAACAGGTAACTTAGGTAACCACCCCTGAGAGAACCCGTATTTGTTCAATTTAATCAATAAGTTATATAGATATATCAAAGGTAATTTTAGGGTAACGTCCGGGTAATCTGATTACCTTTCCGTCAGGTAATCAGGGGTCTGAAAAAAGTCCTTATAAATCAATGACATTACTTGTCGCCAATCTGGAAATTACCTCAAATCACCCAGAGAGGTAACCTCTGGAAAGCCTTGTGGCACTGGGCATTCCCTCGCTTTTCCGGACCCTGATTACCGCGTTACCTAGTTCCGGTGGGACTCCAAATAATTTGGGTCGGCCGAACCCTCGCTAGGGCTTCCTGGACGCGCATGCAAAGCAGGCCTTTGCCGCAGGGTTCCGCAGGTATCGGGGCGCCCCCGCGAGGGCCGTCAGCAGCAGCTGCGGCGGCCTCCCGGGAGCTGCTGCAGGGGTGCGGAAAAACAGGGGGAAAAAGACCGCAGGCGTGGCGGGGCGACGACTGCGCGCGCCGGGGCCTGAGGGGTCCTGCCGGCAGCGATGGGGGCTTTCGCCACAGTCCCGGCCTCCCCTCGCGCTTCACCGCCCCGTCTGCCGCCGGACAGCCGCTCTGCGCCCCGCCCTGCCTTCGTCCGGACAGCGAGCGCGCCTGGCGTACGCTCGGCCGCACGTCGCCGCTCACGCGGACAGGCGCCATGGTGCTTGCATGCGCGGGAGTTGACTGACACCGTAGCGTTGGGGTTTTTCAGCTGATCGAAAGGTCGGCGCTTCGCGTGGGTGGACAACAAAAAAGCCACCCGGGTGGGTGGCTGCATGTCTACCTGTCAGGAGATTTCAGACGTGGGCCGCCGGCGTACCATCGCGTACACCCACAGCGAGTGAGCAACACATGACCCAGGCGGACCCCAGCAACATCACCATCCAGATCAACCACGCCGAGCTACTGCTACCCACCCGCGACGATGAAAGGCCAGATCTGGTACTGAAAGGGCGAATTGTCAGTAACCTACGGATCGTTACCGAAGGCGGCGACGACGACATCTCCAGGTACACGGGAGAGGTGAGCATTACCCGTAGCGACGAAGAGCGAGATCACGTGGGAACTGCGTGGGTGGAGCACAAAACCAAGATCGTCGGCGCCCAGATTTTTGCCGGTGCTGAGTCCTTCGACCGCATCGTCGCTCAGCTTTCAGGCGCGCCGACAGAGCAGCAGATGCAGCTGGGCCTGGCCGGACTCAGCAGCACGGATGAAGAAGGCGGAACCTTGAATTGGCACGGCGAGGGCTCGACCTTTGCCCAGTCGCTGCTCTCCGCCCAGCTGAGCGCAAGGCTCTTCTGACGGCGCCGCGTATTGCGTGCAGAAGGCCCCGTCAGGGGCCTTCCGTCTTCCTTCCTTACAGCGCAGCGACGCGCTCGCGCGCGACCTGGGCGTAGTGCTCAGTGACCTCGCACCCGGTCCAGGCAAAGCCCTCGAGCTGGGCGGCGACCAAGGTGGTACCGGACCCGGCGAACGGGTCCAGGATGCGGCCGCCCGCTTCGCAGATCCGCACGACCTGACGCATCAGCTCGGTAGGCTTGCCGGTCATGTGCAGCTTGTCGTCGCGGCGCACTCTGGCTTTGATGACGCCCGGCAGCGTGGGGGCATTGCGGTCCAACGGCATTCCGCCCTTGCTACCCCAGACGATGTATTCAGCTTGGTTACGGAAGCGGCCTCGCTGTGGGCGCACGCCCTCGGTCTTGTCCCACACCGTGATGCCCCGCCATGTGATGCCTGCGCACTGCAGAGCGTCCGTTGTCAGCGGCAACTGGCGCCAGTCAGTGAACACGCACACCGGGGCGCCGTCCTTTAGCAGGCGGGCGCATTCGGAGAGCCACATCGTCATCCACTGGAGGTGCGATCGCTGATCGCGCTCATCGCCCAGGAAGTCGGCGTGCAGCGCCGGCCGGCCACCCTGCGGGTACTTCGCGGATGGTGGCTTCTGCCGGGCGGCAGCGTTTACCCCACCACTTGCGTAGGGCGGGTCGGTGATCAACGCATCGAACGAACCGGCTTCAAGAGTCGGCAGCAGGGACAGGGCGTCGCCCTTCAACAGCAGGTTTTGCATGGCAGGAGCCTTCTTCATGTCGCTCGGGGCGAACTGAGGGGAGGCTCTCGGCCTTCATGTGATTGAGCGTGCCGCAGCGCGGGCACTTGATTTGTAGCTCGGCGAAGCCAGAAGCCCGGGCCAGCAGCTTGGCGCATTCGCCGCAACGCAGATTCTGCAGGGAAGCCATCACGCAGCCCCGCCCAAGGTCTTCGGATCGAACGGAGCGAACTGGATCACGTCGTCGCCGACCCAGTCGTTCACGCGCAGCATCCGGGTCTGCAGCGCGGCCAGCTCGGTCTCGCCCCAAACGGCATAAGCATCGCGGATGGACCCGAAGCCGCCAGCATTCTGCGGCACCACTCCCAGCAGCTGCGGGGGGATCCGCAGCGATGCCAGGACGTCATCGCGCGTGACGCTCTTGATGCCCGTGAACTCATCCTTGGCCGCGACCTCGCTGACAGGAATCAGCTGCAGGCCGTCCTTCTTGCCGGCGGGCGAATGAAGGAACAGGTTGCGGAAATTGCCCACCCCACGGGTGCTCTTGAGCGATTCGCGCAGTGCATCCACGTCATCGTCATCGATCTGGTCATCGGTCAGGTACAGGATGAATCCCGCGTGCGAGCCGTTGTTGTAGTACTTGCGGCGGAACAGGGTGGCCGATTCGTTCAGCAACGCGGACTGCAGCGAGGCCATCCATTCGGGAAGGCCGTAGATCTCCTGGTTGACGTCGACCTCCCGCAGCTGGAAGACGGTGTCGCGCTCGAACTCGTGCTCATCCTTCCAGCCGCGGACCTGGAAGAACGTACCCGGCTCCACGCCACGCCGCATGTACTTCGCCAGCGGGGGCACCAGCGCCATCGCCGTGCCGAGGACCGAATTGCGGCGCTCGAAGTAGCCCATGCCGAAGTGCACCCAGTCCATGGAGAACTGCTCGAACGCCTCGCGGCTCAACAGGCGGTGCGGCTTGAAGCTGCGCACCAGCATGTTGGTCTTGAAGCGCAGCCCCGAGCCGAGGTACACGTTGGCCCTGGTCGCACGCGCCAGGCCGTCCAGCGACACCGGCGGCTCGTAGTAGCGCCCGTTCTGCCAGCAGTGCACATAGTCCAGGATGCCACCGGACTCCAACACCGGTACCGGATCCCCAAAGGTGAAGCTGACCATGCGAGAGGGTTCCGCGCTGGCGGCGACGTCATTCATGCGTTGATCTCCAATTTGCTGCGCCGCGCCGCCGCGTGGGGGCGCTCAAGCGGTTCGTTTTGCAGGGCGTGGAACAGCGCCCAGGCAAGGTCGGCGTGGCCGGTCTCATCGGTACGCCCTGCCGTGTAGGTGATTTGCCGCTGGCTCTTGGTCATGGTCTTCTTGATGGCCATGATCGACTGGGTGAGGTCGTGCATGCCGGCGTCGTATTCGAGGCGACCGTTGCTGATGACGTCGTAAGCCTTCAGGACCAGCTTCGACTTGACCTCCGGCGAGTAGCTGAAGGTGACCAGGTTGGGGAAGAAGGTCTTGACGATCTGCGCCACGCCCGTACCCATGCCGGTGGTGTCGATACCGATGTAGGTCACCCAGTACCGCTGCGTGATCTTGCGGATGGCCTCGGCCTGCCCAGCAAAGTCCTTGCCACGGAATTGGAAGCGCTCCAGGACGCGGAACTTGCCGCCCTGCTCACTGGGCGGTGCCACAACCACCAGGCCGGCGGAGTCGCCGGTTTCGGCCGGGTCGTAACCGATCCAGACCGGTCGATCCCCGTAGGGCCTGTTGGCGAAGGGCCTGTAGTCGCCCGCCCATTCGACGTAGCTGTCGACACCGCAGGTCTGCAGCAGACTGAGCGGGAAGACGCTGGCGCTGTCGTCCACGAACCCGCACATCAGAAGATTCTCGAATGCGTCCGCGCTGTATTCTTCGCGCAGCTCTTCGATGTCGAACAGGTCGCAGCCGCGCCGCTCAGCATCGAGAATGTTGACGATCTGCCGCCAGAGCCGATCCGGGCCCAGGCTCCCACGAGACAACGCGTCGTGTGAGACGTCGATCTTGATCCGCTTGTCTGCCGGCTTTCCTCGGTTGCGTCGCTCCCCGGTCCAGAAACTGTACGCCTGGTGCGCCATGGTCGAGGGCGTGCTGAAGTAGGTCTTGCGCCATTTCTTGTGCATGGCCATGCCGCTGGCCACCTTGTTCAGCTCATCGAACCCATGCGTCCAGAAGAACTCATCGAAATAGAAGTTGCCGTGGTAGCCCTGCGCGGTGCGGGCGTTGGTGCCCAGAAAAAACAGCTCTGCGCCGTTGGCCAGGACGATGCTGTCACCGCCCTTTAGATCCTTGTCGAGCGTCTCTCGGACGAAGGCCTGCATGTACCCACGGAACAGGTACGCCTGCGCCTTCGATGCACTCAGGAAGATCTGGTTGCGCCCGGTCTTGATCGCGTCGATCAACGCCTCGCGGGCGAAGTAGAACGTCGCACCGATCTGGCGGGATTTCAGGATGGCGCGTGTGCGCAGGTTGCTGGCCTTATACCAGTCCAGCTGGTAGTCAAAGCACCCGTCGACAAACGCCGTGGTCAGCCGCTCGACCTCATCTTCGCTGAACTCGTTGCGGCGCTCCTTCTTCTTGGGACCGGCGTTGCGGTTGGCCACGGCGGGGTTCAGGTCAGTCTCGTTGCCGCCGCCCTGGTACCGCTGGATGCGAGCCTGCCGCTCCAACTGGCGGTGCAGTAGATCGATTTCCTTGAAGTCGCCGCCGGTCTTACCTTCCTTCAGGATCAACTGCACCAGGCGCTGCTCTAGCGCACCACCGATGCGCTCCACATTGTCGGCGCGGTCCCACTCGTCACGCGCCTTCCAGCTGTGTATGGTTTTCTCTTTCTCGCCGATGGCTTCGGCAATCTCTGTGACACGCCAGCCCATCCAGTACAGGAACTTGGCCTGTCTGCGGCTGTCGGTGGGAAGTTGGGCGGCGACGTCATTCACCGCACTAGGGTCGCGTTCGCGGCCGAATTCATACACAAATCAATGACGTAGCACAGAGTTTTACAACTCGGCTGCGTTGCTGCTGTTTGTCGCTCTGCCGACCATGGACCTGTTGAAGCGCGATCCGCGCACACGGCCAAAATCAGCAGAGGACACCATGTCGGATCCCAAGAAGAAGTACCGCAGCAAGTTCTTCCGCGTTGCCGTGGAAGGCGACACCACCGATGGCCGTGTGATCGAGCGCGGCTGGATCCAGCAGATGGCCGCCAGCTACAACGCGGATCTGTATGGCGCGCGCATCAACCTGGAACACATCCGCGGCATCCTGCCCGACAGCCCGTTCAAGGCGTATGGCGACGTGCTGGCGGTGAAGGCCGATGAAGTCGAGATCGACGGCAAGAAGAAGCTGGCGCTGTATGCCCAGCTGGAGCCGACCGACGCGCTGGTGAGCATGGTCAACAACGACAAGCAGAAGATCTACACCAGCATCGAGGTGTCGCCCAACTTCGCCAAGACCGGCGGCGCCTATCTGATGGGCTTGGCCGTCACCGACAGCCCGGCCAGCCTGGGCACCGAGAAGCTGTCCTTCGCGGCCAAGCACCCCGACGCCAAACTGTTCGATGACCGCAAGCTGCACGCGGACAACCTGTTCACTGCGGCCAGCCAGGCCGCCATCGAGCTGGAAGAAGTCGGCGCCGAGTCTGCTGACCCGTCCAGCAAGCTCCTGTCGGGCCTCGCCGCACTGATCGAGCGCTTCACCGGCAAGCCCAATCCGGACCCCGCACCGGCACCGGTGCCTGCCCCCCAGGATGCCGGCCCGGGCGCGCAAGCGTTCGCCGGCGTGGCCGAGGCGCTGACCGGCATCGCCGACAGCATCAAGGCCCAGGGCGAGCAGTTCGCCGCGCTGCGCCGGGACGTTGATGAAAGCCGCGCTGAGTTCAACGCGTTGGAGCAGAAGCTGGCCAGCACCACGTCGCCGACTCAGCACTCCCGTCCGGTCGTCAGCGGCCGCACCGACAACGCCGCTGTGACCGACTGCTGACGCGAGCGCGTCTCGCAGTCGCATCGCCCTTTCCCTGCTTTCCGGAGACCCTCCATGCGTAACGACACCCGCCGCCTGTTCACGGCATACCTGAGCCAGCTGGCCACCCTCAACGGCGTCGACAACGCCACCCATGTGTTCAACGTCGACCCGACCGTCCAGCAGACGCTGGAAACGCGTATGCAGGAGTCCAGCGACTTCCTGGGCCGCATCAACATCATCGGCGTGAACGACCTCAAGGGTCAGAAGGTCGGCATCGGCGTGTCCAGCACCATCGCTGGCCGTACCGACACCACCGGCGCGGGCGAGCGCTCGCCTCGCGACGTCTCGGGCTTGGACAACCAGGACTACGAGTGCAAGCAGACCAACTTCGACACGGCGATCCGCTATGCCCTGCTGGATGCCTGGTCGAAGTTCCCCGACTTCCAAGCCAAGCTGCGGGACGCCATCGTCAAGCGCCAGGCTTTGGATCGCCTGATGATCGGCTTCCACGGCACCAGCGCGGCAACCACCACCAACCGCACGACCAGCCCGAACCTCGAAGACGTCAACATCGGCTGGCTGCAGCAGTACCGTGCCAACGCCGCTGCGCGCGTGATGAACGAAGTGAAGCCCGGCTCCGGCAAGGTGGAAATCGGCGGCGCCGCCGGCGATTACAAGAACCTGGACGCGCTGGTGTACGACGCGGTGAGCAACCTGATCGATCCGTGGCATCGCAAGGATCCGGGCCTGGTGGCGGTTGTGGGCCGTGGGCTGCTGCACGACAAGTACTTCCCGCTGGTCAACGCCGACCAGCCCGCCACCGAGAAGCTGGCTACCGACGTCATCCTGTCCCAGCGCCGCCTGGGCGGCCTGCAGGTCGCCGAGGTGCCCTACATCCCGGATGGCACCGTACTGGTCACCTCGCTGTCCAACCTGTCGATCTACTGGCAGGAGGGTGGCCGTCGCCGTCACCTGGTCGAGAACCCGAAGAAGAACCAGATCGAAAACTACGAGTCGTCCAACGACGCCTACGTGGTCGAGGACTACGGCTTCGGCTGCGTGATCGAGAACATCGACATCGCCGAGGACTGATCCCATGGCCAACAGTCCCGCAAAACGCCACCTCAGCCGCATCCGTGCGGCCGAGGAAGCCACCAGGCGCCATGGAGCGGCGCCTATGGCCGATGCCTCCGAGTACGAGCTGCAGATGATGCAGCTGCAGGACCATCGTGTGCGGCTCAAGCAGATCCAGTCGGACGAAGCCAAGGCCGTGTTCAAGGCAGGCATCCTGGCCGACTACGCCCCGTACCTGCAGGGCGTGCTGGCAGCTGACGTCGGCGGCGAGGATGAGGTGGTGACCACGTTGATGCTGTGGTGCATCGACGCCGGTGACTTCGCCCAGGCTCTGCCGGTGGCTGCCTATGCCCTGCGTCACGGTCTCAAGATGCCCGACCGGTTCGCCCGTAAGACCGGGTGTCTGGTGGCCGAGGAAGTGGCCGAGGCCGCGCTCAGGGCGCAGGTCGCAGGCACCGCGTTTGACCAGTCGATTCTGGATGCGACGACGGCGCTGACGGCTGACCACGATATGCCTGATCAAGTGCGCGCCAAGCTCTACCTGGCCGCCGGCCGCAGCGTCATCCGGGCCGATGATGTCAATGACAATCCCCCGCCGTTTGAACAGCTGCAGCAGTGCGTGGCCAACCTCAGCCGTGCGCTGGAGCTGGACACCAACTGCGGTGGGAAGAAAGACCTGGAGCAGGCCACCCGGCTCCTGAAGAAACACGCTCCCCCGTTGGCCATTGCCGAAGCACCGTCCGATGCAGCACCGGACAGCCGCGGCGAACACGGTACCGGCGCCACGCCCGGTGTCGAAGCTGAAGCCGGTACCGGTAGCACGCCGGCTGGTGACTGCGCCAACGACGGGAGCTAACCGAGCGTCCCCGCAACCCCCGCCGGCTCGGGGCTGATCCGCAACGACCTCTCTCCCGTTGCGGTGACGCCCCGACCACCGGCGACTATTTCGAGGTCCTTATGTCTGGATTCATCGCACCCGCCAAGAACGCCCCCAGCGACGCAATCACCTCGGGCGTTTGGTGGCCGGCCGTCTCGCCGGCGAAGGTCCGCGAGGACATGAGGATCCCCGGCTCAGTCACCGAGCCGCGTTTGCGCACCACCTTGATCAACGCCATCACCACGGTGAACGAAGCGCTGGCCACCTGGTCCAGCCGTCACATTGCCGATGGCCACGCCACGTTGGCCGACGTACCGGCTCCCCAGGTCGGCGGCACTTCCCGCCTGGTCACGCTGTATCAGCGTGCGGTGGCCACCTACGCCGCCGCCGAGCTGACCGAGCGCTACCGCTCCTACGACGCAACCGACAGCGCCAACCAGCGTGCCGATGACCTGACGCCGTCCATTTCGGAGATCCGCCGCGATCACCGCTGGGCCATGCGCGACCTGAAGGCCCGGCCCCGTACCACGGTGGACCTGCTCTGATGCTCGTGACCGCTGCCCAAGGCGACACCCTGGACGCCATCTGCTACCGGTTCCTCGGCACTACCGCTGCGTGCGTGGAGCAGGCTCTGGCACTTAACCCCGGCTTGGCCGAACTCGGCCCCGTCCTGCCCCAAGGCACCCCCGTGGTGCTCCCCGACATCACCACCCCGGCCACCGCGACGCGCGAGCTGGTCCAGCTTTGGGATTGACGATGACCGAACCCACCTCCACCGGCACCCTGATCGCGCTGGCCACCAGCGTTGGGCTGGCCTCGCTTCTGCCGGGGATCAACCCCGATGCCCTGATCGGCTCCTTCGCTGGCGCGACGCTGTTTGTGGTGTCCGCCAAAGACCTGCTGCTCTGGAAGCGGCTGTTCTACCTGGTCATCAGTGTCGTGCCCGGGTACATGGGCGCTGCCGATGTGATGCGACGCACCGGCTTGGAGTCGGCCGGGCTGTCCGCTTTCCTGTTGGCCGCGTGCGTGGTGACCATCACGTTGCGGTTGATCGAGGGCAGCGGAAGCATCGACTTCAAGTCCTTCCGACGCGGAGACCGCAATGGCTGAGATCACGACCTTCCTCGCCCTTCTGGCCAGCCTGGCCATCTGCGTGCGCCTGCTGACCTACCGCGCCCACGACGGCGCGACCCACCGCCCCGGGGTTTCGCTGGTGGCATGGGTGCTTATCGCTTCCACCGGTGGGCAGGCGCTGCAGATCCTGCTGTATGGCCCGCGTGCACACGTCAGCCCGTGGCAGCTCGGCCTGCTGCTGGTCCTGCTGGTGCTGACCTTCCAATCCAAGGGCAACGTGGCCCGCATTCTGAGGACCGACCCATGATCTTGACCGACGACATCCTTGCCCGCGCGATGCAGATGCCGCTCGCACGTGTTCAGCGCTGGACCAAGCCCCTCAACGCGGCGATGGCTGCGTTCGGCATCACCACCCGCCGTCAGGTCGCCTATTTCCTCGCCCAGCTCGGGCACGAGAGCGTGAGCCTCACCCGCGTTGAGGAAAACCTGAACTACAGCACTGCCGATCGCGTCGTGGCGGTGTTCCGCCGCTTCGACCTTAACGGCAACCGGAAGATCGAGCCGGCCGAGCTGGCCTTCGCCAAGGGCTTCTTGGGCCAGCCGCAGAAGCTGGCCAACTACGTCTACGCAGGGCGTGGTGGGAACGGAGACGTCGCCAGCGGTGATGGCTGGCGGTACCGGGGGCGTGGCCCCATCCAGAACACCCTGAAGAACGGCTACGCCCGCATGGGTGTGCTGCTCGGTCTGCCGCTGCTGCAGAATCCGGACCTGCTGCTGGATCCGGTGAACGGCGCGCGTGCGGCGGCGGCCTACTGGAAGGACAACGAGCTCAACCGCTGGGCCGATGAGGGTGACGTGCTGGCGCTGAGCCGCGCCATCAACCTGGGCAACCCGCGCGCCAAGGCGACGCCCGAGGGCATGGAAGACCGTATCGCCCGCACCAACCGCGCCGTGACGCTGTTGGAGGCCGCGTGATGCGCCTGAGCCTGGACCCGATCCTGCCCTACCTCAACGCCGTCAAATGGGCGGCAGCGCTGGCGGTGGCGGTGGCCTTTGCGTGGTTCTGGCACAACCTTGGCGCGGACAGCTGGCGAGGCAAGTACAACGCCGAGCGCAGCGCGCACCAGGCTGCGCTGGCAGCCCACGCCGGGGTGCTGGATGGGCTGGCCAAGGCCACGGCCGAAACGGCCGCCAAGGCCCGCTTGGCCTCGCAGGCGCTGGCCGCCGAGCGTACCGACAACGACAACCGCTACAACGAGAAGGTGTCCGATGCGAAACAAGCCCGTAGTGATCTCGCTGCTGCTCTGCGCCGTGGCGACGTGCAGCTGCAGCCGTGGTGGCAGTGTGGTGCTGCGGCCGGAGCCGACCCCGATGCGGCTGCAGCCGCTGCCGGCGGAGAAGATGCTTCCGCCCAGCTTCGGGCAGAGGGTGCGGCAGCGAATGTTGAAGACGCCGACCACGCAGATGCCTGGATCGGCTGGCTCCAGTCCGAACTGAGCAGCACCAGGCAACAGGCTGTTGCGGCCGGGTGCGCAGCGCAGGCCGGGCCGTGAAGAAGCCGGCCTCCCTCCGCGCCGCGATCGAGGCGGCCGTTCCGGATCTGGCGATCGACAAGGACAGGCTGCTCGCGTTTATCGACAACGGCAGCATCGTCAGCACCGGCGCGCCTTCCCGGTCCTTCGAGTGGCGCTACACCATGAACCTGCTGATCACCGACTATGCCGGCGACCCCAATATCCTGTGGAGCGCGCTGCTCGATTGGGTACGGGTGAACCAGAGTGCGTTGCTGGATGCGCACAGCCTGCATGAGCAGATCCGGTTCGAGGTCGACATCCTTGCCGACGACAAGGTCGACCTGGACATCAAGCTGCCGCTGACCGAGAACGTCCTGGCCGGCTTCGATGGCGACGGCCGGCCAACGGTTGAAGCCGCGGACGAACCGACTCCCACATGGATGACCTGACCGCACTTGAGGACTGGGTGGCGCCGTTGCTGCGCCGTCTTGAGCCTGCCGGGCGTGCCCGCCTGGCCCGCCGAATCGCCCAGGATCTGCAACGCGCCCAGAGCGAGCGCATCGCCCAGCAGCGCGCTCCCGATGGCAGCCAATATGCCCGCCGCAAGAACCAGAAGCGGCTGAAGGCCGGCCGCGTCCGCCGGCGAAAAATGTTCGCCCGCCTGCGCCAGTCCCGTCACCTCAAAGCCCGAGGCACCGCAAGCGAGGCCTCGGTGTTCTTCGTTCGTCGCGCGGCGGCCATCGCCCGCGTCCATCAGGAAGGTCTGATCGACCAGGTGCGCCGCGACGGCCCGCGCGTGCGTTACGAGCGCCGGGTACTGCTCGGGTTTGGTGCCGATGACCAGCAACGGATCATCGACACCCTGCTCAATCACCTGTCCGGGTTGTAGCGCACCCCCATACAGCGCCAGCTGCTGTCGCGCGCGCGTGGCGCTGGCCACCATGACAGTATGTCTACCTTCTCCGCCGTCGACCTGTCCCGCCTGCCCGCCCCCAGCGCGGTTGAAGTCCTGGACTTCGAGGTGATCCTGGGCGAGTGGCTGGCCGCCATGCGCCAGCGCGACCCGACCTTCACCGCCGTTGTCGAATCAGACCCGGTGTACAAGCTCGCCGAGATCGGTGCCTATCGCGAGATGCTGCAGCGTCAGCGTGTCAACGAGGGTATCAAGTCGGTGCTGCTGGCGTACGCCGCTGATTCGATGCTGGACCACCTCGGCGCCTTCTTCGGCGTAGAGCGCCGAGTGGTCGCCGAGGCCATCCCAGCCCAAGGCGTCGCAGCGGTGATGGAGCCCGACGAAGAGTTCCGCCGTCGCATCCAGATGGCCCCCGAAGGCTTCTCGACCGCCGGACCCGCCGGCGCGTACATCTTCCATGCTCTCGGCGCCGATCCTCGGGTGTTGGATGCATCCGCCGACAGCCCGCAGCCGGGCCACGTCTCGGTCTACGTCCTTTCCCGCGAAGGAAACGGCACTGCCCCCGATGACCTGCTCGCCAACGTTGCCAAGGCCGTCAACCACATCGATGTCCGCCCGCTTACCGACTTTGTGACCGTGCTGAGCGCGTCGGTGATCGACTATGAGATTGAGGCGGTGCTGGACATATACCCCGGGCCGGATCCTGCCGTGGTTCTGAAGGAGGCGCAGGCCCAGGCGGCGGCGTATGCCCAGCAGAATTCCCGCATGGCTCGCCTGGTGAGCCGTTCTGCCCTCGACCGCGCATTGCACCAGGAGGGCGTCATCGACGTCACGCTCATCAGCCCGGCCGCCAATGTTGCCGTCGGCGTGGGCGAAGCCAGCCGGTGCACCGCTATTCGGATCACCCACCGTACGGTGGCAGATGTCTAGCCTGCTGCCCCCCAACGCCACCAAGCAAGAGGTGGCGTTTGCAGAGGTGATGGCCAGGACGTCCGCAGTGCCGGTTCCCTTCGCCGAAGCACTGGACCCCATGCGCACGTCCGAAGAGATGCTGCCATGGCTGGCCTGGTGGTTCAGCGTGGACGCATGGGGCACCGACTGGCCCACTTACGTTCGCCGGCGGACCGTGCAGCAGTCTCTGAGGATCCACAGGCGCAAGGGCACGGTAGGCGCGCTGCTTGATGCCATTGATGCCATCGGTGTGCCAGTTGAGATCGAGGAATGGCACCAGCGCAATCCGAAGGGCGCTCCTTACACGTTCCGCGCGTTGGTCGACGCCGTCTCCACGCCATTCCAAGAGAAAGACCTGCAACGGCTGCTGCAGGCGATCGAGGACAACAAGAACCTGCGCTCGCACATGACCGAGCTGGTTCCGGGCCTGAGCAGCTATGCCAACCCGTTCGTCGGCGGGCTGACATCGATTGGAACAGATCGCCAGGTGCAGGCGCGGTTCCAGGACATTTCATTGCTGCTGGCTGCGATGGAAGAAGGCGACCAGGTGATCGCTGATTCCGTTGACCGACTTCATACCCATCTCAACTTCACGATGCCCGACAGGGCCAAGGAACAGCCGTGAGCGTCAGCAACAAGGTCGACCAGTTCATCAAGGACAGCGATATCGCCCATTCCATCGTGCACGGACGCGCCACGGAAACCATCGAGACAGAGGGCGGCCCGGTGCCGACCTTTGCCCGCGCGGTGCAAGGTCTGACCGACCTGCCCGAGCGCGTGCAAATGCTGGAGTCACTGCAGGGCGCAGATCGCGTCGGCTATGCCACCTGGACGGAGGCCGTCGCGGCCGCTGCCCGCCCGCTCGGTGCGATGGTTGAGATCCCCGTGGAAACCGATCCGGGCTCACACGTCGATCCGGTGAAGCCAGGCAATCAGATCGTTCCCAACGGCGGTCTGTACATCCAGCGCCAAACGGGTCTGGAATGGATGCGCCCCGATACGCTGGCGGCAAAGGCCAATCGGACGGATCTGGTGCCGCTTAAGCAGCAGATGCCCACAAAAGCCGAGCGTGAGCCGCTGGTCGAATCGTTGTACCTGGTGGAATCGCCCATGGTTCCGCTGGTGGGCGTCACCAGCAAAACCGGAGAAGTGCAGATCCCGCTGCTGTATGACCCGGCGTCGGGCGACCTCATCAACCGCGGCCGAACCGTGCTGACCGATATCGGCGCGGGTGAGCATCTTGCAGATCTGCATCAGGCCGAGGTCGGCGATGTCGTGCCGATGCTAGGCGTTGCCGACAGTCAGGGAATGATCCAGGTCGCCGTGGGCTACAACCCTGCGCTTGGCGCCCTGATCGTTGATGGGCGCCCCCTCGGCGAAGGGGAGTACCCGCTCACGTATGCGGACGCGACCGCTACTATCGATGGCACCAGCGTCATTGTGCGCGGCGCGCTGCGCACCGCGTCCGGCCTCATCCCGATCAACGGGGTGCTCGACATGGCTCCGCCAGCACCGGTGCCGGTCATCGACACCGCCTATACGCTAAAGGCCAACGGCGAGCAGCGTTGGTACGTCAACGACAACGCACCCCTGCCCTATCGCTTCATCACCGATGTGTCCTGCCGACACAACAACGCGCTATTGGCAGAGGGTGCTGACTTCCACGTCTGGTACACCGGCGGCAAGCTGCGCGGCGTCGTCGGTAGCGGCACGCGGGAGGTCTTGCTCACCTATAAAGGCCTTCCCCAGCGCTATGACCTGATCGTGGCCGACGCCATCACCGGCACACTGTCGGTCGTACGCGGCATCGCGCGCAACGTGGACCCGCAGGAGTACCTGCCAACTGTCCCCATCGGCAAGATCGCGCTGTTCTCTGTGTTCTGCTACGGCCAGACCGTGCGCCTGTATAGCAAGACGCGTTGGCAGGGCATCACCAAGCGCGGCCGCGACATGAACGCGCTGCGCGAGTACAACCGGAAAGCGCTTGCGCCAATTCGTGCCGCCCTGGCGCAACGCCGCGATATCACCTTGGTTGGGTACGGCGATTCGATTACCGCGATGGGTGGGTTCGCACCGCACACCGCCCCGAACACTGCCGCCCGCGATCTGAGGTCCTTCTTCGTGCAGATGCCGGCCGACACGTACGCCGCAATCCCAGCGCTCGATTTTGGCGACGGCGGCGGCGCCATCCATAGCGACCTGGGTTGGAACAGGCAGCTGAAGGCATTTCTCGAACACACCTACGGCATGCAGGTGGAGTACCTGAACTACGGCATCGGCGGAACCACCAGCGGCACCGGCGAGAACGCGGCCCGTCCCAACGGCCTCAACCCGGTTCGCCTGCAGTACGTGGTGGAATCTGTCGAGCAGTCCAGCAAGCCCGTCCTGGTCAACCTCGCCTTCGGAATGAACGAGCTGGGCAATGGCGCCACGGTGACCAACATGACTGAGCTGGTGCGCACCTTCCAGGCGCTGGGTGCAACGGTTCAGATCCTCGGCGTCCCCCGTCCCAGCAGCTACGGCGGGTTCGGCAGTCTGCCCGCGTGGCGCTACACCAACGACACCCTCCATGCCGTGGCCATCGCCACCGGCGCGGCGTTCTCGCCCACCGCGCCTTACTTCGATGAGGAACAGCTCGGCTACATGGGCATTGCTCCCGAATCCTTCGCCGCCGCCGGCAACATCAACCACGCCGGACCGGCCGAATTCCGCTTTCTCGCCCAACCCATCATCGCCAACTTCGAGATCTGACATGGCCCGCGTCCTCTTTCCCGTAGCCCCCCTGGGAATCACCATTCCCGGCGCACCTGTGGTCAATGCCGTGCCGGCGTTCCCCTACGAACCGAGCCTGATCGCCGGCGCAGTCGGCGACTGGATCTTCGGTCCTGACCAAGTGTCGCTGGCGACGATCTCCGGCGATGCCACCTTGGCCGCGCAGGCAGCAACCCATACCTGGAGCGACAACAGCGTCACCGTGAAGGCCTTGGGAGAAGCTCTGGTCACCAACGTGCTGGAACCGGACGCAATGACGTTCTGGGTGGCGTTCAGGTGGCGCAACAGCACCGGCAAGAACAGCATCGTGGTGGGCAACATCTCTCCCCCGTTGCCCGCAGGGGGGTTCGCACTGGCCAACAATCCGGCCGGCGAGGTACGCATCGCCACTTACGGCCCCAACCCCAACAGCCTGCCTGTCTCTGACCACGGCTCAGTGCCGGCCGGTCTGCGGGACGGCGATTGGATCCTGGTCCTGGTCAGCCTCAACGGCCAGCGCGTCATCACGCGCATGACCGGGTCTACTGTCGTGACTGCGCCATTGGTCAACCCGCGCGTCAAGAATTCGGTGAATCGAATCGCACTGGGCAATGCGTTCTTCACCGGTAACGCAACCTACACGCCCGTCGATGTGACGGCGGCCATGTTCGGCTGCATGGATACGAGCCTGGACGCCGAGCGTTTGGAGACCCTGTACGGGATTCTCCAGCGCCGCCTGGCCCATCGCGGCATCGTCGTGCGCTGAGGGACTGTCATGGCCAACTATCGAACCATCCATACCCGCAAGGGTCTGATGAAACTCAACGCCGCCCGCCTGGGAGGCGCCTCACTGATCGTTGCGCAGATGGCCTTCGGGGATGGCAATGGCAACCCCGTGGACCCGCAGGAAGGCGATACAGGGCTGGTACGTGAGCGTTTCCGCACCGCCATCAATCGCGTCTACCAAGATCCAGAGAATCCGCTGATCTATTACGCCGAGGGCATCATTCCAGCAACCGCCGGCGGCTTCGTCATCCGTGAAATCGCAGTGATCGACAGCGATAACGATGTGTTCGCCGTGGCCAACACGCCCGAGGTTTACCAGCCACTGGCAACCGAAGGCGCTATCGGCGATGGCATCTACCGCGTCGCCTTCGCCGTGGCAAACGCCGGCAACGTACAGATCACGTTGGATCCAAACATCATCGTCGCCTCGCGCGCGTGGGTGCTCAACACCATCGACGCAGGCCAGGTCGCGCCTGGAGGCACCACCGGGCAGGTCTGGACCAAGCTGAGCAACGCTGACGGCGATGCCGATTGGCAGAGCGCGGACGGAATCCAGGTTGTGGTCAACACTATCGAAGAGCGGCAGACGCTGGTGGCCAGCCAGCGCACGGTGGATCTGAGCGTTACCACCACGACGGGCCTGGCCGTGTACGTCAACGGCATACGCATTGGGCGCGGCACGGGCGCCGATGAGTGGAATCCCGACGATGACCTGCTGACCCGTCTTCAGTTGGGCAAGGACTACCCGGACGGAACCCGTCTGATCGTCGTCCAGAACGAACCAGCAGGGAGCATGCCGCACGCGCTGGAACGCTCCGCGAACCTGGACGACGTCGCGGACAAGTCCGCGGCGCGCAGCAACCTGGGCGTGTTCAGTCGGGACGAAACACGGCAGATGGCGCCGGCCGGGATGGTGGCCACCTTTGCCGGCCCGAACGCGCCTACGGGCTGGCTCAGGGCCAACGGCGCTCAGGTCGCCAAGGAGGCCTATCCTCATCTCTACGCGGCCATCGGCGACACCTACACGCCGGCTGGCCAAGCGCCCGGCGTTGGTGCGTTCTTCGTACCTGATCTGCGCGGCCTTTTCCCTCGTTTCCTGGACGACGGTCGCGGCCAGGATCCGGGCCGACCGCTCGGCAGCAATCAGGGAGACCAGCTCGCCGCGCACACCCATGCAGGCCGTACCAGCGAAGCTGGCGATCATGCGCACGATTCCTCCTTCGGCGAGGGCAACAAGTACACGGCAGCTGCCCCCTACGGCATGAGCCCGCACCGCCCTGGCAACCGCAACGCGGGCGCGAGCGGCGGCATCGACTACGACAACTATGCCTGGCAGACATCGACCGATGGCCGGCACGCACACGACTTCGTGACCAGCGCAGCCGGCGGCAACGAGACACGCCCCAAGAACGTAGCGCTGCTGGCGTGCATCAAGTACTGACCATGGCAACCCGAACCGTCTACCTCGTGGATACCGCCGGCCTGTTGGCCGGTACCGCCCAGGCCGATGAATCGCCGCAGCAGCCGGGCACCTGGCTGCTGCCGGCCGGTGCGGTAGAAACTCCGCCGCCCATCGATGTGCCGCCCGGGCGCTGGCCTCGCTGGATCGGCGGCTCGTGGGTGCTGGCCACCGCGCCACGGTCGCGCATCGCAACGCTGTAACTGCCGCTGCTACACCCCATGCGCCGTGCGCGCCCTCGCGCGCACGAGCAGCATGGGGATATGGCACTCGACCTCGCCCGCCTTATCTCCAATCTGATCCGAAACGGCTTCGTTTCGGCGGTGGACGTGGATGCAAAGCTGTGCCGCGTCACCTCCGGCGAGCTGACCACCACCTGGATCCAGTGGCTCACCCTGCGCGCAGGCGCCACGTCCACTTGGTCTGCGCCCTCGGTGGGCGAACAGGTCATCTTGCTTTCTCCCGAGGGCGACACCGCCAACGCTGTTGCGCTATGCGGGCTGAACTCTGACCAGTTCCCCGCCCCGGCCGGCAGCGATGCGCTGACCCTGATGCGCTTCGCCGATGGCGCAGTGCTGCGCTATGACGCGCAGGCACACGCACTGGCCGCGCAGCTGCCGCCCGGTGGCACCTTCGCTGTCACCGCAGACGGCGGCACCACCATCAACGGGCCGCTGACCGTCAACGGGGAGACCACGCTCAACGGCAACACCGCCGTGGTGGGCGATGCCTCGGTGACCGGTACCGCCACCGCCCAGGTCGACGTGGTTGGCGCCGGCAAGAGCCTCAAAGATCACAAGCACACCGCTGTGCAGGCCGGCAGCGGCGTCTCGGGGCCGCCGCAATGAGGGGGATGTCCGCCACCACCGGCCGCGCCATCGATGGCGCCGCGCATCTGGCGCAGTCAATCGCCGATGTGCTGACCACCCCGCTCAACACCCGCGTGATGCGGCGCGACTACGGTTCGTTGCTGTCCGAGCTGGTCGACCAGCCGTTCAACGGGCAGACCCGCACGCTGCTGTTCGGCGCGGTGGCCACGGCGCTGATGCGTTGGGAGCCGCGGATCCGCATCAAGAAGCTCTCCATCTCGCAGGGCGATGCGCCCGGCGCGTTTGTCCTGGACGTGGAAGGCACCCGAACCGACGTCACCCAGGGCAGCGGCTACACCCGCCTGACCATCCCCCTCCGCTTCCGCTAATTGGAGATAACCCATGGACTACCACCACGGCGTCCGCGTCATCGAAGTAAACACCGGCGTCCGCCCCATCCGCACCGTGGCCACCGCCGTCATCGGCCTGGTGGTCACCGGCGATGCTGCTGACGTGACCGTGTTCCCGCTCAACAAGCCGGTCGTGCTGACCGACATCGCCACCGCCATCGGCAAGGCCGGCGCCACCGGTACGCTGAAGCCGTCCCTCGAAGCGATCGCGGACCAGACCAACCCGGTGCTGGTAGTGGTACGCGTCGAGGAAGCAGACAACGACGGCGAGCAGACGCTCGCAGTGATCGGCGGCAAGACCGGTGGCGAGTACACCGGCCTGCAGGCGCTGCTGGCCGCTGAGGCGCAGCTCGGCGTCAAGCCGCGCATCATCGGCGTCCCCGGCCTGGACACCCAGCCGGTAGCCGCAGAACTGGGCGTGGTGGCCAAGAAGCTGCGTGCCATGGCCTACATCAGCGCGGGCACGGCCAAGACCGTCACCGAGGCCACTGCCTACCGCGAGCAGTTCGGTGCTCGCGAGCTGATGATCATCTGGCCGGACTTCACCGCGCTGGACAGCACCAGCGGGCAGATCGGCCCCGCCTTCGCCGTGGCCCGTGCGCTGGGCCTGCGCGCCCTGATCGACAAGGAACAGGGCTGGCACAAGAACCTGTCCAACGTCACCGTGGCTGGCGTCACCGGCATCTCCCGCGACGTGCACTTCGACCTGCAGGATCCGGCCAGCGACGCAGGCCTGCTCAACGCCGGCGACGTGACCACCCTGGTGCAGATGAACGGCTACCGCTTTTGGGGCTCGCGCACCTGCAGCGATGATCCGCTGTTCGCCTTCGAGACCGCCACGCGCACCGCTCAGATCCTGGCCGACACCATCGCCGATGCCATGGCCGTGTACGTGGACAAGCCGATGCATGCCTCCCTGATCAAGGACATCATCGAGAGCATCAATGCCAAGTTCCGCGAGCTGAAGGCCAGCGGCTACCTGATCGACGCCAAGGCCTGGTACGACCCGGACGTGAACACCCAGACCACGCTGGCCTCTGGCGGCCTGGTGATCGACTACGACTTCACGCCGGTCCCGCCGCTGGAAAACCTGCAGTTGCGCCAGCGCATCACCGACAAGTATCTGGCCGGCTTCGCTTCGGCCATCGCCAACTGACCCCCTTCGCCGGCGGCGGTTGCGCCTGACCGCCCCGGCACCGTTTCGGAGATACCCACATGGCACTGCCCCGCAAGCTCAAAGGCTTCAACGTATTTTCCGCCGGCGAGAGTTTCCTCGGTGAAGCCAAGACCATCACCCTGCCCGAACTGAAGCGCCTCATGGAGGCCTACCGTGGTGGCGGCATGAGCGGCCCGGTCAAGATCGATCTGGGCCAGGATGAGATCCAGCTCAAGGTCGTCTACGGCGGCTTCATGAAGTCGATCCTGCGCCAGTACGCAGCGACCACGCACGACGCCGTGCAGCTGCGCTTCGCCGGCGGCTACCAGCGCGACGACAGCGGCCTGATGGATGCGGTCGAGATCGTCGTTCGCGGCCGCCACGAAGGCTTGGAGTTCGGCGATGCCGAAGCCGGCTCAGACACCGAGTTCACCGTCACCACGGCCTGCAGCTACTACAAGCTGACCTGTAACGGCGAAGTCCTGGTCGAGATCGACCTGATCAATATGGTCGAGAACGTTGGCGGCATCGATCGCCTGCTGGCACTTCGCACCGCCATCGGCGCCTAACCACCTGACCCGCGCCGGGCGCGCCCCGCCCGCTCGCATCCCATTACCTGTTCCCTCGGAGAGACACCATGACCGCCACCACCATCCCCACCATCGAGCCCAAGGCTGCCCGCAAGGCCAACGTCACCCTCGAAGAGCCGTTGCAGCGTGGCGACTCCCTGGTCAAGTTCGTCGAAGTCCGCCGCCCGGGCGCCGGCGAACTGCGCGGCCTGAAACTGGTCGAGGTCCTGAACATGGACGTCACCGCGCTGTGCACCCTGTTGCCGCGCATCACCAACCCGACGCTCACCGGTGCGGACGTGGTCGGTCTGGACCCGTCCGACCTGCTGCAGTTCGGCATGGAAGTGGCCGGTTTTTTCATGACGCGGGAACAGGCAGCTGCCCAGGGCTACCCGACCGCGTAGAGGACGCGATGGCCGACGTGGCCAGCATCTTCCACTGGGGACCGTCGGAGATGGACCGATGGTCGGCAGAGGAACTGATGGAGTGGCGCGAGCGCGCCCGGCAACGCAGCGGCGCCCCCGATTGAGGGCGCCGTTTTACTTACGGAGACCTGGTAGATGAGTGAAAACATGCGGCTGCGCGTCCTGCTGGATGCGGTCGACAAGGCCACCGGGCCGATGCGGCGCATCCTGGGCGGTAGCAAGACCCTCACCGAATCGCTGCGCACGCAACGGGAAGCCCTGCGCGGGCTGAATGCCCAGCAGCGGGACATCGCAGCCTTCCGCGAGCAGGCCGACGCATCCCAGCGCGCTGCAGCGGCGCTGAAAGCACAGCGCGTTGTGGTGAAGCAGCTGGCCCGGGAGATCAAGTCGGCCGGCCAGCCCAGCGAAGAGCTGACCCAGCGCTTTGAGGCCGCCCAGCGCTCGGCTGGCCGGATGAAGTACCAGTTCCAGCAGAGCGAGAAGCGGCTGCAGGTGTTGCGCGGCCAGCTCACTGCCGCCGGCGTCAGCACCCGTGACCTGGGCGCCCACGAGCGCCGCCTGCGCACCGACATTGGCAGTGCCAATGCTGCGATCGAGCAGCAGCAACGACGCCTGGCCGGCTTGGCCGCCGCGCAGAGACGCGCACAGGCCGTCCAGAGCGCCGGGCTGAAGGCCACAGCGCTTGGTGCCGGCATGGCCATTGGCGGGCGTCAGGCGCTCGGCGCGGCCATGCTCCCGGTCAGCGAAGCGGTCGGCTTCGAGTCAGCCATGGCCGACGTGCGCAAGGTGGTGGATTTCGATACCCCCCGGCAGTTCGCCCAGATGGGCCTGGACATCGAAGACCTGTCGCGCCGCCTGCCGATGGTGCCCACCGAGATCGCCAAGATCGTCGCCGCCGCCGGTCAGGCATCAATCCCGCGCAAGGAGCTGCTGCGGTTCGCAGAGGACGCGACCAAGCTGGGCGTGGCCTTCGATACCACCGCCGAAGACGCCGGCCAGACCATGGCCACTTGGCGCACCGCCTTCCGCATGGGGCAGGCCGAGGTCGTCACCTTGGCCGACAAGATCAACTACCTCGGCAACACCGGCCCAGCCAGCGTCCAGAAAATCAGCGACGTGGTGAACCGCATCGGCGCTCTGGGTGAGGTGGCAGGCCTGCAGAGCGGGCCGCTGGCGGCGCTGGGCGCGACCGTGGCGGGCATGGGCATAGAGTCGGAGGTATCCGCAACCGGCATCAAGAACATGCTGCTCACGCTCTCTTCCGGCGAGGCGGCAACGAAGCGGCAGCTGGTCGCCTTCGACCAGCTGGGCCTGAGCGCCAAGTCGATGGCGCAGGACATGCAGAAGGATGCAGGCGGGGCGATCCTCAACGTGCTGGAGCGACTGAAGAAGCTGCCGGCAGCGTCCCAAGCGGCGACCATGACCACGCTGTTCGGCCGCGAGTCCATCGGCGCCATCGCACCGCTGCTGACGAACCTCGACCTGCTGAAGACCAACTTCGACAAGGTCACCGACGCGCAGAAGTACGCCGGGTCCATGGAGCAGGAATACGCCGCGCGCGTGGCCACCTCCCAGAACGCCATGCAGCTGGCAAAGAACACCGCGTTGGTGATGGCCGGTACGCTCGGCCGCACGCTGCTGCCTGACATCAAGGCCGCTTCCGAGGCGGTGGCCAAGGTGGTCGGCCGCTTCATCGACTGGACCCGGCAGAACCCACAGCTGGCACGTGCGCTCACCATCAGCGCCGTCGCCGGCGCCGCCCTGGTCACGGCGCTGGGCGGCCTGCTTACCGTGGGCGGTCTGGCCGCGATGGCCTTCGGCCAGATCCACGGCGCAATCGCGCTGCTGTCAGGCGGTGGCGGTATTGGCGCGCTGGTCGCCCGCTTCGGGACGCTGGCTGGCCAGGTGCTGCCCACCCTGCTGAACGTGGGTCGCGCCCTGATGGTGCTGCTGGGCGGGGTTAGTCTGCCGGTGCTGGCCATCGCCGCGGCGGTCGCCGTCGTGGCGGCGGTGGTCTGGAAATACTGGGGGCCAATCAAGGCCTTCATGGTCGGCGTTTGGCAGGGCCTGCAGGAAGCATTCGCGCCCGTGCTGGCCGAGCTGCGCACCGCGCTGGCTCCGCTCGCACCGCTCTGGGATCAACTCTCGGCGGCCATTGGCAAGGTGTGGGACTGGATTACACAGCTGTTTACCCCGTTCCAGGCGACCACCGAGCAGCTGGAAGGCGCCACCAGCGCTGGACGGACCTTCGGGCAAATCCTGGGCGTGGGCCTTACGGTGCAGCTGCGCATGGCGGTGAAGGCCATCGGGTGGCTGGTCACGGCGGCCACCACCATGCAGGCGGTGGTGATGCGCGTGGTAGGCGGCCTGGGGCAGTACCTGGGCGGCGCATGGTCGTTGATCGTGGGGTTGTTCACTGGCAACGGTCAGCGCATCACCCAAGGCCTGCAGAGCATGTGGACCGGCATCAACACCCTGATGGCGAGCTGGCCAGCGCGGATGATGCAGGCCGGTACCGATATGGTCATGGGCCTGGTCAACGGCATCCGGTCGAAGATCTCGGCGGCCACTTCGGCCGTGTCCGGTGTCGGCCGGGGCGTGATCGACCAGTTCAAGGGCATGCTGGGGATCCACAGCCCCTCACGCGTCTTCGCCCAGCTGGGCGGGTTCACCATGCAGGGGCTGGCCAACGGCCTGCAGGCGGGCCAAGGAGGCCCCCTGTCGGCGCTGGAGGGCATCACCCGCCGTATCCAGCAGGTGGGCGCTGGCGCGGCGCTGGCGGCCTTGGCGGCCCCGGTGGGAGCAGTGGACACTCGGCCTCCCGTATCGGCCGCTCGCAGCGCGCCGTCGGCGGCACCTCAGCAGATCGTGATCAACATCTATCCGCAGGCCGGGCAGGACGCCGGCGACATCGCTCGCGCGGTTCGCGCCGAGTTTGAAGCACTGCAACGACAGAAACAGGCACGCGGCCGCTCCGCGTTGGCCGATGGGGAGTAACGACAGATGATGATGTGCCTTGGAACCTTCGTTTTCTCGCTTCGCGATGGCGCGTATGAGCAGCTGACACATGACCTGTCCTGGCGGCACGCCCGCACCGAACGCGTGGGCGCGATCGCTGCCTCGCAGTTCGTTGGGCCCGGCGATGACAGCATCCAGCTGAGCGGACTGATCGCCCCGCCACTGACCGGCCAGTACTCTTCCCTGGCCACCCTGCGGGAGATGGCAGACACCGGCCGCCCGTGGGCGCTGGTGACCGGTGATGGCCTGCTGCTGGGTGCGTTCGCCATCACCACGCTGAAGGAGACACAGAGTCTGTTCTTCCCCGACGGCACACCGCGGAAGGTCGAGTTCCAGCTCGGCCTGGAGCGTGTGCCCGATGAAGCCATGGCGGAGGCCCAGCCATGACCAACCGCATGGGCTACCCCATCCCCGCGTGGCGCGTCACCCTGGGCGGCAGCGACCTCACCGACCGCATCGCCCCTCGCCTGATCGAGCTGACACTGAAGGAATGCCGGGGCGGCGAGGCTGACCAGCTGGATCTGCGGATCCACGACCATGACGGGCGCATGGCACTGCCGCGCAAGGGCGTCACCATCGCAGTGGCGATGGGGTGGCGAGACGGCGGCCTGGTGGACAAGGGCACCTTCGTGGTCGATGAGGTCGAACACAGCGGCCCGCCAGACATCATCACGATCCGCGCCCGTAGCGCGGAGCTGACCAAGACCATGCGGACCCGGCGTGATCGAAGCTGGCACGACACCACCGTCGGGGCGGTCATCAGCGCGATCGCCGGTGAGCACAGTCTGCGTGCGCGGGTGGCATCGGACTTGGCCAACTTGGATCTGGATCACCTGGACCAATCCAACGAGAGCGACGTGGCGCTGCTCACCCGGCTGGGGAAGCGCTTCGATGCGGTGGCCACGGTCAAGGCCGGCTCGCTGTTGTTCGCCCCGATCGACAGCGGCACCACACCCGCTGGTATCGAACTGCCGCTCGCATCGATTACGCGCAGTGACGGGGACAGCCACAGGTTCAGTGCGAGTGAGCGAGACACCTACAGCGGCGCACGCGCGTACTGGAACGACAAGAAAGGCGCCCGCCGCAGGTCGGTGCTGGTGGGCACGGCCACCAACGCCAAGACGCTGCGGGAGACCTTCGACAGCGAGCGAACCGCGCGGGAGCATGCGGATGCCGAATGGAAGCGCGTGCAGCGCGGCGCGGCAAAGCTGGAGTACTCGCTGGCGCTGGGCCGGGCAACCCTCTACCCCGAGCAGCGCATCGACGTGTCCGGATTCAAGCCCGACATCGATGACCGCACCTGGCTGATCGCCGAGGCAACCCACAGCATCACGGGCAGCAGCGGCTTCACCACTTCACTGGTGCTGGAAACCTCAATTTCCACTGGTAGCCCTTTCGACACTGCAAGCGATGCCTCCAGTGATGCTCAGGCTATCTAGCAACATCCTTGAAAACATTGGAACAGTAATTTCGCCACACGGCATCCTGAACCTGGACAATGATCTCCCGCCGCGTGGCGTTGAAGAACACCGTCTCAAGAACGCTCTGCGGCACAAAGATCCCGACAGAATTGTGCGCGGCCACTTCGCATGGAAAGAGGTCATCAAAGCCGTAGTTGCGGAGGCTCGACATCACCCAACCAGGATGGCCGTCGAGCCTCTTGTAAGCCCACGCGTCCTTGATCTTTGCCATCAAGCCCACCTTGCGCCACGGATACAGCAACGTTACGGCTCCAACATGGACAACGTGGGAGGAAAGATTCTGGATTGAAATATGGCAACCGGTTTGCCCATCTTCTAGGGCACATACAACAACAACTTTGATATTTGGTCGGCTCGACTTCCACTGCCAAAAGAACACCACAGTGGAGAGCAGCGCAGCGTAAAGAGCGATGATATCGGTGACACTCATGGAGTTCGGCCCCGTTTTCATGTACTGACTGTTTTTTGCGGATCGTGGCTAGAGCATCCCTCGCTCTGCGACTGGCTTCGGAGGCACCAGCGGCTCTATGACTTGTTCGGCCATCAAGGTAACCCTACGCCTTAGCCTACGCAGGCTCCCGATCAAAGAGCATGCCGTTGAGGGTGTACTTTCTTTTCTTGTGGTCCAAATAGCGATAGGCGCCCTGCTTGGGACCACTGGAATTAGACCAGCCGGACAGGTCTTTCCACTTCGCTTGATCAAGACGGTCCACATACTCGATCGGATAGTCGAGGAAGCCCATGATCACCTTTACGGAATTAACCTCCAAGTTGAGCGACACAGGCTCCCGCACATTGTGATTGTCGCTTACCGCCTGGACATGCACTCCGCCCGATGTGGCGATCGCGAGCTGGTCAAGAGTGTACTTGGTAGTTTCCCAGTCCTTCACCCCAAAAAAGAACGCGGGGGGCAGCGCGGGTCGCTCAGGCCCATCTGTTTTCTGGCTCAGAACCTCGTAGAGTCTAGCCCGAACATCATCCTCAGCCAGCTCGTATGCCAGCCGGTATTCTTCTGTCGTGATGGACTGAGTTAGATGCTTCACATTGAGTATCAGCCTCGCCGCGCGAATCCAGGTGATCCGGTCGTTGTTGCGGTCCTTGAGGAGATTGTGGGCCGATTCAAGCCCTTGCTTGCACTGCTCGTAAATGATTCTCGAACGCGCATCGGCACGATCACGTTCGATTTTTCCCTTGTCTCTAGCAAAAGCCAGCACAGCAATGAGCACACCGGTAGCAGCCACAGTGGGCGCCACAAGATCCTTGGATGATGCGAGAGCCGCACCGAGGGTCGAGTCGCGCACAATCGCAACTACTAACACGACGATCATTACTATCCACATAGACGATGCCAACAGAATTCCGAACCTTACGTCGTTGCCGCCTGGTGCCCTCTTCGACTTAAGGTCGGTGTTGCAAGCCCACCTGATAAATTTTTCCACCCCGATCGAGGTTGCTTTGTTTATGTAGTAAACAGTCGATTTCATAGTCGCTATAGCTCAATATTCTTCCGGCATCACTGCCATTTGCGCTTACGTAGGATGATCCGCATTGACCTCGCGAGCACCCCTTCAAAAGTGACGGTGTTTGAACGAACTACGATCCCCGCGACGAGGAAGAAGGCCGCGTGCGTAAGGTGCGATGCCGGCTGGAGATCGGCAAGTGGGAGTGCCAACCATGCCTGCCATATCGCAACGGTGAGCAGGGCAGTGGCCAACGGTCCGTTACCAGCCCTCCGCTCATTGCCTTGATCGTCTTGCCGCACGTGCTTTGCCGCGATGGGGCATGTGATTTGTACATGCCCAGTGAACACCTGCCCGATGGTTGCACCATCAAACACCGTAGTACCGCTGCACCGGCAACCCGCCGGCAAACCGTTATCCGTACTGCTACACCGCATAGTCCTTCACACTCCAATCGCGCACTCTCGCGCCCCCTGTTGGAGAGAAGTAAACCGGGTCCAGTACGGAATAAAAGTTAGCGCGCGGGCTTCTTGGTTGCGCCGCTGCCTTTGACGGTCAGCTTCTGATTGCGCAGATCCACATCGCCGCTGAACTGCTGGCCGATGGTGGCGTCGGTGAAGGTTGTGCGCGGTGCGGCGCCAAGGGCGCTCGCATGCGACACGCTACCGGTCAATGCCGTCAACGCGGCAGCACGGGCCGGAGCGGGCGCAGCGCGCCAGGCGTCCAGCAGTTCCACGTCGGCCGGTGCCAGGCGCTCGCGGTTGCCGGTCAATACGTATGCAACATCTGTGCCTAATTCATGGGCCGCAGCGAGGTAGGACGCACTCGCGCCGACACTGTCCTGCTCGTAAAAGATCTGGGTGCGCTTGGTCACTCCGCACGCCACAGCCATCACCTCCTGGGTAAGGCCCAGTCGCTTCCTTTCTTCCTTAAGCCTTGTGCCCACACTCACGCTCAAATCTCCTTGACAGGTGAATGATCTTTCACCAACATTGGTGAAAGAAGTTTCACTAACAGCTCGCTTAGCTTTTACACAGGGGAAACGGAATGGCTGCAAAACGGACTGGTGTAAAGAAGCTACGCACACCAGAGCAAGCCCGACAGCATCTTCGCGACAACGGGATCACTGTCGTTGAGTTCGCTCGGCAAAACGGCTTGGATCGCCATGCGGTCAACGACGCGCTTCGGGGCGTCGGCAAGGGTAACTTCGGCAAGTCGCACGAAGCAGCCGTTGCGTTGGGCATCAAGCGCGACCCCAATTCTTGCACAAATCCCCCCACTTCCCGCCAGACACCCACGCGTGGCGCCAAGGCTGGCAAAGCTGCTGCAGCGAGGGCCGGGAGCGCGAAGAAGAAATGAGCGCTCCAACCAGCAGCCGCGCCACATTCTGCTGCGAAGCCTGCGATACGCCGTTGATCAAGCGCACCAGTCGGCTGCAGCACCGCCATCTGCGTTCGGATATCTGGGTGTGCCCGAACCCGGTGTGCGGGGCCAGCTATGCCGGCATCTCCGAGCTGACCAGTATCGCCAGCCCGAGCGGCATTCCGGACGCACCGTCGTGCGAGCTGCCGCCTACGCCGGCCTACCAGCGAGCGCTGCTGCAGATGGCATGGAAGCTTGAGCATGGCTCCAGGCAACTGGACATGCTCGATGCGATCGCGGTTGTCGAGAGCGCCCGGCAAGAATCCATGAGCACCAACGACCCACGGTCGCAGCAGCCCGCCGCGCCCTAACGGTCAGATCCAACGCTTCCCTATTGCTGGTCTGTCGGCCCTGCCGACGGTGACGGAGTACTGCGCTTTGAACGTTCTGCCCCTTGAAAACCGTTCCCACACTTTCCCTCAATCACCCTTGACTTCTTTGGGCATGGGGAGCAGAGTTTGCCGCAAGGAGGCTCAAAACTCCGAAATCACAGCGGCATCCGCGCCCGACAGCATCGCGGTTTTTTTGCGCCTGCATTTCGAGCGCACCGACGCTTTCTGCGTCGGGAGGGCGGCAGCCATACAACACCCGAAAGGGGAAAACTGCCCGCCGGTCTGTGATCCGGTTTTGAGCCTCCCGACACCCTCGGTGCGACGACTCAAAACGTCTCCCCGAGGAAAATCCTCGATCACAGGAGACGTCTCCATGGCGCATGACGCCCATCCCACGCCCGGCTCCAGCCCGGCGCGTCAGATTTCGCTTGTCTTCGGCTTCATCGCCGACACCCTCGAATGGCCCCATGCCGACTACCAGGCGCTGATCGTGCGCCTGGAGGCCACCGGCAAGCCCGTGCTGACCATCACCCTCGATGATGTCCTGACTGCCTACACCGCGCAGCTGAAGGCACGCGGCGGCGAGGTCGGCGGCACCCGGGGGGCGCACTGATGTCCACTTCAGATGCGCAAGCCACACATGCGCTGCGCCCCGTCATCGAACTGGATACGCCCGTCACCGGCGTCGTCCTGCGCTGCTCCTTCGACCAGCGCGGCATGTTGTACCTGGCCCTCGTACACCTCGCCAGCGATGCAGCCTTGACCGTTTCGGCGCACACCACCAGCAGTGTCCGGGCTGCGGCCACCCATAGCCTGCAGTGCGGCTCGATGGTGTACCTACTCGCCGCCGGCGAGGCGGAGCGATTCCTTACGTGGCTCCGCAACGGCGGCAGCACCCCGACCGGAGTGAACTGATGGACAAGCGTAATCACCTCCCTCCCATGCGTAACCCCGGCCCGATGCCGGCGGATCACGCCCAGGTGGTCACCAGCGACGACTACGACCGGCTGTGGCGCATCGCGTATGCCGTGGAGTTGCTCGCCGCGCTGCCGGCCGAGGCCGCGAAGGTGCTGGGAATCACCGCCGACCATACGTCGGCCGTCGCTGAGTACATCTCCGACGACCTGCGCGGAATCCTCAGCCGCTCCACCCCCGTAGACGAATAACTCAGTACCGCCCTGGTCCTGCGGCGCGCCAACGCCGCTGGTACCAGGACACCCCGCTCAGGAGAGAGCCGTGCACCACCCAAACACCACCGCCACATCCGCGGCGAGAGGCTGACCTGGCCATGCAAGAAGACATCCGTCAGCAAGTCCTGCAGCGCGTGGAGCGGGACTACGGCCTCAAGCACCGCAGCAGCACCGACTACATGCGGGGGGGCAAGTGCCCCCACTGTGGCAAGAAGGAGCTTTACACCAGCTATTCCAAGCCGTGGGTGCTGCGCTGTGGCCGTCAGGCCAAGTGCGGCCAGGAAGTGTTCGTCAAAGACCTCTATGACGACCTGTTCGATGACTATTCCAAGCGCCATGTGCAGACTGAGGCCAAGCCCAACGCAGCGGCCGATGCCTACCTGCTGACGGCGCGCGGCTTCGATCTGCGGCCTCTGCAGGGCCTGTACACGCAGGACAACTATTACGACCGGCGGATCTCTGCCGGTACCGCCACGGTGCGATTCCCGCTGGCCAAGGGCGGCTGGTGGGAGCGGCTGATCGACCGCCCGCACCGCTTCGGCAAGCAGAAGGCTCGCTTCGCGCCTGGACAGAGCTATGCCGGCGTTTGGTGGGCTGCGCCAGCAGCCATCACCGCCCTGCGTGACGCACGCGAACTGTGGATCGTGGAGGGCATCTTCGACGCGATCGCGCACTTGCAGCACGGGAACTGCGCCGTATCGGCCATGTCGAGCAACGCCTTCCCCGAGGCTTCGCTGCGTGAGCTGGCCGCCTCCCGCCCGGGCAACCTGCCGACCCTGATCTGGGCACTGGACAACGAGCCGGGCGCGCGTGCGTACATCCAGCGGCACGCCAAGCGCGCCGAGAAGCTCGGTTTCAAGTGCAAGGCGGCGCAGATCGTTCAGCGGGATGGCAAGAAGACCGACTGGAATGACCTGCACCTGCGTGCCTTGGCCGCCGATGACCAGCAGGCACAGTGGGACGCCGACCTGGTCGAGGCTCGCTACCAAGGCGACCTGCTCATGGCGCGCACGGCCATGGACAAGGGTCTGATCGTCTACGGCCACGACAAGCAGACCGAGTTCCACCTGGAGCACCATTCGCGGCTGTACTGGTTCGAATTCGACCCGCAGCGGTTTGAGAAGCTGTGCCGCGATCGTGCCGTTGATCGTGACCTGAGTGACGACGACGAACTGGAGGCCGACGAGCTCGCCAAGATCCAGCGCGCCGCAGCATCTGTGCGCCAGATCGCCAACTGCTACCCAGAAGCGCTGTACTTCCAGCGCCATGAGGCCACCGATGAAAGCTGGTACTTCTTCCGCGTGGACTTTCCCCACGACGCTCCCTCGGTCAAGGGCACCTTCACCGGCCCCCAGGTGGCCAGCTCCACGGAGTTCAAGAAGCGGATCATCAGCTTGGCGCAGGGCGCGGTGTTCAGCGGCTCGGGCCACCAGCTGGACCGCATGATGGAAGACCAGCTGTTCAACATCAAAACCGTCGATACCGTCGACTTCGTCGGGTACAGCCCGGACCACGGGGCGTACATCTTCGGCGACATCGCAGTGCGGAATGGAGAAATCAGCCTGGCGAACGCCGAGGACTATTTCGAGTTCAACAAGCTGCGCCTCAAGACCACGCAGAAGTCCATCCGTATGGACATTCAACGCGACGCAGAGGCCTTCCGCACCGAGTGGCTGGAGTGGCTGTGGTTGTGCTTCGGCACACACGGCATGATCGCCCTGACGTTCTGGTTCGGGTCGCTGTTCGCCAACCAGATCCGCACCGCCCACAAATCCTTCCCCTTCCTCGAAGCCACCGGCGAGGCGGGCGCGGGCAAGACCACCCTGCTGACCTTCCTGTGGAAGCTGCTCGCGCGCAGCGACTACGAGGGCTTCGATCCGGCCAAGTCATCCAAGGCCGGGCGCGCACGCGCAATGGGCCAGATTTCGGGCATGCCGGTTGTGCTGCTCGAGGCTGACCGCGATACGCCCGACAAGGCCCATTCCAAGTCGTTCGAATGGGATGAGCTGAAGGACTACTTCGGCGGCGGCACCCTGGCCACGCGCGGCGTGCGCAATGGTGGCAATGACACCTACGAGCCGCCGTTCCGGGGCACGATCGTTATCAGCCAGAATGCGGCAGTCGACGCCAGCGAAGCGATCCTGACCCGCATCGTGAAGCTGCACTTCCGCAAGCCGACCGTTACCGCCGAGAGCCGCATCGCGGCCGACAACCTCAACGCGCTGCAGGTGGAAGACCTGAGCCACTTCCTGATCAAGGCGGTGCGCTCCGAGGGCCAGGTGCTCAAGAAGTTCAAGGAGCGCGTGACCTACTTCGAGGCCCGGCTGCGCGAGAAGACCGATCTGCGGCTGGAACGCGTCATCAAAAACCATGCGCAGATGCTGTCTCTGCTGGACTGTCTGCGTGACGTGGTGGAAATCCCCGAGCACATGGTCGTGGCAACGCGTGACGCCCTGGTCGCAGCGGCCATGGAACGTCAGATGGCCATCAGCGCCGACCACAAGATCGTCAACGAGTTCTGGGAGACATACGAGTATCTCGAAGGGCTGACCAACGGCGAGCGACCGATGCTCAACCACTCGCGCGACCCCCACAAGATCGCCATCAACCTCAACGAGTTCGTTGCCCAGGCGGCGAAGCACGGGCAGGCGGTGCCTGACCTGGTCGACCTACGCAAGCACCTGACCGATTCACGGCGCTACAAGCTCATCAGCGCCAACACCGCAGTGAACAGCAACATCCGCAACACCATGCTCGGCAGCAGCTTCACGGTGAAGTGCTGGGTATTCAAAGCGAAGTAAGGCGACGTGCAACAAAGCGGTCCGGCGGGCGGTGCGCCAACACCACCCCAAGGCCATCTACCAACAGAAGCTCAGGAGAGAGCAATGCACATGATGAACGGCGAAGCCGCAACCACCCACACATCTCCGCTGGATTCCAGCACCGGACCCGGGGCGGAGGCTATCACGGGTGTGGGGATTGTGGGGATTGATAGGGGGGACGGGGAAGACTGCAGCGCCACCCTGGTGCTGCACATCACCCACAACAAGGTGATCGTCACGGCGACTCTGAACATGGGCACGATCAAGGTGGCGCAGCGGGTGCTGGAGCGCCGCAAGGGCAACAGGAGCGGCTGGGTGGTCACGAAGGGCAGCGAGGAGTTCGCCCAAGACGCCGGCTGGATCTCGGCGGAGTTGGCCAAGCTGGCCGATCGCCTTCCCTTCCCCTTCGAGGTGGCCAACATGCTGCCGGGCCGCAAGGCCACGCAGGCTGCGGTGGCGCAGGCCGCCCAGGAGGTGGCCCATGGCTAAGTCCGTCGTGCTGTACGGCCCTCAGGGCAGCGGCAAAACGCTCCACGGCTCCGCTATCGCGAAGAATCTGGGCCTGCGCCAGGTGATCGACCTTGAAGACATCCAGCTGATGGGCGAGCGTCTGCAGCGGCAGGGCTTCCTGTACCTGTCGTGCAGCCAGTCGTACGCGCAGCGGGCGGCGAACCTACTCGGTACCGAAGTCGTCCACATCACCCATGCACTGACCGCCATCGGCGTGAATGCCGGGGAGGTGGCCCATGGCTGAGCTACTACTGGTCCTGATCGGCCCCGCCGCCGGCGGCGCACTGCTCTACCACCTCTGGACGACCCGGCCGGCGCCCCGGCGTCACAGCGGGTTGGCCGTGGGACAGATTCCGCAGCGGCTGCGCCGTCGCCCGCAGATGGCCGTGCGCCGCGCTGGGGGTGCAGCATGAACCTTGACCGAGTGATTCAGGTGGCTCTGTACGCCATACGCAATGACGGCACCGGCCCGCTGTCCACCGGCGAGGCGCTTACCGCCGCCCTGGTGCTGAACCGGCACGACTGGCTGACCGAGATGGACTACACCATCGCCCAGGCTCTTGATCGCATTGATGAGGACACCATCCAGCACCTGGCCGATGCCGCACGCAACGTCGCGGAGGGCTTCGATCATGGGTGAGGTCTTCGAAATCCGCCATGCCGGCCTGTTCGCAGGCCTCGGTGCTGGAGCCAAGGGGTTCAACCAGGCACGACCGGACATTGGTTCGGCGCGTGCCACGTTCCGGTGCATCGGCGGCATCGATGTGGATCCGGCAGCCATCGCCGACTTCGGGCGCATCGCCGGTGTACCGGGCACCGTCATGGATCTCTTCTCCCTGCACCAGTACCGCGCGTTCTGGGGCTGTGAGCCGCCGCCGGGCTGGCGTGAGGCTGGCACGGCCGACGTGCACCGCGCTTTCGGCTACGAGCACCCGCACGTCGTTTTCCTGTCGGCTCCTTGCAAGGGTTTCTCCGGGCTTATGTCGGAAACCAAGAGCAGGACCGCGAAGTACCAGGCACTCAACGAACTGACGCTGCGTGGCATCTGGCTCACTTTGGAGGCCTACAAGGATGATCCGGTCGAGATTCTGCTGTTCGAGAACGTCCCCCGCATCGCATCGCGCGGCCGCCACCTTCTGGACCAGATCACGCAGCTGCTCCGTGCGTACGGCTACGTGGTGGCGGAGACGACCCACGACTGCGGCGAGTTGGGCGGACTGGCGCAAAGCCGCAAGCGGTTCCTGCTGGTTGCCCGCCATGCCGAGAAGGTGCCGCCCTTCCTGTACGAGCCAGTGAAGCGCCCCCTTCAGTCGGTGGGTACGGTGCTCGGCCGCATGCCGCTCGCCGGCGACGTGGAGCGCGCAGGTCCAATGCACCGCGTCCCCTCGCTGCAGTGGAAGACGTGGGTGCGCCTGGCGTTCGTCGAAGCCGGCAGCGACTGGCGCAGCCTGAATCGCCTTGCGGTGGAAGACGGCGTGCTGCGCGATTACCTGATCCTGCCCGAAAGCCGCGGCGGATTCCTGGGCGTGCGTAGCTGGGACGACCACAGCGGCACCGTGGCAGGGGAAAGCCTTCCGTCCAACGGCGCGTTCAGCGTTGCGGATCCCCGTGCAGCTGCCGGTGCGCCGCAGTACCAGCAGTACGGCGTGATGAGCATGGGCGACACCGCTGGCGCGGTGATCGGCGTCAAATCGCCTGGACAAGGTACGTTCTCTGTCGCTGACCCCCGCCACGGTGGCCCGGCCAAGCACAACAACGAGTACCGCATCGTGGCCTGGCAGGGCGCTGCAGGCGCCGTTACCAGTGCGCATGGCTCTGGCCAGTGCGTGCAGGATCCTCGATCGCATGGGGTGTTTGAGGGCGCTGGAAAGTACCCGGTGGCGCCATTCGACGCACCTTCGCGGACCGTGATCGCGCGTAGCGACACCGGCCACGGGGCGTACGCCGTCGCGGATCCCCGCCCGGCCAATCAGCGCCAGCAGGGCGACGCCTATCTGACCAACGGCCACTACGGCGTGGTGCAGTGGGATGCGTCGAGCGGGGCTGTCAGCGCGGCAGCGGGCCATGACAACGGGAAATGGTCGGTTGCGGATCCCCGATTGCCCGACGCGCGCAAGAACCTGGTGTGCGTGATTCGGAGCACTGACGACACGTGGCACCGCCCGTTTACCACCTTGGAACTGGCCGCCCTCCAGTCGTTGATCGAGCCTGAAGAGAAGCTGGAGCTGGATGGGCTGAGCGATCAGGCATGGCGCGAGCGGATCGGCAACGCTGTGCCGCCGTCGTCTGCCCAGGCCATCGGTGAAGAGATCGGCCGCACGCTGCTGCTGGCCTGGACGGGGCAGACCTTCGCGCTGTCCAGCACGCCGATCTGGGTGCGCGACGTCGCTGTGGCAATGTCACTTCCTGCCGGGGGTTCCGCATGACTCAACGCGAGTACTCGCCTACCCGGCCTCTGCACGCGTGCCCGCAAGGCCACAAGGCTCGTTACATGCTCGACGGGCGCCGTTTGGAGGCCAAGGGTGGCCACTTCATCGAATGCCGCTGCAGCAGCACGCAGAAGTGCGCAACGTTCGACCTGGCCTGGGCGCACTGGCACAAGATGCACGGTCTCCGTCCTGAAGAAGCCCCGGCAGCAGCGGCGAGCAATGTGGTGCAGCTCGGGCTGCGATTCACGGGGGGCGCGGCGTAATGCAAGAGGTCGTGCCCTTCTCTGCCCTGCAGCGGCTGTGCCGGCCTGCAGGTCCGGTACCGAGGGTCTCCACGGTCTGCCGTTGGGCAGACCGTGAGGGAATCCGGTACAAGTACGACGCGCAGGGCGGCATATGGACCACCGGGGCGGCGCTCAACGCCGCTCTCGGGCTGGGCAGTGCTGGCCCTGAGATGGAACGTGAAGAGGATTTGATCTGATGGGTGTCGGCAGGAAGCGCAAGTTCAACCCGGATATTCCGGCGCATATCGACCAGCTCGCGCTGCCGCGCGGGATCTACTGGCACGACGGCCGCTGGTTCATCTACACACCGCACGCTGAGGGTGGGCGACGTGTTCGAAAGACTGTCGCCTACCGAAGCGCGAGGCTTTCGGATCTGCACGCCATCGTTGAAGCCCAGGTCAACGGGCATCAGCGAGGCACCTTGCGCTACCTGTTCGACCGCTTCCACGAATCCATGGAATTCAAAGAGCTGACCATCGGCACCCAAGCTGACTACCGGCGCTACGCTGACGCGTTGTCAGCCTACGTTCGCCGAGATGGCAGCAGTCTGGGCGACGTGCAGGTCGAACGGATCACCACACCGGTGGTGCAACGTCTGGTCGAGGTGTTCGCGATGGGGCGGCCAGCCAATCGCCAACAACCGTCGCTGCCCGCGACACCCAGCAAGGCCAATCACCAGTTCCGCTATCTGCGCCGCACGCTCGCGTGGGGCGTCCGCAACGGACACTGCACCCACAACCCGGCCGCCGGCGTTCGACAGGCCAAAGAGGCCAAGCAACACCGCATGCCGACGCCAGATGCCTACGACGTTGTCCTGGCGTTCGCACGAGCGCGCGGCGCGTTTCCATCGCACACGAAGGGCAGCTGCCCTGCATACATCGCCCCGGTCATGGTGCTGGCCTACAGTGCGCGACTGCGTGGCATCGAGGTATGCACACTGACGGACGCCCACCGGCTACAGGAGGGCGTCCATGGCCAACGCAGGAAGGGATCACGCGATTCCGTGACCGAGTGGGATGACGCGATGACTGACGCTTGGGAAGAACTGGCCGCGCGTCGCAGCGCGATATGGAATCGCGAGGGCCGGAACTTCGCAGTGCCGCTGAGGCCCGAGCATCGCGTTCTACTGGTCGAGCAGACGGGCAACCCGATGGCAAAGTCGTCGCTGGAAAGCGCCTGGCAGCGCTTCATCACCATGGCCATGCGCGAGGGTGTCATCGAGAAACAGGATCGCTTCTCGCTCCATGGCCTGAAGCACCGAGGCGTCACGGATACCGTAGGCAACCGCGGCGACAAGCAGGATGCGGCGGGCCATCAGTCGCCCACGACGACAGGGCGCTACGACCACGCTCTGCCCGTCGTGAAACCTCCACGACGCCGCTAATTTTTCCGGTCATTGTTCCGCTAGCTCTTATCAGGCACTTCGGGGAAACCCTAAGTGCCTGATTTCTTTGGTGGGCCCAGAAGGATTCGAACCTTCAACCAAAGGATTATGAGTCCTCTGCTCTAACCGTTGAGCTATAGGCCCTTGCGGCTGCACAGTGTAGTGGAGCCCCCTGCACGCTTTCCACTGCACACCCAAACATCATCCAAAACGCTGCCCCATCGCCTGCACCCGGCGTGCATTCTCCGCCGCCAGCTCGCGCAGTACCGCCGAGCGCAGCAGCGTCGATCCCGCCACGCGCTGCCAATAATCCGCTGCCAGCGGTGCCGCCCACTGCAGGTACGCAAGCTGGCCGCTGCGCTCCGGGGCGACGGACGCCAGCGGCGTGGGCGCGCGCAGTACCCCGGTGCGCGAAGGCGCCAGTGACATCGGCAGCATGTCGTAGACCGGTGCCAGCGCCAGCGGGCCGCGATCGACCAGGTGAAAGCCGAGATTGCCCTGATGCATGTCGCTGTTGCCGATAAGCCGGCCAAACGCGTGCAGTCTGCCCATGGTGGCCTGCGCGTCGCGATCTACCCAGCCCTGCGACAGCAGCGCGTCGCCTGACGTTCCCCAGTCCAGGATCGCATCGCCCACGAAGGCCGATGACAACGCCAGTAACGAGACGAAACCACGCCTCCCGAGCACGTCGACGGTGCGGTCGAAGCGCTGCACCTCCAGGAAGGTATGCGTGTCGGTCTGGAGGATCTCCGAGGCTGCCGCCTGCATGCCGGCGTCGCGCAGGCACTGCAGGGCCAGGTGCTCGCAGACCAGCAGGTCCGCCCAGCGCTCTGCGGCCTGCCCTGCGGTGGGCTGCGCGAACTTGACCAGCGCCGCGTAGCGGCCACCGTCATGCTCCACCGTGGCGGTGAACTTCGGTTGCTCGCCACCGGGCGACGAGCCGACGTCTTCGCCTTCCAGTGCAGTCGCGGCACGCTCGGGATAGCGGCGTGCACGTTCCCCCGCCGGAACCCGGTCACCGGGCGCGTCCAGCCCGCGCAGCGCCATCTGCACCGCATCGCCGCCGAGCAGGAGGTCACCGATTTCAGTTCCGCCTGCACGGACGAGTGCCTGTAGGGTATCGGCCAGCTGCCATCGGTTGAGGTCGTCGGGAACGCCCAGATCCCGGCCGCGACGATGCGCGAAGGTGCGACCGAGAAATCCCTGCGGACGCAGGTCGTCCAGGTACCACGGCAGCCCCGGGAAGTGGCCTTCGACCGTCTCGTCCGGCGAACGGGTCAGATTCGGGCGCGCGGCGTTGACCGCGACGTGGAAGGTGTCGCCCGTGAGTGCCACGACCGTGCCCAGCTCTTCGAGGCTGGCATCGGGCCGCAGCCGGAACAGCGGCCATTCGCTGCCCGCTGCGGTGTACTGCCGGACCGCATAGGCCGTGGCGCGGGTGCGGCCAATCCGGACGATGCGCTCCCCCGCCTCGGCCACAAGACGACTCAAGGTTGTGCGGGTGACCCCGAGGCGATCGATGAGATCGGCCGCGGACACCACCTCCCCGGCAGGCAGGCTGTCGAACAGCGTCTGGAGCTGAAGCGTGCGGGGACGGGCCATGACCTGGGTTTTGAGACGAATTAAGTTACGAATCTATACGCCAACTTCTGGTCGATCGCAAGCCACATCAATTCATAACTAATTGATTGATATATGTTCAATCCCAGCGTAGGCGTACAGAACCCCGAAATTAAGGTACGAAACGAGAAACGTAATATCAGCTCGACCTACCGGTCTTCCAGCCGCTTCATCAGCCGCTCCAGCCGCTCCTCAACCGCCCGGCTGCCGTAAACGCCCCGCAGGCTGTCGGCCGGGGTGGCGCACTGCCCGTTGTCGGTCACCACCAAACTCGAGCCCTGCAGCGAGGCTCGCGCCTCGCAGGGCGCCTCACCCAGGAACAGTTCTTCACCCATCGGCTCGGCGCTGCCAATCAGCCTGCCGGCGCCCTTGCCACCCGGTGGCAGCATGCTCATCTGCAGCGTGCGTCCCTCGGACCGGATCTCCAGCACGCGACCACCGCGCCCGTCCCAATACCCCAGCCAGCTGGTGAAGTCGGTTTCGGCCATGTGCCCGGTCTTCATGACACGCTCGGCTGGCGCCCAGCCCGCCACGTCCTTGCCAGGGGGAAGCACCTGCACGCAGTAGTAGTCGTTCCAGCGGCTGCCGATCACCAGGCTGCTGCCCGGTTCGACGTCATCGCCGCTGCGGCAGCCGTCCTGCGGCGTGTCCAGGCAGCCGGGGCGCTCCCCGACCAGCGCAACGTTGCCGGCATCCACGACGCGGCCGACCGTGAGGTCGGGTTGGGTCTGGAAGAAATCCGCTGCGTTGCAGGTAGGCTGCCGAGGCTCCGCGGCCAGCGCGGCGAAGGGGCACAGAGCAAGGACAAGCACGCTTTTTTTCATCGTCATTCCATTGATCCACAGGTGTAAAGCGACGCGCATCCTACCGCATCCGCATGCGGGCCCGCTGCGCACGCGGCGACACCTGCCGCCCCAAAAAACAAACCCCGCTTGCGCGGGGTCTGTCGGATTTCAACGCGAACTGCCGGGATCGATCAATCGATATCCAGGAAGCTGCGCAGCTGCTCGGACCGGCTCGGGTGACGCAGCTTGCGCAGCGCCTTGGCTTCGATCTGGCGGATACGCTCGCGGGTGACGTCGAACTGCTTGCCCACTTCCTCGAGGGTGTGGTCGGTGTTCATGTCGATGCCGAAGCGCATGCGCAGCACCTTGGCTTCCCTCGGGGTGAGGCCAGCCAGCACGTCGCGCACGGTTTCAGACAAGTTGATGTTGGTGGTGTTCTCGATCGGGGACTCCACGTTGGTGTCCTCGATGAAGTCGCCCAGATGCGAATCCTCGTCGTCGCCGATCGGGGTTTCCATCGAGATCGGCTCCTTGGCGATCTTCATCACCTTGCGGATCTTGTCTTCCGGCATGTCCATTTCCTTGGCCAGCTCCTCCGGCGTAGCCTCGCGGCCGTACTGCTGGAGCATCTGGCGGGAAATGCGGTTCAACTTGTTGATCGTTTCGATCATGTGCACCGGAATACGGATGGTGCGCGCCTGATCGGCGATCGAACGGGTGATGGCCTGGCGGATCCACCAGGTGGCATACGTGGAGAACTTGTAGCCACGGCGGTATTCGAACTTGTCCACGGCCTTCATCAGGCCGATGTTGCCTTCCTGGATCAGGTCGAGGAACTGCAGGCCGCGGTTGGTGTACTTCTTGGCGATGGAGATCACCAGGCGCAGGTTGGCCTCGACCATTTCCTTCTTGGCCTTGCGCGCACGCGCCTCACCGTAGGCCATGGCGCGGCTGATTTCCTTCAGCTCGTCCAGTTCCAGCCAGGTGGTCTTTTCGATGTCGAGCGTGGCCTGCTGCTCGGCGATGATCTGGTCCTTCACGTCACGCAGGGCCGAGGACCACTTCTGCTTGCGCTTCAGTGCGTCTTCCACCCACTCCAGGTTGGTCTGGTTGCCTTCCCAGGAACGGATGAAGTCCTTGCGCGGCATGCGCGCGGTCACGGTGGCCAGGTTCAGCACGCGGCGCTCGTGGGACTTGATCTCGGCCATGACGTCGCGCAGCTGCTTGACCAGCACGTCGGTCAGCGGCAGCGGCAGCTTCAGGGTCACGAACACCGCGGCCATGTCGTCGCGCAGCTTGGCCAGCGGCTTGCGGTCACCCTTGGCGGCAGCCTTCTTGAACGCGCTGTACGCGTCGCTCAGGGCCTGCATGCGGCGGGCAACTTCTTCCGGGTCCGGACCGGTCGGGCCGGCTTCTTCTTCAACGTCGTCGCCGTCGTCTTCGTCGTCGGCATCGTCTTCGGCGTCGTCGCTGGTGTCTTCAGCCACAACCGGCGCCGGGACTTCCTCTACCAGGTCGTTGAAGCCGACGATCACTTCGGCTAGGCGCTTCTTGCCTTCCTTGTGCGCGTCGTAGTCGGCCAGCAGCGATTCCACCGACACCGGGAAGGTGCCGAGTGCCGCCTGGACCTGGCCCAGGCCTTCTTCGATACGCTTGGCGATGGCGATTTCGCCTTCGCGGGTCAGCAGCTCGACGGTGCCCATTTCGCGCATGTACATGCGCACCGGGTCGGTGGTGCGACCACCTTCGGTGTCGAGCGCGCTCAGCGCGGCGGCAGCTTCTTCGGCCGCGGTGTCATCGACTTCGCGGTTGCCGGTGTTGCCGTCGTTGAGCAGCAGGGTTTCCGCATCGGGCGCAACTTCATGGACATCGATGCCCATGCCGTTGATCATGCCGATGATGTCTTCAATCTGCTCCGGGTCGACGATGTCGTCGGGCAGGTGGTCATTGACTTCGGCGTAGGTCAGGTAGCCCTGTTCCAGGCCCTTGCTGATCAGAAGCTTGATGTCGTTTTGCTGGGCAGGACGTTCGTTGGCCATGTAGTGCTCGCGCCACCGGCAGGGAGAGAATAGGACCTAGCATTATACCAGCCCGGGGCCCTTCCGCCCCGGGCGGTGGTCCCGGGGTCAGGGCCGGAGCAGGAAGGTCACAGGACCGTCGTTGACCAGGCTGACAACCATATGGGCACCAAACTGGCCGGTTTCCACCCCCGGGGCGTGTTTTTGCCTGCAGATCTCGACCAACCGGTTGAATCCACGTTCAGCCTCGGCCGGCGGCGCGGCGGTACTGAAGCCCGGCCGCATCCCGCTGGCGGTGTCGGCAGCCAGGGTGAACTGGCTCACCAGCAGCAGCCCGCCCCCGGTGTCGGCCAGCGACCGGTTCATTTTTCCGCCTTCATCGGCAAACACACGGTAGCCGAGCAGCCGATCGGCCATCCGCGCGATCTGTGCCTCGCTGTCGCCGGGCTCCATGCCCACCAGCGCCAGCAATCCCGGGCCGATCCGGCCCACCGCCACGTCATCGACATGCACGCTGGCCTGGGTGACGCGCTGGATGAGAACGAGCATGGGCGGGGCTTCCGGGGTGGGGGGCCGGCTACCTTAACGCGCCTGCCGGTCCACGCCGATTGTCCCAGCAGCTAGACTTCCCCGTGATGAAACCGCATACCACCGCCCGCCTGGCCTACCGTGCCGCCGCCCTGTTCACCCGTCTGCCCTGGTCCTGGCTGCGCGGCGTCGCCCGTGCACTGGCGTGGCTGTGGATCGCGCTCAATGCCCGCGAGAGCCGGGTGACCCGGCGCAACCTGGAACTGGCCTTCCCCGAACTGACCGACGCCCAGCGGGTGCAGATGCACCGCGAGGTGCTGCGCTCCACGGCGCTGCAGGCGCTGGAAACCCTGCGCCTGTGGACCCGCCCGCGTGAGCAGAACCTGGCCTGCCTGGTCGAGCGCCACGGCGAGGCGCTGTACGACGCGGCGCTGGCCGCCGGCAAGGGCGTGATCGTGGCCGCCCCCCATCATGGCAACTGGGAGCTGCTGAACCAGTGGCTGGCCTCGCGCGGGCCGATCGCCATCGTCTACAAGGCCCCCGACGAAGCCGTGGGCGATGCCTTCCTGCAGCTGGTGCGTGGCGGCGACAACGTGCAGCAGGTGCGGGCCGAGGGCCCGGCGGTGCGCCAGCTGTTCAAGGTGCTCAAGGACGGCGGCGCCACCGGCATCCTGCCCGACCAGCAGCCCAAGGCCGGCGACGGCGTGTTCGCCCCGTTCTTCGGGGTGGAGGCGCTGACCATGACCCTGGTCAACCGGCTGGCTGAACGGACCGGGGCCACCGTGCTGTACGGCTGGTGCGAGCGCGTCGGGCCGGGCATGCAGTTCGCCCTGCACGTCGAGCCGGCCGATCCGGCCGTGGCCGACCCGGACCCGCGCACGGCGGCAACCGCCCTCAACGCCGGGCTGGAGCGGATCGCCCGGCGCGACCCCACCCAGTACCAGTGGACCTACAAGCGCTACACACTGCGGCCGCCGGGCAGCGACGAGGTGGACCCCTATGCCACCGAGGAACATCCGCACTGACTGCGACGCAGCGTCGCGCCCCGGCGCGATTGGAAACGGCGCCTTCCGTCCCCACTGTGGAACCCACGATGTCCCCCACGGCCCCTGCCATGTCTGATGCTGCTTCTTCCCTGTTCGGCGACCCGGCCGCGATCCGCTGCGAACGGGCGGTGGGCGAACTGCGCGCGGGCCGCCCGGTGGTGATCGACGACGGCCACGGCCAGCGCCTAGCCTTCATCGCGCTGGACAGCAGCACCCGCAGCAGCTTCAGCGCGTTCGCCCAGGCCGCCGCCGACCGCCACTACCTGTTCCTCACCGCCACCCGTGCGCGGGTGCTGGGCGTAACCGCCGAGCATGGCGCGCGCGTGCCGCTGGCCGGCATCGACTTCGACGCCCTGCCCTCGCTGAGCTACCGGCGCGAACCGGAAGTGATGCCACCGGGCTGGTCGGCCGGGCAGGCGCTGGACGATGGCGCGGTGGAAATCGCCCGGCTGGGCCTGCTGCTGCCGGCCATGGTGGGCGTGCTGCTGGAGGACACCGACCACCGCTTCGATGATTGCGCACAGGTATCGCTGTGCGACCTGCACCAGGGCGCCGAGCAGGCCGCCCACGCCTATGAACTGGTGACGCGTTCGCCGGTGCCGCTGCGCGAGGTGGGCATGACCGAATTTGCCGTGTTCCGCGGCGGCGTGGCCCAGCGCGACCAGGTGGCGATCATCGTCGGCAGCCCGGACCTGTCCGGGGTGGTGCCGGTACGCGTGCATTCGTCCTGCCTCACCGGCGACCTGTTCGGCTCGCTCAAGTGCGACTGCGGCGACCAGCTGCGGCGCGGCCTGCGCAAGCTCAAGGAACTGGGCGGCGGCGTGCTGCTGTACCTGGACCAGGAAGGCCGCGGCACCGGCATCGCCGCCAAGATGCGCGCCTACGGCTACCAGCACGACGGCCTGGACACCATCGACGCCGATGCGCAGCTGGGCTTCGGCGCCGACGAACGCCGCTACGGCAGCGCGGTGGCGATGCTGCAGGGGCTGGGCGTGCACCGTGTGCAGCTGCTCAGCAACAACCCCACCAAGGCGCAGCGGCTGCGCAATGCCGGCATCGACGTGGTGGACTGCGTGCCGGTCACCGGCGATATCACCGCCGAGAACGAACAGTACCTGCGCACCAAGGCCGAACGCGCCGGCCACCTGCTCGACGTCGACGCACTGATCCAAGCCGCGCAATAGCGCGCGGCAACTGCTACCGTCTGCGCGACGGGCGCACCGCCAGCAGCAGCACGCCCGGCATTTTCCTTGCCGAGCGCCCTGCCTTGTCCGACGCCATCGACGCCATCGACACCCCCGCCATCCCCTCGCCGCCACCGTTGCCGCCGCTGCCGCCCAGTCCTGACTGGCAGCCGCTGCCACGGCGTGCCGCCGCCATCGCGGCGGTGGGCGCGGCCATCACCGGCACCGTCGTGATCGGTGGCGGGCTCGGCACGGCGTGGGTGCTGCTGGACCTGCCGCTGCGCTGGCTGGGCGTGGCCGGCATGCTGGTGCTGGGCGCGGCAATCGGCGCGGTCATTGGGTACCGCCGCCAGCGCCGTACGTTCTGGCGGCTCGATGCCCAAGGCCTGGGCGTGCGCCGCGACCTGATGTGGGAACAGGAAACCCGCGTGCCGATCTCGCGCGTGCAGCACCTGGACCTGCGCCGCGGTCCGATCGAACGCAGCGCGCGGCTGGCCACGCTGGTGGTGCACACCGCCGGCAGCCGTTTCAGCGCGGTGAGCCTGAGCGGGCTGGACGGCGAGGATGCCGAACGCCTGCGCGACACCCTGGCCCACCAGCTCGACCGCGACGACGACGCCCTGTGAGCAGCCTGCCCCCTGCAGAGGCCGCGTTGAACGATGCGTCGCAGGAGCAGCGCCTGCACCGGTGGTCGTGGCTGTTCGTCCTGCTGATGCAGCTGCGCCAGTTCCTGCTGCCGCTGGTGGCACTGCTGGTGTTCGGCAACCGCGGCGACCGCGATGAGATGTGGTCCTACCTGGCCGCGCTGGTGGTGATCGTGGTGCTGGTGGGCACGTCGGTGCTGCAGTACCTGACCTACCGTTACCGGATCGGCCGCGATGCCATCAGCGTGCGCAGCGGGGTGATCTCGCGCAACCGGCGCGAGATTCCGTTCGCGCGCATCCACAACGTGGCGGTGCACCAGAACCCGCTGCACCGTCTGTTCGGGGTGGCCGAACTGCGCCTGGAATCGGCCGGCGGCGCGCGGCCCGAGGCGGAAATGCGCGTGCTCAAGCTGTCCCAGGCGCTGGCGCTGGAACAGCTGGTGCGGCATCGCGGCCAGGGTGTCACGGCGACGCCGGCGGCCACGAATGCGGATGTGGAAGTGGATGCGGTCACGCCGCCGGTCGACGATGGCGTGCTGCTGTACCTGAGCACGCCGGAGGTGGTGCGCATCGGCCTGCTGTCCAACCGCGGCTGGGTGGTGGTGCTGGCCGCCGTGGGCGCGACGTTCCAGCTGTTTCCCGATGGCACCGTGACCGACGTGATCGAGGAAGGCGGGCGCCAGGCGCTGGGCTACGCCAACGGCCTGCACCCGGCCGACTGGGTGTGGGCGGTGGTGGCGCTGGTGGCGGTGGCCGCGTTCTGGGTGATGCTGCGCGTGTTTTCAGTGGTGCTGGCGCTGTTGCGTTACCACGGCTTCCAGCTGAGCGAGCACGAGCGCCGGCTCACCGTGGTCAGTGGCCTGCTCACGCGCCTGCGCAGCAGCGTGGCGCGGCGGCGCATCCAGGCCTGGACGCTGCGCGAAAGCCCCTTGCAACGCTGGGCCGGGCGCCGCCACCTGCGCATCGACATCGCCGCCGGGGTGTCCGAAGAGAACCAGCGCCGCGACCTGCGCGAACTGGCCCCGCTGGCCACCCCACAGGCGGCCGATGCCCTGGTGCAGCACCTGCTGCCGCAGGTGCAGTGGCCGCCCGCCCGCTGGCAGCCGGTGCAGCAGCGCGGCTGGTGGCGGCTGAGCCTGGGCACGGCGGTGTGGGTACCGCTGGTGGCCGTGGCCGCGGTGTGGAACGAGGTGCCGTGGGCGGCCCTGATCCTGCTGTGGCTGCCGTGGTCGGCGTTCCGCGCGCATCGCCAGATGGCCCGCATGGGCTATCACCTGGACGACCAGTACGTGGCCGTGCGCGGTGGCTGGTGGCAGCGCTGGTGGCGGTTTGCCGAGCTGGACAAGCTGCAGGTGCTGCGCCTGAGCCGTTCCCCGCTGGACCGCCTGCTGGGAACGGCCAGCGTGTGGCTGGATACCGCCGGTGCCAGTGGCGGCGTCGCCTTGTGCCTGCGCTACCTGCCCGACGCCGAGGCGCGCGCGGTGCATGCGCGCTTGAGCGAGGCCTTGGCGCACCGGCGCCTGCGCTGGTAACCGACGCAGCCGACCAACGGTCGGCTCTACCGCTTGGACGGCCCCCAATAGCCCAGGTCGCGCCGGATCTGCAGGCCGCGCGTCCACGCGCCGAACGGCTTGCGCTTGAGCGTGCCCAGCTCGCCGGCGAGGAAATCCTCGGTGGCCGCGATCACCCGCTCGCTGGAATACCCGTCGCGGTACGGATGGATGCTGTCGGCGTACTGCTGGATCTGCGCCACCAGCGCCGGCTCGGGCGACAGCGCGCGGTCCAGCATCGCCGGCAGCCGGGTGGCGTCGTCGAAGTCGATCATGTGCGGCTGCGGCACGCGGTTGCGGAAGGTCACCACTGGTTTGTACTGCACCACGAACTCGGACACGATCGAGGAGGTGTCCGACACCAGCACATCGGCGGCACGCTGCGCGGCCATCACCTGCTCGGGCTCGATGAAGGCGGCGTTGTCGCCGGCCAGCGCGCGGTAGCGCGCGAACAGCTCCTCGCTGCACTTGGGGTGCAGGGTCAGCAGCCAGTAACGCTCGCCGCGCGCGATGTCGGCGGCGATGTGGTCGTACAGGTGCGGTGCCGCACTCAGGCGTTCGGTGAAGGTGGACCCGAACAGGATCACCGGGCGGCCAGCGGCCGGCGCCCGCAGCGCCGCGCTGGCGCCGCCGTCGTCGCGGAACAGTGGGTCCAGCTTCGGCCAGCCGGTCTGCGCCACCGCGAAATGGCCCTGGCGCGCGGCGAGGTCGCGGAACGGCTCGGTCGTCGCCGGCCCCTGCGTGCAGTACAGGTCGAACAGGCCACGCACGCGGAAATGGCCGCGCGCGCTGTCGCGCTTCTGCACATTGAAGCCATGGAAGACCTGCACCTTGGCCCCGGCGATGAACGGCGGCACCCAGTTGGCGGCGCTGAACACCGCGCGCGGGCGCAGCGCCAGCGCCTGCTTGAGGTCCACGTTGGGCACCCCCGGCAGGCTGGCCCCGGCCGTCCCATCGGCGAACCAGGCCGACACCGATTGCCCGGACGCGTGCAACGCCTGGGCCAGAGGGGCGAGAATGGGCAGCGCATAACGCTCCGTCGCAAACAGCAGGTACTCGGCCATCATGTCCTCCACGACCGCTCCCACTGAACGGCCTCGCATCTCGGCCTGCATTATCGCGTTCAATGAAGCCGACCGCATCGGCGATTGCCTGGCCTCGCTGGCCTTCTGCGACGAGATCGTCGTGGTGGATTCCCATTCCACCGATGCCACCGTGGCCATCGCCCGCGCCGCCGGGGCCACCGTGCTGCAGCGCGCGTTCGACGGCTTCCGCAGCCAGAAGGCGTTCTGCGTTGAACAGGCCAGCCATGACTGGGTGCTGTGCCTGGATGCCGACGAGCGCGTCAGCGACGACCTGCGCGCGGCCATCCTGGCCACCCAGTCCGGTGGCTTCACCGGCCACCACGGCTACCGCTTCGCGCGCCTGTCCGAGTACTTCGGCAAGTTCCTGCGCCACGGCAATGCCTATCCGGACCGCGTGCTGCGCCTGTTCGACCGTCGCCACGGCGGCTGGCGCGGCAAGCGCGAGATCCACGAAGCGGCCAGCGTCGACGGCCGCGTGGGCGTGCTGCGCGGTGACCTCATCCACTACCCGTACCGCTCGCTGGAACAGCAGTTGAGCAAGACCCAACGCTACGCGCGGATGATGGCCGAGCACGAGTTCGCACGTGGCAAGCGCGCGACCCTGGCCAAGCTGGTCCTGGCCCCGGCGTGGCGGTTCTGGCGCGGGCTGCTGCTGCGCGGTGGCTTCCGCGATGGCTGGCACGGGCTGGTGTATGCCTACGTGCGCGCCAACTACGTGCGGCAGAAAACGATCATGCTGTGGATGCTGCAGCACGGCCAGCCGGTGAGCGACCCGCCGCGCCGCAGCGACGCCGCATGAGCGCTGCTGTGGCAGACTTCATGCGCGTTTGATCGAAGGCCTCCATGAAGATCCTCTACACCAACTTCCATTCCGGCGACGGCGGCGGCCACACCACCTACCTGGTGTCACTGGCGCGTGCGCTGTCGGCGCGGCACCAGCTGTTCATGGCCGCCCCGGACAACAGCCGCGTGCTGCGCGTGGTCCGCGACGAAGGCATTGCCGAACCGCTGGACATCGCCTTCAGCAGTGGCCTGCCCACGCTGCCCCAGCAATGGGCCGACACGCGCCGCCTGCGCCACCTGGTACAGCAGCACCGCATCGACATCGTGCACGCCAACGGCGCGCGCGACCATCGGGTGATGATGGAAGCAGTGGCCGGCCTGGCCCATCGGCCCAGGCTGGTGTTCACCAAGCACAACAGCAAGCCCAGCAACACGTTCGGCAACCGCCTGCGCGCGCGCTGGGGCACCGACCGGGTGATCGCCGTCTCCGCGCATACCCGCGACATGTTGCTGGACAGCCCTTACCGGCGCTGCCCGATCGACGTGGTACGCAACGGCGTGGACCTGGCCCGTTTCGCACCGGTCGAGGCATCGGCCGGCGCGGCGCTGCGTGCCCGCTGGACCACCGACCCTGATGCGCTGGTGATGGTGAGCAATGCCGGCACCGACGTCCACAAGGGCTGGATCGACCTGGTCGAGGCGATCGCCACGCTGCCCGAGCCGATCCGCGGCCACCTCCACGTGGCCGTGGCCGGCCGCGACGCCGACCCGCGCCTGCTGGCGCGCGTGGCCGAGCTGGGCCTGGGCGCGCAGGTGCACCTGCCCGGCCTGCTGGAGGACATCCGGCCGTTCGTGGCCAGCGGCGATGCGGGCTTCGTGCTGTCCCACGACGTGGAGACGATTTCTTTCGCCTGCCGCGAAATGATGGCAATGGGCAAGCCGGTGATGGTCAGCGACTACGCCGGCCTGCCGGAGAACATCGACCACGGCCAGGACGGGTGGATCGTGCCGGTGCGCAACATTCCGGCGATCGCCGCCCAGGTGGCCCAGCTGTATGCACAGCGCCACGACCTGGCCCGCATCGGCGTGGCCGCGCGCCAGCGCGCGGTGCGTGAGTTCGGCCTGGACACGTTCACCGGCCTGACCGAAGCCAGCTACGCCGCCGCCCTGCAGGGCGGTTGAACCCGTATCAGTCTGCCTGGCGCCTGCGCGCCGGGTCGGACAGGGCCAGGAATACCGCCACCCAGGTGGCGTAGAAGGACGCCGAGCGCATGTCGCGGAACATCATCTCGGTGAGGCCGAACACCAGGTAGCTGGCGCAGATCATCACCCCGGCACCGGCGAACAGGCGCCCGGCGTCGTCCTCCCGCCACAGCCGGCGCAGCAGCACCCAGCCCGGCGCGGCGTACAGCAGCACCAGTCCCAGCCCGCCCAGCACGCCGTAGGTGGCCAGGAAGTACAGCAGGTCGTTGTGGGTTTCGCCGTAATCGCGCGCCACGGTCGGCGACACCTGGCGGGTCTCGGCCAGGCTGCGCAGCTCTTCGCGGAAGCGGTCGCCCCCGCCGATGCCGAACACCGGCTCGCTCTGGATCATGTGCCCGGCCGCGCTCCACAGCTGCAGCCGGATGCATACCGAGGTATCGGCCAGGTGGGTCACCTGGCACTCTTCGAATTCGTTCACGCCCAGGTGGATGCGCTCGCGCAGGGTGCCGTCGCTCAGCACGATCAGCCCCAGCACGCCCAGCAGCAGCGCACCGGCCCAGGCCTTGTAGCGGTTGAGCCGGCGCCCCTGCACCAGCAGCGCGATGAACACCAGCACCGGCACCGCCAACAGCCCGCCGCGGGTCTGGGTGGCCAGGAACGCGCCCAGGCCGGCGACGCCGGTGATCAGTTTCAGCGCGAATTCGGTGCGTTTGAAGCGGGTGATGCGGTAGCCCAGCAGCAGCAGCGCCAGCATCGAAAACAGCAGCGTCAGGTTGCCGTAGGTCACCGTATTGAACTGGCGCGTGGCCGGGCGTCCGCCGGTGCTCAGCACCAGCCAGCCGACGTTGATCACCGCATACCAGATGCCCAGCAGCAGACCGAACAGGCCATGGGCCAGGACCGTGCGCGGAATCCGCAGCGCGGCGGCCAGGATCAGCAGCACGGTCAGGAAACGCGAGGCCTTTTCCACCTCCGAGCCCTTCCACAGCCCATGCACCATCAGGCTGGTCAGCACGCCGATGAGCATCACCGCCACGCCCACGCCCATCCACACATACTCGCGGCGGTTGTCGCACCAGACCTGCCCAGGCGCGGCCGGGCGCACCACCGCCAGCACGATGATGCTCAGCAGGACCAGCAGGTAATAGCCCGCACTGCCACCGTCCAGGGTCGACATCAGCAGCACCGGGGACAACCCGAGCGCGATCGTGAATGCCCATGCCAAGGCGAGGTTGGCGCGGGCAGGACGGAGTGGAGACATGGTCACGATCTGGGCAATGCGGCGTAATGACGGAGGAGGAACGGGTTCACCGGCCTCCATTCCAGGATCGGGCGAGCAGGCGGCATTGTCGCCGATCGACCCGTAATGATCCATGAGAGCACGCTCACTCCTCCGGTGCTTCCCTGCCCTGTTCCAGGGTGATCCGTGCCAGCTCCCGGGCGTTGGGCCGGCATGGGCCGACCACGGCGTCGGCAGGCACCAGCCACCAGCCGCGGCGGTTGGACACGCCCACCCGTTCGGCACGGCGGCGGTCGATGCAGTCCAGCACGGCCGCTTCCTGCACCAGCAGCCAACGCTGCCGTGGCGCCTGCGCCTGCCAGGCCACGGCGTCCTGCAACTGGCTGTACCAACGGCGCTTGAAGCCAAAGGTGGCCACCGGGCGGTCGGCCATCAACAGGTTCTGCTCCTTCCAGCCCACCAGCCCCAGCTGCGCGTCGGCGCCGATGCGTTGCCCGGCCTGCGCCATCAACCCGCGCGCGGAGCTGGAATCATTGAACAGCGGATAGCCCACCAGCCCGTAGGCCACCCAGACCATCGCCAGGGTCGACACCACGGCCACGTGACGCCGCTGCGGACCGCTGAAGCACAGGCTGGCCAGGCCCCAGGCGCCCAGCGCCACGCCGATCCAGCCCAGCGCCGCGGTCACCGACGTGTCGATGCCGCGCTGCACGATCAACCGGCTCTCAAAGCCCGGCTGACCGACCAGCATCGCAATGCCCGCGCCCAGCAGGGCCAGCACCAGCACCGCAGTGAACGCGCCGAGCAGCCACTGCACGTCGCGCCGTCGCAGCAACCCCGGCAGCAGCGGCGCCAGTGCCAGGCAGAACATCGGCAGCGCCGGCAGGATGTACACGTCGCGCTTGCCGTGCGGGATCGAGAAGAACAGCACGATCAGCAGCCACCAGCCCAGCAGCAGCAGGTAGCGCGGATCCCGGCGGCGCAGCCGGCGCCACCAGGCCGGGACCGCCCACGGCAGCACCAGGATCGCGGGGATCCACATCGACGGCATGGTGGCCAGGAAATACCACCACGGCTGGTGGTGGTCCCAGGATTGCGCGTAGCGCTTGGCGGTCTGCCGGAACAGGATGTCGTTCATATAGGCCCGGTACTCCACCGAACCACTGGACGTGGCCGCCAGCACCATCGGTACCAGCCACAGCGCCACCGCCAGCACGAAGGCCAGCGGGGCCAGCCAGAAGCGCCAGTCGCGCACGTGCAGGCGAACCCGCGGCCAGCCCAGCAGCGACGCCACCGCCGCGGGCAGCACCATCAGCAGCGCCAGCACGCCCACGCCCTTGGTGATCACACCCAGCCCGGCGGCAAACCAGCCCAGCCACCACCACCGCCACGCCGGCCCGCAGAGCAGGTGCCGCAGCAGGCCGTAGTTGGCCAGGGTGATGAAGAACACCACCAGCGGGTCGATCTGCGCCTTCTTGGCCTGGAAGGTGAAATGCACCGCAAACAACAGCGCCCAGGCCGCGTACACGCCCACCCGGCGGGTCCACAGGCGCCGGCCCAGGTCGTACACGCAGGCCAGCGTGCCCAGTGCGGCCAGCAGCGACGGCAGCAGGAACGCCACCCGCCAGTTGCCGAACACGCTGTAGAACGCGGCCTGCGCCCACATCAGCATCGGCGGCTTGTCCGAGTACAACTCGGTGCCCCGGTGCGGGAACAGCCAGTCGCCGCTGAGCACCATCTGCTTGGCCACCAGCGCAAAGCGCGGCTCGTCCGAGGGCCAGGGGTCGCGCAGGCCCAGACCGGCACCGAGCACCAGCAGGGCCATCGTGGCAAGCAGCCAGAACTCGCGTCTGGCAGGAGTGTTCAACATATGACGCGGGTCCAGCGGCGGGGTATCAGCCCTTTTTTAGCAGACGCGCATAGAAGAAACCGTCTGCACCCTCTTCACCGGGCAGGCGCTGGCGACCGGCCCAGGAGTCGTGGCCGAACGCTTCACCCAATGGCAGGAAGCCTGCGCGGGGGGTGCGCTGCAGGAAAGACTCGACCTGGAACTGGTTCTCTTCCCGCAGGATCGAGCATGTCGCATACAGCAGGGTGCCGCCCGGAGCCAGCATGCTGAAGCAGGCATCCAGCAGGCGCGCCTGCAGCGTTACCAGCGCCTCGATATCGGCCGGGCGGCGGTGCACCAGCACGTCCGGCTGGCGGCGGATGATGCCGGTGGCCGAGCACGGCGCATCCAGCAGGATGTAGTCGAACGGCTGCCCGTCCCACCAGCTGTCCGGCGCGGCGGCGTCGGCGGCCAGCACCCGCGCCTGCGCACCCACGCCGGTACGGGCGAAGGTCTCGCTGATGCGCTTGAGTCGGCGCGGGTCGATGTCCAGGGCCAGCAGTTGCAGGCTGGGGTCACGTTCCAGCAGGTGCGCGGCCTTGCCACCGGGCGCGGCGCAGGCGTCCAGCACCCGGGCGCCGGGTCGCGGGGCCAGGGCATCGGCCACCTGCTGCGCCGACAGATCCTGCACCGACAGTGCACCGGCCGCGAAACCGGGCAGCGCGGCCACCGGCACGGGCACCGGCAGGCGGATCGCATCACTGCACAGCGGCGATGCCTCGGCCTCGATCGCGGCGGCGGCCAGCTGTTCCAGCACCGCCTCGCGGCTGCCGTGCTGGCGGTTCACCCGCAGCCACAACGGCGCCGGCTGCAGGCTGGCGGCGAACACGTCCTCGGCCTGCTCCGGCCAGTCCTGTTCGATCATGCCGGCCAGCCAGTCGGGGAATGCAGCGCGCGCCGGCTGGGCCGGAATGCCCTCGCGCTGGGCGCGGCGCAGCAGCGCGTTGACCATGCCGGCCTGGCGGTCGCGGCCCATCGCACGGGCGGCGTCGACCGTGGCCGACAGCGCCGCGTGGGCCGGCAGTTCCAGCGCATCCAGCTGGGCGAAGCCCACCAGCAACAGCGCGCGCAGTTCGTCCTCGCGCACGCCCAGCGGGCGCTGCATCCACTGGGCCAGGGCCGTGTCGTAGGCGCCGCGACGGCGCAGCACGGCGAAGCACAGGGCCTCCAGCAGGGCGCGGTCGCGGCTGTCGTCCAGGCTCGGCAATGCCTTGGCCAGTTCGGCCTTGAGCGAGCGGCCGCGGCCGATCACCTGGGCCAGCACCTTGGCCGCCAGTACGCGGGTGGGCACGCCGGGCGCGCTGGCGGCACGCTGCGGGGCCTGCTTGTCCTGCCGGAGCTGGGTCATTTCAGGCACCCACGCTCAGGTCGCGGCGCGCGTTGAGGTAGTCGGCCGCCGTGATCGCCTTGCCGCCTTCGCGCTGCAGTACCCGCAGGCGCAGGGCGCCCTGGCCGCAGGCAATGTCGATGCCCTCGCGGGCGGCCGCCAGCAGCGTGCCCGGGGCCTTGCCCTGGTTGTCCGGCAGCGCCACCGCACCGTGGATGCGCACGCGCTCGCCGGCCAGCTGGGCCTCGGCGATCGGCCACGGGTTGAAGGCGCGCACGGTGCGCTCCAGCGCCTGCGCGTCCTGCGCCCAGTCCAGCCGGGCTTCGGCCTTGTCGAGCTTGTGCGCGTAGGTCACCCCCGCCTCCGGCTGCGGCTGGGCAATCGGCTTGATCCCGGCGCGCAGCAGGCCCAGCCCGTCCGACAGCACCTGCGCGCCCAGTTCGGCCAGGCGGTCGTGCAGCTGGCCGCCGGTGTCGTTGGCGCCGATGGCCAGGTGCTGCTTGAGCAGCACCGGGCCGGTGTCCAGGCCTGCTTCCATCTGCATCAGGCACACGCCGCTTTCGCTGTCGCCGGCCTGGATCGCACGCTGGATCGGCGCGGCGCCGCGCCAGCGCGGCAGCAGCGAGGCGTGCACGTTCCAGCAGCCGTGGGTGGGGATGGACAGCACGGCCTTGGGCAGGATCAGGCCGTAGGCCACCACCACCATCAGGTCCGGTTGCAGGTCGCGCAGCTGCTGCTGGGCTTCGGGGGTCTTCAGGTGCTCGGGCTGGAACACCGGGATGCCACGCGCGATCGCCTCCAGCTTCACCGGCGACGGCATCAGCCCGCGCCCACGCCCGGCCGGGCGGTCCGGCTGGGTGTACACGGCCACCACTTCATGGTGACGCGCGGCGGCGCGCAGCGAGGACACGGCGAACTCCGGCGTACCGGCAAAGACAATCTTCATGGCTACCCCACTTGCAGAAAGAAAAACGGCGCCGGTGGCCGGCGCCGCACAACCAGGCCCGGCCCGCGGTCAGCCCGCGCGGCCCGGCCCTTGGGCATCTCAGGCAACGTGCTTGCGCGCCTTGGCCAGCTTCTTGCGCACCATCTCGCGCTTCAGCGGGGACAGGTAATCGATGAACAGCTTGCCGTCCAGGTGGTCCATCTCATGCTGGATGCACACCGCCAGCACGCCGTCGGTGGTCAGTTCCTGCGGCTGGCCCTGGCGGTCCAGGAAGCGCACGGTGATCTGGTTGGCACGGGTGACGTCGGCAAAGATGCCCGGCACCGACAGGCAGCCTTCCTGGTAGACCTGGCCGCCCTCGTTGGCGACGATCTCCGGGTTGATGAACACCCGCGGGGTGTCCTTCTCTTCACTGACGTCGATCACCATGAAACGCTTGTGCACGTCCACCTGGCTGGCCGCCAGGCCGATGCCCGGGGCGTCGTACATGGTGTGGAACATGTCGTCGATCAGTTGCTGGAACGCCGGAGTGGTGACCTCGGCGGCGTCGATCAACGCGGCCTTGGTGCGCAGGCGCGGATCGGGAAACTCAAGAATGGGCAGGATAGCCATGGCAAATACCGGTAGGGGGCGCCGGTCAAAGCGGCGTACGTCGCAATTCTATCGCCAACGCTTGCCCTGCGCCCCGGTTTCTGGACTATAGTGCGGCAACCTGTTGGGGAATCAGGCACCACCTATGTTTGAACGTACTCGTACGGTCGTCGCCGTGGCGATGTTGACCGTTGCCACCTATGCTACCGCCGTTGAAGTGAATGGCGGGCACCCGGATACCTACGTCGTCCGCAAGGGCGATACCTTGTGGGACATTTCCGCGCGCTTCCTCAAAAAGCCGTGGCTGTGGCCGGAAATCTGGCAGGCCAATCCGCAGGTCAAGAACCCGCACCTGATCTACCCGGGTGACGTGCTGAGCCTGGCCTACCTGGACCGCGTCGTGGCCCAGCCCGGCCCGCGCCGGGAAGCGCCGATCACCGGCATTCCACTGGACCAGGTCGAACCCTTCCTGAAGCAGCTGAGCGTGGTCGACGACGTCAAGTCGCTGCCGTTCGTGGCCGGCCTGGAAGACGACCGCCTGCGCGCCACCAGCGGCCAGGTTGCCTATGTGCGCGGGCTGGAGGGGGCGGCAGTGGGCCAGCGCTGGTCCGTGGTCCGCCCGACCGTGCGCTACGCCCTGCCCAAGCCCACCGAGGATCTCACCGCCAACGGTGACGTCACCCCCGGCAGCGGCAACCTCTGGAAGGACTTCTTCGTCCCCAGCAAGCGCAACCAGACGCTCGGCTATGAACTGGCCCAGGTCAACGTCGGCACCGTCACCAAGATGGCGTCCGGCAAGGTGGATGTGACCACCATCGCCCTGCAGACCCAGGTCGGCGGGCGTGAAGTCAGGATCGGCGACCGCCTGGTGCCGGTGGAGGCAAACCCGTACGACCTGCAGTTCTTCCCGCACGTGCCGGCAGCCCAGACCGAAGGCCTGGACATCCGCGTGCTCGCGGTGGCCGACATGTTCCTGTCCGGTGGCCCGCGCGACATCGTGGCGATCTCCGCCGGCAGTGCCGACGGCATCGACAACGGCACCGTGGTGTCGCTGTGGCGGCAGGGCCGCCACGTGGCCAACCGGATGAAGTACCCCGGTTCGTCGCGGATGGACGATTCGCTCAGCGACGGTGCCGGCCGCATCACCCTGCCTGACGAATATGCCGCCCATGCGATGGTGTTCCGCACCTACGACAAGGTCAGCTATGCGCTGGTGATGGAGGGGGTCAAGCCGGTCCTGGTGGGCTACGCGGCAAAGCACCCTGACGCCCAGTAAGCGCAAAACCCTACGCACTACTCCGACGGCGCCCCAGGGCGCCGTCGCTGTATGCGGCCTAGCCTAGGCGGATGTGCGAAACCCTCCTGCCTGACACCCGCGACGCCCTGCTCCGCCTGGTACTGGCCGGCGGCCCCCTGCCGCCGCGACGGCGCCTCCTGCAGGCCCACGCCGATCCCACCCTGGCCCTGCGGGCCGGTCCATCGGCCTGGCGGGCCAGCGGCTGCACCCCCGAACAATGCGCGCGGCTGGCCTGCCCCGACCCGGCCGCCCTGGCATTGGCCCACCACTGGGCGGCCCAACCCGGCCACCACCTGCTGCCGATCCAGGGCGCCGACTACCCGGTGCTGCTGCGCCACCATCCGCAGGCCCCGCCGGTGCTGTTCGTGCAGGGCGACCCGGCCACGCTGTGGCATCCCGGGGTCGCCGTGGTGGGCAGCCGCACGCCGTCGCCCAGCGGCGCGGAGCTGGCGGCCGAGTTCGCCGCCGCGTTCGCGCGCAGCGGGCTCTCGGTGGTCAGCGGAATGGCCGCCGGGGTGGACGCGCGCGCGCACGACGCGGCGTTGCGGGTGCCGGGCGGCCTGACGGTGGCGGTGGTGGCCACCGGCCTGGACCAGACCTACCCACCCCGCCACGCCGCCCTGCAGGCGCGGATCGCCCAGGCCGGCGCGGTCGTCAGCGAGTACCCGCCCGGGACCGCGCCCAAGGCCGGCCAGTTCCCGGCCCGCAACCGGCTGATCGCCGGGCTCAGCCTGGGCACGGTGGTGATCGAAGCGGCCGTGCGGTCCGGGGCGCTGATCACCGCCCGGCTGGCGGCCGACGCCGGGCGTGAGGTCTTCGCCCTGCCCGGGTCGGTGCGCAACCCGCGGGCGCGCGGCTGCCACCGGCTGATCCGCGAGGGCGTGATGCTGGTGGAGCACCCCGACGAAGTGATCGCCGGGCTGACTGCGCTGGCCGGCACCCTGGGCCAGGCCTTGCGAAGCCGGCTGGATGCCCCCACTGAACAGGCACGACCGGCGCCTCGGCGCGCCCCCTCCTTCCCCGACCCGAACTACCAGCGCTTGTGGCAGGCACTGGATGACAACCCAACGGGTATGGATTCACTGATCCAGCGCAGCGGATTGACGACGGCCCAGCTGTCGGCCATGCTGCTGGTCATGGAACTGGAAGGAAAGGTGGTTGCCGCCTATGGCCGCTACTGTCGAAAACCCTAGTTTCTTCACCTCCACAGCGTCGTTGACGCAGGCCGAGGGGCAATGAAAGAGAGCATTCTGGATGTCCTGCTGTACCTGTTCGAACATTATTTCAGCGAGGACCCGGACCTCGTCCGTGACCGCGACACCCTCCAGAACAGCCTGATACAGGCCGGCTTCAGCCCCACCGAAATCAAGAAAGCGTTCGACTGGCTCGATGCCCTGGCCGACCAGCGCCCGGCCGTGAACGTGGCCCGGGTCGATGGCCCGGTGCGCATCTACCACGGTCCGGAGCTGGACAAGCTCGACGTGGAAGGCCGCGGCTTCCTGATGTTCCTGGAGCAGCACGGCATCCTGGACGCCAACCAGCGCGAGCTGGTGCTGGACCGCGCCATGGCCCTGGATCAGGACGAGCTGGATCTGGACGACCTGAAGTGGGTGGTGCTGATGGTGCTGTTCAACCAGCCCGGGTCCGAGGCCGCCTACGCCTGGATGGAAACGCAGATGTTCATAGACGAACCGGAACCGCTTCACTGACCGTACACTGGGTGCCTTGCGCATTCAGGAGCGTGCCGTGGGCCAGTGGTTCTATGCAGAAGGAAATCGCCAGCAGCGCGGGCCGCTGGCGTCCGATGAGCTGATCGCGCTGTACCAGTCCAGCCGCATTGCGGCCGATACGCTGGTCTGGCGCGATGGCATGGCGCAGTGGCAACCGCTGCGCGAGGTGGCCGACGAGATCGGCCTGGTGCTGGCAACGCCAGCGCCCGTGGCCGACACGCCTGCTGAAACCGACACCCCCGCCGTTGCGCTGCCGCCGCAGATTCCCGCGGACAGCCCGCCGCCCGGCCCCGTGCCCGCCGCGCCCTTCCCGCCGGTAACGGCCACCGCAGCGCCTTCGATGGACGCCGCGCCACCGCGCCAGGGCCTGTCCGGCTGCGCGATCGCCGGCATCGTGGCCGGCGTCTGCGGGCTGGTGCTGGTGGCGGTCATCGGCATCCTCGCCGCGATCGCCCTGCCCGCCTACCAGGACTATGTGCTGCGCGCCAAGACCGCGCAGGCCATCACCGCGCTCGACCCGATCAAGGTGCAGGTCAGCGAGTTCGTGCAGACCCACGGGCGCTGCCCGGTCAACGACGACGAGGGCTTCCAGCCGGCCGAAAGCTATGCCAGCGACGACCTGTCGGCGGTGCGGATCGGCCGCTTCGACAACAGCCACTGCGGCATCGAGGCCGAGCTGACGGTGCCCGCCAAGGCGGCCCTGGACGGCAAGCTGCTGTGGCTGGATTACGACCCGGAACTGCACCAGTGGGAATGCACCGGCGAGCCGGATGACAAGTACCTGCCGCAGCACTGCCGCGGCTGACAACGGACGCATGTCCATGGATGAACCCAAAGGGGATTGAAGCAATGACTGAGTGGTATTTCGCCGATGGCCAGGAGCGCCAGGGCCCGTTGACCGCCGACGAGATGCGCCTGCGTTTCCAGCGCGCGAAGATCAGCCTGACGACGCTGGTCTGGCGTGAGGGCTTTGCGCAGTGGAAGCCGTTGTCCGAGGCGGTCGACGAGCTGCAGCTGCAGAACCTGAGCAGCGCCGCAGAGAACCTGGGCAGCGGCTTCGACCTGCGCGGCGACTACACCGCCATCGACAACGGCACCGCACCGCTGCCGGGCACCGGTGGCGGCACCCATTCGCCGTACACCGCGCCGGCGGCAGGCAGCGGCCTTGCGGGCACGGGCGTGGTCAGCGGCGGCCATGTGGTCTATGCCGGCTTCTGGAAGCGCTACGCCAGCTACTTCATCGACTCGCTGGTGGTCAGCGTGGTCAACATCCCGATCAGCCTGATCTTCAATGGCATCGGCGCGGTGTCGGGCAACGAGTCGCTGGCACTGGTGATGAGCCTGGTGGCGATGCTGGCCGGCCTGGCCCTGGGCGTGGCCTACTACGCCGGCTTCCATGCCTCGGCCGGCGGCGCCACGCTGGGCAAGATGGCGGTGGGCATCAAGGTGGTCCGCGGCAATGGCGAACGGCTCACCCTGGGCCGCGGCATCGGGCGCTACTTCGGCTTCCTGCTGAGCAGCCTGACCCTGATGATCGGTTTCATCATGGCCGCCTTCACCGAGCGCAAGCAGGCCCTGCACGACATGATCTGCGACACCGTGGTGGTCGACAAATGGGCCTACACCGAGAACGAACACCTGCAGCAGGAGGGTCTGGGCACGCTCACCATCGTGATTCTGGTCGTCTCGGCGCTGCTCACCGTGGCCGCCATCGGCGTGGGTATCGCCATGATCGGGGTCATCGCCTCGTCCATGTCCTGACCCCACCCTCACACCGGGCCGCTTGACACGGGCGGCTCGGTCGTGATTCCTCTAATAAGAGAAAAAGCTGAACGCCCGGCGCATACCCGGGCGTTCAGTTTATGGAAATCGCCCGCTGCCCTTCACTAATGCGGCCATTTGCTCCACCCTAGCGCCCTCTCCCGGGCTGCTGCCCACAGAAATAATCTGACATGCCCAAGCACCTGCTCATCGTCGAATCGCCCGCCAAGGCCAAGACGATCAACAAATACCTCGGCAAGGACTTCACGGTCCTGGCCTCGTATGGGCATGTGCGCGACCTGGTGCCGAAGGAAGGCGCGGTCGATCCGAACAACAACTTCGCGATGCGCTACGACCTCATCGAGAAGAACGAGAAGCACGTCGATGCCATCGTCAAGGCCGCCAAGGGCGCCGACGACATCTTCCTGGCCACCGATCCGGATCGCGAGGGTGAGGCGATCAGCTGGCACATCGCCGAAATCCTGAAGGAACGCGGGCTGGTCAAGGACAAGCCGATGCAGCGCGTGGTCTTCACCGAGATCACCCCGCGCGCCATCAAGGAAGCGATGGGCCACCCGCGCGAGATCGCCGGCGACCTGGTGGATGCACAGCAGGCACGCCGCGCACTGGACTATCTGGTGGGCTTCAACCTGTCCCCGGTGCTGTGGCGCAAGGTGCAGCGCGGCCTGTCCGCCGGCCGCGTGCAGAGCCCGGCGCTGCGCATGATCGTCGAGCGCGAGGAAGAGATCGAAGCCTTCATCGCCCGCGAGTACTGGAGCATCGATGCCGCCTGTGCGCATCCCTCGCAGCCGTTCACCGCGCGCCTGACCAAGCTGGACGGCAAGAAGTTCGAACAGTTCACCGTGACCGACGGCGACACCGCCGAAGCCGCACGCCTGCGCATCCAGCAGGCCGCGCAGAGCGCGCTGCATGTCACCGACGTGGCCAGCAAGGAGCGCAAGCGCCGCCCGGCCCCGCCGTTCACCACCTCCACGCTGCAGCAGGAAGCCTCGCGCAAGCTGGGCTTCACCACCCGCAAAACCATGCAGGTGGCACAGAAGCTGTACGAAGGCGTGGCCATCGGCGAGGAAGAAGGCACCGTCGGCCTGATCTCGTACATGCGTACCGACTCGGTCAACCTGTCCCAGGATGCACTGGCCGAGATCCGCGACGTGATCGCCCGCGATTACGGCATCGCCTCGCTGCCCGACCAGCCCAACACCTACCAGACCAAGTCCAAGAACGCCCAGGAAGCGCATGAAGCGGTGCGCCCGACCTCGGCCCTGCGGACCCCGGCCCAGGTGGCGCGCTTCCTCACCGACGACGAGCGCAAGCTCTACGAACTGATCTGGAAGCGAGCCGTGGCCTGCCAGATGATCCCGGCCACGCTCAACACCGTGAGCGTGGACCTGTCGGCCGGCAGCGAACACGTGTTCCGCGCCAGCGGTACCACCGTGGTGGTGCCCGGCTTCCTGGCCGTGTACGAAGAAGGCAAGGACACCAAGAGCGCCGAAGACGACGACGAAGGCCGCAAGCTGCCGGCGATGAAGCCCGGCGACCGCGTGCCGCTCGATCGCATCGTGGCCGACCAGCATTTCACCCAGCCGCCGCCGCGCTTCACCGAAGCGGCGCTGGTCAAGGCGCTGGAAGAATATGGCATCGGCCGCCCGTCGACCTACGCCTCGATCATCCAGACCCTGCTGTTCCGCAAGTACGTGGAAATGGAAGGTCGCAGCTTCCGCCCGTCCGACGTCGGCCGTGCGGTGTCCAAGTTCCTGTCCAGCCACTTCACCCAGTACGTGGACTACGACTTCACCGCCAAGCTCGAAGACGAGCTCGACGCGGTGTCGCGTGGCGAGGAAGACTGGATTCCGCTGATGGCCCGTTTCTGGGACCCCTTCAGCAAGCTGGTCGAAGAGAAGAACGAATCGGTGGACCGCGCCGAAGCCAGTGGCGCGCGCGAACTCGGCACCGATCCCAAGACCGGCAAGCCGGTCAGCGTGCGGCTGGGGCGCTTCGGGCCGTACGCGGCGATCGGCAGCACCGCCGAGGATGCCGAAGACAAGCCCAAGTTCGCCTCGCTGCGCCCCGGCCAGTCGATGCACACCATTTCCCTGGAAGACGCGCTGGAGCTGTTCCTGATGCCGCGCGCGCTCGGCCAGGACAAGGACGAGGACGTCAGCGTCGGCATCGGCCGCTTCGGTCCGTTCGCCAAGCGCGGCAGCACCTATGCCTCGCTGAAGAAGGAAGACGATCCCTACACGATCGACCTGGCCCGTGCGGTGTTCCTGATCGAAGAGAAGGAAGAGATCGCGCGCAACCGGATCATCAAGGAGTTCGAGGGCAGCGACATCCAGGTGTTGAACGGCCGCTTCGGCCCGTACATCAGCGATGGCAGGATGAACGGCAAGATCCCCAAGGATCGTGAGCCGGCGTCGCTGACCCTGGCCGAAGTGCAGCAGTTGATGGAAGAAACCGGCAAGCCGGTGCGCAAGGGCTTCGGCAAGAAGGCGGCCAAGAAGGTAGTGGCCAAGAAGGCCACGGTGAAGAAGGAGGCCGCGCCGAAGAAGGCGGCCGCCAAGAAGGCACCGGCGAAGAAAGCCGCCACCAAGAAGGCGGCAACGAAGAAGACCGCGACCAAGAAAGCGGCCACCAAGAAGGCTGCCAAGAAGACGGTCGCCAAGAAGGCCTGAGTGCCGCCACCGGCGCAGGCCCACGCCCGGCGTGGATCTGCGCGGGGATCACCCGGTTGCCACGCCGCGGGCGGATAATACGGGCCTACGCCCACGCCTGCGCTGTTGCCGCCATGAACGAACTCACCCTGGATACCGCCCTGCCCGTGCTCCGCGCCGGCGGGGTAGTGGCTTACCCGACCGAAGCGGTCTGGGGCCTGGGCTGCGATCCCGCCCATGAGGCGGCGGTGATGAAGCTGCTGCAGCTCAAGCAGCGCCCGGTCGAGAAAGGCATGATCCTGGTGGCCGCCGACCTGGCCCAGCTGGACGACTGGGTGCGCCTGCAGGCCTTGCCCGCGCAACGCCAGGCCGTGGTGCTGGCCAGCTGGCCCGGTGCGAACACCTGGATCCTGCCGGCCGGCCCACGCGCGCCGCGCTGGATCACCGGCGCGCACAGCGGCATTGCCGTGCGCATCAGCGCGCACCCGTTGGTGGCCGCGTTGTGCCAGGCCTGGGGCGGCCCGCTGGTGTCCACCAGCGCCAACCTGGCCGGCAAGCCACCCGCACGGACCCGGGCCGAACTGGACCCGGCGCTGCTGCCGCTGCTGGACGGCCTGGTGGACGGCGATACCGGCGGCCTGGCCCAGCCCACCCCGATCCGCGACGCGCTCAGCGGCCAGGTCCTGCGCAGCTGAGCGGCCACCAGACCGGGGGTTTTGCGCCGCTGCCAGCAAAGCCGCACACTGGGCCCATGCGCCGAACGATCGTCCTTCGCCTGTCCCTGCTGCTGTGCTGCGCCAGCGCGCCCCTGGCCGCGCAGGACGCCGGCAATGTGCGCGTGTACCGGTGCGTGGGCAGCAACGGTGCGGTGTCGCTGCAGGACGCACCCTGCCGCGACGGGCGCCAGGAAGTACGCGACATGCAACGTCCGCGCGACCCCGCCCCGCGCGTGGTGCGCAGCGACCGCGACCCCGCTGCCACGCCGGCACCGGCGGCGCCGCAGCGCGAAGTGCGCCACGTCTACGTGCAGCCGCCGCAACCGCTGTACGAATGCGTGCGCGACGACGGCAGCCGCTATACCAGCGACAGCGGCGAGGGCAACCCGCGCTGGGTGCCGATCTGGACCAGCGTGTACCTGCCGTACGGCGGCGGCCATCGTCCGCCCGGCGGTGGCCGCCCGCCGCGTCCGCTGCCGCCGATCGCTCCGATGGGGGCCGGCTCGGGATCGGGCGCGGTCCGCTCCAGTGGTGGCTCGCTGTCGATCTCCGGCGGTGGTCCGCACGTGGGCGGCAGCGTCAGCGTGGGCAGCGGCAGCAGGCACTGGGAGGGTACCCGCGAGGTCTACCCCGGCACCTACACCGACACCGTGGTGCCCACCGGCAACGTGCTGGTGCGCGACGCGTGCAACCCGCTGCCACAGCAGGACGTCTGCGCGCGCCTGCAGGATCGTCGCTGGGAACTGGTCCGCCAGTACAACAGTGCGCTGCAGGGCCAACGTGATGCGCTCAGCCGTGAGCAGCGCAGCGTGGATGCGCGACTGGAACGCGACTGCCGCTAGCACGTGCTTCAATGCGCACTTCGCTACGCCTTTCGGCTTGTCGCCCCGACCCGATGCCCATCGCTTTCCTGCCGCCCCCTTCCCTGACCCGCCGTGTCGCATCGCGCAGTGGCCTGGCCCTGCTCGCCATGTGGCTGTGCCTGCCAGCGCAGGCGCTTGCGGAGGACGTGGTGCTGTTCCGCTGTACCGCCGCCGATGGCGGCCTCACCGTGCAGAACGCGCCCTGCCCGGCCGGCACCCAGCAACGCATCCAGCGCTTCACCGCCCCGGCCAGCAGCGCCGCCCCGACGGCGCCGTCCAGCGCCCCGGTGGCAGCGGCGGTCCCGGCCGGCGCCCCGCCGGCCGTTGCCGCCGGCATCCTTGAACATGCGCCCCTGCCGGTGCTGCAGGCCGGCGATGTGCAGACCTCGGTAGAGGCCGAGGGCACGGCCATCCTGGACAGCGACGTGGTGCGCCGCCAAGCCCAGCAGCAGGCCGAAGCCGACGCGGTGGCCAAGCAGCCGCTGCCGGAGATCTACCAGTGCCAGGGGCGCGAAGGCGGCGGCTACCTGCACGAACGCGAACCGGCGCCGCCGCACTGCGTCTTGATGACCGTCACCGGCCTGGGCGGCACCACCCCGCTCAATGCCGCAGGCTGCGAAGTGATCCGCGATACGTGCGAGCCCGTCCCCGAAACACAGCGCTGCAACAGCTGGCAGCAGCGCTTCCGCGATGCACGTGGGCGGGAGCGCTTCGCCACGCCGGAAAACGCGGCCCTGGCCACGGCCGAACGCGAACGGCTGGAGGCCATCCTCGCCGACAGCGACTGCCCCATCCCGTAACCGTTGGTCGGCTGCCCGGCCCCATCCGGGTAGAGCCGACCGTTGGTCGGCTGCGCGGCCACATCCGGGTGGAGCCGACCGTTGGTCGGCTGCGCTCCAGACCGTTGATCGGGGTCAGAACCCGTAGCGCAGGAACCCACCGTCCACCGCGATGCATTCACCGGTGACGTAGCTCGACGCCGGCAGGCACAGGAACCCCACCGCGGCCGCCACTTCCTCAGGTTCGCCGATGCGGCGCATCGGGGTGCGGTCGATCACTTCTTCGTAGTAGTCCGGGTCGGACAAGGGTCCGGACGTGCGCCGGGTGCGGATGTACCACGGCGCCACCGCGTTGACCCGGATACCGTCTTCGGCCCATTCCACGGCCAGGTTGCGGGTCATCTGGTGCATGGCGGCCTTGGTCATGCCGTACACCGCGCCGCTGCGCACGTGGGTGAGGCCGGACACGCTGCCCACGTTGACGATCGCCGAGGCGGCGTGCCGGGCCAGCAGCGGGTGCGCGTAGCGCGACAGCTCGAACGCCGAGAACAGGTTGGTCTCGAAGATGCCCCGCCATTCGTCTTCGGTGTATTCGGTGGCCGGCTTGGTGATGTTGCCACCGGCGTTGTTGATCAGCAGGTGCAGGCCGTCGCTGTGGTCTTCGACCCAGTCGAGGATCTCGCGACGGTCTTCGTCGTCGGAGACGTCGGCGGCCAGGCCATGGATCTCGCGGTCGGGGAAGGCATCCACCAGTTCATCGCGGGCCATTTCCAGCGCATCCGGATCGCGTCCGACGATCAACAGGTCCGCGCCGAAACCGGCCAGTTCCCGGGCAATCGCCAAGCCGATGCCGGCACTTGCACCGGTGATCAAGGCGGTCTGCCCATCCAATCGCCAACGTTGCGCGCTCACCTGTTTCTCCTGCGGGGAACCCTGCCCCGTGATGCTGCGCACTGCACCATGCGGTGCGCTGCACGCAGGATAGCGCAGCCCCTGCACGCGGTCCGCGCTCATGCACGCCGGCGGCGACGGTGCGACACTGTTCCCCCCGGCCATCAAGGTGTGCGTGCCATGAACATTCGTGTCGTCCTGCCGCTGACCGCGCTGCTGGCCCTGGCCGGCTGCAACCGACCGGTACCACCGGCACCGGACAAACCGCCGGAACCGCAGGCCACCGCACTGCGCGATGCCATGCAGCAGCCACTGGACAAGGCCAAGGCCGCGCGCGACATGTTGGAAAAGGCGCCCGACACCCGCGCCGCCGACGAAGCGCCCACCGACCGGTAGAGCCACCCCATGGGTGGCTGCACGCGCCGCGAATCACCCGCGGGTAGAGCCACCCCATGGGTGGCTGCGCGTGGTGATGGGTCGGAGGGCAGCCACCCATGGGGTGGCTCTACCCCCGGTTCGGAACCAAAAAAAACCCGGCGTTCGCCGGGTTTTTTCATGGCCTGCGGGTTACCGCATCAGAAGCCGCAGAAGCAGTACGCCAGCGCCTTCACCGGTGCACTGCCGCGCGGATCGCGGGCCGCATCTTCAACGAAGCGCAACTGGGTATCCAGCTCCGGCATCGAACGGGCCAGCATCAGCCGCGCCATGCCCGACTCGCCCAGCATCCACGCACCGGCGTGGCTGCCGGCAAAGCCGCTCATGAACTGCGCGAACGGCGTGGCGCCCTTCTCGATGTAGCGCACGCGGACCTTGTCCACCTCGCCCAGCTTGGCACGCTTGGCCGCATCGGCAACGGCAGCCTTCAGCCCACCGAACTCGTCGACCAGACCGCGTTCCTTGGCCTGCGCACCGCTCCACACACGACCGCGGGCGACTTCATCGACCGCCTCGACCGGCTTGTTGCGTGCGTCGGCAACCTTGCCGGTGAAATCGGCGTAGCCCTTGTTGATCACCGACTGGATCACCTGGCCCACGGCCGGGTCCATCGGACGGGTCATGTCGAACGCACCGGCGAAGCGGGTGGTGCCCACGCCATCGGTGTGCACGCCGATCTTGTCCAGCGAACGGGCCACGTTCGGGATCATGCCGAAGATGCCGATCGACCCGGTGATGGTCGACGGATCGGCGTAGATGCGATCGGCGTTCATGCTGATCCAGTACCCACCGGAGGCGGCCAGATCGCCCATCGACACCACCACCGGCTTGCCGGCGGCCTTCAGCGCCACCACTTCGCGACGGATCTGCTCGGAGGCGAACACTTCACCGCCGGGCGAATCCACGCGCAGCACCACCGCCTTCACGTCCTTGTCGTCGCGGGCTTCGCGCAGCAGGGCCGAGGTCGACACGCCACCGACGCGACCGGCCGGCAGGTCACCCCCGGCGATTTCACCGGCAGCCACGATCACGGCCACCTGCGGACGCGAATCCACCGGCGAGCGACGGCTGTCCAGCGCGGACAGGTAGGCATCAAGGTTCACGCTGCGGAAGCCGCCGTCGGCGTCTTCGTCGGCAACGCCGCGATCGGTGAGCAGGTCTTCCACTTCCTCGCGCGTCTTCAGCCCGTCCACCAGCTTCTGCTGCAGGGCGAACTTGGCCAGGTCACCCCCGGCGGCGGCGATCCCTTCGGGCATGGTGTCGATGCCGGCGGCCAGCTGCGCGGGATCCAGCTTGCGTGCCTTGGCGATGTCGGCCAGGTAGCGCTGCCACACATCGTTCATCCAGAACAGGTCGGCTTCCTTGGCCTGCGGCGAGGCGGCGTCGAGCACGTACGGTTCGGCGGCGGACTTGTATTCGCCCACCTTGAACAGGTGCACGTCCACGCCTAGCTTGTCCTGCAGGCCGGTGCGGAAGTACTGGCGGTAACGGCCAAGGCCTTCCAGCACGACGCCGCCCATCGGGTCCAGGTAGACCTCGTCGGCCTGTGCGGCCAGCAGGTACTGCGACTGGCTCATGTTCTCGCTGAAGGCCACGACCTGCTTGCCGGCGGCGCGCAGTTCCTGCAGCGCGGCGGCCACTTCGCGCATCGACGCAAAGCCGCTGGGCTGCAGCTTGTCCAGTTCCAGCACCACGCGCTCGATCTTCTTGTCGGTGCGGGCCGCCTCCAGCGCGCGGATCAGGTCGCGCAGCTGCACTTCCTCGGCGCTGTTGTCACCGATCGCCTTGGACAGCGCGCGGCTGACCGGGTCGGCGCTGAACTGCTCGACCAGCCGGCCTTCCGGCGCGATCACCAGCGTGGTGCGGTCCTGCAGCGCATTGCCCGAACTGGCGCCCTTGCCCATCGCCACGACGAACAGGATCAGGATCAACAACAGCAGGCCGAAGAAGACCAGGTTGAGGATCAGCCTGCGGGTAAAGTTCATCACATCCCACAGCCCGATGAAGAAGCTGGCGACGGGATTGCGACGCGCGGGTTGGTTCATGGGGAAAACTCCAGTTGGCTTCTTGCCGTAATGCCAGCATAGCCGGTGCCGGGCAGGCCGGCATCGGACACAAGTAAGGGGGTCGTCAAGCGGCGGGCGGCAACGCCAGGCCCACCCGGCGGCTGCTGACGCGCAGGCGCCAGGCCATCAGGATGGCGGCCGCGGTCAGGCCCAGGATCAGGCCCAGCCACATGCCCTGCGGGCCCATGCCCAGGCCAAGGCCCAGACCGGCGCCGAGCGGCATGCCCAGCCCCCAGTACGAGAACATGGCGATGAACATCGGCACGCGGGTGTCCTTGAGCCCGCGCAGCGCGCCGGCCGAGAGCACCTGCACGCCATCGGGGAACTGGAACGCCGCGGCGTACAGCAGCAGCGTGGAGGCCAGCGCGGCCACGCCCATGTCGGCGGTGTACACCCCGACGATGGCGTCATGGCCGAACAGCAGCACCAGTGCGGACAGCGTCTGGGTGCCCAGGATGATCACCAGGCCGGCGATCGCCGCACGGCGCACGCCCAGCCCGTTGCCGCTGCCCACCGCATGGCCCACGCGCACGGTGGTGGCTTCGGCCACGCCCATCGGGATCATGAAGCACAGCTGCGCCACGTTGATGGCGATCTGGTGCGAGGCCGCTTCGGTAGCGCCCAGGCGACCGATCAGCAGCGCGGTGACGATGAACAGCCCGCCTTCCATGAGCACGGTGATGCCGATCGGCAGGCCGGTGCGCAGCAGGTCCCAGATGGCGGCCCAGCGCGGCAGCTCGAAATGCGAGAACAGCTGCAGGTGCGCGAACCGCTTGGTTTTCCACAGGTAGCCGGCAAAGCACAGCGCCTGGATCCACATCATCGTGGCCGAGGCGATGCCCAGCCCTTCGGCGCCCATTTCCGGCATGCCGAACTTGCCGTAGCAGAGGATGTAGCCCAGCGGCGCCAGGATCACCAGGCCACCGAAGCCCAGGACCATGGTCGGCAGCGTCCAGTGCATGCCTTCGCTGAGGTAGCGCATGCAGAAATACAGCGTCAGCGCCGGACCGCCCCAACGCACCGCATGCAGGAACGCGGTGGCACCGGGCACGATGTCAGGGGCGATGCCGAACGCCGGCAGCAGCGGCGGCACCACCGTGAGGAAGGTGAACATGATCAGGCCCAGCCCGAGCGCCAGCCACAGCGCCTGGCGGAACAGCGGGCCGATCTCACGTTCGCGCCCAGCGCCGTGCAGCTGCGACACCGAGGCGGTGAGCGAGATCAGGGTGCCGATCGGGATCAGCATCGGCAGCCACAGCAGCGCGGTGCCGATGGTGACGGCAGCCAGCGTCTGGGTGCCGTGGTGGCCGGCGATGACGTTGTCGACGAAGGAGATAAGGCCGGTGGAAACATGGCCCAGCACCAGCGGCAGCGCGAGCAGGCCGGTGGCGCGCACTTCCTGGGAAAGGCGCGGCGTAGGAGAAGCGATGGACATGGGGATCACGTACGGCAACTGCGGCAGCGCGCGGAGGGCACAGGCACCGGGTTGCGGCCGGTCATCTTACGCGCGTGGCACGGCAAAACCCACGACCGGGGGTGAATGTGCGGTTTGCGACACGATGACGCCGCCGCACTCGCACGCCGCGCTGCGCGGCAGCGCGACTGCACTCAATGGCCGACGTTCTGCTTCAGCCACGCGTCGCGGGCGCCGGGGGCGAGCGCGAGGAACTGGCTGCGGACCTGGTCGCGCTCCTGCGGCGGGGTGCGCTGCGCCACCAGGCTGAGCTGGGCCAGCTGGTCCAGGCTGAGCTGGCGCAGGATGGCCAGCGCCGGTTCGCGCTGTTCGGCCGGCAGGTAGCCGAACAAGCCCTGCAGCTTGGGGAAGGCCTGCCCCAGTTGCGGTCCCAGCAGCCAGCCGTCGCGGAAGCGCTGGTCCTGCGCGTCGAAACGCGCGCGCAGCGCCTGCTGCTGGGCCGGCGGCAACGCAGCCATGCGATGGGCGGCGTCGCGGATGCGCGCCCGCTCCGGTTCCGGCAGTGCCTGCCAGGCGGCGTAGCGGCGGCGCAGTTCCTGCAGTTGGGCCGGGTCGAGCGCGGCGCGGGTGGCCGGAATGGCCGGCGCGGTGGCGGGCGTGGCGACGGCCGGCGTTGCATCGCGTTCGGGCAACGGCAGCGGTTGGGAGGCGGCGTTGGCCAACGTGGGCACGGCCAGCAGCAGCGCCATGCGCAGGAGAAGCTTATTCATCGGTGCTGGTCTCCAGCCCGGCCGCCGCCGCTTCGGGGCGGCTGGGCTGCGGCTGTGATTCATCCACCGGCACCGGACCGCCGGCGGCCGACCAGGCATACAGGTCGGCATCGCGCGCCAGGGGCAGGTCCGGGTCGGCCAGCATGGCTGCATCGGTGGCGGCATGGGCCGGATCGGCCGGCGCGGTCACGGGCACGTCATCGGCCGGCAGGGCTTCCACCTGCACCGGGCCGGCGTCTGCCACGGCGCCGGCGGGCGCAGTGGCGGCCGGGTCGGTCGTGGTGCGCGCATGTTTCCACCAGGCTGCGCCACCCAGCAGCACGCCGGCAGTGACCGCCACGATCAGCAGCCCCTTCCACGGGAAGCGGCGCCCGCCCTGACGGCGCGGGCGGGCACGGGCCGGCGTGGCATCGGCCTTGTGCGGGGTACGCCAGGAGGCGGCATCGTGGTTGGCCGGGGTCGGCGCCGCCACCGGCTGCTGCAGCTTCTGCAGGCGTGACAGCGGCAGGTCGCGCAGGCGCTGCTGCACCTGTTCGGCCAGTGCGCGCCAGCCGGCCGCGTCGGGATGGCCGTGCGCATCGCGCGGGCACGCGTCGGCCAACGCCTGCTGGTAGTCGGCCACGGGCAGGTCGAGGATCTGGGCCGCCGCCGCTTCGTCCAGTCCGCCGCCGATGCGCAGCAGCAGCGCCAGCCGTGCCGGCGGCGGCAGGGCCTGCAGATGGCCGAGGCCGGCCGCCCAGCGCCCGCCCTCGGCCGGCATGCGGATGGGGGTGCGGTGGGCCAGCAGGATCCAGAATCGGTCGGGCCATTGCGCCATCGGCACATCGCTGGCGATACCGGCGAACGCCCGCATCACCGCCACCAGGGCCTGCTCGGCCACGGCCGGGTCACCGCATTGCAGCTCGGCCACCACCAGGGCGCGGCGCTCAACGCCGCGCAGGAACGCCGACAGCGCGCCGGCTGCGGTTGAAGAAAGGGGGGCCGTCGCAGCCGTCATAGCAACTCCATCATTTGCGGAAATGATAGCGATTGCGCGGCCGATCCGGCGTGCCGATATAGGCAGCGTGTGAAGACCGAGCAGCCAGAGTGCTGCTGTCACGGGCGCAGGTTGTGCACAGCATCAAGGAAATCCCGGGTGCAACCGGGTGTGATAGGCATGCGATGCATGTTTCAGCTTTGTTTCACAGCTATCTCATTGAATTTTATGGATATAGTTGTGTGGCTATTTTTTGACCAAGTTGAGGGAGAGGTCGGAACTTCCTGACGCACGGCCCGGAGATCGAGAGTGGCGCACAGACTTATCCACAGAAGATGTGGATAAGCCTGAATCTCTCGACGGGACAGATATTTAGCCGCTATTTAGGTTCGCGCAGTGGACCTCACAAGCGTGTTCAGGGTCGCTGCCGGGGCGGGAACGGGCCGCTACACTGCTGCGATGCCCAGTTCCGATCCGGCCCCCATCCTGTCGCTGACCGGTGGCCCCACGCCCCAGCTGAATGCGCCGACCGTGCAGGTGGCGCTGCCGCTGCCCCTGCCCCAGTGGTTCGATTACGCCCCGCCGCCGGGCGAGCCGCCGCAGGCCGACATGGTCGGGCGGCGAGTGCGGGTGCCGTTCGGCTCGCGCGAGCTGGTCGGGGTGGTGGCGGGCATCGGCGTGGTGGCCGATGGCGGCACGCTGCGCACCGCGCTGGACTGGATCGATGCGCAACCGCTGTTGGGCGGCGAGCTGTGGGCCTCGCTGCAGTGGCTGGCGCGCTACACCCACGCCCCGCTGGGCGAGGTGGTCAGCACCGCGCTGCCGGCACCGCTGCGACGTGGTGAGGCGGTACCCGACACCCACCGCTGGGGCTGGCAGCTGACCGCCGACGGCCACGCGCAGCGCGCGCGCCTGCGTGCCGGCACCCGCCCGCAGCGGTTGGGCGCGCTGCTGGCCGAGGGCGTGGTCGATGAAGACGTGCTGGACGCACGCATGGACGACTGGCGCAGCGCCGCCCGCGCCCTGGCCAAGCGCGGCGTGGTTGAGCGGATCGCGCTGGACCATCAGGTGCCGGTTGCGCAGGCCAGCGCCGGCCCACCGCCCAACCCCGAGCAGGCGGCCGCGATCGCCGCGATCACCAGCGCGACCGGCTTCGGTGCCTACCTGCTGGACGGGGTCACCGGCAGCGGCAAGACCGAGGTGTACCTGCAGGCCATCGTGGACTGCCTGGCGCGCGGCCGGCAGGCGCTGGTGCTGGTGCCGGAAATCGGCCTGACCCCGCAGACGCTGTCGCGCTTCCGCACGCGCCTGGGCATTCCGGTACACGTGCTGCATTCGGGCCTGAACGACAACGAGCGCGCACGCGTGTGGGCTGCCGCATCGCGTGGCGAAGCACAGGTGATCGTGGGCACGCGCTCGGCGATCTTCACCCCGTTGCCCAACGCCGGGCTGATCGTGGTGGATGAAGAACACGACGGCAGCTACAAGCAGCAGGACGGCATCCGCTACCACGCGCGCGATTTCGCCCTGGTGCGGGCCAAGGCCCTGGACGTGCCGGTAGTGCTGGGCAGTGCCACGCCGTCGCTGGAATCGCTGCACAACGCGCAGGCCGGCCGTTACACCCACCTGCGCCTGAAAGTGCGCGCCGGCGATGCACGCCCGCCCCGGGTGCGCGTGCTGGACGTGCGCAAGCGGCCGCTGCGCGATGGGCTGTCGCCGGAGGTGCTGCAGGGCATTGCCGAGCACCTGCAGGCCGGCCACCAGGTGCTGGTGTTCAAGAACCGCCGCGGCTATGCGCCGGTGCTGCTGTGCCACGACTGCGGCTGGACCGCGCCGTGCCAGCGCTGCGATGCGCCGATGACCGTGCATGCCGGCGGCCGCCGCCTGCAGTGCCACCATTGCGGCGCGCGCCAGTCCGCGCCATTGGCCTGCCCCGATTGCGGCAGCCTGGCGCTGCAGCCGCAGGGCATTGGCACCGAGCGGCTGGAAGAACACCTGGTCGAGGCGTTCGCCGATTACCCGGTGATCCGCATCGACCGCGGCACCACCAGCCGCCGCGATGCGCTGGAAACCCAGCTTGCCACGCTGGGCGACCGGGCCGGGATCCTGGTCGGCACGCAGATCCTGGCCAAGGGCCACGACCTGCCGAAGCTGACGCTGGTGGTGGTGGTGGGTATCGATGAAGGCCTGTTCTCGGCCGATTTCCGCGCCAGCGAGAAGCTGGCCCAGCAGTTGATCCAGGTGGCCGGGCGCGCCGGGCGCGCCACCGATCCGGGCGAGGTATGGCTGCAGACCCACCACCCCGGGCACCCGTTGCTGGAGACGCTGGTCAATGGCGGTTACCACGCCTTCGCCGACGCCGAGTTGCAGCAGCGCGAGGCGGCGGGCTTTCCACCGTTCGCGCACCTGGCGCTGCTGCGCGCCGAGTCGCAGCAGGTGGAGCATGCCAACGCGATGCTCAGCGCGGTGCGCGGGCTGATTCCCGACGATGCCGCGGTGGAACGTTACGGCCCGATGCCGGCACCGATGCCTCGCCGCGCCGGGTACCAGCGCACGCAGTTGTTGCTGTCCGCGCCGGCCCGCCGGCCGCTGCACGGCGTGCTGGACCTTATCACCCCGCAGATCCACGCGCTGCCGCAGGCACGCAAGGTGCGCTGGTCGCTGGATGTGGATCCGACGGACCTGTACTAGGGCCATGTGCGGACCCACGGTCCGCACCTGCCATCTTCCACCGCAGACCGTTGGTCGGCACGGCGCCTCAGGTCAACGCGGTCATGACGCCGCGCTGGTACGCGGGCCGCTGCTTGAGGCGCTCGTACCAGGCCGCCAGGTGCGGCAACTGCGGGCGCTGGATCGGCATTTCGAACCAGGCATAGATGAAGGCGCCCAGCGGGATATCGCCCATGGCGAAGTCGTCGCCGGACAACCACGGCTGCCGCGACAGCGCATCGTCGGCCATGGCCAGCAATTCGCCCGAACGTACCAGCGCGGTGGCGATACGCGCTTCATCGCGATCGGCCGGCGCGGTGCGCAGGGTGCCCCAGAACAGGTCGCGGAACACGCCCGAGAACGCGGAGGTGGTCCAGTCCATCCACTTCTCCGACTGCGCGCGTGCCACCACGTCTTCGGGGTACAGCGTGCCCAGCGCGTAACGCGCGGCCAGGTAACGCACGATGGTGTTGGATTCCCACAGCGGCAGGCCATGGTCTTCGATCAACGGGACCAGGCCGTTGGGGTTCATCGCCCGGTATTCCGGCGACTGCGTGCCGCCGAAGGCACCGCCGACCTGGATCGACTCGTAGGGCAGGGCAATTTCCTCGGCACACCAGAGGACTTTGCGTACGTTGCTCGAATTGTGGCGGCCCCAGATCTTCAGCATGGTTGGTTTCCCGGTTCGGACAGAAGCGGCGCCACAGCACCGCGCGGTGGCGCTACGATACGCCGGTCGGCGCCCTGGCCGTCACCTCATGGACGAAATGCAATGTTTGCGCAGATCCTCGAAATCAGTCTGTTGTGCCTGGGTATCGTGCTGCTGGTCGTGGGCTACCGCCGCCATCATCGCAACCTGATGCTGGCCGCCGCGCTGGTGTTGATGTCGTTCGGCACGCTGCAGGATTTTGGCCGCGGTTTCATCGACGGCTACCAGCAGTCCGATGCGCGCACGCTGTCGGTGGTGCAGGCCATCCGCTGACCGGCACCCCGCCCTGCCTTACTTGGCCGCCTTGGCCGCGCCCTTCTTTGGCAGCGCGCGGACATAGGTGGATTTGCCGTCCTTCTTCATCTCGAACAAGCCGGTGGCGGCCAGCAGTTCGCTGAGCTTGCCGTAGCCGTAGTTGCGCGAATCGAACGAGGCCTGGTTGCCGATCTGGCTGCCCACCGGGCCCAGGTGCGACCAGCCATCGTCGGCTTCGGCCGAGGCCACCGCGCTGCGCAGCATCTGCACCAGGCGGGTGTCGCTGCGCAGCTCGGGGCCGCTCTTGCGCGGCCGGGTTTCCTCGTTGCCGTGCTCGACCTCCGGGTCTGCCGCCAGGTCCTGTCCCAGCGCTTCCAGGTAGGTGAACTTGGAGCAGGCATTGACGAACGGCTCGGGGGTTTTCTTCTCGCCGAATCCGTACACCTTGACCCCATCGGTAAGCAGGCGCATCACCAGCGGGGTGAAGTCGGCATCGCTGGATACGATCGCAAACCCATCCAGGTTGCGTGCGTACAGCAGGTCCATGCCATCGATCACCATGGCCATGTCCGAGGCGTTCTTGCCCCGGCTGTAGGCGAACTGCTGGATCGGGCGGATCGCATAGGCATGCAGCACCGATTCCCAGCCTTTCAGCGCGGGGCTCTTCCAGTTGCCGTAGGCGCGGCGCACGTTGGCCACGCCGTAGCGCGCCACCTCGGCCAGCACCACGTCGATCTTCGACGACGGCGCGTTGTCGGCATCGATCAGCAGGGCGATGCGCTTTTCCGGTTCGGTCATGTCAGCCTCCAGAGCGATGCGACCACGGCCGCCTGCCAGCGCGACGGCCCCTGAACCCAGTATCTGTCATCGGCGTGAACATCGTGCTTCACGTGCGACGATATGCCGCGTCGACCATGAACCCATGGGCCGGACGGCCGGCCCCCGCCAAGGAGTCCTTGCATGACCCGCGATACCCTGCCCCACCTGGTGATCATCGGTGGAGGCTTCGCCGGCCTCTGGGCCACCCGGGCATTGGCCAGCGCGCGCGTGCGCATCACCCTGGTAGACCGTCGCAACCACCATCTGTTCCAGCCGCTGCTGTACCAGGTGGCCACTGCCGGGTTGTCCGCGCCGGATATCGCCGCGCCGCTGCGCCACATCCTGGGCGACCAGCGCAACGTGGAAGTGCGCCTGGGCGAAGTGACCTCGATCGACAAGCAGACCCGGCAGATCACCCTGGCCGATGGCAGCCACCTGGGCTACGACACGCTGATGCTGTGCACCGGCGCCACCCACGCCTACTTCGGCCACGACGAATGGGCCGCCGATGCGCCCGGGCTGAAAACCCTGGACGATGCCATCGCGCTGCGCCGCAAGCTGCTGCTGGCCTTCGAGCGCGCCGAAGCCGAGCCCGATCCGGCCCGCAAGGCGGCCTGGCTCAGCTTCGCGGTGGTCGGCGGCGGCCCCACGGGCGTGGAACTGGCCGGCACCCTGGCCGAGATCGCCCGGCATACCCTGCGCAACGAGTTCCGCCACATCGACCCGGCCAGCGCCAAGGTGCGCCTGGTGGAAGCCGGCCCGCGGGTGCTGTCGACCTTCCCCGAGGTGCTGTCGCTGAAGGCGCGCCGCCAGCTCGAAAAGCTGGGCGTGGAAGTGCTGACCGGTACGCCGGTGAGCGACATCAATGGCGACGGCTTCCAGCTGGGCCACCAGTTCGTGCCGGCGCGCACCGTGGTGTGGGCCGCCGGCGTGGCCGCCTCGCCGCTGGCACGCACGCTGGCGGTGCCACTGGACCGCGCCGGCCGCGTGCCGGTCCAGCCCGACCTGACCATCGAGGGCCACCCGGAAATCTTCGTCGCCGGCGACCTGGCCGCGCTCAGCCAGGCCGACGGCCGGCCGGTGCCCGGCGTTGCCCCGGCCGCCAAGCAGATGGGCAAGCACGTGGCGGCGATCATCCGCGCGCGGCTGGACAACACACCGGCGCCGGGTCCGTTCAAGTACCAGGACTTCGGCAACCTGGCCACGATCGGGCGCATGGCGGCCATCGTTCACCTGGGCAGGCTGCAGTTGTCCGGCGTGCTGGCCTGGTGGTTCTGGCTGGCCGCGCACGTCTTCTTCCTGATCGGCTTCCGCAACCGCATCGTGGTGCTGCTCAACTGGGCGGTGGCGTACTGGAGCTACCAGCGCAGCGCGCGGATCATCTTCGGGGATGACCGCGAGGACCGCAGGCCGAAGCTGCCCGGCGACACTCCGCCGCCGCCCACGCCATGAGCAACCGCGAAACCTGTCCCGGCTGCGCGGCCGTGTTCGACAGCCGAAAGGCATTGGTGCGCAGCGGTGTGCCGATGTTCTTCAACGCGATCACCCCGCGCCACGTGCAGATGCAGGTGCGTTGTCCGAACTGCGGGCACCACTTCGCTGCCCGTGCACTGCGCCTGTTCGGCGTGCTGTCACCGGCGGGGTTGCGCTGGGTGCTGGTGGGCATCCTGGTGGTGTGCGTACTGCTGGTGTTCGTGCTGCCGCCGCGTTAGGTCGCGGCGTGCGGCCACCGGAAGGTCCGGTGACTTCGCCACCATGCCATCAGCTTTCCATCGCGATCGCGTCGATCTCGCCGGCCTCATCGAAGTGCACCGACACCACGTAGTTCGTGACGTCGCCGGGCAAGGTGAAATCGAAATACTCGATCTCGTTTTCGCCCCAGGCCGACTTGAATTCCAGCAGGCCAATGATGGCCGCCGATGTCGGGGCATCGTTGCCCAAGTGCTGCTGCCAATAGCTGGCCGGCAGCTCGTCGCGGTGGTGGTCGGCGAACAGATCCACGCCGTCTTCCCCGGCTTCGGTGCCCACGGCCTGCTGGATGGCAGCCAGTGCCTGCGCCTGTCGTTGTGCGGTTGTATCGGTCATGTGGCGTCCTTGTCTGTGCTATTCAATTTTTTCCCGCTCTTCTTCAATATCGGCCTTCAGCGTGGCAGGCGCGACGGTCGCGCCCTGGCCGTGTTCGTCAGGCAGCACACAGACCCGCCGACCGTCACCGGCAAGGCCGGGCAGCCAGCGCTCCAGGAAGGCGTGCAGCGCAATCCTTTCCGGCCACGTGTTCGACCAGCTGCCCACCGCCGCTCGTTCGGCAAACGCGCGGAACGGCCAGAACGGTGCCACCTGTTGACCCGCATCGGTAGCCGACATCACCCAGCCATCGGCGTTGCGTAATCCCCATACTTCTTCCCAGTCGGCCACGCGATTGACGAAATAGGCGTAGCGCTTCTCCGGCCGTGCACGCAGCACGGCATCGACCTCGCTCGGCCCGAACCGATACCCCGCCTCGCTGTCGCCGTGCGTGGTCGTCACTTTGCTGTTGCCTTCGGCTTGCTGTACCACAGCGCATTGACGATGACCCAGCGCGCGCCGAACCGGCCCATGTGGAAGTAGTCCACGAACCACGGCGTTTCCAACCGCACCGAGGCGGCGTTGCCGGTGACATCAAGCACCTTGCAGCTGCGGTTCCACTGCGCCTTCGGGGTTTTCAACGCGCCCTGCCGGGTGAGTTCCACCAGCTCTTCCTTCGACATCCGGCGCAGGCCAAGGCGCTCATCCGGGGTGTCGCCGAGGATCGCGCGCTTGGCCAGGTCCGGGTGCAGCGAACGCGCCACGCGGGCCGGGTCGCCCTCGAGCTGGCCGTCCACGTAGTCCAGGCAGGTGGCTTCGATCGCGGCACGCGTGGCGGGATCGATGGCGGGGGCGGCCGATGGAGTAGCGCCGGCAAGGGCGAGCAGCAGGGCAAGCGGGGTCATCGCAGGGGTTCATCCGGTAGAGAGAGGAGGATCAGCGCGTCTGGAACAGCCCCATCTCGTCCAGGCCCTGCTGCATGTACATGAAGGCGGCCGCCTCGTCGCTCATTGGCTCGCCCTGCGCCCAACTGTCCAACCAGGCCGTGATCGCCGCATTGTGCGGGTTGACCGCGTCGGCCAGCGCCTTCTTCTTCGCAGGGCTCTCCCCCTCCTGCAGCATCTCGCGGAGGACGTCATCGCCGATGCCCCAGTATTCGGCCAGCGGCACCAGGCCACGAAGGCTGGCGGGCACCTTGGCCGGGTCGAGCGGCGTGCGCGCGGCCGCGATGGCGTCGGGGGAGTAGGCGGCACGGAAGGAATCGGCCGGGGCGATGTCGCCATACCGCAATGCGTTCACGGGCCTGGCCGCCGATGCAGGCGCGGCGATCACCAAGCCGAACAGCAGCGCGGGGAACGACAGGAGCCACGCCATGCGCGGTCGTGACAGCGGCTTTCGTTGGAGATCGAACATCCTGGTTCCCTCCCGGTGGTCGGCTGATTGTGGCCTACGCCGTGACGGCGAGCCAGCGCCACGCGCACCCGGGCAGGGCCCGGCGCTACGGGGTGGCCTGCAGCCACGCCAGCTTGCGCGCCCGCGGTTGCCGCTTGAGCTGCCATTCGGCCTTGGAGGCGGTCGCCCGGTCCGGGTAGGCGCGCATGGCCAGCAGCTTCACTGGGGGGTGGGCGCGGGTGTACTTGGCGCCCTTGCCGGCCAGATGGGCCTGGAAGCGGGCGTCCACATCGTTGCTGATGCCGGCGTAGTAACTGCCGTTGCGGCATTCCAGCAGGTACACGTACCAGGGGGCGGGTTCAGCGGGCATACCGGGATTATCCACCGGAGAGCGCCCGGCGGCTGCTAGAATCCGCCCCGGATGCAGGAGAGAGGTGCCACGCTGGCACCCGCCGAAGGCGCAGGCTCCCATAATCGCTCAGGCCGGTGGCTCGGAACGCCACCAACCATGCATCCAGCACGCCGATCTGGAGAGAGGTCTTCAATGACCCGCCGAAGGGGCACGTGGCCTTGGCCACCGAACTCTCAGGCAAAAGGACAGCGGGAGCGGCAACGGAATCCCACCCTCACGACAGTGCCCCGCGCTGGCGTGCGATGTGCGTGCTTCCGTCCCCGCCTGACGTGCCCGGAGCCTCCCCCATGCTGCTCTCCCTGATCTACCTCATCGCCATTTCCGCCGAAGCCATGACCGGCGCGCTGTCCGCCGGACGGCGGCGCATGGACCTGTTCGGCGTGGTCATCATCGCCTGCGTCACCGCACTGGGCGGTGGTTCGCTGCGCGACATCGTGCTGGGCCACTACCCGCTGGGCTGGGTGAAGCACCCCGAGTACCTGGGCTTCACCATCTGCGCGGCGTTGATCGCCACCTGGGTGGCGCGCTGGATGCACCACTTCCGCCGCACCTTCCTGGTGCTGGATGGGTTGGGGCTGATCTGTTTCACCCTGATCGGCTGCGCGGTGGCGCGCGATGCCGGCCACGCCGCGCCGATCGTGCTGATCTCGGGCATGTTGACCGGCGCCTTCGGTGGTGTGCTGCGCGACGTGCTGTGCAACGAGGTGCCGCTGATCTTCCAGAAGGAACTGTATGCGGTGATCACCCTGTTCACCGGCGCGGCCTACCTGGGCCTGCTGGAGCTGGGCGTGTCGATCAACGCGGCCACGCTGTGGTGTTTGGGCGGCGGCTTCCTGCTGCGCCTGCTGGCGATCCACTTCAAATGGGAAATGCCCAAGTTCGTCTACCGCGACGAGGTGCATTGAACGGACCGTTCAATGCACCGGTAGCCCCCGACCGTCCCCGCTCCATGACCAAGGTCATGTGAGTGCAGGCACCCACACGCGGTACCATGACGCCCCCGCCCCTCCCGGGTCGGTATCCAGCCACGCTGCGGCATTCGACCAGCGGCCCCGCCAGACAACCCCACTTCGCCTCGCCTGCCCCCACGGGCCGGTAAACCATGGACGCGTTCGCCGTGTGGCGCACGCGCAGGATGCCCCATGTCTGCCCCGCTCCCCTCGCGTTCCCGTCGTCTGTTCAAACCGCTGTTGGTCGTAGCCGTGCTGGCCGCCGCCGTGATCGCCTGGCGCGTGTTGTCGCCCGCGCCGGCCGCCGAAGCCGCCCCCGCGAGCACCGCCACGCCGGTGCGCGTGGCCACCGTGGTGCGCGAGGACCTGGTGGTACGGCTGAAGGCGCTGGGCACGGTCACGCCGTTGCATACGGTGAGCCTGCGCAGCCGCGTGGACGGCGAACTGCTGCGGCTGTCGTTCCGCGAGGGCGAGCACGTCAAGGCCGGCGACCTGATCGCCGAGATCGACCCGCGCCCCTACCAGGTGGCGTTGGCGCGCGCGCTGGGCACCCAGCAGCAGAACCTGGCCGAACTGGACAACGCGCAGACCCAGCTCAAGCGCTACAGCGAACTGCAGGCCAAGCACTTCGTCTCTGCCCAGGACCTGAGCGACCAGCAGAGCAAGGTGCGCCAGCTGCAGGGCCGTCGGCAGACCGACCAGGCCGCGGTGGACGAAGCCCGCCTGCAGCTGCAGTACACCCGCATCACCGCGCCGGTGGCCGGGCGCATGGGCCTGCGCAACGTGGACGTGGGCAACCTGGTGCGCAGCGGCGATACCGAACCGCTGGCCACCATCACCCAGACCACGCCGATCAGCGTGTTGTTCACCGTGCCCGAGCCGGACCTGCCGGCCGTGGTGGCCGCCGTACGCGCCACGCCCGAGCTCACGGTGGAAGCATGGGATCGCGAAGAGCGCCAGGCGCTCGGCAGCGGCGTGCTGTCCAGCCTGGACAACCGCATCGACACCGCCACCGCCACGCTGAAGCTGCGCGCACAGTTCGCCAATGCCGACGAGGCGCTCTTCCCCAACCAGTTCGTCAACATCCGCCTGCAGGTGAGCAGTGCCGATGCGGTGGTGATTCCCAACGCCGCCGTACAGTTCGGCAGCAAGGGCAGCTATGTGTACGTGATTGCCCCGGACAACACCTCGCATCTGCGCAACGTGGTGCTGGGCCCGGCTGATGGCGAGCGCGTCTCGGTGCGCGAAGGCCTCAAGGCCGGCGAGCGGGTGGTGGTGGAAGGCATCGACGGCCTGCGCGAAGGTGCACCGGTGGAGGTGGTGCCCACGCCGGCAACACAGGTGGACGCGCCGCGGACCGGCGCATGAACCTCTCGCGGCCCTTCATCGAGCGCCCGGTCGCCACCACGCTGCTGATGGTGGCGCTGCTGCTGTCCGGCATCCTGGCCTACCGGCTGCTGCCGGTGGCGGCGCTGCCGCAGGTGGACTACCCGATCATCCAGGTCACCACGCTGTATCCCGGTGCCAGCCCGGGGGTGACCACCAGTGCGGTGACCGCGCCGCTGGAGCGCCAGCTCGGCCAGATTCCCGGGCTGAAGCAGATGTCCTCCACCAGCTCGGGCGGCGCCTCGGTGATCACCCTGCAGTTCTCGCTGGAGGTCGCCCTGGGCGTGGCCGAGCAGGAAGTGCAGGCGGCCATCAACGCCGCCGACAGCTTCCTGCCCGACGACCTGCCGGTGCCGCCGGTGTACCGCAAGGTCAACCCGGCCGACACCCCGATCCTGACCCTGGCGGTGACCTCGCAGGGGCTGTCGCTGCCGCAGGTGCACGACCTGGTGGATACGCGCATGGCCCAGCGCCTGTCGCAGCTGCCGGGCGTGGGCCTGGTCAGCCTGGCCGGCGGGCAGCGCCCGGCGGTGCGCATCCAGGTGAACCCGTCGGCGCTGGCCGCCAACGGGCTGAGCATGGCCAGCATCCGCACCGCGATCGGCGCGGCCAACGTCAACATGCCCAAGGGCAGCTTCGACGGCCCCACCCGCGCGATCATGCTCGATGCCAACGACCAGATGCGCTCGGTGGCCGAGTACCAGGCGCTGATCCTGGCCTACAAGGACGGCGCGCCGCTGCGCCTGGGCGACGTGGCCACGATCGAAGACGGCGCGGAAAACCGCCAGCTGGCCGCGTGGTCGGGCACCACGCCGGCGGTGCTGATCAACATCCAGCGCCAGCCCGGTGCCAACGTGATCGCCGTGGTGGACCAGGTGCGGGCGCTGCTGCCGCAGCTGCAGGCATCGCTGCCCAAGGGCGTGGACGTGGCGGTGCTGAGCGACCGCACCGAGTCGATCCGCGCCTCCATCCGCGGCGTGCAGCACGAACTGCTGATCGCCATCGCGCTGGTGGTGATGGTCACCTTCGTGTTCCTGCGCAACATTCCGGCTACGATCATTCCCAGCATCGCGGTACCGCTGTCGCTGGTGGGCACCTTCGGGGTGATGCTGCTGGCGGGGTTCTCACTCAACAACCTCACCCTGATGGCACTCACCATCGCCACCGGCTTCGTGGTCGACGATGCGATCGTGATGCTGGAAAACATCGCCCGCCACCTGGAGCGCGGGGCCACGCCGATGCAGGCCGCATTGAAGGGCGCCCGGCAGATCGGCTTCACCCTGATCTCGCTGACCCTGTCGCTGATCGCGGTGCTGATCCCGCTGCTGTTCATGGCCGACGTGGTGGGCAAGCTGTTCCACGAGTTCGCGATCACCCTGGCGGTGGCGATCGGCATCTCGCTGCTGGTGTCGCTGACGCTGACGCCGATGATGTGCGCACGCCTGCTCAAGGCCGGCCATGCCACCCGCCGCGATGCCGACGGCCAGGAATCGGCGCAGCAGGGCGATCCGTTCGACCGCGTGGTGGCGATCTACGACCGCCAGCTGCACTGGGTGCTGCAGCGCCAGCCGCTGATGCTGGGTGCCACCGTGGCCACCCTGCTGCTCACCGCCGCGCTGTACGTGTGGGTGCCCAAGGGCTTCTTTCCGGTGCAGGACGCTGGCCTGATCCAGGGCATCAGCGAAGCGCCGCAGTCGATCTCGTTCCAGGCCATGGCGCAGCGCCAGCAGGCGCTTGCGGCGGCGCTGCTGGAGGACGAGGACGTGGCCAGCCTGTCCTCGTTCATCGGCGTGGACGGCAACAACGCCACGCTCAACAGTGGCCGGTTGCTGATCGAACTGAAACCACACGCGCAGCGCAGCAGCGACGCGCAGGCGATCATCGCGCGCCTGCAGCAGCGCGTGGCGCACGTGCCCGGCATCACGCTGTACCTGCAGCCGGTGCAGGAACTGGGCATCGAGGACCGGATCAGCCGCACCCAATACCAGTTCACCCTGACCAGCCCCGACAGCGAGCAGCTCGCGCAATGGACGCCCCGGTTGCTGGCCCACCTGCAGCAGTCCGCAGCCCTGGCCGACGTGGCCAGCGACCTGCAGGACCAGGGCCTGCAGGCGCACGTGCTGATCGACCGCGTGGCCGCCGCACGCCTGGGCATCAGCGTGGACGCGGTGGCCGATGCGCTGTACGACGCGTTCGGCCAGCGCCAGATCTCCACCATCTTCACCCAGGCCAACCAGTACCGCGTGGTGCTGGAAGCGCGCCCGGACGCGGCCTTCGGGCCGGACGCCATCGCGCGCCTGCACGTGGCCGGGCCGGACGGCAGGCAGGTGCCGTTGAATGGCATCGCGCGCATCGAGCAGCGGCCGGCGCACCTGTTGATCAACCACGTGGGCCAGTTCCCGGCGGTGACGTTCTCGTTCAACCTTGCACGCGGTGCGTCGCTGGGCGAAGCGGTGCAGGCCATTGAAGGCGCGCGTGCGGCGATCGGCCTGCCCACCGGGGTGGAGCTGCGCCTGCAGGGCGCGGCCGATGCGTTCCGCGCCTCGCTGTCGAGCACGCTGTGGCTGGTGCTGGCCGCGGTGGTGGTGATGTACCTGGTGCTGGGCGTGCTGTATGAGAGTTTCATCCACCCCATCACCATCCTCTCCACCCTGCCCTCGGCCACGGTGGGCGCGCTGCTGGCACTGCTGCTGAGCGGGCGCAGCCTGGACCTGATCGCGGTGATCGGCATCGTGCTGCTGATCGGGCTGGTGAAGAAGAACGCGATCATGATGATCGACTTCGCGCTGGAGGCCGAGCGTGAGTTCGGGCTGGACCCGCGCCAGGCGATTCACCAGGCCGCGCTGCTGCGCTTCCGCCCGATCCTGATGACCACGCTGGCCGCGCTGTTCGGCGCGATCCCGCTGATGTTCGCCAGCGGCTCGGGCGCGGAGCTGCGGCAGCCGCTGGGCGTGGTGATGGTGGGCGGGCTGATCGTCAGCCAGGTGCTCACCCTGTTCACCACGCCGGTGATCTACCTGTTCTTCGACCGCTTCCGCCGACGCCCGGCCGAACGTGCCGACGATGCGGCCGAGGCCCACACGTGAGTCCGCTGGCGCGGGCGATCGGCTGGTTCGTGCAGCACCCGGTAGCCACCCTGCTGCTGTCGGTGGCGGTGGTGCTGGCCGGCCTGCTCGGCCTGCGGTTGCTGCCGGTGGCGCCGCTGCCGCAGGTGGACTACCCGGCCATCAACGTCAGCGCCAGCCTGCCCGGGGCCAGCCCCGAATCAATGGCGGCCAACGTGGCCACGCCGCTGGAACGGGCGCTGGGCACCATTCCGGGCTTGAGCCGGATCGACTCGGCCAGCACCCAGGGCTCCACCCAGATCGAGCTGCAGTTCGAACTGGGCCGCGACGTGGACAGCGCCGCGCGCGACGTACAGGCGGCGATCAACGCCGCCCGCGCGCAGCTGCCCAGCGGCATGCCGGGCATGCCCCAGTACAACAAGGTCAATCCCTCGCAGGCACCGATCCTGGCACTGGCGCTGAGTTCGGACAGCCTCTCGCCCGGGCAGATCTTCGATGTGGCCTCCACGGTGATCGCGCAGAAGCTGGCACAGATTCCGGGGGTGGGCGAAGTGCAGGTGGGCGGCAGTTCGCTGCCGGCGGTGCGGGTGTCGCTGGATCCCAATGCGCTCAATCAGCAGCGCATCGCACTCGATGATGTCGCGGCGGCCATCCGCACCGCCAACGCGCTCAAGCCGCTGGGCACCGTGGCCAGCCAGAGCCGGCAATGGCAGCTGGAGGCCAGCCTGCAGCTGCGCAGCGCCGCCGAGTACCGCGACCTGATCATCGCCATGCGCGAGGGCCGCCCGGTGCACCTGCGCGACGTGGCGCAGGTCAGCGAGGGCGTGGAAGACCGCTATGCCAGCGGCTTCCACAACCAGCGCCCGGCGGTGCTGCTGATCGTCAGCCGCCAGCCGGATGCCAACATCATCGAGACCGTCGACGCCATCAACGCGCAGATGGACACGCTGCAGGCGCTGCTGCCGGCCAGTATCGACATGCAGGTGGTAATGGACCGCTCGCCGGTGATCCGCGCCACCCTGCACGAGGCCGAGCTGACCCTGCTGCTCGCCGTCGCCCTGGTGGTGCTGGTGGTGCTGGCCTTCCTGGGCCATTGGCGCGCCGCGCTGGTGCCCACCCTGGCCATTCCGGTGTCGCTGCTGGGTGCGCTGGCGGTGATCGCGCTGCTCGGTTTCTCGCTCAACACGCTGTCGCTGATGGCGCTGATCGTGGCCGCGGTGCTGGTGGTCGACGATGCCATCGTGGTGCTGGAGAACATCGCCCGCCATCGCGAAGAAGGCGCCTCGCCGATGGATGCGGCCCTGCGCGGTGCCGGTGAAGTGGGCGCCACGCTGTTGTCGATGAACATCGCGCTGGCGGTGGTGTTCGTGTCGATCCTGTTCCTGGACGACTTCGTGGAGAAGCTGTTCCGCGAATTTTCGCTGACCCTGGTGGCGGCGATGGGCGTGTCGCTGCTGGTCTCGCTGAGCCTGACCCCGATGCTGTGCGCGCGCCTGCCCGGGCGTGAGCGCCCGGGCACGGGCAACGTGCTGCAGCGGGGCGGCACGGCGTTGTTCGAGCGACTGCGCGGCGGCTACGTGGCCAGCCTGCAGACGATGCTGCGCTGGCTGGCGGTGCCGCTGCTGTTGTTCGGCGCGGTGATCGGGCTGAACGTGTGGCTGTTCCAGCAGGTGCCCAAGGGCATCGTGCCCAAGCAGGACACCGCGCAGCTGCGGGGTTTCGCGCGCGGCGACGACGGGCTGTCGTTCCAGGTGATGCAGCCCAAGATCGATGCGTATCGGACGTTGCTTCTGGCCGATCCGGCCATCAGCGACATCATCGGGTACATCGGCGGGCGCAGCGGGGTCAACAACGCCTTCATCATGATCAAGATGAAGCCGCTGGCCGAGCGCAAGGTGTCCAGCCAGCAGGTGATCGACCGCCTGCGCAGCAACATGCCGAAGATTCCCGGCGGCGGCATGTTCCTGTGGGTGGACCAGGACATCAAGCTGGAAGGCAGCGGCGACAGCGGCCAGTACGAGTTCCAGCTGCTGTCCGGCGAGCTGGAACCCCTACGGCAATGGGCACCCAAGGTGGCCGACGCACTGCGCGCCCTGCCTGAACTGGTGGACGTGGAATCCAAGGGCGACGAAGGCATGCGCCAGGTGGTGCTGGACATCGACCGCGACGCCGCCGCGCGGCTGGGCGTGGACATGCGCATGATCGCCTCGGTGCTCAACAATGCCTTCAGCCAGCGCCAGGTGGCCACGCTGTACGACACGCTCAACCAGTACCGCGTGGTGATGGAACTGGACCCGCGCTACACCCAGGACCCGTCCACGCTGGACCAGATCCACGTGATCGGCAAGGACGGTCAGCGCCTGCCGCTGTCCTCGATTGCGAGCTGGTCCTACGGCATGGCACCGGACCGCATTTACCACAGCCAGCAGTTCGCCTCGGTCTGGATCGAGTTCGCGCTGGCGCCGGGCGTGACCCTGGACCAGGCGGTGAAGGCGGTGGACCGCGCGATGGCCGGGATCATGCTGCCCACCCACGTGCAGGCCAGGCTGAGTGGCGAGGCCGGTGGCTTCGAGAAGCTGCGCGAGCGCCAGCTGTGGTTGATCGTGGGCGCGATGCTCGCGGTGTATCTGGTGCTGGGCGTGCTGTACGAAAGCTTCGTGCAGCCGCTGGCGATCCTGTCCACCCTGCCCTCGGCCGGTGTGGGCGCGCTGCTGGCGCTGATGGCGTTCGGCAACGAGTTGAACCTGATTTCGCTGCTGGGGCTGTTCCTGCTGGTGGGCGTGGTGATGAAGAACACCATCCTGATGATCGACTTCGCGCTGTCAGCCGAACGCGAGCGCGGGTTGTCGTCGTACGACGCCATCTGCGAGGCAGCACGGCTGCGCTTCCGCCCGATCCTGATGACCAGCGTCGCGGCGTTGCTGGGCACGTTGCCGCTGATGCTGGCCACCGGCGAAGGCTGGGAGATGCGGCAGCCGCTGGGCATTGCGATCGTGGGTGGGTTGCTGGTGAGCCAGTGGCTGACGTTGTATACGACGCCGGCGATCTACCTGGCCTTGGCGAAGCTGCGGCGGGCGGCCTGAACGATCGGCGACAGGATCAGGACGTTCGGCACCGGGCTCACGGATCCTGCCGCACCCTCACAAGCAGTGGCGTTCCCTGGCCCTGCTGGAGAGCATCACGGTCGACGCGATAGACCCATTCATCCCAGTCACCGAAGAGCCGGAGATAGCCGTCCAGATCGGCGATAGTCCCGCTTCCGTATCGGCATTGATCGTCTTCAGGCCAGTCCGCAACGAAGAACACGAACGTTTCGTGGCCCGCGGCGTCGCCCGACTGCACCAGCACCTTCAGTGTTTCAACAACGTGCCTGCGCACATGCCCGAAGTCAGTCGCACCGACCTCCACGTCCACAGGAAGCCTGCCGACCCAGCACCAGCCGAAACGAGCGGCAAGACGCTGCAAACCAGGACGAAGTTCCACCCAGAATCGATCCAGGCCGTGTTCGATGGATGGGGCGCTGGTTTCGATGCGACTTGCGCATCCACAGGCCTGATCGGAGGGATGCGCGAATGCGATGCCAACTTGATACATACTGCCGTCCTGGCCCGATGTTTGCGGAGACGCTAGCACCCTCGCTGGATTCCCTCAACGAAAGTGCATCCGCAGGCGGAAGAGCCAAGCTCGACTCCTCAGGAGCGTCACCACTCCCTTGGGAATGGCATCCAGCAGGCACCGAGCTGCCGCGTTTTTCTTGAGCGGCGTAACCGGCAGATACACGCCGGTTGTACTTCACCGTGACTGGAGCAGCGGTCAATTTGCGAGCCACTTTCAACTGTTTGGCTCAGTTCAAGCATCTGTACCCGACACGTCCTTGCCCAATGCGCCCGGCACACTGCCGAGCGCACCCGCCACTCACGCCGCCTCGCTGATCCGCGCCGCGCGTCGCGCCCGCACCGCCTGGGCCAGACTTTCCAGCACGGCCAGCGAGCTGTCCCAGCCGATGCAGCCGTCGGTGATGCTCTGGCCGTAGGTCAGCGGCTGGCCGTCGACGAGGTCCTGGCGGCCGGCCACCAGATGGCTCTCGACCATGACGCCGACAATGCGCTCTTCGCCGTTGGCCAGCTGCGCGTTGATGTCGGCGATGACCTTGGGCTGGTTTTCCGGATTCTTGCTGCTGTTGGCGTGGCTGGCATCGATCATGATGCGCGCGGCCAGGTGCGACTTGGCCAGCGTCTGGCTGGTCGCTTCCACGTGGTCGGCATCGTAGTTCGGCGTCTTGCCGCCGCGCAGGATGACGTGACAATCCGGATTCCCGGCGGTGGCCACGATCGCGGTGCCGCCTTCCTTGGTCACCGAGAGGAAGTGATGCGGGTTGGAGGCCGCGCCAATCGCATCGGCGGCGATCTTGATGTTGCCGTCGGTGCCGTTCTTGAAGCCCACCGGGCACGACAGACCCGAGGCGAGCTCGCGGTGCACCTGGCTCTCGGTGGTGCGTGCGCCGATCGCGCCCCAGGCCACCAGGTCGGCGATGTACTGCGGCGAGATCACGTCGAGGAATTCCACGCCGGCCGGCAGGCCAAGCTTGTTGATGTCGCGCAGCAGGCCGCGCGCGACGCGCAGGCCCTTGTTGATGTTGAAGCTGCCGTCCAGGTCCGGATCGTTGATCAGGCCCTTCCAACCCACCGTGGTGCGCGGCTTCTCGAAGTACACGCGCATGACGATTTCCAGCTCATCGGCGTAGGCATCGCGCAGCGGCTTGAGGCGCTGGGCGTACTCGATGGCGGCCACCGGGTCATGGATCGAACACGGGCCGATCACTACGGCTAGGCGGTCGTCGCGGCCGTGCAGGATCTCGTGCAGGGCCGCGCGCGAGGCGCTGACCGTATCGGAGGCTTCGTCGTCACAGGGCAGCATCGCCAGCAGCTGGGCCGGCGGGGTCAACGGTTCGATCTTGCGGATACGCAGGTCATCGGTGTGCGGGGGCATGGGGAAACTCCTTGGAAGTGGGGGTCCCCAGCGCGGCGGCAACAAAAAAGCCGCCAGGTGCGCTGGCGGCTTTCGGGAATGCGTCTGAAGGTTTCTTCAGGGTGAGCGCATGCCTTCCTCCGCCGGTGGCTTCGGAAAGTAATACCAAAAGTAGGCATTGGCGGGGCGTGCGTTCATTGGGGAGTATTGATAGCACAGCTTTTGTGCGGCGCAAAATGTTTCATTCGCAACTGCGACGGCGGTGTTCAGCCACCGCGGGCGGGCCTCATGCCTTCGGCAGCGCCGCCAGTTCGGCCAGATGCTGCTGCAGCCCACCCGACGCGCCCGCGATGTGGGTGGTGGTGAAATAGGTGTGCCAGCCGGTTGCCTCAATGGCAGCCAGCAGCGCGTCGGCGTCCGTGCGGTCGCTGCATTGCCACACGGCATAGAACTGCTCTGCGCTGCTGCGCGGCACGTCCGGATCCAGCGGGCCCATGGCCAGTGGCTTGATCCGCGCCGGATCGACATGCTGCATGCCCGCCCCGATGCGGGCGAAGAGCGCCGCGCGCGACAGTGCGTTCAGCGCGGTCCAGGCGGGGGTGGCGGTGTAGAGCTCGATCAGCATGTACGACATGGCATTCCTTGGGTCAGAGCGAGCGCAGGGCGCGCTTGCGGATGTAGCTGTTGGCCGGATCATCGGCATGGCGCTGCTGCCATTGGCTGCACAGCGCGCGGACCCAGTCGGGCTGGCTCTTGCCGGCATCGTTCAACCAGTTTCCGACCGAATCCTGGACGTAGCGCGCTTCATCGCAGCACAGCGCGTCCAGCAGGTTCTGTGCATGGTGGGGTTCCTGCTTGAACAGCGCGATATGCGCGGCCCATACGCCGCGCGGGCGCAGTGCCTCGCAGGCGAAGCGACGCACGTTCGGCGACGCGTCGTGGGCCCAGGCCTGCAGGTGCGCGAGGACCCGCAACGGCTCGGCCGCGATATGCGGGCGCACGGCCAGCCAGGCCCATTCGCGCACGCCGAAGTGGGCGTCATCGGCCAGCCCGCGCAGGGCATCCAGCTTGCGTTCCAGCGTCAGCGCCGGGTCGCTGCCGATCAGGTAGCAGGCCCAGCCGCGCACGGTGTCGCTGGCGTGCCGTGACCAGGCGGCGTGATCGCCATGGCCATGCGCGCGCAGCAGCGTGGCCGCGCCCTGCATGCGCAGGGTGATGCCCAGCTTGGCCGCGTTGCGCATCGGTGCGAGTGCCGAGGCAGGCAAGGACGGCGCGACGTGGGCCATCAGCCGGGCAAAATCGACGGCCAGCACTTCGGCCAGATGGGCGGCTTCGTCCTCGCCCCGATCCAGCTGGCCGCGGCGCTCGCGGGTGACCGGCTGCTTCATGCCAGGCGCCCCGCGTCGGTGCGCGACCACACGCGGTGCAACAGCGTGCCCAGCTGCCGACGCTCCCTGACGCTGATATCGGCGAACAGCGAGGCGATCCACTGCGACTGCTGATCGAACAGGCGTGCTGCCAAGGCCTGGCCCGCAGCGGTCAGGCGCACGTGGATGCGCCGCCTGTCGTCGGGATCACTGTGGCGGCTTACCAGCTGTTCGCGCTCCAGCCCGTCCAGCAGGCCGGTCACGGTGGCGCGGGTAACCCCGGCGCGCTCGGCCAGCTGGTGCGGCGACAACGCGGTGTCGGCCCCACGCAGCAGGAACAGCAGCACGAAGCGCCCTTCGCTGAGCCCCTGCGGCGCCAGGCGGCTGGCGCAGTCCTGGTCGATCGCGCGGGCCAGCGACAGCAGCTGGAAACACAGCGCCAGCTCACCGGCGTCGGGCTGGCCACGGCGCTCCAGCTCGGTCAGAAACGCCTGGTGTTTTGTTTCCAGCATGCGGGGATGACACAAGTAATACGGCGGCTAACTATATCGCTGTTGCTCCCTGTCTGGAAGCTCCGTCGTACTTTACCCAAGGCGTGTGACAGGCGAAGATCGGCGACAGGATCACCCACATGGACGCGTAGATGACCCCTTCTCAAGCTGACGCCATCGCCCAGGCCATCCTGCGGCCGGACACCAAGCGCGAGGCCGTCCAACAACGTCAGCGCGCGCAGGCGCACGCCCTGGCGCGACAACGCGTTGCCGCCGGCGTCAGCCTGGTCGGCATGGCGCTGGGTGCGGCGGCAGCGATACGGCTGCCCATGGCGTACTCGCAGGGAATGATGGTGGGCGGCGCGCTGTCCTTCCTGCTTGCGCATCTCGGCCTCGCCTGGCGCGAGCGGCGGCGCGCGGCGCGTCCTCCGGCCTGAGCGGCTGACGTCGGCAGGGCCTTGCCAACCACGCAGGAGGTCACGGTGACCTTCGGCGCTGTTCGTGGCGACCCGCCGCGGTAGGATGCGGGCCGAGTCCTGGAGGAGTGCCGTGCCATGCGCCCGTTCGCCCTGATGCTCGTGTTGCTGTTGCCTGCACCCCTGGCGCTCGCCGCGCCTTCCGCACCCGTTCCAGATGCTGCCGCGGTCGACGCCGAGATGGCGCGGATGATGGCCGCGACCCATGCGCAGGGCGTGGCGCTGGCGGTGATCGACCAGGGGAAGGTTGTGCAGGTGCACGCGGCCGGCAAACGCAACGCCGCCGGCGACCCGTTGACGACCGACACGGTGATGTACGGCGCGTCGCTGACCAAGATGGCCTTCGCCTACATGGTGATGCAGCTGGTGGACGAGGGGGTGCTGGACCTGGACCGGCCGATCGGCGAGTACCTGGCGCGCCCCTTGCCGGACTACCCGGCAGAGAAGCAGTACGCGCCCTGGCCCGACCTGAAGGACGACCCGCGCTGGCGGCGCCTGACCGCGCGGATGCTGCTCAGCCATCGCAGCGGGTTTGCCAATTTCGCGTTCCTGGAGCCGGAGGGAAAACTGCGCCTGCACTTCGATCCAGGCACGCGCTATGCCTACTCCGGCGAAGGCCTGATCCTGCTGCAGTTCGTGCTGGAGCGCGGGTTGGGCCTGGCGGTGGGCGCGGAGATGCAACGGCGGGTGTTCGACCGCTTCGGCATGACCCGCACCAGCATGACCTGGCGCGCTGACTTCGCCGGCAACCTGGCCGACGGCTGGACCCAGGACGGCCGCACCGAACCGCACGACGAACGCAGCCGGGTGCGTGCCGCGGGCTCGATGGATACCACCATCGCCGACATGGCCCGTTTCGCAGCCGGCTACATGCGCGGCGAGGGACTGTCGGCAACGGGGCGTGCCGAGCTGGTCCGCGCGCAGTGGCCGATCACCACGGCCAGCCAGTTCCCGACCCTGCAGGACGAGCTGGCGCCCGCGCAACGGCGCCGCGACCTCGCCGCCGGGCTGGGCGTGGTGGTGTTCCAGGGGCCGCAGGGACGCGGGTTCTACAAGGGCGGCCACGACGATGCAGTGGGCAACACGCTGGTGTGCGTGGCACGGCGCCAACGCTGCGTGGTGGTGCTGGGCAACGACGTGCGCGCAGAAGCGGCGTTCCCGGCGCTGGTGCGGCTCGTTCTGGGCGAAACCGGCGTGCCGTGGACGTGGGAGTACGGGGGCAAGGCGTTCGTGGAGTGACGCAGGCAACGTAGCGGCTCACCAGCGCACCTGTGCCGGCAGTGGCCCCGCATGCGACGGAAACAGCGGCAGCACGTACTCGGCCAGTTCCTGCAGCACCTCGGCGGCCGGCCGTTGCGAGAACTGGATGCCCAGCGCGGCGTGGTTGACCCCGGCCTGCTGCCACTGCCCAAGCAGATCGATCAGCCCGTTGCGGCCGGTCTTCAACGTGTAGCCGCCGTTGATCGGCGTACGCGGGTGGTTCGGATCGTCGACCAGGTCAAGCCACTCGTTGGTGACGTGCGGGCGAAAACCACCGTCGGGGATGAGACGGCGCCAGGCCTGGATCTTGTCGGCCAGGCGCCGCGGCCCGGCCGCATCGTGGGTGGCCTCGGGATAGGTCAGCCAGCCGTCGGCATGCTGCCCCACCCAGTCCAGCGTCTGCCGCGAGGTACCGGTGACCAGCAGCGGGATCGCACCGGCCACCGGCTTGGGCAGCAGTTCCACGCCCTGCACGTCACCCAGTGGCGAGCTGATCTGCAGCGGTCCGGCCTGCATCAGCTGGCGCATGTACGCCACCGATGCGGCGAAGCGCTCACCGCGCGCGGCGTGGTCCAGGCCATAGGCCGGGAACTCCACCGGCCGATCGCCCGAGGCGATGCCCAGCACCAGACGGCCGCCGGAGAGCTGGTCGATGCTGGCGGCCGCTTTGGCCAGGTCGATCGGGTGCCGCAACGTGAAGATCGCACTGCCGGTGGCCAGCGCCAGCCGGTCGGTGCGCGCGGCCAGGTAGGCCAGGTAGGTGAAGGGGTCGAACACCTGTCCGGCGTCGCCGAACAACGGATCGAACAGCGGTACGTCGCGCACCCAGGCAGCAGCGAAGCCGTCGCGGTCGAGCTGGCTCACCAGGTCGGCCTGGCCGGCCAGTACCCGCATGTCGCCCTGGTAGAAGCGCAGCGGCAGGAACACGCCCAGGGTGAGCGCGCCTTCGCGGAACATGCGCTGGTAGCCGGGGTGGTGGGCGAACGCGGGGGCTGAAGCACCGGTCAGCGGGGCCTGCATCTCGGTGATATCGGTCAACAACGTCATCGTGGTCATGCCTGGATCAAGGGCCAGTGGCCGGTTCGGGGAGCTGCACGCCGCGCTGCACTGCAGGCCGCTGTGACATGCGCAGGTGCCATGCACTCAAGTGCGGGTACGCGCTGAAATCGAAGCCGATGAGCCGTGCGATGTGACTCCAGCCGTAGCCGGCGATGTCGGCGATCGAGTACTCCTCGCCTGCAAGCCATGGGCGGTCGGTGAGGCGCTGGTCCAGCGTGGCGAAGAACTCCCCGCTCAAGCGCCGATAGCGCTCTATCGCAGGCGCGTAGGGCGCGTCGGCGAACATCTCGACATGCACGCGCTGGCCGAGAATCGGGCCAACGCTGGCGGCATGGAACATCAGCCAGGTGACCGCTTCCCAGCGCGCGCGTGGCGCGTGGGGCAACAGGCGTCCGCTCTGCTCGGCCAGGTACAGCAGGATGGCGGCCGATTCGAACACCGTGATACCCGTGGCCTCGTCGACCAGTACCGGAATGCGGCCGTGCGGATGCAACCGCAGGAAATCCGGATGGCGGTGCTCACCGGCGTCGATGCGCACGTGGTGCAGCACATACGGGATGCCGAGCTCCTCCAGCGCGATGGTGATCTTGAAACCGTTGGGCGAACTGTCGGTGTACAGGTGCAGCGAAGCTGGGGACACATCGGTCTCCTTGGCGGGCGGTGAATGACGAGAGCGAAGGGGGTGCGGCATGAAGCTCAGCCAGTGCAGCTGGACTAAACACGCCCGATTCAACATGATCACGATGCTACGCAGGCGCTTGCGCTGTGTAGAACGATTTATGCTTCGCTACCAAGAGAGAAAATCTAAGGTCATGGGCGCTGTACTTCCCCTGCTCGCGCTGCGCGCCTTCGTCGAAACCGGACGGCATGGCAGCCTCAAGGCGGCGGCCGCGGTCATGGGCGTCACCCCGGGCGCGATCAGCCAGCAGCTCAAGCTGCTGCAGGCGCGCACCGGCGTGGTGCTGTTCACCCGCACACCCCATGGCGTGGCCCTTACCCCGGCCGGCGCACAGGTGCACCCTGCCCTGCTACGCGCGTTCGACCAGATCCAGGACAGCATGGCCGCGCTGGAGGCGATCCACGCGCGGCAGACGTTGACGATCAGCACCGTGCCCAGCTTTGCCGCGTCATGGCTGGTGCCGCGGCTGGGGCGGTTCACCGAGCGTCACCCGGCGATCGAAGTGCGCGTCGAGGCATCATCGGCCTTGGTGGATCTGCGGCGCGACCGCATCGACATCGCGATCCGCCACGGTCTGGGTGAGTATCCCGGCCTGATCTCACGCCCGCTGGCGGCGCCGGTGCTGTTGCCGGTGGCCTGCCCGGCGCTGCTCGCCGACGGCCCACCCATCCACTCGGCGGTGGACTGCCTGCAGTACCCGCTGCTGCAGGATTCCGACCGCAGCGACTGGTCGCTGTGGTTCGGCGCGCTCGGCCTGCCGCCCGATCCGCGCATCTCACGTGGCCCGGCGTTTGATGATGACGTGTTGCTGATCCGCGCTGCAGAAGCCGGCCAAGGCATCGCGCTGGTGCGTGACCTGTATGTGGAAGCCGAAGTAGCCAGCGGACGGCTGGCGGTGGTACTGGATCAGCCATGGCCGACGCGGTTTGCGTACTACGCCGTCACCCTGCCCGGCGCCGAGGAGAACCCGGCCATCGCGTCGTTCCTGCGTTGGCTGCAGGAAGAAGTCGAGGCGCCGACCAGCGCGTTGTGAGCCCGCAGTCCACGCACAAAAAAACCCCGCCTTCCGGCGGGGTTTCTTCTACTGCTTGGCGGATGGTGGTACCGACCAACGGTTGGTACCGACCGCTCCGATGTGTGCCGACCGATGGCCGGCCTCTACATCAGAAGTCCATGCCGCCCATGCCGCCCATGCCACCCATGCCGCCGCCCGCTGCGCCAGCGCCGTCATCCTTCTTCGGGGCTTCGGCAACCATGGCTTCGGTGGTGATCATCAGGCCAGCGATCGAGGCCGCGTTCTGCAGCGCCGAACGGGTCACCTTGGTCGGGTCCAGGATGCCGAATTCCAGCATGTCGCCGAATTCGCCGGTGGCCGCGTTGTAGCCGAAGCTGCCGCTGCCTTCCTTGACGCGGTTGACGATGACCGACGGCTCTTCGCCGGCGTTGGCCACGATTTCGCGCAGCGGGGCTTCCATCGCGCGCAGGGCGATCTGGATGCCGTGGTTCTGGTCTTCGTTGGCACCCTTCAGGCCGCTCAGCGCGGTGACGGCACGGACCAGCGCGACGCCGCCGCCCGGGACCACGCCTTCTTCAACGGCTGCACGGGTCGCGTGCAGGGCGTCGTCGACGCGATCCTTCTTTTCCTTCATTTCGATTTCGGTCGAGGCACCGACCTTGATCACGGCAACGCCGCCGGCCAGCTTGGCCACGCGTTCCTGCAGCTTTTCACGGTCGTAATCGGACGAGGTGTCTTCGATCTGGGTCTTGATCTGGGTGACACGCGCTTCGATGTTGGCCTTCTCGCCGGCGCCATCGATGATGGTGGTGTTTTCCTTGGAAACCTGCACCTTCTTGGCGCGGCCCAGGTCCTTGATCGTCGCCTTTTCCAGCGACAGACCAATTTCCTCGGAGATCACGGTGCCGCCGGTCAGCACGGCCATGTCTTCCAGCATCGCCTTGCGACGATCACCGAAGCCCGGTGCCTTGACGGCCACGACCTTGACGATGCCACGGATGGTGTTGACCACCAGGGTAGCCAGCGCTTCGCCTTCGATGTCTTCGGCGATGATCAGCAGCGGCTTGCCGGCCTTGGCGACGCCTTCCAGCACGGGCAGCAGGTCGCGCACGTTGGAGATCTTCTTGTCGTGCAGCAGCACGTACGGATCGTCCAGGTCAGCGGTCTGCGACTGCTGGTTGTTGATGAAGTACGGGGACAGGTAGCCACGGTCGAACTGCATGCCTTCGACGACGTCCAGCTCGTTGTCCAGGCCCGAGCCTTCTTCAACGGTGATGACGCCTTCCTTGGTCACGCGGCGCATGGCTTCGGCAATGATGTTGCCGATCGACTCGTCCGAGTTGGCCGAGATGGTGCCGACCTGGGCAATGGCCTTGTCGTCAGCGGTCGGCTTGGAGATGTTCTTCAGCTCGGCGACGGCGGCGATGACGGCCTTGTCGATACCGCGCTTGAGGTCCATCGGGTTCATGCCGGCCGCAACGGCCTTGGCGCCTTCGCGGATCAGGGCCTGGGCGAGCACGGTGGCGGTGGTGGTGCCGTCGCCGGCGTCGTCGTTGGTGCGGGAAGCAACTT